>Ga0070730_10004582_pt1 | contig 12074 bp, 12 predicted proteins | sample Coa_R1_3_FD_66447 | JGI IMG/M metagenome (GOLD analysis project Ga0070730, IMG submission 66447) | Surface soil microbial communities from Centralia Pennsylvania, which are recovering from an underground coalmine fire - Coalmine... | ecosystem: Environmental > Terrestrial > Soil > Unclassified ... | reverse complement strand
GGACCATCGAAGACGCCCGGGATCAGGGGCATTTCATCTCGACACTGGACTTGTACGACTACGGCGTCGCGAACGACATCCGGCCGCCGCAATAGCGATGGGAAGCGCAACCGTCAGTCGGGAAGGCGCGCGATCACGTGGACGTCCCGTCGTGCTCATCCGGTTCGGGCTGGCGGCGCTCCTCGTCGTGGCCGACCTGCTGCTGCGTCCCGCGGTCCTGGTCGCAGCTGACCAAAGCGCCGCCGACATGCTCGCGATCCACAACGCGTACCGACTGGCGATCGGGGCCCCGGCCGTCACCGAGGACCTGCAGCTGGACGCGGCCGCCCGCAACCATGCGAACTACCTGATCCTGAATCGAACAGGAGGTCATTTCGAACAGAGCGGTCAGCCGGGATTCACCGGCTACGCGCCGCAAGACCGCGCGACCGCAGCCGGCTTCCGCGGGTACACCGTCAGCGAGGTCGTCACCGGGCTCGGTGATGGCGTGCGCGTCCTGTGGAACGCGCCATACCACCGCCTCGGGATGATGCACCCGCAGGCGTTCACCGTCGGTTGGTCGGGAATGACGCGGACGGTCGGCGATATCGCATACGACTTCGGGCGCCCGGCGCCCGACGTGCTGCGGTCGCCGGCCGCCGGCCAGACCGGTGTGCCGACGTCGTGGACCGGCGATGAATACCCCGCGCCGCAACCGGCCGACGCGGCCGGACCCTTCGGCTACCCGATCATGCTCGTGTACTCGCATGGCCGGCGGGTCGACCTCCGCGCGGCCCAGCTCACCACTCCCGACGGTCGCCAGCTGGCGTTCTTCGTGGGCCCGCAGGAGTACGAGCCCGACTACCAGGTGATCGTGCCTCGCGATCCGCTCCCGCCGGCGACGCGGATCCACGTGCGGATGGACCTCACCGTGAGCGGCGAAGACCTGACGAACGAATGGGACTTCACCACGGTCTCCCTCCCCGTCCGCTCGACCGCCACGGTCGTCGGACCGCGCCAGGTGGTCGTTCATGCCCGGCCGGGCGCGACCGTCCAGGTCGCCCTCACATACCGGAATCCGGGGCCGTTCGCCTGGGGCCAGGCGCCGCAGGACGCGCCGATCTACACCGGGTTCGCTCAGCTCTCGGTCGGCTCGACGCGCTACGCCCAGCTCGGCCTGCCGGTCGGCTGGGCCGACGCGGTGACGCCCGCGCGGATCACCGCCGCGGTGCCGGCCGGGGCTACGACGACGGTGACCTTCAGCCTCAAGGCCCCGAGCACGCTCGGGACGTTCGATCTCCCGATCCGCCTGCTGGGCTACGAACACGCCGGGGCCGCGCTCGGTGAGCCGAACTGCAACTGCGCGTACGCGTTCGATCTCGACGACGGTCCGACCGTCGTCACACTGGTCAGCGACCTCGGCTACCACAGCGCCTGGAGCGCGCAGTCGCCCTATCCGACGCTCCTTCCGAACGAGGTGTCCGCCCCGCTCTTCCTGCAGTTCCGCAACACCGGCGAGCTTCCGTGGCTCCGCGGCATCGCCAACAAGCAGGCCAACCTCGGCGTGGTCGGCGACGATGGCAGCTGGGCGGGGCTCGGCGTCGGGTGGCCGACGGCGAACCGCGTCGCGGTGCAGACCGAAGCCCAGGTCGATCCCGGCGCCATCGGGACATTCAGCTTTCGCTTGCGCGCTCCGCCGACGCCCGGTCGCTACCGCATCGCCGTGCGTCCGGTCATCGATGGGACGACCTGGATGGAGGACCAAGGTGCCTACCTCGAGGTCACCGTCGTCGAGCCGAATCTGCATAGCCAGTGGGTGAGTCAGACCGCCTACCCGACGATCGCCGTCGGGGCCACAGCCACGATCTCGCTCACCTTCCGGAACGTCGGTGGGACGACCTGGGTCCGGGGTGCGGCGAGCGAGGCACGCCTCGGCGTGAACCTCGATGACCGCACGGTCGCGAACCTCGGGATGGCCGTCAATTGGCCCACTTCGGACCGTCCGGCCGTTCAGGCCGAGGGCAGCGTCGCCCAAGGTCAGATCGCGACCTTCACGTTCCAGCTGAAGGGTGTTCAGCCCGGTGTGTTCACGCTCCACCTCCGTCCGGTCGTCGACGGGATCGCGTGGATGGAAGACGAAGGCGTCTTCACGACGATCACCGTTCGATGAGGACAGCAGCCGCGGAGTGTTCCGACCAGTGCGGCTCGTTGCCTCCTGCCGCGGGAGAGTGAAGCGCGGCTTGGTCCTCTTCGCGCTCGGCGCGTCAACGCTGCTCGCCGCGTGCGGTTCCCCGGCCTCCTCGGCGTCCACGGCCGCACCGGCCGGCGCAGAGCCCGCCAGCGCGCCGACTCCCTCGGTGACCGTCACTCCGACATCAACGGTCGTGGCGACCGCGGCACCGACGGTAGCGCCGGCACCGACCCCAACGATCGTTACGGTCTCAGGAGTCATCACTGACGTTGCGACGGGTGGCCCGGTTTCCGGATTGGCTGTTGTCTTCTACGACGGATCAAGGTTCTGCGCCACTAACGGGGTGGGGGTCGCGCCGGACTACGTGTCGCAGACCAAGAGCGACGGCTCGTACTCGATCAAGCTGATAGCGGGCACGTACTTCGTTGCGGTCAATGGGACAAGGGCAAACAACGACTACCAGGGGGTCTTCCGGCCGACTTGCCCATCTACCACGAAGATCGACCGCGATCTGACGATCAATTGGACGGTGACACACAAGTAGATTCGTCATGTTCAGTCCTGGCGTGGGGCTCGAACCGTGCAAGGCGTGAACACTGGACCACTCGCTGTCGGCTGTGACATGTCTCGTCACGTGCGGGTTGGCCCCGTGTGCGACGGCGTCAGGGCCTGCGCCGGGGAGTAGGAACCCTCTCGGGTTTCGTAACGAATCGGAGACGCGCCCGGCGGGACAATCGGCTGCGGGAATGGCACGACTGGGCCGGACCGAGCATGAGCTTGCGAGCTCGATCGGGTGGGCGATCGTCGTCTTAGCCGTCTTCGCGACCGTCGCGCGAGTCGCGTTGGTCGTCCTGGTGCCCAGCCGTTCGAACGTCGGCTCGCCAATTGTCGACGCGCTGCAGCCCTTGCCGTGGCTCGCGATCGCCACGCTCGGGGCACTCATCGTTCAGCGGCGATCGGCGGGGACGATCGGTTGGCTGTTCCTCGGCGCTGCGATCCAGGTCGTCTATTTCCTGTGCCGGCGGTACTCGGAAAGTGCCTCGGTGATCGGTCTCCCGCCATCCCCAGCCATCACCTGGCTCGCCACCTGGACGTTCCTCCCGGCGGTCTTCATCTTCTCGACGCTCGTGCCTCTGCTCCTCCCGCGTGGTCAGCTCGCGTCACCCCGCTGGCGGCCGGTACTCGGGCTATCCCTGGCCGTGCTCGCGTTCGAATCCCTGAGTCTGATGATCCGTCCAGGGCCATTGGATCCGCCATACGACCGCACTCTGAATCCCGTTGGCGTATCCGGCTATCCCGCTGACGCGTTCACCGCCGCCGTGCCCCTCTGGATCCTCGCGGCGATCGGATCGGTCTGGTCCTTTGTCTCGCGAGAGCGGCACGCCCGAGGGATCGAGCGGCTGCAGCTGCGCTGGTTCGCGTATGGCTTTGCGCTCCTGCTCGCTGTCCTCGGTGTCGCGCTTGTCGGTACGTTGACGATCGGACCGGCCGCCCTCGGGCCGTTGGCCGGTCCACTCCAGATCTTCGCGCTCAGCGTCGTCGCGATCGCGAGCGGGATCGCGATGCTGCGCTACCGACTGTTCGACATCGATCTCGTTGTCCGACACACCCTGGTCTACGGGGCACTGTCCGCGCTCTTAGCTGGGACCTACGTCACGGTGGTCCTTCTGGCCCAGGCCGTCCTGCGGCCCGTGACGTCCGGTGCGCAGCTCGCGGTCGCGGTATCAACGCTCGCCACGCTTGCGCTGCTGCAGCCGCTTCGGCGAGGCCTCCAGCACGCGGTCGATCGGCGGTTCTACCGCTCGCGGTACGACGCGGCGCGGAGCCTCGATGCGTTCAGTACGCGCCTTCGGGATGAGGTCGACCTCGATGCGGTCCGCGCCGATCTGCTGGACGTGGTCCACGAAACGGTCCATCCGGCCCACGCCGGCGTCTGGCTGCGGCGGTCGACAGACTAGAAAGGGTTGGCGGCAAGGGCGGGAGGCTCACTCGTAGCGACGGCGGCTGTGTCGCCGGTCCAAGTCCGGCCCTCGGCACGGACGACCGCGTCCTAGCGTTCGCCTACGCGCGCGTGGTGGCGAGGTCGCGGACGATCGCGAGGCTCGTCAGGGCGAGCCCCATCAGCGCGACGACGATCAGGGTGAGGTCGGAGCCCAGGAGCTCGATCAGGCCTGCAGCCGTTCCGGAGCGTCTTCGACCGCCGTGCGTTGCGCCGTCGATCGGCGTGCGAACACGGCGCGCCGGCGCGCCGAAAGCTCCGCGCCGACGAGCCCATGGCGCACGCTCGCCACACCTCGCTCGAACGATCCGATCGCGAGGAAGCCGCTGACGATGATGCCCGTCGCGAGTCCGACCGGGAACCACAGGTCTGGCATGCGCGGACCGTAGACCGGCGGTCTGATGAGCGCATGACGACTCCGTCATGCCGACGGCGACCCAGATCACTAGCGTTCAGCGCAGTACCAGTGGCCGGCTCGCGGTCGGCATGCGCGGGACCTGTCGGCACGACAGCGTCCAGAAAGTTGCCCAACATGACCCGTCACCCTCGGATCCCGGCGCGGCTCCTCGCGGCCACGACAGCCGTCATTCTCGTGACCGGGCTCCTCGCCGGAGGCCTCGCCAGCGCCGCCGGCCCCACGGTCGGGCTCGGGACCACGACGAGCTTCTCCGTCCTCGCGGGCTCCGGGATCACCAACACCGGGCCGAGCGTGATCAACGGGAACATCGGCTCATTCCCCACGACCTCGATCACCGGCTTTCCGCCGGGGCTCGTGAACGGGACGAATCACGCCGGTGACGCGGTCACCCAGGGCGCGAAGGCCGACCTCACCACCGCGTACAACGACGCCGCCGGCCGCACGCCGGTCACCACCGTTCCGACGGAGCTCGGCGGAACGACGCTCGTCGCCGGTGTGTACGGCTCCGCCGCAGGGACGTTCGGGATCACCGGCACGGTCACTTTGAATGGACAAGGCGACCCGAACGCGGTCTTCGTCTTCAAGACCGCCTCGACGCTCATTACCGCGACGGGCAGCAGCGTGAGCCTCATCGGCTCCGCGCAGGCCTGCAACGTGTTCTGGCAGGTCGGCAGCTCGGCCACGCTCGGCGGCAGCACGAGCTTCAAGGGGACGATCCTCGCGCTCACCTCCATCACGCTCGTCACCGGTGCGACGATCGAAGGACGGGCGCTCGCCCGCAACGGCGCCGTGACCCTCGACACGAACACCATCAACGCCCCGTCGTGCGCGGCCGCCCCCACGGCGGCTCCGACCGCCACGGCGACGCCGAGCGCGTCCCCCGCACCGACCACCGCGCCGACCGCGACGCCCGGGATCGTCGCTCCGATCGCCACGGCGACGCCCTCGCCGGCCCCGCGGACCATCAGCACACTCCCATCGACGAGCACCGCCGACTTCGAGACGGTCCCGGCGTGGATCTTCCTGCTCCTGCTCGGGGCGCTCGTTCCGCTCGCGTTCCTGTTCCGCGGGCAAGACCGGCGCATGCGTGAGCATCGCGAGATCTGACCAGAAGCGGGCAGGAGCAGCGCGATGAGGATCGCCGCCGCGATGCTCCTGCTCGCGACGAGCGCCATCTCGGCCCGCGCGACGTCGACCGAGCAGCCGACCCTCAAGACCTCGACCGCTCCGCAGCCGACCGACCCGCGGTTCCTCGTGCTCGCGTTCCTGCTCGGCCAGTGATGGGTCCACCTCCGATCTCCTCGTTCGTCCTCCAGGAATTCCGTCTGCGCAGTGAGGGCGGGGCAGCCGAAGCCGGACGGATCATCGCCGCCTTCGCGAGCGGTAACCAACCGGCGATCCCGCTGCTCGTGAGCATCGAGGACCCCCGTGATGTCGCGATGGTGCGCGCGATCACCACCGGTGACAGCGCGGAGCGCGATCCGTCGCAGCGCGACCGGCTCGGATCGCTGGTCGTGAGTTGGCGAGCGCAGACGCAGTACGCCCGGCGGATCGCGGAGCGCTCGGCCTCACCGCCGTCCTCGTACCGGCTCGCCGTGACCGGCTCCGGTATCACCGATGGCGCGCCCGATGCGCTCGCCGGGACGCCGCGGGATCCGGCCGCGGCTGACACGACGAGTCCGCTGGGCCTCCTCTGGATCGGCGTGCCCGTCGGGACGCACGCGGGACTCCTCGTCCTGCTCGGCGGGTACGACGACGACGGAGCGGCACGCGGCGACGCACGCGCCTGGCCGCTGCCGTTGAGCCGGTACCTCGGTGTGCGGATCTATGAAAGTCCACGTCCCCGCGCTGCGTAAAATCGACGTCGTGCCGAAGGAGCGTTCGGAGCCGATCACGGCCCGGCCGGTCCGCGTCTTGTCGGTCATCGGGGACAAGGCGCTGGCGAACACCGTCGACCTCACGCTCCGCCACGGGAGCTACGTCCGCCGATCGGCGGACACCGTGACCTCGGCGCGGACCGCGATCGCGGAGTGGAAGCCGCACCTCCTCGTGCTCGACATCGACCTCTCAGCCGGCGCGGCGATCCAGCTCGTCGACGACGCTCGCGCCGAAGGGACGACGGCGATCATCGCCCTGACGCGGCGCAGCGATCTGCGTGGCAAGCTCGACGCGTTCGAGCGCGGCGCCGACGACTACATCAGCGTTCCGTTCGTGCCCGACGACCTCATCGCCCGCGCACGAGCCGTCCTCCGCCGGACACACGGGAACCCCGGCGAGCTCGTCCCCCGGCTGCGCGTCGGCGACCTCGAGATCGACGTGCTCAACCGCAGGGTCGTGGCCGGCGCGGAGGAGCTGCATCTCACCTCGCTCGAGCAGGCGTTGCTCTACCTGCTCGCGGCGAACGCGGGCAGCATCCTGACCCGCGAGCAGATCCTCGACGCGCTGTGGGGGACCGACTTCGCGATCGAGAGCAACGTCGTGGACCGCCACGTCCGTGCCCTCCGCGCCAAGCTCCAGGACGACTGGCGGAAACCCCGATACATCGAGACCGTCCCGGGGAGCGGCTATCGCTTCAGGGCCGAGCTCGCCATCGCGGACGGACCCGCCTAGCCCCGAGCACCAGCCGGCCATGACGGGACGGTCATGACCGGCGGCGTTTTGCGAGGTACGTTCAGGCGACGCGAACGAAGGAGCACATCCGCATGAGCGAAGTGACCACCAATCCTCCCGTCCCCGTGGCCCAGCACGTCGAGTCGACCATCGCCGATCCGTACGCCGGCCGGCGTGCGACGGGGGTCAAGATGCAGCAGGGGATCTACGTCCTCTTCGGCCTCGTCGAGGTCCTCATCGCGGTCCGGTTCGTCCTGCACGCGTTCGGCGCCAACGCGCAGGCGGGCTTCGCGCAGCTGATCGACGGCCTGACCGGGCCGCTCGTCGCGCCATTCCAAGGGCTCTTCGGGACGGTCCGGTCCGAGGGCAGCGTCCTCGAATCGAGCTCGTTGGTCGCGCTCGTCGTCTACGCCCTGGTCGCGTGGCTCATCGTCAAGGTCGCGTGGCTCGCGTTCGGCGAGACGCGCTCGGCGACCGAAACGACCACGAGCAGCACGAGCACGCGCCGCTAGCCTGCCCTACTACGCTCTGACCACGATGCGTCCGCGGGTGGGTGGATCCGACACGATGATCGAAACGACGGTGCGCGCTCGCGACGGCGGTTCGGTGCGCACCTATTCGTGGCCCGCGGCAGGCACGCCGCGCGCGCACCTGCTCCTCGTCCACGGCATCGCCGAGCACGCCGGCCGCTACCCGCACGTCGCGACGCAGCTCGCCGCCGCGGGCATCGCGGTGCACGCGTACGACCTCCGTGGATTCGGCGGATCGGGCGGTCGACGCGCCTACGTCGATCGCTGGTCGGAGTACCACGACGACCTGCAGGACCGCCTCGCCGCGGTGCGATCGCCGGCCGGGGGCCTTCCCGTCATCCTCTACGGGCACTCGATGGGTGGGCTCATCGCCCTGGGGTACGTGCTCGCGGATCCACCGCGGCCGTTGCCCGATCTCCTCGTGCTCTCGGCGCCGGCCATCGACGCCGCGGTACCCGGCTGGAAGCGGCGGCTCGCGCCGATCCTCGCTCGGCTCGCTCCGCGCTTCGCGCTCGCGAACGCGTTCACGCCCGGCGCGCTCTCGAGCGATCCGGCCGTGGATGCGGCCTATCGCGCCGATCCTTTGGCGGTGCATCGCACCACGGCGCGGCTCGGCAACGAGCTGTTCCATGAACAGGACCGGGTGCGCGCGGCCCTCGCGCATGGTGGCCCGCTTCCCGTTCCGACCTACGTGTTGCACGGCGCCGCCGACCCGGTCGTGCCGGAGTCGATGACCCGGACGCTCGCTCGCCAGAACGCGACGCGACGGGTCTACGACGGGCTGCATCACGAGACCCACAACGAGCCCGAGGGTCCGACGGTGATCGGCGACACGATCGCGTGGCTCGACGACCAGCTGGAGAAGCTTCGGGCGGGCGCCGGCCGCTAGAGCCGCTCCGCGGCACGCAGCACGTCACCGAACAACGCCAGCTGGGCGGGATGATCGATCCCGTACCACGGGACGCTCAGCCCGACCTCGTCCGCGTGCGCCGACCAGCGCGCGAACGCCGCGGGCAGCTCCTCGAGCGTCGTCGCCGCGAGCTGATCGAGCACGTGGGCCTCGACGATCTTCGCCGCCTCGCTGCGGCGGCGATCGGCGATCGCCGCGAGGATCGCGTCCATCTCCTCGCCAAGCCCGGATGCGTCGAGCACCCGGCGGTACGAGGGGACGCAGTACACGGTCATGTAGCGCGCGAGGCTCGCGCGGTCACGGCCGACCACCAGCGGCAGCATGACCGGCGGAGCGGTTCGTCCGGTGCGGGCCGCGCCCTGCGCGAGCGCCGGACGGAGTACGTCGTCGATGTAAGGGGGCGTCGAGAACATGTGCGCGGCGAATCCGTCGGCGACCTCGCCCGCGACCGCGGTCATGACCGGATTCACGCCCGCGACGTAGATCGGTACCGCCGGCCATGGATCGTCGGCGCCGGGCGAGAACACCGGCTGCCGCACCGAGTAGAACTCGCCGTCGTAGTGCCCACGACCCTCGCGGTAGGCGGTCCAGCACGCCCTGACGGCGCGCACGTAGTCCCGGAGACGCGCGGCGGGCCGGTCGGCCTCGACGCCGAAGCGCGCGCGCAGCGTCGGTCCGACCTGCGATCCCAGGCCGAGGACGAATCGGCCGCCGGACACGCCGGCGAGGTCCCAGGCGGCCTGCGCGGTCGCGGCCGGCGTGCGCGCGAAGGCGACCGCGACGTCGATGCCGACGCGCACCGCGCTCGTCGCGCGCAGGGCCGCCGCGGACACGAGGTACGGGTCGCGCCGCAGGTCGGTGACCCACACGGCCGCGGCGCCGGCGGCTTCGGCCTCCGCGGCCAGCCGCTCGGCCTCGCGCATGGTGACGTTCGCGGGGAGTCCGATCCCCGGTCGCCGGCTCATTGTCAGAAGACGCTAGGACGCGGTGCGTATCGCCGTCAGGCCGCCTCGCGCTCCGGACGGTCGAGCCGCGCGACGCGAGGGCCCCGGGCCCCAGGTCGTGATCCGGTGGTGATACCGCCCGACCGGCACGTCCCGGACCTTCATCGACCCCGCAAATGCAGCCATCCTGCCGACCGGGACGGCGGATTCACTCCTTTGACGCCCCCCGAACGGGTGAGGGCCGGGACCGGAATGCCCGCAAAATCCAACGAATGAAGAACGAACAGGGCCATCCCGTCATCCGTCCGCAGTGGCGTCGGCTCATCCAGCTGGCTGTCATCACGCTGCTCGTCGCAGGTGCCTGCTCCGCGCCGGCGGCGACCACGCCGCAGGTCGACCCGCTCATCGGCCGTTACCGCGTGAGCGGCGGCGGCGGCACGATCCCGGTGATCAGCGTGTTGACCCAGCGCTTCACCGAGCTCCATCCCGGCGTGCTCTGGGACATCGAGAACGTCGGCTCCGACGCGGCCATCGCGTCCGTGAAGAGCGCCGAGGCCGACCTGGGCGGCGTGAGCCGCGAGATGACGGACACCGAGAAGGGCTCCGTGGCCCTCCTGCAGATCGGAGTGTCCGGTACCGGCGTCGCGGTGAACGCGTCGCATTCGGTGTCCGCTCTGACGAAGGATCAGGTGCGGGCGATCTTCGCCGGCGACATCAAGGACTGGTCGCAGGTCGGTGGCACGCCCGGTGAGATCAAGGTCTTCGTGCGCGAGCCGAGCGCCGCGACGCGGCAGATCTTCGACGAGTACATCTTCGACGGGAAGCCAAGCTACCGGACCGATTACACGCCGGTCGACAGCGCCGATTCGACGACGAAGGCGCTCTACTCGTTCAAGGACGCGGTCAGCATGCTGACGATCACCGACAAGACGCTGAAGGATCCCAAGATCAAGCTGTTGTCGATCAACGGGGTCGCGCCGACGGTCGCGAACCTGACGAGCGGGACGTACCCGATGCGCCGGCCGCTCTACATGGTGTACAACGCATCACCGGACAAGGTGAAGCCAGCCATCAAGGCGCTCGTCGAATTCGCCAAGAGCCCGGAGGGCCAGAAGCTCCTGAACGGGAAGTGATCGAGCAGCTCCTGCGGCCCGGCCTCCTTCGGAGGCTCGTCAGCCGCACCGTCGCCTGGAGCGCCATCGCGCTCCTGGCGTTCGCGCTCGCCGCATTCACCGTGTCCGACCAGCTCATCGTGTCCCGCTTCGAGGACGAGGCCAGGAGCCTCGCGGCGACCGGCAGCCGCGGCGTGGCCGATCGGGTGAGCCTCGCGTCGAACGCGGCCGCGACCATCGCCGGCCTGCCGGACGTGAGCCAGCTCGTGCAATCCAACGCCACGGCGGATCGGTTCGCCAGCTACCTCCTTCCGGTCAAGGGGCGGCTCCGCCTGGACGTGCTCTACGTCGCATCGCCGAGCGGCGCGGTCATCGGCGGCGGCCAGGACATCCCGACCGGCCTCACGCTCCCGCCGGAGCTGCTCCGGCGCGCCGGGATCCGGGCCGAGGAGGCCTGGGTCATCGAGGACGAGCCGAGCGGGCTGACCATCTACGCCATCAGCGTCATCCGCGGCGCGTCGGGCGCGCCGATCGGGTTCGTCGAGGCGGGCCTCGGGCTGGATCGGGCCGTCCTCGACACCATCAAGGAGAGCACCGACGCGGAGATGGTGATCCAGCTCGGACCGAGGGTGCGCGCGAGCACGCTCGCGTCAGTCGACCCGGTGAGCTTCCCGACGTTGGACGAAACGAAGCTCACGCCGGACGCCCGCATCACCCGCCAGGTCGACGTCATGGGTAGGCGGTATCTCGGGACCTTCACGACCCTGCCGACCCACAACACGAGCGACGGCCTGCTCGCGGTCCTCGTGCCGCTCGCGCCACTGGACTCCGCGCAGCGGCTGCTCGGGCTCACGATGGTCGGGCTGCTGCTGCTGCTGGTCCTCGCGAGCGCGACCTATGCGTTCCGGCTCGCCCGCAGCCTCACCGCACCGCTCACGTCGCTCGCTCGGACGACCGACCGCATCGTGCAGGGCGAGCGGTCGGTCAACGTGCCGCAGGGCGCGCCGGATGAGATCGGTCAGCTGCAGCGCGGGTTCGCGCAGATGGTCACCGCCCTCGGGGAGCGCGAGACCGCGCTCGAGGCGACGAACCGGGAGTTCGAGCGCGCGAACATCGAGCTCGAGCAGACCAACGTCGAGCTCGCCCGCGCGAACCGGCTGAAGAGCGAGTTCCTCGCGAACATGAGCCACGAGCTCCGCACGCCGCTCAACGCGATCATCGGATACAGCCAGCTCATGCTGGACGGGATCGACGGGCCGCTGAACGAGCAACAGATCTCCGACCTGCGCCGCGTGACCACCGCCGGCTCGACGCTGCTCGGGTTGATCAACGGTCTGCTCGACATCGCGAAGATCGAGGCCGGCCGGATGGAGATCGAGCG
>Ga0070730_10004581_pt1 | contig 12074 bp, 12 predicted proteins | sample Coa_R1_3_FD_66447 | JGI IMG/M metagenome (GOLD analysis project Ga0070730, IMG submission 66447) | Surface soil microbial communities from Centralia Pennsylvania, which are recovering from an underground coalmine fire - Coalmine... | ecosystem: Environmental > Terrestrial > Soil > Unclassified ... | reverse complement strand
AACACGAACAGCACCCCGAGCGCGATGAAGGGAACCAGCCCGGGCCCGACGCGCGTCACCCCGGCGACGCCCAGCGCGACCGCGGCGAGCAGGCCGACGATCGCTGCGCCCGCCAGCACGCGGCCGGGCAGCTCGGTGCGCAGGGGCCGGCCGTGCAGTTCGTCCAGCGCATGGGCGGAGATGCCGACCGCGAGGAAGAACGCGAGGAGCGTGGCGCCGAGGCGCACCAGGTCGACCGTTGTGGCGAGGCTGGCGCCGATCACCACGTAGGAGAGATGCCAGGCGGTGTAAGGCGGATGCAGGAGGGCCAGCACGTCCCGCCGCCAGCCCGCCCTTCGCGGCGCGTAGTACGCCGGGGCCAGGGCCTCGCGCACTTAGCTCTTCACGCCCCACATGACGAGGCCGCCGCCGAGGCTCATGACCCGCCATTCCACGCCCGCCAGCCCGGCCCCCTCCCACGCGCCGGCGATTCGGGCCAGCGGCCAACGCGCGTAGTGCGCCTCGATGTTCGGGCCGAGGAAGTGCCCGACCCGAGACCACGACGCGCCTCCCGAAACCCAGCCGGCGGTGGGCAGCACCGCCCGCGTATACAGACGCCAGGCGGCAAGCCACAGCGGCCGCGGTGGGACATAGAAGTCCAGGCTCGCCATCACGCCACCCGGGCGAAGCACCCGGACGAGCTCGCGCATCGTCGCCTCGGGATCGGCGACGTAGCGCAGCACGTACGTGAAGCTGACGGCGTCGAAGGAGCCGCTCTCGAACGGCAATCCCTCGGCCCGGCCCTTCTCCAGCGTGATCCGGCGCTCGAGGCCCGCGGCCGCGACCCGCTCCCGGCCGCGGCTGAGCATCGGCTCGCTGATGTCGACCCCGACCACCTGGCCGCTCGTGCGTCGGGCCAGCTCGATGGCGACGCCGGCGGTTCCGGTGGCAACGTCCAGGATCCGCTCGGGATCTCCGGCGGCCAGGTGATCGACCAGCTCGCGGCGCCAGCGGGCGTTCTGACCGAACGAAAGCACCTCGGCCAGGAGGTCGTAGCGCTTGGGCAGGCCTTCGAAGAGGTCGGTGGCAAATGCGTTCTCCGGGCTGAGCGCCGCCCCTTCCGCCGCCATCCGCTCAGAGTACGTGGGATCTGTCACACCAAGAGCTACGCTGCACTGGTACACCCGGTGCAAACCAGCAGCGACTCCGACCGCTTCCAGGCCTGGCTTCAGGATGTCTTCGAGGCCCGACTCGGCGACGCCGAGACGATCTCCATGGGCCCTTTCCGAGCGGTCGTGACCCGGGTTGCCAAGGAGAAGCCCGTCGCCTGGATCACGCTGGTGGAGCCCGATATCAAAGACGCCGACGGCAAGCGCGCGCTGGCGAAGCTGCGGACGGCGTTCAAGACGCAGGACATCGAGATCGAGGTCGAGTACGACGATCACGCGTTCCCGCACGCGGCAGCCTGGTTCGCCGACTCGGGGCTCAAGCTCGTCGAGACCAACCCGCTCATGGCCTGCCGGCCTGATTCGTTCACGCCTTTCGTCGCGCCCGAGGTGGCATTGACCCGCCTGTCGCAGCACGGCAAGCCGGCCGAGCTCGAGGCGTTCCAGAAGCTCCGCTGGACCGATGGCGGCGACCTCGATCGCGACGTCCAGCCGGTCGAGCGCCTGCGCACCGATCTCGCCAGCGCCACGAGCGTCTACCTGCTCGCCTGGCTGGAGTGGGAGCCGGTCGGGACCGGTGTGTCGCACGTGACCAGGACCGCCGCCGAGGTCGTCGGAGTGGTCACGCGCAACGACCGGCGGCGCCGCGGGGTAGCGGCCACCGTGACCTCCGAGCTCGTAAGGCGCCACTTCGAGGGCGGCGGGGACTTCGTGTTCCTGGACGCGGCCAATGACGACGCCGCCAAGGTCTACGAGCGCCTCGGATTCACGAGGTTCGGCTCCAAAGCGCTCTACAGATAGCGAGAGGCGATCCAAAGCCCCGGCGCTATCGTTGACTCCTCGAAAGATGGAGAGCCCGATCAAGCGGTTTCAACCCGACACCGAAGGCGCGCCAGGCGCCGGTCGCAAAGCGCCCCCGATCGTCCTCAAGGAGGTCTACGAGCAGCGCTTCGACGAAGAGGACCAGGCGCGCAAAGAGGCCATCTGGCGCGAGCTGGGGAAGTTCCTCCAGCGCTACATCGCCGCCGACGCCCGCGTGGTCGACATCGCCTGCGACCTCGGTTACTTCATCCGCAACGTCCACGCCGGCGAGCGGTGGGCGACGGACATCCGCGACGTCGGCGCGACGCTACCGCCTGACGTCCACTTCATCCGCGCGAGCGGGCTGGACCTCGCCGACGTGCTGCCGAACGATTCTTTCGACCTCGCGTTCTTCAGCAACTATCTCGAGCACCTGGCCTCGACGGAGGCGGTGCTCGAACAGCTGCGTGTCGCGTTTGCGCTCCTCAAACCGGGAGGCAAGGTGTTGATCCTCCAGCCGAACATCCGGCTGATCGGCGGATCGTACTGGGACTTCATCGACCACCAGACGGCGCTCACCGAGAAGAGCCTGGGCGAGGCGGCGACCATGGCCGGGTTCAAGACCAAGCAGGTGATCCCGCGCTTCCTTCCCTACACGACCAAGAGCAGGCTGCCCCAGCATCCGCTGCTGGTGCGGGCGTACCTGCACCTGCCGCCAGCCTGGCTGTTCTTCGGCAAGCAGACCCTGTACTTCGGAGAGAAGCCGGCCCGCAGCTAGGTCGGCGCTCGTGGCGAGCTTCCCGCCGGTCGTGCCACCCGGCGCGTCGAGGGATCTCCGGTACGTGACGTGGTTTCTCTGGGCTCGCGATCAGGGTCTTGACGACCAGCGATGTCACGGAGCGGCGGGCGCGGCGGTCCGCGCCGAACGCTGGGCATCGCGGTGGCGGTTGACGTGGCCGCCATAGTGGCGGGTGCAGCCAGGTTCAGGCTCTAGCCGCCTCCGACGTAAGCCCGCGCTTCCTTGGCGAGCTCAAGCCAGCGCTTCTCGTTTCCGTCCAGGGCAAGCCATTCACGCATCAGGCGTCCATGGCCCGGATCGAAGAGCGCGCCCACACCCGCCGAACCGAGCTCGCTGACGCGGGCCCTCGGCAGCTTCACCACGTATTGACCCCGCGACGAGACGAAGGCAAACAGCTTGCCGTCGACCTTCAGACCGGTCGAACCAAAGCCCTTGCCACCCCGGGTTATGCGCCGATCTTTGGCGAAGGCGGCGACCACCCGCTCGAAGGCCACGGACCGGTCACGAGCGGACATTGGTTTCGAGCTCGTTGCTCACAGCCATTCGGTGGTGAAGCCGGGGCTCACGTGGATGTCGACCTGGCGGAGCGTGTCGCCGCCGATGTTCACGAACCGATGGGGTGCGTTCGCCGGCACGATGACGAGGTCCGCCGGCGGCGACGTCGCTCTCCTCGTCGCCGACCTGAGCGTGAGCCCGGCCTGCCTGCACGATGAGCACCTCGGGGTATGGGTGCCGATGCAGGGCCGGGCCCTTGCCGGGCTCGGCCTCGACGATCAGAAAGCAGACGCCGATGCCACCATGCTCAGCGCCCACGAACTCGCGCGCAATCGCGTCCCAGGGCAGATCGGCCTGCTTGATCACCATCAGATCGTCTTCTCGTAGCACACGCTGGTAGGCGCGGCTGCGTACTCGCCCCAACAGTCAACTCGGGTGAAGCCCGCGCGCGTGTAGAGGCCGATCGCCGCGTGCTGGTGGACGCCCGTCTCGAGCACCAGGCGACGCACCCCGAGATCCCGCGCCGTGGCTTCCAGGCTCTCGAGCACGGCGCGACCCACGCCCGTGCCTCGCACGGCGGGCTCGCTGTACATCCGCTTCACCTCCGCGGTCGTCTCGTCAAGAAGGCGGATGGCGCCGCAGGCGACCGCGCGACCGCCGTGACGCGCGATCAGAAAGGTGCCGCGCCCCCCTTCGATCTGCTCAGCCTTGAAGTTCGGACCGAAGCGCTGCTCGGGTGGGTAAAGGGCGCCGAGCTCGGCGTCGAGCGCGGCGATGAGGCGGCGGGAGTCTGGTGAGTCAAATGGCTCAGGGGCCACGCTCAGGCTCGGGTCGTTCATCCGGGAGACAATCTAAAGCCGTCGCTAATCGAGCGGTATCGCTCCTACGCAGCGCCGCGAGGCGGGCAGCACGTAAAGCCGGTAGCGGCGACCGGTCTCGATGGCGTCGAACGCGCGGCGCCCCAGTTTGTGCTCGCCCTCGAGCATGAGGTAAGGGAAACGCCAGGCTCCGCCATCGATCATTTCGGCGCGTTCGATCCCCTTGCGGGGAACCCCGTCGAGCTGGATCACTCGCCCGGAGATGGCGTCACGCCAGATTTCGTCGGAGTAGACGAACACCCCGGCGGCGACGAGAAAGCCGACGACAACCGTCACGAGGCTACCGAATGAGAACCCTTGCGCAAGCATCTCGAACACCGCGCCCAGCGGGAACAACGCGGCGATGACGAAGCCCGCTGCGTAAAGCGTGGCGCGGATGAAGATGCGAAACCGCTGGCTGCTGCTTTGCCTGCCCGCAGCGTTGGCCACCAAGTCTTCTTCGCCCACCCGGAAGCCGAGCAGCACCGCGCTGCGCGGATCGAGCTTTGGTCTCTCCTTCACGCGCCCCACTCTCACCACCTGGGTGCCGACGATGGTGTCCCACCAGAGCCGGTATTGGGCCGCGTCTTCGTCGGTGACCCGCATGCTGAACATGTAGACGCCGACGAGGCCGGTGGTGACGACGAGAGCGGTCCGGATGGCTCCGGCCATCAGCCCGGGCGGGCGACCGTCGGGACGCAGGACGCGGATGCCCATGACGAACCGACCCGGAGTCACGCCGAGGAGGGATGTCAGGAGGAAATCGGCCACCAGGATGGTAGGCACCACGTAGGGTCCCGCCGCGAAGAGGCCGCTGAAACCGACCGCGCCAATAGCGACGGAATAGACGACGAAGTCGAGGAACACCGCAAGGCTCCGGCGCACAACCGTCGCGGCCGGGTGCGTCAGCGCTGCCGCGCTGGGAGCAGGCCAGGCCACGCTCACAAGATCACCAACGTTCGTCCGGCCGCCCGGTTACTGCGGCCCCTCAACAATCGGAGGCGCGGGGAGGTCTCGCGTCGGCGCGCCCGTAGAAGACCCGTAGTTCTCCCATGTTCAGCGCGCTCGTCCGCCTGAAGCATTGAATGCATCCCCTTCAGGAGGTGCACCATGCACTGCATTCTTCGCGTGACCAGGGTCGCCGCGGTGGCGGCTGGTTTGTTGGTGGCGGCGGCAGGGCCGGTGATGACGGTGACGGCGGCCACCAGCACGGACTTCGTCTACGCCGACAGCCATACGTACGTCATGAACGCGCCCCACGCAATGTCAGCCTCGAACGCCGGACTGGAGAGCGCTCCGCCGATATGGGTGATGGTTTTCGCGCCGAACGCGATCCCGCTCGGTTACGCCCCGCAGTGTGACCCGTGCGACCATCCGAACAACTCGAACCTGCCTGGTGGCGGCGATTTCCATGACCACCTTCTTCCCGGTGTGCCCGGTGAAGGCGTCAACGGCACCGCTGGCGATTACAAGGGCCCGTGGCTGATCACGATCGTGGTCTTCAACCCACGCTTCACGGGCGGCAACGCTTCATTCGCCCCGATCAAGAGCGACACACAGCTCGCCGCCGTCGAGGCGGAAAGCGCGGCGGCGCTGCGCATTGGTGGCGTCCCCGAGCTGCTGCCGATCAACCCTGGTGCGACAAACCCGTTCGAGCGTCCGACCGGCATGGTGCTCATCTGCCCGATCGTGGGCGCCGGATGACCGGGTAGCGGCCTGAAGGGCGGGGGGCTCGGTTCGCCGGGCCCTCCGCATCTCATCTTTGCGGCGTCGCCTCGAGGCCCTGGCGCGCCGCCCACGCGGCGACCTGGGCGCGTGACGTGAAACCGAGCTTGTTGCGAAGCTCTTCGACGTGCCACTCGGCTGTGCGCTCGGACACCGCAAGGCGGAGCGCGATCTGCGCGTTGGTCAATCCTTGCGCCACGAGAGCGGCCACGTGCGCCTGGCGTCGGGTGATCGCGACTGGCGTCGCCGGCTCGTGGTCCGCGAGCGCGAACGCGACCGCCTCGTCTGGCGACATCCGTCGCCCCCTGTCCGCCAGAGACCGAGCTCGCTCCGGGAGCGCTCGACGCGCGCGAGCCACCGCTGAGGTCAGCCTGATCTGATCAGGATGCGGCGCGGTCGAGGCGATTCGGTGCCGCATCGCGGTCGCTGCGGCGGCGAGCGTCAGTGCCCGCTCCGCGTGGTTGAGCGCAGCTTCGACCTCGATGAGCGTCTCGAGCAGTACCGGCACGAGCGCGGCCAGCGCGGCGTCACGCGCCAGTGCGATCGCTTCCTTGGCGGCGCTCGCCGCGTCCTTGGGATGTCCGCTCGCGAGATTGGCGCGCGCAAGGCCGAGGAGCACCTGGGGCATCCACCGCGCGTGCGCCATCGCGCGTGCGGCAGATGCCGCCTCGTTGCAGGTTCGTCGCGCGCCAGGAGCGTCGCCCTCCTCGAGCTGCAGCTCACCCAGGTTGGCCAGCGCGACGATCAGGGCGGTCCTCTCGCCCGTTCGTCCCGCTAACTCGATCGCACGGTCCAGTAGTTCGTGGCGACGCTCGCGCGCAAGGGTCGGAAATGTGCCGAGCCTCGCGAGGCAGATCGCCTGCCCGGGCTCATCGCGGTGCGCCACGGACAGCTCATACGACCGTTCGATGTGGAACTGCGCCGAGCGCGCATCGCCCTGCTCGAGGGCGAGAAAACCGGTCGCCCGATGCGCGCGCGCGGCCGCGAGGCTCGCGCTTGGTTGCCCCGCGACCGCGCGCTCGAGCAACCGCCGGCCTTCAGGCAGAAGCTCGCGCGCGCCCCAGACCCACCCCATCGCCCCGGCGAGCTGCATCTCGGCCTCGTGGTCGCGGTCGTGGAGCCGGTCGAGCGCGACGCGGACGTTGGCGTGCCGGGCGGTCATGGCCTCTGCCCACAGCACCAGGTCGTCAGCGTCGCGGTGCGCGAACGCCTCTTCGGCGATGGCGAGGTAGTGGCGTGCGTGCGCGGCCTCGACCGCATCACTCTCGCCCGCCGCCGCGAGCCGGTCGGCAGAATATTCGCGCACCGTCTCGAGCAGGCGGTACCGGGCGACACCGCGGTGGTCCATGTGGATCTCGACGAGTGACCGGTCGATAAGCCGCCGGATCAGCAGCGGGAGGTCGAGTGTCGCGACCGGACCTCCCGAGCACACGGCCTCGACGGCCTTCAGGTCAAAAGACGGCACGAAGACCGAGAGGCGGAACCACAGCGTCCGCTCGGCCTCGCCGAGCAGGCCACCGCTCCAGTCGAGCGTGGCGCGCAGTGTGCGGTGCCGGCCCGGCCCCGCCTGGCCTGGAAGATCAATGCGTCTTGCCTCGTGCGCGATGCCCAGCACTGGCGCCCAAGCCGCCACCAGCTCGATGGCGAGCGGCAGGCCGTCAAGGCGCCTGCAGATTTCGACGACCGCCTCGCGGTTCGATTCGCCCAGCGTGAACCCGGCCGCGCGGTCTTCGAACAATGCCACCGAGTCGGCGGTGGAAAGAGGCTCGACTGTGACAACAGCCTCGCCCACCAGGTTCAGCCGCTCGCGGCTGGTCGCCACCACTCGAAGTACCGGCGAAGTGGCGCGCAGTGTGGCGACGGCGTCGCGGCATCCACCTAGCACCTGCTCGCAGTTGTCCAGGATCAGCAACGTGCGCCCGGCGAGCCGGGCCGCGACGGCATCGGCGAGCGGCTTCCCAGGTTCGCCAAGGACAGCTAGCTGCCCAGCGAGCTCATTGAACACCGCGGCGTCGGAGCTTACCGCCGACAGGTCGACAAACGCGGTCCGCCAGCCTGAGCCGGCGAGGTCTCGCCCGACCTCGATCGCCATTCGCGTCTTCCCGCTCCCGCCGGGCCCGACGAGCATGGCCGGCCTGCCCGCCTCGATATCGGCCCTGAGCCGCGCACAGTCGGCGGTACGGCCGATGAATCGATCTCCGTACCGCGGCAGCGCCGGCAAAGGCGGGAGTCCGGTCACAACCAGAGATTCTGCAGCGACTCTGTTCGGCTGAGGTCGCATTCGTGACGAAGCACTAATACCCGAGCTGGAGACGTAAACATGCGGGTTTCGCGAGCAGTGCATGAGGTTCGCCTGGCCGGAATCGAACGTCCTGCCTTTCGGTCCGCAGCCCAACGCTCTGTCCGGTGAGCTACATCCTCTTGATGGGGCACGATTAATTCATGCTTGAGGTCCAGTTCGGGTGAGGCGCGGAGGGCACCGCTTGGCGGCAACCCTCCGCGTGTTCACTCAGCCGGCGTACGTGTTGTCGCCGTACTTGATGTTCGAAATGAGGTTCGTGTACGACTGGCCTTCCCAGCCCGAGTCGGTTACGACGTAGGCTGCCACGACGCCACCGGTGTGGTCGGCGATCTCGGTCGAGTAGTCGCCGTTGGAGATGAAGCCCGACGTACCGCCCGTCGAATCCCAGTGCAGCGGATCGCTCTGCTGCGAGGTGCTCATGGCGAAGCGGTACCCGTAGACAGTGCCGCCGTCACCGAAGAGAAGCACTAGCCGGGGAGATCCGCCGCCGGCTTCGGTCACCGTGTCCATCTGGGCGAAATTCGGCGCGACGACCGGAGCGGTGGGGCCGACGTGCATCAGCATCGCGCCCGCGTACGCGCCCGGCGTGGTCGTCTCGGACAGCACGATCGCGCCCTGCTGCGGCGCCCAGTGAGCCGTTCCGTCAGCTCCGTGGAAGAACGAAACGTTGGCTCCTGGGTCGGCAAGCGCGGTACCTCCCGCAAAGCCGATGGCCGAAACCGCTGCGAACAACGCAATCAAGATCCTTCGCATAACCACACTCCTCTTCGCGCCTGGTCAGGGACGTGCGCCTGCCGATCCTTTCAACTCAGGTCCGGTCTCGTTCGGCCATGGGAACAGAATGCAGTCCTGCAACTCTGGCACGGCGGTGGACAAGCCGACTACACCCACGTTAAGTGAGCATTTGCCCCGACGGTAACAACATCATAGTGCACCCAGCTTTCCACAATAAGAACCTTTTGACAATTCTTAACGGACCAACGATTAGCCTCGCCCGCGTTCACGCCAAGGTCCGCCGCGACGGCTACAGGCGCTCAGCTGATCGAGAATCTCGCCGGTCGTCAGGGTAGGAATGCGGGACACTTCAAGGTCCCGATCCTGCGTCCAGATTGCGACCTTTGTCTGCTTCCGTACCAGGTGCAGCGCGAGGGCGACGGTCGGCCAGTCATCTTCGTCTCGACCTCGCATCCGCGTTCGAGCTTCGTCTTCATCGCTTGCATAGTCGCCTGCTTCGACCCAATCGATCGGCAGTGCAACCAGAACCGGCAGCAGGATGCCCAGGTCAAGGTGGCGTTTTCGTGCGATCGCCGGAAGATGCTCCAACACTTCATCGCCAACTGCGGCGGGGCTGACGACGCGAGGTGCCGCATCGTGGATCAAAACGGCACGAGCTCGGCCACCGATCATCGCTGAGAGCACGACGTTCGCGTCAGCGACGAGAACGTCGGGCAGCCTTGAAATCGGCGAGGACCTGCTCCTCCTTCACGCCTTTCTTGTCGAGTTCCCGTCGGGCTCGATCCGAGAGTTCGGCATAAATGCCCTTGCGAACGTCGTCGGGCAGGTCGGGCCGATCCCACGGCAGAAAGAACCCGGCTGGCTTCCCGTCGCGAGTCACGAGGAGAACCTCATGCGAGCGCATCATTTCGGTCGCCCGATCACGAAAGTCTCGGAGTGTAACAACCTTCACGTGGTCACCTCTGTGGCCACAATTCTACCTCGGAACGACAGTCGTTGCCATTCCTGAGCGTCGAGTTGAATCTGAGGCGCCCTGCCTGAGATTGCCCGCCGCGGAGGTCCACTTGGAGCTGTTTACTCACGAACGGCTATCTGCGCGGCACTGGCTAGGATCATGGGGTTGAACACGCTGGCGCAGACCGTCAACCTCCGGCTACGTGCCCGGAGCGGCTGAAGTCTTGCCCGCTCTGATTGCCTCTACTGTGGCGGGCGAGATCGAGCGCTACCTGCGCACCGGGCAAACAGATCCGTACATGGCAGCCTGGCCAGGAACCTGGGGCGAGCGTGCCCAGAGGTCGAGACACGAACTGCGCACAGCCCTGATCCGGGAGGTGAACCGGATTAGCTCTGGGCGGCGTAGCGCGATTCCGTTACAAGACTCGATGGCGCTCGTCCGGTGCAAGGTCCGCCCGATGGTGCATGGGCTGTTCCCTCCCTCTGAGCGTGATGCCGTACTGACGGTGCTCGACCACTCAGTGGTTTTCATAACGAGCGGAAACATCGAACAGCTGCTGCTGGAGCAACGATGGGACCGGACAGCGTGGAACCTCGCCAATCTCCATCTCGATAGCCTCGGAGCCGAGCTGCTGAGCCCTGATGCCGAGAGGCTGGATGGGCTGAGCGAGGAGACCACTTGCTATGTCTCCACGGCGCACTTCGAGCGGCAGGAACCATTCGCCGACTTCGTCGTTCATGAGGTCTCACACATCTTCCACAACTGCAAGCGCGCGAACGTGGGGCTGTCGCGGACGCGGAGGGGGGAGTGGTTGCTGGACATCGCCTTCCACAAACGGGAGACGTTCGCGTATGCCTGCGAGGCCTACTCGCGAGTCGTCGAACGCGCACGAGACATGCCCGGGAGGCGCTGGCTGGCGGAGAGGTTCGAGGCACGTGACCACTGCTCCGATCTCCGCGTCGACCTGGGTGAATTGACCACGATCGTCCGGGAGGCGGCGCGCGTCCGCAACGGCTGGCGGGTCATTCTCAAGAGCTGTGGATAGGGCGCAAGCAGGCAATCTGCAGGCATGACGGTCATCCGTTGCACGGCAAAGCTGCTCAAGCTGGTGGCAGGCTCGCCAATCACGAGAAGCATGGAGCCGCACGCCAGCGATTGGTACGCCAACCTGCTCTGGCTTGACGGGCGGAAATGTCTTCTGATGACACATTCAACAACGCTTTTCGCCGCGTTCGAGCCCGACATCGCCAAGGCGCAGTTGGTCCCCATGGGCAGCCTTGCGCTGGGCCTGATCGAACGCGAACTGGCCGCCGAAGAGCTGCCTCAACACACCTTCGGGAAGATGACCGCCGGTGACTTCGTGGTCGGCCGCACGTGCAGTCGCAGCGTGCTCGGCACGATGAACGACATGCGATACCAGATCGAGGCCGCAGTACATCACTCTGGTGGCCTGCGTCGGCTCGACCTCGCCGGTCTGAACCGGTCGCTGCGGAGGATCCCCTTCAGAGCGGTCAAGTACGCGCGGGCGATCGACCTGACGCGGGCGCTGATCGAATCCGGAGGTTCCCAAGAGTCTCCTGCGACAGTTCCTACACGTAGCCACCCGAGCGATCGCATCGACGACATATTCCGCGACTATCTGGCGGCCAGATGCAAGACTCTACGCGCCAGGGACTACCGCAACCATGAGGCCATCGTCGAGTTCTTCGGGCGAAGCCTGAACGGCTACGCCTACCAGAGCCTTTCGGCATTTGAGCGAAAGCGCTTCGACGAGACCTTCGACGCCGGAGACGAGGACGCCTACTGCAAGCTGTTCGGTGCGGACAAGATTCCAGGGGAGGTGGGCTCGTTTCTCGGCGACTTCATGATCCGCAAGGTCATCGCTCCGAAGTCATTGACAGCAGCGGCTGGTCCAGTCATAGCGGACCTTCTCGACTGGCTTGTCGAAGAGCGACTCGTGAAAGCAGAGGACGTCGTCGATGCAAGGGAGCGGGCAGTAACCACCGGTTCGGACCTGCCCAACGCGGAACGTCTCGCAAGCCTGCTCTACAAGCTCGCCGAGCGCTCGACGCTGGATGCCCACTCCATCGCCGACGACGACTACATCGAGGACTACCTCACCATCAGCAGGGTCGAGCCTGGAGTGTTGTGGTTCGAGGGCGGGATTGGTCCACTCGTCGTTGGCGAGGCGGCGACCCGCCTGGCGAAGCCCGGATGGTCGGTCAACATCGTGATGGGCCGGCAGCACGGGCGCTGGCAC
>Ga0070730_10004580_pt1 | contig 12077 bp, 12 predicted proteins | sample Coa_R1_3_FD_66447 | JGI IMG/M metagenome (GOLD analysis project Ga0070730, IMG submission 66447) | Surface soil microbial communities from Centralia Pennsylvania, which are recovering from an underground coalmine fire - Coalmine... | ecosystem: Environmental > Terrestrial > Soil > Unclassified ... | reverse complement strand
TGAACTCCGCAATGAAGTTTGTTCTATGGGTCATCAACACGCCATCGGAACCGTTGTCTTCGTTATAGGTGCCACGGTAGACAGCCATGTCTCCCCCACCGGCAACATCGACCGTCTCGTCGATGAGGCTGACTTTCCAAAGCGGGTCATGCTGAAAGCCCAGCCTGAAGCCCTCTCGGTCGGCTTCGATCCCAACGGTTGAGGGGCTACCACATTCCATGGAGACAATAGCCGGCGCGTCATACGCAGTTGTCTTGATCGGATCGTGAGCGTTGATCCCGGCGACGACTTGAGCGACGGCCGCCTTGATGGTTTCGGCGATCGCCGATTGATCATTCGCCATCGCTCTTGCCCATACTGCAGCGCCGACAATAGCGACAGCAAACAGAAGCAGGCTCGGTTTCCAGTATGCAAAATGGATCATTGAACTATCCTTCTTGAAGCAGCCTCGGGAGCGAGCTTAGTGCCATGAATTGTGACCGCCAGCTTTAGCGGGCCGCTAACCTCTCCCATTTCGCCGGTCTGCGTGAAGGAAGTGGCTGTGATGCCGGACCAGACTTCATGCCAGGTCATCTTCTTACCGCTCTGGGGGAAGCCCATGTCGATTGTTAGTTGTTTTCCATTCCACTTCAGAGCACTGTTGGCGTAGGTATTGAAATCGCAGGCTGCTGGGCCGGAATTGTTGCAGAGCATTCCGCGAAGGCTGTTTGTGGTTTTGTCCCACCAATGGAGCGCGATAAGGAACATTTCCTCAGAGGGAGCACGCACGTGCTCCTCCTCCATCAAAACGTATCCACCTGGACCTGTTCGCCAGTTCTCTTCACCAGTGCCGGTGCCTCCATTTGGAGAGATTCCGCCGGGCGCAAACTCATAGGTTGTCGACCAGTTACCGGCGAGCGCTTTTTCAAGACTCTGGAGTTCCGGTACTGGACCTGCAGTGCTCGATGCTGGGTGGTCCCCATGAATTTCGTTCTTGCTCTGCATCGCGGTGACCCTCGTGGCATGAATCGTGAATAGCCGCTTCCTCGGGCCGCCCGGGTCCCCATATTCCCCAGTCTGAACGAATGATGTGGGAGTGATGTCTGACCAGACCTCGTGCCACAGTGATTTCTTTCCAGACGTGGATGTTTCGACTTCATCGATGACGAACTGTTTGCCATCCCAGCTCATCGTGATGTCGTTCTGCGCGCCCTTTACATCGCATGTATACGGCAGCAGGTTTTGACATTCCATCCCGTGGAGACTCTTATCCGCGTTATTCCACCAGACGATCCCAAGAAGAAAGAGATCACTCTCAGGCATGCGCAAATGTTCTTCTTCCAGCAACGTGAACCCTCCCGGCCCTGGTCGCCAGGTCTCTTCTCCCGTGTTGGTCAGGCCATTCGGTGCCGACGCGCTGGGCTCAAACTTGACGCTGAGCGACCACTCTCCCGTTAGAGCTTTGGTAAGGCTCGCAATTTCAGGCGAAGGCTGCGGGGCAGAGGTTAGCGACTGTGCTTTTAGGGGAGTGATCGGCGCTCCGCAAACAACCAGCAGGGCGAGTGAAAGCAAAGCAGCACTGGAAACGTTTTTCATGTTTGGCTCCAGATAAATCGATAAGGAAAAACGAGGTCGCTCACGACGTGCTGGGCGCCGTTGAATCACGGCATTGCGTGTCCCATCGAACGACTGGCGACCACGGGTTTCAATCATCGCTTCGTGGCAATCAAGGTCGCGGCAATTTTCTTTACTTCGTCTTCCGAATGGCTTGGCTGCACGATGAGTTGCGCGGTGCAGTGAAACCCGTCTCCTGGTACCGAGACTTGGTAGGTGGTACTGGGTTTCGCTCCTGGAGTGGGGGTTGATTTCAAGATGTAGAACACGCGCTTTTCCGTATTCTCCAACATCCTGTCTGAGACCATCTTTTGTGTTTCAGGACTAAACGTTCGAACCTTTCCCGTGCCCCTCACCAAGGTGACGGGCTGCCCCCAGCTTTTTGGCACAGAAATTTGACAGGAACTGGTACGGTCTTTCATTGTGGTCCAATCGGGATCAGCTTGTGCGGTACAGTTGCGCGAGACGACAACAGCGAAGGTCATTAACGCGAAGGCTAGAAATGATGTGTGTTTAAGCATGTCTTACCTCCAGGTGAATTTGTGTGACAACGTAGACAAACCAAACAAGAATTGAAGTTCCTTTCGGCGAGTTGGGGTCCCACTGCTCCCTCAAACATCTGACCTACGGAAACAAAGCTGAGCCAGAACAGTGGACTTCTACGGGAAATCTCACACCCACCTCACTGACAGATGAACTTTCCTTGCGTCAAGCCTGTAATCGTTTTCACGGATAAGCCAGGTTGGTAGCGTCCATAGGCGACCGAGAATGCATCCGTGTTCTCACCCTGCGCGCCTAGCTGACCGATTATGAAAATCAAAAGGGTTCCATCGGAGTTGTAAAAGGCAATTTGCGAGCGGCCGTCCGCGTAGCCTTGGATCTTCTTGAACCCGGAAAGATGCGACGCATACCATGCTGCCACGGCATCCATTTTGATCCCGCTCGCTGGATTCATGACGGTAGAGAGAGAGTAGACATTGCCCTGCATTTTGCTTTTGCAAACCTGTCCATCGGGTATTTTGTCGGGCTCGTTGCCCACGTTTTTAAATACGACGGTCGCGGGAATGAGCGGAAGGCCAGTTAGTGGATCGGCCGTGAGTACTTTTGCCTGGCCTGAGGCACTCGCTACGCCGAGGGCGACTATGACCGAGACCAGAACGTTGTTTTTCATTGATTGTTCCTTTCGAATTCGTAACTTTTCTATTTGCAGTAGGATCGATCTCAAGATCAGTTAAGAGTCAACTCCACCCGGCGATTGCGCGCTCGTCCCTCAAGTGTGCCGTTTGTGTCGATCGGTGCGTAATCACCGCTGCCTGAAGTCGAGAGACGGTTCGGATCGACGCGATAACGCTCGATCAGCGCTTTCTTCACCGACGCCGATCGTCGCTGCGAAAGATCCAGGTTGTATTTGTGGCCACCGATGCTGTCGGTGTGCCCGGTAATCATCAGCTTCCAGTCAGGACGATCCGCCATCGCCTGGGCAATTTCTTTGAGAACCGGTTCCGACTCTTTCTTGATCTCATCGCTGTTGTAGTCGAAATAGATTCCGTAAACTAAGGCCTTCTTGTTTTTCGAAAGATCCTGTTCGATCTTCTTTTCCGGCGCGGGCAACGGGAAGCGAATTTCGGTCGTTTGCACTCGGAAGTTGTTGATCTTCTGGCTGAAGAGGAGGACTAGGGGGTTCGTGGGATCGTCCAAGACATAAAGGTCAGTGGCTAGTGGCCGGTCCGCTGGATCCTTGCTGAGTTCCTGCGCTTTCTTGCTCTCTACCAGAACCGTTCCGGCGGCGTGAATTGTTGGCAACTTCGTCGGCGTGCCATTCACAATCACCGGCCAGGAAACATCGCCAGGTTCCACGCGTGTCAGGACGCCTCTGTCCCAGTGCAAATATCCCCCAGCCTCCGGCGGGCCGGCCGGGTAATATTCGAGATAGCGGAAATCGATCTTTCCGCTTTCTTTCAGCGCACGGAAAAGTTCAAGCGAGATATTGATGATCGTTGTACCCGGCAACGTGAGGGGTCCATACTTCACGAAACCAGTGGCAAGACCGTGCGCACTTTGCAGGTCATTGGTGCAAACCTCACGCACAGCCGAATCGGATTCGCCCTTTTCGGCATCGGGGTTCAAGAAGTATGTGCCGCTGTCGCCAATCTCCACATATTTGTTCGTGATCCGAGATACCGTATTTATCGACTCGGAATCGCCGGACTTGCGACCCCACGCATGAACTACAAGGAGACCCTTCTCCATTGGAATCCCGCTGCTTCCAACCAGTGGCGTGGCGGAGTTCGGCAGGTCCGTTGCTTCATGGTTGGGATCGCAAAAGTTTTTGTGGATATCGTCAGGCTGTACTACGGGAAGTTCTTGATAAGGATTCGGCGGGGGATCTCCGAAGCCCATCTTGTCCATTAACCCACCGATGGCATCCAGGCCATTCGCCACCTTGGCATCGTCACTATCATCTTGCTTGCGGTCTCTAGGATTCTGCTGGTCCGAGTTCTTGGGCGAATTGTTATCGCTGGAGTTTTTGTCGTCGGTGTCGTTTGCTTTGACGTCATCGGAATTCACTTTGCGATTAGCGCTGTCGCCAGACTCCAACTTACTCAGGGCGGCAGTGGCCTTCTGCTTCACGCGATAACCTACATAAACGGCTCCGGCGACGGCGGCGATCGCGCCGACGATAAAAACTACGAGCACAGCGATCAGAATCTTCGCTCCGGAACCTGTCGCGGGAGGAGGCACTTGTGCTTTGAGCGTCGCGAGTTTCTGCAAGACGGCTTCGCTGCGTTGCTGCGCAGCGGTACTGCTCGTCGGCCCCATCGACGTTCGAGGGCCGAGACTTCCTCCGGTAACCGGAGCGCCACAACCCGCGCAAAAGTTCTGCCCCTCCTGAATTTGTGTTCCGCAACTGGTGCAATAGATCATTTGTGCACCGCATCCGAACAACCGGGAGGAAGTTCCTCTTTAATATTGGTGAGAACCACCTGCTCTTTCATTCGGACAATGTCTCCGGAAGCAGGGACGGGCTTTACATTCGCCAGACCTAAGAAAAAATTGACGATGTCTGCAACGACTTTGGGAATGCTCCACCCGACGCCTGCATAGACACCCATGTTGAAAGTGCCTTGCGCGCACTGGGTAAGAGCGATGGAAGACTGGTCTAATGCCGTAATCGTCGATACCAAAGAAACATACGGGCCGGCAGAAAACCCGAATGCACCCAGCCCAATCATCACGGTCTGGTTCACGCCAAATACCAGCGAATTGATCCCTACGGAGACACCGCTGATCGCGCCGGCGAGACTGTGTTTCGGCTCCATCTTCATGCCGGTCGCACCCCACTTGTTGTTGATGTACCCCATACTCAGCTTGCCCCCGGCGGAATAATCCGCATTGGCTTGCAACACGGAGGTCTTGGCGCTGAATCCCGTGTCGAGCTTGAACGTGTTGAAGAGTTTCAGCGAAAGTGGGACACCCAAGCCGACGACTGGAAAACTGATGTCAAGCGGAACCTGGCCGAAGTTGTGCAAATTGGCCTGAAATGCCTGCTCGGCTCCGGCCTTAAACACAAGGCTGAAACCGGCTGCACCGCTAAGTTCGATGGCCGCAGTCTTTACATACCCTGGACTCACGTCGATATTGAACTTGAGGCTCGGCGCTTGCATATAAAGAGTCGCCCATAGCTCGACCTTGGTTCCTCCTTTCTCCGTGTATAGGTAGAGGCCGAGACCCGAAGGCCCGCCGCAATCGGCGAAGCACGGACGCATCTTCATGTTCGGAAGATTGACCTGTGGAATTCCGCCCGTCATCGGAAGTGGGCCCTGTGGGACCTTCGGCCAATTCGGAAAGTAGTTTCCAACCTGCAACAATGGCAGGTTTCCGCCAGGCATTTTGGGTCCACGAAGTGAGGCGGGCATCGGCATCGACCGCCCGAAATGCGGTGGATGCCAGGACGCCTGAACCAGGTGAGCTCCTCCCGCGTAGGAAACCGTCGTCATCGGTTTCCATTCGCCCGAAGCAGAAACAATCGAATATTCGACATGTGGTCGCTCGCGCACGCTCGAGGTCTGCTTCGAAGCGTTCATCTCGTGGGCAGCGTCGGAATCAGGAGCCCCCGCGTAATCAGGCGCCTGAACGGCGACGAAATTGTTGAGATCGATCGGCTGGTTATAAACGAAGTGGCCTTGCTTGACTACATCCGTGATCTGTGCCGGCCCGAGGATTACTTTCAATTCGTTGCCATTGCGCTGGACGTCAAGAACTTTACCGACGCAGCGCTCGGTTGCGAACAGCACTTTGTCTACCTGAATCTCATTGGCGTGAGGGGCGTTCGCGTCGATGATCCACGTCAATCCGTCGGAACTGGTTCCGCGAATCGCCTGGTCGCCGTGCTCCATGAGCACAATGCCATCCTGGTAGGTGAGTCCTGGTGCGGACTGGGGCGCTCGGCCATACAGAAGTTCCGTTTTCGTTAAGGAGTGCGGATCGCCTGCGTGTCCAACGATCCCGCCTGCCATTGCCGAAGCTGAGAACGCCTCGCGAACAACTGGATCGGTAGATTCCACCGCGGGGGCGGCAACATTTTCTTTGTGACATGCCGGTGCTAGCGCCAACATACAGATCAAGACCGTGAAGCGGATCGGTGCGCGCATCATCTCTCCTCGCGATTTCTACAACGCGTCGGCAATTTCTTTCGCCAGCGGTTTGACCGCTTCGGTACCGCAAGGGCAAGTCACGTACATGATCCGCACCAGTTTGTTACCTTTCCGGACCATCATCATGCTGTCCCCGGAAACAAAAGCCTGGTCACCGATCCCTGGGAGATCTTGCGTTTCACCGATCCTTCCCATCACCTTCGCGTTGAGACGCATTTGTGCCTCGGCAGCATGTTCATCAACCGAGAAATTGAACACCAACACTTCGCCAGACTTGTCCCACTCCGACTGCGGCCTTTCGCTCTGGAATTCCTTGAACATCCCTCCGGCAAATTGCTGGACAAGTTGTTGCGTTTTCTCGTCAGCGCCGCGGCTTGCCGTCATTGCGCTAGCATGTTTGGCCATGACGTCGGCCTGGGTGCCTTTGGCGATGTACGAGCAGCCGTTGTCCTTGCTTTGGGCGCGGATGATGTCCACGCCGATGGCTTTGCTGACGTCCTCTTTACTGAGAAAGCGGCAGACGTCTCCCATTGAATTGTCACTGTGGGTGCCAGCAGAGTCTTCGCCGGAGGGCGACCCACCCGGAACGGACTTGTCGCCGCTACTATCGGAGGTTGATCCGAGAATCCGGTCCTCCGTTTGATGGATCTTCTGGCTGACGCGATGGGCGACGTAGTATACGCCGACGGCACCCGCGGCACCGCCGACTAGAATCACGCCCAATGCCGCGACGCCCACCTTGGCCAGAGTGCTCATGCCTTTTTTGGAGGCGGCCGGACGCGCCACGGCCTCAGGAGGTGTGATGACTGATTGTGGACCTGTGTGCACCGCCGGAGCCATCGCTTGCGGAGGCTCTGGCAGCGCGGAGGCGGGTTGCACTTGAGCCGAATGGGTCACACCGCGCGCATCGGTTCCACACTTAGTACAGAACGGGCCACTGGTGAGAGGTGAGCCGCACTTCACGCAAAAGTTAGCCATAGTGAGTGCCCCTGAGCGAAAAGTTTCGGTTTAGGAAATACCCATGCCGCTATATCGGTGGTTGAACGTTGCCGTATTCATAGCGGGTCGAGACGTGGCTTTTGCCCATATTTCCGACCTCCACATCCATATCCATTTCTTGTCGCAACGGCAGGCCAGCGCCTTTGGAAATCCACATTTGGCCGTCATACGTAACATGCTGTGTCTTGCGGTGCACTGAGTAAACCGTCGCCGACTGGCGGTTGACCAACTCTTCGCGTACGACCTGGCAGCTTACAGTTCCGCGCTTGCGGTTTTCGGCTTCGTGCTCCAAAACCTCTTTGGGTTCGGGGCCGCTCATCCATTTGCCGTCCACCCGCTTAAACCCTTTGCCATGCGTGTAAATGGTTTCGCTAATGGTCGACTTACCGTTCATGGTTTGGCTGGAGTAACTGTGGCTTGGTGTCGTGATCACTTTGTTGAGCGCATCAAACACCGGTTGACATGCGGCTTGAGCGTGAAGCGCTGAGGACCACAGCAGGATCGTGATCACCGCAAGAGACGTGAACCAACTAAAAGTGATCTGACGATTCATAGTTGCTCCTTTTTTCCTAGCGTGCTGCCACTATCCGCTACATCGGGGGTTGAACATTCGTGTATTCGAAGTGAGCCGAGTTGTGCCGCCTGCCGATCGATCCCCCCATCTCTATGTCCTGCTCCTCTCGTAGGGGCACGCCTCGGGCCGTAGATATCCATATCTGCGAATCTTCCTTGAAATCTTCGGTTTCTCTTTGCAAGTGATAACGCGAGGCACTCTCGCCGTTGATTGAGTCCCGACGCACGAATTGGCAACTGGACTTTCCGTTCTTCTCGTTTTCTTTTTCCTGTTCCAGGACTTCCTGGGTGGTGACGTGGGCGTCCATCCACTTTCCATTAGCGCGCATGTATTTCTTGTTCTGAACCATGATCGTCTCGACCGCTCGGGGTGTGCCGCTCTTTGCCACCGTGGTGGTCGTGTAGCTGTGGCTGGGGATCGTGACCAGTTTCTGGAGCGCGTCAAACACAGGCTGGCAGGTATCAGCCGCGCGCGCTGTCACAGCCTGTCCGATCACGAACAATGAAAGAACAGAAAGCGTGAAAACGTAATTGCGAAACATGAAGTTCTCCTTAATCGAAAATGCCCCGTCGATCGAGGCCACTTTCACGTCAGTGATATCTCGTCAGGGCGACGCGTGTTCCTGGCTTCTCTGCGCCCGATTCGTCGTAGTAATTCGCCGAAATCTGGATTCTTAAACCTCGGCTCTTTACAGACCAAGTATTTCCTCCCTCGCTTCCCTCCCATGCGCCGTGCACGCGCGATTTGTACCACGCCACAACCGTCGAGAAGTGGTCGGACGTTGCGATCCCATATAAGGTCGGGGTGACAGGGCCGCTCGAAGGGAGAGCATGAGGGTAGGCAGGAACAACGGCTGCTGCCCAGCCGGGATATGAAGGCGCGGCGCTATCTGCCGCGCGCGCAGACGGCCCGAACGACAGGAGCGCTGCCAATACTACAAACGCAAAAAAGGTTGAGGCTACTTGTTTCCGCATAGATTCGAGTTCCTCCCGAAGGACTGCTGATAGTTACGGCTCGACCTTGTACAGCGTTGCCATTCCCGCTTCCATGTGGTCATCGATGTGGCAGTGGAACATCCAGATGCCGGGGTTGTCGGGAACCATATCCACCGTTTCCATCTGCGCCTGTAGGAGCGGGACAACGTCGGTACGTTTGCCGTCGTGCAAAGACGACATTGCCGTGCCAGTGCGGCGTGTGCATGCTGAACTGTTCGCTTAAAGCCATCAAATACCAGCGGACACGCTCTCCTTTCTTCATGGTCATCATTGGCCCGGTTCCATAGATGTAGCCGTTAATAGCGGCTTTAAAGTTGGCGATGGTGAACCCTGATCCGAGGCCGGAAAAGTTCCCCTGATCGTCGACCGGCGCAAATTCCAACTTGTTTATACCCTGGGATCACCAGTGAACGTCTTGATGTTGTGGTCGAGGTACCAGCTCTCGTTCTCGTCGAATAACATGAAAAGGCAGACGAATTCGCGATCCACGTCTTTGGGTTTGCCGTTCTCATCCGCCATGCCGTGGCGGGTGAGGATCATTGCTCCGACTAAGCCGCTAGAAACATCTTTCAGTTCATTGGTGTGCGAGTGATAGAGCCAAACGATCGAGCTGGGATCGTTTGGGCCAGGACCCGCGCGCTCGGGAACTTTCCATGTGTAGGTATGAGTCTTGCCGGGAGGCACGGCGTCATCTTCTTTGTCCGCGCCAGATGTTCCGTCGTCATAGGGCGCCCCTTCGGAGTCCTTGTCATAGAAAACTCCGTGCGGATGCATGCTGTAGGGACGCGTGGCGTTATTTTTGAAAATGATCTTGATCGTGTCGCCGACTTCGGCGCGGAGAATCGGACCCAGAATTCCAGCGGTCGCCCATTCAGCAGGCTGCAGCTTTAACTGCCTGAATGTCTCATCTGTGTACTCCCGATAGATGGCTTTGCGATACACCGTTCCGATGCGATGCGGGCCCTTCTCAACGAAGACCTTCGAATAGCCCTCGAACTTCATTCCCATCATCTTGTTGACGCCGCCCGGTGCGTAATCCCCGTCCACTTCGTCCGCGGCGATGTAGCAGGTGCGCGTCCTCCCCGGCGACTGTCCAAAGACAACGGGCGCAAATAGGATCAAAAGCGCCGTCAGCTTCAAAAGATGGCTCAAGTGTCTCTCCTCTTCACACCTGCGAAATGGAACCCACATCAAAGCACTACGCCGGCTTGCTCTGCGGCGAATTTGCCAACGATCGGCAATCGGAAAAGCTTTTGCTGGTAGGCCTGATACATCAGGAAGATCCAGATCCCGAATCCTGCGAGCATGAAAATAAACATCAATGGCAAAGCGATTAAGCCAAAGACTCCAGCCGTCAAAGGTGTCAGCACAGCCGAGAGAATCATCCAGACAATCCAAAAGGCGATCCAGGCGACATTGAAAAAGATCGACTGGAAAGCGTGAAAGCGAACGAAGGAGTTTGACTTGTACGGATCAAGGACAAGAAAGATGATTCCGGTGACGAAGCCAACAAGGTAGGTGAGCGCTCCGACGACATTCGTATCCATAGTTTTCGATACGGCCTCGGCGGGTGGGGGCATTACAGCCACGCCAGCCGAGTTCCCGACTACCGGCGCAGAGACATCGGCCCTGAGATTTGCCGGCGATCCACAGGACTGGCAGAAGCGGGTGTCATCGGCTAAAGCTGTACCGCAAGATTGGCAAGCGCTCATATCTCCCTCCCTAGAATTGAACTTGGTCGATGGGCTGCAACGAGGGGACTTTGACTGCAACCGGAAGAATTGGCAAACCAACTGTCGGCAAATTGCGCGTTAACCGCTAATTCTTTGTTTTCTGGGGACTTGCAAACGGTGATTAACTCGATTTAGCTCGTTTTCGTGCTAAACTCGACGCTCCAAATCTCGCCTGGCGTATGAAGGCCTCTGCTACAGACAGTTCTCCCGCCCCGGAAACAAGCTACAGTTTCGGACTTTACGTGCTTGACCCGGGGGATGGCACACTGACGCGCGATTCGGTACGCGTGCGCGTGCAAGAACAGCCTTTCCAGCTATTGCTGCTACTGGTGGAACGCGCCGGACAGATTGTTTCGCGGGAAGAGATTCGAAATCGACTTTGGCCACAAAATACTTTTGTCGAATTCGACAAAAGCTTGGGAGTGGCGGTACTCAAGGTTCGAGAAGCTCTTGGGGATGACGCGAGTAATCCCAGATTTATCGAGACCATCCCTCGGCGCGGCTACCGGTTCATCGCACCCGTTAAGGTTGAGGCCTCAGACCTTGCTGATTCCCCCACTCCAACTCGTGCAGCGCCGACCGTCTCCACAACCCAACCCAATGTGTACGCCGCAAAGCACTGGTTGATCATCGCTACGCTTATAGTGTTCTTGGTTGGCACAGTGTTCTATTTCCTCCGCCTAAAGCGTGGATCTCCGCGTGCCACAGCCCAGGCCGCTACATCGATCGCTCGAATACACGTGCGTCGTTCGGTCGCAGTGCTCGGCTTCCGCAATTTGCCTGGCCGGGCAGAGGACAATTGGCTCTCCTCCGCCGTCTGCGAAATGTTGAATACAGAACTCGCCGGTGGCGGTGAGCTCCGCATGGTCTCCGGCGAAGATGTTGCGCGTGCCAAAAGTGAATTACCGCTTCGTGACGAAGATTCGCTGGGCAAATCGACCTTGCAGCGTTTGCGAACCAACCCGGGCGCGGATGTGGTCGTCGTCGGCTCATACATGATGATGCCAGGTGACCCCGGGCATAGGATTCGACTTGACGTTCGCCTTCAAGACACCGCCGGCGGGGAAACGATCGCCGAGGAATCCGTTTCAGGTGACGAGAACGACCTCTTCAACCTGGTCTCGGATTTGGGCGGGAAACTGCGGCGAAGTCTTGGTGTGGCCGCACCGTCGGAAGAAGTCGAAATTGCGACAAGGGCAGCTCTTCCGTCCAACGAAAAAGCCGCTCGACTCTACGCCGAAGGACGAGCGAAGATTTGGCAATTCGACTACGCCGCTGCCCGCGATCTGCTGAACAAAGCCATCACAGCGGATCCGGACTACCCTCTCGCCCATTCGGCCTTATCCGAAGTGTTTTGGCACACGGGCAACGATGCGAAATGTAGCGCAGAAGCGAACCGGGCGGTACGACTATCGAATCATCTTTCGCAGGAACAGCGCCTTTTGGTCCAAGGACAATATCAAAAGGCGATGCAACAGTGGCCCGAGGCGGTCGAGACCTATCGTGCTCTGTTTCGCCTCTTTCCGGA
>Ga0070730_10004579_pt1 | contig 12078 bp, 10 predicted proteins | sample Coa_R1_3_FD_66447 | JGI IMG/M metagenome (GOLD analysis project Ga0070730, IMG submission 66447) | Surface soil microbial communities from Centralia Pennsylvania, which are recovering from an underground coalmine fire - Coalmine... | ecosystem: Environmental > Terrestrial > Soil > Unclassified ... | reverse complement strand
AGTCTTGCCCACTCCTTATCCCTTAAATCTGATGTGTAGGATTGACGGCTCATACTGTCCTCCTACTCCCAATTCTATCACCCATTCTATTATCGGTTATCTTTCCAAAGACTTTCTAACTTGTAGGTTTACTGCGGTGTGCGCTCTCAGAGTGTGCATAGTAGATATGAACGCAGGCTGAAGGATTTGCCGTGTAGTGGTCATAGCGAAGGATTGTTTTAGAAGTACGGCGATTTTTCTGTAAAGCAAGTTGCTGTTCACGAAAAACTTTCAGTGAACGACTCCCTGCACTCACGCAGCCCTATGCTCGGCAAACGAGTCGACTCAGCAACGTCGTTCAAGCCGTGGCACTGCTGGTGGGAAGTTCAATGAGCAAACGTCTGCTGGGGCTTCTTCAAGTACAAACCAGCATCTGGGCCATTCTGCGGCTCCTGCGCAAGGGAGTCGCGCCAGAGCGCACGACACCACGTGTTTTAGGGGTCGATGATTGGGCCATGCGTCGAGGACATCGCTATGGCACAGTATTGGTTAATCTGGAAACAGGTGATGTGGTCGATATTCTGCCCGGTCGCGAGACACAGGTTCTGGCTGACTGGTTGCGTGCGCATCCCGGTGTCGAGGTCATTAGCCGTGACCGCGCTGAGGCATACGCGGAAGGAGCGCGGCTGGGCGCTCCGAATGCCATTCAAGTCGCTGACCGTTGGCATCTGCTGAAGAACCTGGGTGAGATGTTAGTCCGTGTTTTAGCGCACCATCATCATGAATTGAAGCTGCTGTCCCAATCCCTCATGGCTAGTCCCACACAGCCTGTGCCAATCCCGGCTCAATCAGCAGCCATTTCAGAAGGAGCCGAACCGCGCGCTAACCCTCATTCACACCGCTACGCCCGCTTCCAGGAGACTCACGAGCTGCATAAGCAAGGCTGCACTGTCAGCGCAATTGCCAGGCGTACTGGTCTGGACCGCAAAACGGTGAGCAAATATCTCAAGTTGACCACGCTGCCCGCTTACCGTCCCAGGCAGCATCGATTCAACAAGCTGCTGCCATACCAGGCTTACCTACTTGAACATTGGCAAAATGGCCGACGCACAGTTCGCCAGTTGTGGCTCGACATTCGAGCCCTTGGCTTCACTGGCAGTCATTCTGTCGTCGCCGAGTTCATGGCACGTGTTCGCAAAGAGCAAGGGCTGCCACCTTACCTGCGAACAGCATTGCAAGCTCCTGTAGCCCTTCCCATACTCAGCCCACGCAGAGCTGCCTGGCTATTGCTGGCTCGACCTGACCAACTGAACGAGCAAGACCAGCGTCTACGCTCCGCATTGCCCGATTTACATCCTGACATCCGTATCGCTACTGCCACAGCCCAGCGCTTTGCAAAGATTGTGCGTGAGGGCTTGCTCCACTTGTTTCGCGAATGGCTCCAGCAAAGTCTTCAATCCACACTTCGAGAAGTTCGTTCTTTTGCCCGTGGCATTGCGCGGGATTATGACGCCGTCAGAGCGGCCATTGCCTTACCCTACAGCAATGGTATGGTCGAAGGCCACGTGAATCGCATCAAATTCGTAAAGCGCCAGATGTTCGGCAGGGCTAACTTCGATCTCTTGCGGCTCCGGGTACTGGCCTAATGTCCTTTTCACTAAAATCGCAAGAGAACCTTATGTCCGATCCTGACACTTGCCTTGTCTGATAGCGCGTTCAATCTTCAGCATATTACGATGAACGTGCCCGCGCCTGCATCGGAGACACGCGCCACCGAAACGGTTCCCCGTGAACATAACGAGATAGTTCTTCAAGCATGGTTTCGCCCAGGCGCCGGGCTTCGCGGCCAAGGGAACCTGCAATATGTGGCGTCAAAACGACATTTGGCAGTGTAAACAGCGGCGAATCTGCTACAGGCGGTTCTGGATAGGTTACATCCAGCACGGCTATCAAATCCTGACGCTGCTCAAGGATGGCGATCATCTCATTTTCTCTGACCACAGCGCCGCGCGCGGTGTTGATAAAGGCAGCATTCGGCTGCATGACAGCGAAGTGTTCACCCGTGATCAGGCCTTCAGTTTCTGGCAGCCAGGGCGTATGGACAGAGACAACATTCGCGCGCCGAAAAATCTCGTCTAGCGGGCAAAGTTCGACACTGAGGTCACGCGCAACCTTTGGATCAACATAGGGATCATAGGCCAACACATGCAGGTCAAAATTTCGTAGGAGTTCACAGACACGTCGCCCGATTAGTCCGAGAGAAATCAGCCCAACAGTGCTTTGATAATTGCCCGGAAAATGCTGGCGAGGCGGATACTGTTTGTCCCGTTTGATACTTTCGGTGTAATGCCACCCTCCCTTCAAACAGAACAAAATCTGAGACAGCGTATATTCGGCTACGGGTACGGCATTTGCGACAGCGGCGGAAGTAATTGGAATGCCTTTTTCCCAAAATTCGGGCGTTATGATCGGGTAGACTGTCCCACCACCGTAAAATACAGCTTGCAAATTGGGCGCAGCTTGCAAAAACGCCCGATCCAGACGTGGACCACCCCATCCCGTAAATAACAGATCTATGTCTCGCAGAACTTCGAGGTTCTGTGTCACCTCTTCGGCTGTCTGCGGTGGTAAACCAATGTTCACCAGACGCTGGATTTCATCTTGTACTGGCCCATAAATGTCCGAGAACGAATCGGCGCGCAGAATAAAGATTCCCTTGAGCATACCTGTCCTTACTCATCGGATTAGGGTGATTGAAAATCTTCAAATTGATAACTGGTGCTTGACCTTCATAAGAACTTCTATATACTTTATGTAAACGTGTACATAAGCATTATACGCCAACAAAACAGATTTTTGCTATCACCATCGTTTGATCCGTGAATACTATTCATTTCGTTCATAGTGTGATCCGACATTCACGATAATCCTTATCTCAAACCGGATCGTGTAGGAGTATTAACTCCATCCATGTCAGAGACCAATACCCGTCGCTTCCACAAAATAACCATCGTTGATGTGGCAAGAGCCGCTGGCGTCTCCCATGCGACGGTGTCTCGCGTGCTTAACAACCAGGGCTATATCGGCGAACAAACCCGCCTGAGAGTGATGGCCGAGGTTGAGCGCCTGGGATATATCGCCAACGCGACCGCCCGCAGCCTTGCAGGCGCGAATTCCTATTTGCTGGGTATGATGATCCCTGAATTCTACGGCAACTATGTCGGGGAACTTTCTCAGAGTGTCGATCTTGAACTTTCCAATTCGGGCTACAACCTGGCTATCTTCCCGACCCACGGTCATCCGGAAAAGGAAACCTGGTACATCAACCGGATCATCAACGGGTTGGTTGATGGGCTTATCATCATGCTGCCGCAAAGCCTGAATCAGTATTTGCCTATCCTGAAGGCGCAACAGATCCCTTATGTCCTGCTGGATAGCGAACGGGCCGATCCCGATAGCGCAGTCATCAGTACAACCAACTGGCAAGGGGCTTACGATGCCACCCGGTATTTGATCGGCCTGGGGCACCGGCGCATTGGCCATATCTTAGGGCTGGAAACCCGGCTTTCGTCTGCCGAACGCCTGGAAGGCTATCAGGCCGCATTGCATGAATCGGACATTGCCTTTGATCCACTTCTGGTGGAGCCTGGATTTTTCCGACTGGATATGGGTTACGAAGCCGCGCGACAACTGCTCGCGCTGCCCAATCCGCCAACCGCGATCTTCGCTGCCAATGATGCGTCAGCATTCGGCGCGATTAAAGCAGCCGAAGCATTGGGGATCAATGTACCCGCTGATCTTTCCGTTGTCGGCTTTGACGGCCAGGAGAAAGCCGAACTTGCGAACCTAACAACCGTACACGCGCCGATTGCGCTGGTGGGGCAGTTAGCGGCGCGTGCCTTAATTGATCGCGTGAAGAATCCTGACGGTGTGCCAGCGCGGGAAACGGTTGCCACGTCACTTGTGATCCGCAAGTCGTGCGCGCCCCCTCGCAGAGTAATTAGTGAGTTCGCCGATGGAAACATTGGCGCTTAGATTTCGCTATTAGTTCAGCATAAAAGGAGCAAAAATATGCCTCAGCGTTTTTCTCGCCGTACTTTCCTTCGTCACATTGGTGTTGGCACCGCAGCCATGGCCTGGGTCGCATCCGGCCTGAAAGTCGCGGGTGCCACCACCCTTGACCCACGTTCACTAAAATCGCCAAGTCGTCTCGATCAAACCTCTTTCAGTTACTGGGGTCTTTTTAACCAGAACGTGTCAGCGACGCTCAAAAGCTACAATGATATGCTGTGTTACCAGGAATTAGAGAAGCGTACGGGCGTCCATATCAATTTCCAGCTCATATCCGACCAGGGCGCCGCTCAAAATACGGATCAATTCAACCTGCTGATTGCGTCGGGACAATATCCTGACATGATAGAGTGGAATTGGGTTACGGCGCCAGGCGGGCCAGGCAAGTATCTTTCAGACAATGTGATCCTCAAGCTAAACGACCTGGTTGATAAAAATGCCCCGAATCTGAAGAAAGTCCTGGACGCAAACCCGGAATGGCGTAAGCAAGTGGTGACTGACGACGGTACCCTCTACTGCTTCCCGTTCTTGCGCGGTGACCTGGAATTACAAGTCTTCCAGGGGCCAATTATCCGTAAAGACTGGCTGGACAAGGTCGGTTTGCCCATTCCAACGACTATGGACGATTGGCATACGATGCTGACAGCATTCAAAACCAAAGACCCCAACGGCAAAGGCAATGAAGTCCCCTTCACCTCATCGCTTTACAACGTCCCGCTGAACGCATTTCTGAATGCCTATGCTTACGTCGGGGCGTGGGGTATCGCCATGGACTGGTACCAGGACAAAGGTGTGGTCAAGTACGGCCTGGTACAACCTGAGTTCAAGGAATTCCTGGCGACAATGGCCCAGTGGTACAAGGAAGGGCTGTACGATGTGGACTTCCCGACGATGGACACGAAGTTGGAAGATGCCAAAGTCACGGGCAACCAGCTCGGGGCATTTGTCCAGAACACCGGAGGCGGCATTGGCAAATATCTGGGCCTGATGCACAGCAAAGACCCGAACTTCGAGCTGGTCGCAGCGCCCTATCCTGTGCTGAAAAGTGGTGACAAACCGCTGCTGGGCCAGCGTGACCCGGTTTATGCTGCCGACGGCAGCCTGGCAATTACCTCTGCCTGTAAAGACCCTGTAGCTGCCGTCAAGTGGGCTGACTACGCCTACAGTAATGAAGGCCACTTGCTTTTCAATTTCGGCGTTGAGGGCGATACCTACACGGTGGTCAATGGCAAACCAATCTATACCGACAAAGTGATGAAAGATCCAAAATTGGCGGTTCAACAGTCTATGGCTCGCTTCACCCGCTCGGATTTCAACGGCCCCTTTGTCCAGGACAAGGGCTATATCGAGCAGTATGCCAGCCTCCCTGAACAGCAAGACTCGCTCAAGGTCTGGGCACAACCCACGAACGAACGACGAATGCCGCCAGTAACCCAGACGCAGGACGAAAGCAAGCAATTTGCGTCGATCATGAACGACGTCAACACTCTACGCGATGAGGCCGTAATCAAGACTATCGTTGGGCAGTCTTCTGTTTCCGATTGGGACAGTGTGGTAGCCCAGTTGCAACAAATTGGCATTGACACTGCCGTTAAATTGCGGCAGGCGGCCCTGGATCGTTATAACGCCCGCTAAGAGAAAGCGTCGTCACTCCCTCCCTCCCTTGCTTTGGGGTAGGGCAACACCTTTCTGGAGGTTGCCCTGCCCTATGTTTAAACGATTACCCTGATGCGCTGTGTGTTGCTATCTGGGTGATTTTGGAGTTTTCAGATTATGGCAACAGCAGAGCAAACAGTACAGCAAACGGCTGGCCGGGTGCGGAAGCGTTTTGCGGGCCTCAAACCATTAGAAATTGTTGCCCGCGACTGGCGGCGCAATAAATATCTCTATCTCATGTTGCTGCCGGTCATTCTGTACTATTTTATATTCCAATATGTTCCAATCTACGGCTCAGTGATAGCTTTTCAAGATTTCAACCCGGCCAAAGGCATCTCAGGCAGCACGTGGATTGGCTTTCAAAACTTCACCAATTTTTTTCAAAGTTTCTACTTCGGTAGGCTGATACAAAACACACTGGTCATCAGTTTGCTCGACCTGGTGCTCGGCTTTCCTGCACCGATCATCCTGGCGCTTTTACTCAATGAATTACGCTGGGGGCCGTTCCGTCGCCTCGTTCAAACCATCACCTACATGCCGCACTTCATCTCGATAGTGGTGCTTGTCGGCATGATGGTGGACTTTACAGCCAAAGATGGGCTGTTCAATACGCTCATCAGTCAAACCGTCGGTGGTCAACCGATCCTATTTATGCAAAAGCCGGAGTTATTCCCATTTCTTTATGTATTGTCGGGAGTCTGGCAAAACATCGGCTGGGGATCGATCATCTACCTGGCAGCAATCACGACGATTGACCCAACCCTCTACGAAGCGGCGATGGTGGATGGCGCCAATCGCTTTCAGCAGATACGGCATATCACGCTGCCTGGTATTACGCCAACCATCATCATATTGCTGATCCTGCGGCTGGGATCGACGATGGCCGTCGGCTTTGAAAAAATACTGCTCATGTACAACCCGCTGACGATGCAAACAGCCGACGTGATCTCGACCTACGTTTATCGTAAGGGCGTCCTGGAAGCAGACTACGGGTTTAGCGCTGCTGTCGGCCTCTTTAACTCGGTCATCAACTTCACACTGCTGACACTCTCAAACCGCTTCAGTCGCCGTATGGGCGACACGAGTTTGTGGTGAGGGGCCTGTTATGCATTCAAAAACGAAACGCAGTTTGAGTGAACTGATCTTTGACTATAGCAATGTCCTGTTGATGCTTGTCCTGGTCGCCATCACCTTCTATCCTTTGCTGTACATCGTCTCTGCCTCATTGAGCGATCCAACGCTGTTGGCGCAGCATCGTGGCCTACTGGCAACGCCCCTGGGTTTTAGCATTGACGCTTACATTCGGGTCATCCAGAACCCGAGCATAGTGACTGGTTATCGAAACACCATTTTTTATGTCGGAGCAGGAACCGCCATTGACGTTACGCTGACGACACTGGGGGCATTCGTACTTTCCCGGCGCAACGTCTTATGGAAAGAACCGATTCTGTTCTTGATTATTTTCACCATGTTTTTCAGTGGCGGTTTGATACCAACGTATCTACTGGTCAGCCGCTCGTTGGGCTGGGTCAACTCCCCTCTGGCGCTGATCATTCCTGGCGCCATCCAGACCTATAATTTGATCATTATGCGCACCGCTTTTCAAGAGGTGCCCTATGAATTGGAGGAAGCGGCCAAGATTGATGGCGCCAACGATTTCCAGGTGCTGGTACAGGTCTACCTGCCGCTGATCAAGCCAGTCCTGGCCGTAATGATCCTGTTTTATGCGGTGGGCCATTGGAACTCGTTTTTCCCCGCGCTGATCTACCTACGAGACCGCAATCTTTACCCATTGCAGCTTTTCTTGCGAGAAATTCTGATCCAGAACCAGACGGATAGCATGACCACCACGACTGCCACCGGCGATGTCCAGATGGTCGCCGAAACCGTCAAATATGCAACAATTGTCGTTGTCACGTTGCCAATCTTGGTCGTTTATCCGTTCTTGCAGCGTTATTTTGTGAAAGGCGTACTGATCGGTGGCATCAAGGGCTGATTTCCGATGAATAGCCAGGGGCTGAATGAACAAGATCAAACAGGGGACAAGACGACCTTCCGCTACGCCATCATCGGAGGCGGAGGCGGCATTGCAGACACTCACTTGAAGGCGCTGGCACAACTGCCAGGGGCACAGGTGGTGGGATTGTCCGACATTGTCGTGGAGCGTGTAGCGTCACGCGCCGCGCAGGTCGGCTGCCCCGCCTTTGCCGATCACCGCGCGATGCTAAAAGAGGTCAAGACCGATATTGCCGTGGTCACGACACCACACCCCTCTCATGCGGCGCTGGTCATTGACTGCCTGGAAGCAGGCACCCACGTGCTGGTCGAAAAGCCGATGACAGTTGAGGTCGCACAGGCCGATGCCATGATTGCTGCTGCGGACGCTGCCAATCGCATCCTGGCAGTTAGTTTCCAGCATCGGTTCCGCCCGGTGATCAGCCACGTCAAGCGGCTCATCGAGGCGGGCGAGCTTGGGTCTCTTGTTCGTGTCCTTTGCGTTGAACCGTGGTTCCGCACGGATACCTATTACCGTTCGGCAACCTGGCGCGGGACGTGGATTGGGGAAGCTGGCGGCGTACTGATGAATCAAGGGCCGCACCCGCTTGACTTGCTCTGCTATCTGGTTGGTCTGCCCAGCACAGTCTGCGGCTGGATACGCACCGTCGCTCACGACATCGAAACCGAAGACAGCGCGCAGGCCATGCTAGAATACCCCAACGGCGTTTCGGGATACCTGAATATCAACACGGTTGAGACGGGAAAGCGTCGCCTGGAAATTGTTGGGGACAAAGCCGCAATCGAGGTCGTCGGAAGTCAACTGACTATTCAGCGCTTCAATCCCTCGCTGAGCAACTATCGAGAAACCAGTCACGAGATGTGGGGAACGCCACAAATAGCGTCCGAAACCATTGACATTCCGGGCGATGGCGGCGCGCATCTTGCGGTTTATCAAGACCTCCAGGCAGCGATTGTCGAAAAACGGCGCCCTCGCTGCGATGCGCGCGAGGCCCGCATGTCCGTAGAACTGGCAAACGCGATCACCCTGTCCAGTTTCACCGGAGCCAGGGTGCCCCTCCCCCTGGATGGGAATGCTTACAACGATCTTTTGTCCGAACTCAGAATGGGACAGCGCACGCTACGCTAAGCCAACCCAACCCGGTCAACTTATCGTCATGTCGCCTGGCTTGCCTCCCGGCAACGTGATTAAGGAGCAAAAATGAAACTGGCCTATTCGACCCTGGCCTGTCCGAACTGGTCTCTTGAACAGATCATTGATGCCGCACAACGCAATGGCTACGAGGGTTTAGAATTTCGCCTCTTGAATGGGGACATCCTGCCTGCCGATCTGGACAACGCAACGCGCAATCGCGTGAAGGCTCAATGCGTAGCAGCAGGATTGAAGATTATTTGCGTTGACACATCCATCAAAATTGCGTCCCAGGATACGGATGGGCGAGCCGCCCAAATCCGCGATGGGATAGCCTACCTCGAAATGGCTGCCGAGTGGGGCGCGCCGTTTATCCGGGTTTTTGGAGGCACGCCAGAGGGTACGTCGAAAGCCGATGCGCTGGAAGTCTCCATTGAATGCCTGACGGCGTTGGCAGAGCATGGGAAAGACCTGGATGTGAGGGTGCTTTTAGAAACTCATGATGCGTTTTCCAGCAGTGGCGCAGTCATGGACGTGCTCAATCAGGTTCCAAATGCGGGGGCGCTGTGGGATACCCTTCATCCGTATCGCGTTGGCGAACAACCCGCCGAAACGGCAGCCTGTCTCGCCGAGCGGTGCTACCATGTGCATGTCAAAGATGGTCGGCGTAACGGCAGCGATAAATGGGACTTGGTTCTGCTTGGCGAGGGCGATGTGCCAGTACCTGGTATCCTGATGACGCTCAAAAGTAGAGGTTACGACGGCTGGCTTTCCGTGGAGTGGGAAAAGAAATGGCATCCGGAAATTGCCGAACCTGAAATCGCCATCCCGCAGCACGCCGACGTATTGCGAAAATACCTGGCCGAAGTGAGCTGAAGACTGCGCAGGATTTAAGCAGCATTAGAGGATTTCTTATGGCAATTGAGCCAACAGTACGCTTCGGGGTCGTCGGCATCAATCACAACCACATTAACTGGCAGGTCAATGCGCTCTTAGGCGCGGGGGCCGAATTTGTTTCGTTTTTTGCGCCCGAACCCGAATTGAGCGCTGCCTTCGGCAAAGCCTATCCGCAGGCGAAACAGGCCACGCACCGTGATGAAGTCCTCGATGACGATTCGCTGCACCTCATCGTCACATCTGGGATCCCGTCTGAACGTGCGCCATTGGGCATCGAGGTCATGCAGCGCGGCAAAGATTTTATGACCGACAAACCCGGTTTCACCTCGCTGGAGCAGCTTGCCGAGGCGCGACGGGTTCAAGCAGCCACCGGGCGTATCTATTCCATTTGTTACAGTGAACGGTTCGGCAATCCGGCGACGGTCAAAGCGGGTGAACTTGTCATGGCTGGCGCAATAGGGCACGTGATCCAAACTGTCGGCCTGGGGCCTCATCGCATTGATCCGCCCTCTCGCCCGGCCTGGTTCTTTCGCAAAGCCCAATATGGCGGCATCTTGTGCGATATTGCCTCTCATCAGGTTGACCAATTCCTGTATTTTACCGGCTCTACGCACGCCGAAGTCACAGCCGCCCACGTTGCGAACTACAAATTTCCCCAATACCCGGAACTGGAAGATTTTGGCGAAATTCTCCTCCGCAGCGACAGGGGCACAGGCTATATTCGGGTGGACTGGTATACCCCTGACGGTCTGCCAGTGTGGGGCGATGGCCGTCTGACCATCCTGGGAACCGAGGGCTATATTGAGGTGCGCAAATACGTTGATCTCAAGGGGCGGCCAGGAGACAATCATTTGTTCCTGGTTACGCAAGATGGAATCCAGTACATGGATTGCACGCAGCAGGAGATGCCGTACGGTCGCCAACTGATCGCAGATGTTTTACATCGGACGGAAACAGCGATGCCGCAGCAGCATTGCTTTCTGGCTTCTGAACTGGCCCTGAAGGCAGAATCGCAGGCAATCCGGCTGGGTACCCTGTCGCAAAATTTATAACACCCAGTATACTCGACCAAATCTGTCGGACAGACCAGACTCAAATTCAACCGTTCGTCATTCTACATCCCCCTATGAAAAACTTCTCCACGGTATTGCTGCGCGCCGGATTTGCGGTGCTCGCCACCTATGTCGTGATGGGCGGCGCAACGGGAGCCGGGCTGCTGGTGCCAGCCTATCGTACTTTAACCTTGATTATGCTTTCCGGGATCGTCCTCCTGTGGCTCATTGGGCGTTACCGTGGACACTGGCAGTGGCGTCAGTCACCTTATGACATCCCGTTTGTCCTGTGGCTTACTGTGGTGCTTCTTTCGCTGTTTGCCAACCTGGATGCCTGGCCTCGAATAGCCATTGGTCTATGGTTTACGCTGGTGTACGCGGGCCTGTGGTATATCCTGTGGGATATGATTGGCAACCGCGCGCTGAAGAGTGCAATACTCCTTGAAAGCCTGATGGTCGCCGGAATTATTGTAATGGCTTTTGGTTATCTTCAGGTTCTGACCTTTATCAAGGCAGGCCTACCCGTCAGCCGATACGCCATCATGTCCACACTTGATAACCCCGACATCCTGGCCGGTTTCCTCGTGATTGTTCTGACGCTCGCGCTTACCTTCGCGTTTCGATCCCGGCAAAACTGGCTCAAGGTTCTCCTGGGTTTATATGCCATCCTGGCAGCTCTCTTGCTAGTTATCACCGATAGCCGTGGAGGTTGGGTAGGCGCACTGGCTGCATTAGTGACGTTATTAGTTTTGCTGCTCAATGACCGGGAAATGTTAAACCGCAGGAACCTGAAGCAGTGGTGGACAACGCAAAGTCCAGCCAGAAAAGCCCTGGCGCTGGCTCTGGGTTCCATCGCCATTATGGGTGCAATCTTGGCGATCATTTACATCGCCAGCCTGTCGAATTCACCGGGGCGAACGCTTGACTTGCGCACCTATCTGTACAATGCGGCTTTCAACCTGTTTAAGGAGAAACCGATCCTGGGGAGCGGACTGTTCACGTTTGGCCGTGGTCTGATGCGCTGGAGTTCCGTCCCACCGGAGGCTGCCCAGGCGCACGCGCACGATGTGATTCTGGATATTGCCGCTGAACTTGGCCTGGCTGGTTTGTGCGCCCTGACCGTTCTGGTCGTGGCTGTCGTACGCGCCGTGCGCAACAATTGGAGGGACACCCACAAACGTACGTTGCTGCTCGCCGCGATCCCTGGACTGGTCGGCATGGCCTTTCAACACCTGTTCGATATGCCGTCGTTGACTTCCCCCGCATTGTTTCTTG
>Ga0070730_10004575_pt1 | contig 12087 bp, 7 predicted proteins | sample Coa_R1_3_FD_66447 | JGI IMG/M metagenome (GOLD analysis project Ga0070730, IMG submission 66447) | Surface soil microbial communities from Centralia Pennsylvania, which are recovering from an underground coalmine fire - Coalmine... | ecosystem: Environmental > Terrestrial > Soil > Unclassified ... | reverse complement strand
GCGACTGCTCGCCACTAAGATCTTCGCTGGAAACCGGTCGCTAGGCTTCTTCATGAAAACCACGGAGCGGGGATTAGCGTACAACAATGCAATTACAAGTGATCCCCGTTGGAAGGACACTTGGTATAGCGCAAACCGAGTGCCGGATATCACCGCTCTTCTCAAACTTGTAAATTCAACTGCTTCAAGCGGCGCCGATCCCCGGGACAGTAGCCTGGTCGATTACACGCTCAGTCAGGCATTCTGGTTCTCGCGGGAAGCCTCTACTTTCTCTGAGAGAGGAAAAGCGATGGCACAGGACCTCCGCGACGGAGATGATCCGGCCACCATTCGACGATTCTCAGAAGCGATTCTGCAATTGAGCAAAGAACCTGGTTTGCCAGCCGAACTCAGCAGTGCCGCCCTTCCGTCAATCTGTGGAGTCCTGCTAAGAGACGATTGCAAAGTTGCGCAGCAAGAGGGAAACTCACTTTTCTTCTTCATGGGTTCCGAAAAAGTGCTGTCCACCGCGGAGCAGGCAGTCCCTATTCCGAAGCTCCTTCGGGTCTGGCCAAGTGATTATTGGATTCAATAATCCTGTTGGCCGTCATGACACAAGAATTCGGTAATATCTCCAATCACCGCTGTCATGACGGATCGCCAAGTGATACGCGCCCGGCGGGATGGACGATAAATTCGCTGGTGCTTGCAGGATATTATTACCATCCTTCGTTTCGACGATGCCCGAGAATGTGAGTACGGCCCGTCTCTCCGCGAGTTTGGTCAGAATTTGCAAGGTGTAGCTTCCTGGCTCGGCTGTGCTCCGCAAAAACCTCCGTCAGCAATCTAACTGACGCAGAATTCATCGCTGGCGGTTGCACTGGACGGTGGACGGGCGCATCCTTCGCCAGGCCCAAGTGAGTGCGCGATCTTTCATAATAGATCTTTCATAATAGTCGAAATACAACCTGAGAATACGACGCAAGCCGCGCTCGTGGAAGATGAGCACGCGGTCGCGACACTCGCGCCAGATCGAGCCGATCAGCCTTTCCCCGTAAGCATTCTGCCAAGGAGAGCGCGGAGCTCATCGGACATTTTCGCGTGACAAATATATTCAAGTTTTAACAATCCTTAAACCTGATTTTTACCGTACTTTCGTATACTAGAAGCTTGCCCACGATTTATGCCGGTAATATCAACATACATTTGAAGTTGGACCGGGCAGACAATCACCGTGGTTTATGTCTGTCATCGAAATTCCTGATTGTACTTCTAACCCGAAGAAGAGTATTTGTGGTAATCACATACGGAACGCTGATCAGCCTGTGGAAATTTTGTGGAGCAGCCCCATAACGGGAAGCTGATGGTTACATTGAAACGAAAAGAGTTTCAATTTCACAATAATCTTTGACAGTTGGCAGAGTTGCATGTAGCCTAAATCGACATTAACTACACTGGTTCTCATTGTGAGACGCCTTTAGAAACGGCGCGAAGGCATGCTGGCAGCATTCCAGTGTTCTCCTTTGGTTTCAAAATTGGCACGCGCCAAGAGGCAGTTCTTACAAAGCTGATGGATTTGGATGGTTGGCCAGCTTTTCCAGGGGCTGTACGATATCTCCAAATCTTTCATTGAATACTCATTCAGTCAGGTAAGACCAAATTGATGATTTTTTGACTTTAGGGTCACAGGCAATTGTGGCTCAGAGGGCGAAGCTATGACCAGTTTTACTCCTGTTCCTATGCCGGGGCAGACCTTTCATCCGTTGCAGGAAAGAGGCGATTGGTATGCGGTCCAGACCCGGCCGCGGCATGAGAAGAAGGTCGCTACAGAATTACAACAGGCAGGGGTAACTACTTATTTACCCGTGGTCAATCAAGTGCATCGCTGGAGTGATCGTCGCAAGGTGGTGCAGGTGCCATTATTTTCATGTTACACATTCGTGAAAATTGTTCCGAATCATGCAGCGCGCCTGGGAGTGCTGCGTGTTCCCGGCGTGCTCAACTTTGTGGGCAAGCAAGGCGAAGGCCTGCCGATCCCGAAAGTTGAAATCGATAATGTTCGCACGCTCGTAGACCGCGATATTGCCCATACAGAATATCCGTTCCTGAAAGCCGGCGACCGGGTCCGTATTCGGGGAGGAGCGTTAAACGGAATGGAAGGGTTCCTTGTGAAATGCCCGGGGCAGAACAAGTTGGTGGTATCTCTGAGTTTGATTCAACGCTCCCTCGCAGTTGCCTTGGAGGGATATGACGTGGAAAAAATCTGAGCCGGCTGCTGTGACGTTTCGTAAAAATTTGTTCCAATTCGGATGTGTTGCGCTGCCGAAAATCATCGCCGGCGCCAGCACGCTTGCTTTGAACCTGATCTTGCTGCGCTTTGTGGGGCCGCAAAGTTACGGAGTCTATGCTCTTTGTGTCGCAACCATTCTTGTTGCAGATGCGGTCCTGGGCTCAGCCATTGATTTTGCTGTGCTTCGGTTGGCACCTACTTATCAGGTTTCGGACCTTAAGCGTTCAGTTGCCGTTCAGCAGGCGGCCCTCTATTCCAAGCTGATTGGCGCATTGATCGTTGGCGTTCTGCTCGCCATGCTGGCCAGGCCGATCAGCCAAGGCGTTCTTCACCAGCCAGGAACTGAATCGCTGGTTTACATCAGCGGCATTTCTGCCGTGACGCTGCTTTTGTTGCGTTCGGCGCAGGTCCATCTTCAGGTCGAAAGCAGGTTTGGGCTTTATGGCGTGCTGGATTTTTTGCATGCGTTCATCAAGTTTGGCGGAATCATCCTGGTGCTCATGTTTAAAGGGCCCGAATTGGCCCTTTTACTGGCATTTTTTGCGATTGGACCGGCTGTTGTTTTTCTGCTCTGGGCGGTTACGGCAGGCCGCCCGATCTGGCAAAGCTCTTTTCCTCGGGCGGCGGCTTTCAGGGAACTGTTCGCATTTTTGAAATGGTTCCTGATAACTTTCGGCCTCTCGAACGTGCTGGTACGCATGGATGTGTTTTGCCTGACGCGATGGTCGGGAATCGCCGAAGTGGGAATCTTCTCCGCGGGACAGGTTTTTGTACTCATTCCACAACTGTTGGGCACGTATCTCGGCGTCGTTTTAGTGCCGCGCGCGATGCCAAAATGGGAAGCAGGAGAGTTCCACCCGCTTTTCCGCCGCGTGCAAATGGCCAGCCTGGTTGCCGTCGTTATTGCCTATGGCGCCGCCTTTGCCCTGCTGGGAAAGCTGGGGCCGCTGCTTTTGCCGCCTTCATTTGCGCGCTCCATACATGTGATTCTTGCGCTGTTGCCGGCGGGTTTGTGCGGGTTTCTGCTTCTGCCTCTGACGGTTCCTTTTATCATGTTCATCAGACCCAAATTTCTTTTCACCATGGATTGCATCGCATTTCTGCTGCTTGTTCCAATATATCGTTATGCAATCCTCGCGCGTGGTGCAATGGGAGCCGCTTATGTTACATCTGCTTATGCCTGCATTAAAGCCGCAGTCGCAATCACGCTGGCATGGAGGTGGAGTCACAACCGGAATCCTGTGCGGCCCGAAGCCATGGCCGCAATCACCACGGCAGGAACTGCTGAAATTCTCGAAGGAGGAAGCTTCGCATGAAGCTCCATACAAAGACCTGGCTCGCTGTTGCGCTGGTTGTTGCCTGCCTGTCTGCTACGGGCAGGTCACAGGCGCAGGATGCCGGCACTGCGGCAACTCCCGAACAGGCGCAGGCAGCGCCTGCACCGGCAGCCAATCAGGAATCGTTCAGGCTCTCGGCCGGAGACGTGATTGAGCTCAAGCATTTTTATAATCCTGAACTGAACGACACCATCCAAATCAGGCCTGACGGATTTATCTCTTTGCCTTTTCTCGGCGACGTGAATGTTGAGAACAAGACTGTGGCAGAGACTACCCAGATGCTGGAATCTGCCTATAAGAAATATCTGAAGACACCCAGCATCACGATCCAGGTACGCAGCTTCGGTTCACAAAAAATCTATGTCGGCGGAGAGGTGCCTCGGCCCGGCGCCGTCAATCTGGTAGGCCGGCTTACGGTGTTGGGCGCCGTGATGGATGCCGGTGGACCTACCCATGCGGGCAGCAGTTCTACGGTGCTGCTGATCCGCAAAGGCAGCGACGGCAAGCCTCTCATGCAGAAACTCTCGTTAAAAAAGAACGATGAACTTACCGCCGCATCCATGACCCTGTTGCAACCCTTTGATATCGTGTTGGTTCCCGAATCGGGCATCGCGCGCGTGAATCGCTGGGTGGACCAGTACATTCGAAAGGTGATTCCGGTCAATATGGATGCCGGCTTCACTTATCTTGTAAATGCACATTTCTTGCCATGAAACTTATTACATCTGAAGATTTCGAATCGCACACACTTACGTGGGCGGAGCTGGGTCATATTCTCAGGCGCCGCCGCCAGATTATCCTGTTCGTGTTCCTCGGAATGCTGCTGGCCACCTACATCAGCCTGCAACTTACTACCGAGTATTACCAGAGTGAAGCCAGCCTGCTGGTAAAGTTGGGCCGCGAGAATACAGAAATGCCCGCCTCGGTACAGAACGGCACCCTGGTTTCTACAGGAGTCCGCAAAGAAGAACTCAATTCCGAGGTGCGGCTTCTGTCTTCGCGCGTGTTGCTGGAGCGCGTAGTGGACAAGATCGGCCCCGATGCCTTTGCTTTCCGGCCTGCGCGCCCGCACGGCGTCTTTCAGGCGATTCGCTACGGGGTGCGCATGACCGTGCGATGGTTCAAGCAGCAGGCGCAGAACCTGCTGATCGTCCTGAATCTCAAGAAGGAACTGACCCTGCGGGAGCGCGCCATTCTTGCGCTCGAAGACGCGCTTACCGTAGACGCGGATAAAGACTCTGACGTGATCGCGCTGCAGCTTCGATTGCCCAGCGCAGAGCTGGGTCAAAATGCTTTGAATGTGTTGCTGCAGGTCTACATGGAAGAACATATTCGGGCCCGGCGCAATCCGCAAATCCGGGAGTTTTTCGACCAGGAATTGGAATCCAAGCGGGGACAGCTCAAAGAGCTGGAAAAAGCGCGTGACCAGGTGCGCGAGCGGTGGAAGCTCAGCTCCGCCGATGAGCAGCGTTCACTGTTGTTGAAGCGGCTCAGCGATATCCACGCGCAAATCGACGCTAACCAATCGGAGATTTCCGGACTGGAAAAGCAACAACAGGCCATGGCCAGCAGTCTCTCGGCTGTGCCCGACAGCTTGCGGACCTCGGAAGTGACCACCCAAAACCCAACCATTCAATCCATCAAGGAGCGCATCACAAGCCTGCAGCTCGAGCGGGCCAAGCTTGCCAGTCGCTATACCGATGATGCGGAACCTCTCAAAAAAATTGACGAAGAGATTGCGAGCCTGCAATCGCAGCTCACGCAGGAACAACCGACCATTGTGGCTTCGTCGACCTCAGAGATCACGCCGGTCAAAAAAGAGTTTTCGCAAAAGCTGGTGCAAGACCAGGTTGACATTGCTGCTTTACAGGCGCGCGATCAGCAGTTGAATGTGCCGGCGGCGGCGATCGATTCTCAACTCCGTCAAATTGACAATGGTGAAGAGCAGCTCAGAACAGCCGAACGCGAACTGAAGCTGGCGGAGCAGGATTACCTCACGTATGCCCAGCGGCGCGAAGAGGCTTATATCTCTGAGGAACTCGACCTGAATCGTATTGCCAATGTTTCTGTGCTTAGCCCGCCTTCGCTTGGGTTTGAGCCTGTATCTCCTCGAAAGGCCTTGATCATGGGGCTTGCCCTGATATTGGGCCTGATCATCGCCGTGGGCGTAGCTCTTCTGCTTGAATACCTTGATGACGCCGTCCATTCCTCCGGCGATGTGGAAAAGATTGCCGGCCTGCGCTGGTTGGGAACAATTTCTATTTCTGAGGCCAGAGAGAAAACAGCTTGAGAAAAAGAGGATCTTTCATGTCTTCTCCTCTACAGATGATTGCGCCATTGTGTTCGCGGTTGCTTATTCTGGGAATTTTAGCGATTCCGCTTTTCCCCCAAAATTCTCCCTGGACGCCCATCGGTCCTCAATCCAGCACGGTGTTGTGCATGGAACGAGACCCTTTTAACAGCAGCGTCCTGGTTGCAGGTACCTACTTCGGCGGCATTTACTTAAGCATGGATTGGGGTTATTCCTGGAGCCCACTGCCATCGCCTTTCTCTTCCAACTCGGTGTTCTCCATTGCCTTTGATCGAACGCAGTCCGGAACCTTGTATGCCGGGACCTTCCAAGGCGGAATCTACAAGACAACCGATTGGGGCACAACGTGGACGCAAATCGGCTCTTCGCTTCCAGATCCGAATATTCAGTTTGTCGCCGTGGATACCGCGCACAATAACGTGTTATTCGCCGCTACCAGCAATGCCGGAGTGTTCCGCAGCGCTGACGGAGGCACGACTTGGAATTCAGTTTCCATTGGTTCTACAGCGACAGTTGCGGGAAGGAGCATTGCCTTCGACCCACTCCAGTCCGGCGTAATTTACCTGGGCACCGTAGGAGAAGGCGTATTCAAGAGCACCGATGACGGTCTCACATGGAGCGATTTTAACAACGGCCAGCCGGCCACGACCGTGCTCACGCTCCGATTCGACAGCACCGGGACCAAACTCTATGCCGCCACCGATCAGGGAGCGTTCAAGTATGTCTCGGGAGAGACTTCGTGGCGCAATATTACCTATAATCTGCCCAATATCCCGCTGGCCGATGTGTTGCCTCATCCGGTGTTCAGTAATTTCGACTTTGCTGCGACGCTGTTTGGCATTTATGCCATTGCTGACGATCAGAACACCTCCAATTGGACGCTGTGGTCTAATTTCCCAACTCGGGAACTTGTAACCGAAAGCACAGGCTCGGTTTTCCATGCGGCGCTGATCCATGGTTCGCTTTATTCAACTACCAACTTTGGACAAAGCTGGACGCGAGTCGACCGGGGCATACAAAACATTTTTGTGGGCGCACTAGCTGCCACGCATCCCGGTAACGGGACAAACTTGTTTGCCGGAACTGATATTGGAGTGCTTATCAATCCTGCGACATCAGGCTGGACCAGAACGCTGGATATTGGCCAAAGCATCTTTGAAGTGCAGCCTGATCCCACCAACCCCAACAACATCTATGCGGGGGCAGAGAAGAGCGGTGTTTGGAAGAGCACAGACGCGGGCAATACCTGGACGCAATCAGCTACGGGGATTTATCCATCGCAGGTATTTGCGCTCGACCAGCAGGTGCAGTCCACAAAGGTGGTCTATGCCGGCACGACTGCCGGGCTGTATCGCAGTCTGGATGGAGGCAAAAGCTGGGACATCGGCAATATCGTCAATGTTCCGATTGTTTACAGCGTAGCGGTTGATCCAGTGCGTGATCCCATTGCTTACTTTGGGAGCACCGACGGGCACGTATTTAAGACCACAGACGGCGGCTATTCATTCTTCCCATCACAGACACAGGTTGCCGCTGGAGAGAATGTCGTGGCCCTAAAAGCGGCGCCCTGGCAGAATATCTACGCAATCACTTCCGGCGGCGGTCTGTACGCAAGTTCGGATGACGGGTTGAACTGGTTTCCAACTAAAAAAGGAGTGCCGGAACCGGCCCTGTCGGTTGATATTGATCCCTCGCAGCCGTGGGTTGTATATCTGGGCACGTCGGGCGGCGGAGTTTACAAAAGCCAATCTTCCGCCATTCAATGGACAGCCTCCAATAATGGATTGGGTTCGCCTTTTGTCTTTTCGATCGCTGTAGATCCCAACGACACACAGACGATTTACGCAGGCACGCTTGGACATGTCTATCGTTCCACCGATGGCGCGCAGACCTGGCAAGAGCTCGGCTCAGGACTGCCTTCTTCTGCCGTCACCAGCCTGGTTATAGATCGCAATAATGCGGGGACCGTTTACGCGTCTGTGCAGGATTCCGGGCTCTATAAAAGTCTGAATGGCGGGGCTTGGACTTCCATTTCATCCGGCCTTCCCGTTCAGGGAACAGTTGCGCTCGCTGTGGACCGCAGCAACTCCGGGAATCTATTTGCCGGCACCTTTCTGCAGGGCATGTTTACCAGCAGCAATGGCGGCGCATCATGGACCCCCACCAGTCAGGGAATGACCATGTTTGTCCGGGGCCTTGCCATCAACCCGCTTACGCCTTCCATTATCTATGCAGGATCGCTCGGGGCCGGCATCTTCAAGAGCACAGACTCTGGCGCGACATGGAAAAGTTCGGGATTGCGCGACAAGAATATCTTTAAGGTAGCTGTAAACCCACAAAATCCCAATATGGTTTTTGTTGCAACTTCGCAGGGCGTAAGTCGAAGCACAGATGCTGGCGCTACCTGGACCGATTTGGGACAGAAGGCGGCGTATTTATTTTCCATGGCAGTCGATCCCAGCAACCGCAATATTGTCTACTTGGGCAGCGGGGCTGGGAATATGCTCAAGAGCAGCGATGGCGGAACAACCTGGCAGCAGATCAAAGCAGGACTGCCACAGCTCAACATCCTTGCGATTGCGGTAGATGGCAGCGGAGCAGTTTACATCAGCCCGGAAAGGAGTGGCCTTTACAAGAGCACCGATGGCGGGCTGAGCTGGCAGCTCACGCAAAATGCGATTACAGCCAATCAGTTGATCGACGGATTAGCGGTAGATGCAGGCAGCGGCGCCATTTACGCATCGAGCAGCGGGGGAGGCATCTTCAAGAGCTCTGACGGGGAATCGTGGCAAAGTTCAAATAATGGATTGCCCACGCCCAATATCGCTTCTATTACTGTGGATTCAGGAAACGTTTATGCCGCAACGTTTGACGCAGGCGTATGGAAGTCCACGGATGGAGGAAGCACTTGGAGCTATGCCAGCTACGGTATTACCACTCCGTTGATTAATTCGGTCACTGTGGGAGCGGGAGGTGTCGTCTATGCCGCAACAAACCAAGGTATATTCAAATCCACCGATTCAGCAGGGACCTGGAATCCGATCACAGGAAACAACGGCTTGGGAAATGTCGCGATCTACAGCGTTCTGATTGACCCTGTTTCTTCCAGCAGCATCTATGCCGCCACCGTCTCGAACGGGATCTATAAAAGCGCGGATGCAGGCGCTACCTGGAATACCGCCAATAATGGATTGCCCAGCCTAGCTGTACGCTCTCTGGCAGCAGGACCGGTGTCAGCAGGCTCGGGCGTCCTCTATGCAGCGACCCTCGGCAACGGCTTTGTAACCAGCAGCAATGGAGCCCAAACATGGGTTGGCGGAGTTGATCCGCAGTTTATCAGTCCTTTGGTGACTTCGATTGCCATTAACCCGCTGAATCCTTCTGTGATCTATGCCGGGACCGGAGGACAGGGAGTATTGAAGACAACCGACGGCGGAATAACATGGACGCCGGTGAACAATGGCATAACAACCCTGTTTACTCTGGCATTGGTCATTGATCCTGTTACTTCCAGCACGGTTTATGTAGGCACAACCGGCGGAGGAGTATTTGTGACCAATGATAGCGGGGCAAGTTGGGTCCCGCTCAATGATGGCTTGTTCAACCATGTCGTAACTTCACTAGCCATCGATCCGGGCAATCATAAGGTTGTTTTTGCAGGTACCGAAGGTGGAGGAGCGTTCCTGAATGTACGTCCGTGAAGCGTTCCAGCAACGCCAGCCGCTGCTGGCGGCAGGCATCGGAATTACCGGTGGAGTGTTGCTGGTTCTGATTGCCACAGCGCGCAGCCCGCTCATCGCGGCGCTGGCGCTGCTTGGTTTGTTTGGCGTTGCGGTCATTTTCCTTTCGCCTTCAATTGCCTTTCTCCTGACCACAGCCGTAGTGCCGCTGGAGCGCATTGGGCGCTTTTCCGCAGATACCGATATGTACACCTTTTCGCTCATGCGCCTGCTGGGATCGCTGACCTTGTGCAGCTTCCTCTTGCATGCGGCAGTGCGCAAGTGGAAATTGAAGTTCGGGTACGCCTTTCTGCTTTATGCGGCTTATGTGGTGATCGGGCTGGGGACGCTGCTCTACACAACCGATCGGCTGGGCACGGTGCGGGCCGCCAGCGCCATCCTGGGAAATTTGCTCTTCTTCTTCTTGATTATCAACATTGTGCGCGACTTTGAGCTGGCAAAGCGCGCCGTCGTGGTATGGCTCTGCGTTACCGTTGCCATCGGAATCTTTACTGCGTATCAATGGCACACGGGCCGCGGAGCGGGCGAACTCGACTTGGGCAGCACCAGCCAAAGGTTCACCACTGTGCTGCAGGACACGTCGGAGTGGGAGGACCTTTCTGATATTGATCGCGCCGCCGGCCCTACCTCGCATGCTGCTGTCTATGGAATTAATCTGATCCTTACGCTGCCCTTCTTCGCATTTCTAATCAGGTCACAACGCGACTGGCGCATTCGAACGTTTGCCGCACTTGGTGGGCTGATTGTTGTTTACAACATCTTTCTTTCCAACACGCGGGCCGCGCTCCTGCTGGCGGCCTTTGTCATGCTGTTATGCGTGCTGAGTGGAATGTTGCGCCTAAGACCGGTCACGCTGCTTGCGCTGGTGTTGCTGGGCAGCATGACCGCTGCGTTCATTCCTGCGGCCGTTTACCGCCGCGCTTTGGATATTGACAACTACACCTATAAGCAATCGGGAACCTTGCGCATCCGTTTCCAATTATGGGAAGCGGGTTGGAAGGTGGCGAGCTCGCATTGGCTCACTGGAGTCGGCATCGGTAATCAGGTTGCGGTACCCAAGATGGTCAAAGAGCCTACGCCTGAGCGCATCAGCGTTCACAATGAGTATCTGGAAACTCTTCTGGAGGTCGGCGTCTTCGGCGCCCTGCTGTTTTTTTCGTTTGCCGGTTTCCTCGTGTGGTGTGCCGCGCGGGCCAAAAAGCTTTTTGGCCGCCTTTCCGGCTTCCGGGAACAATACTGGTTCATGCTTGCCTGCCAGCTCGCCATGATTGCCGTCTTGCTTTATGGCTTCCAGGTGGATGTTTTTCATTTCCCCCTGAAGGGCTGGTGGTTGATTGCCGGTCTGACACGGGTGCTTTACAGCATTGCCCGGCGAGAGTACGCGCTTGCAAGCCATGCGTTGGAAGTTGCGTCCTGACGCGTTTTATTTGCGATCATATTCCAACACAAATATGACCCTTGAAAAGACTTCCGTAAAAGATGTTGCGGTCATTCTTGTAGGGCTCAATGCCTGCGACTACGTTTGCCAATGCTTGCAATCTCTTGGACGTGCCGAATGGCGCGGATACAGCTATGAGACCATCTACGTTGATAACGGCTCGACCGATGGAACCGTTTCTGCATTGCGTGCCGGTGGCTGTCCGGTAGAGGTCCTGGAAAACAAAAGCAACGTTGGCTTCTGTAAAGCGGCCAATCAAGGAGCGCGCATCGCCAATGCCCGGCATTATCTTTTCATCAATGACGATACCGTCGTGCTGGATGACGCGGTTCCACTTCTTGTGGAATACCTCGACCAGCATCCTGAAGCCGGTTGCGTTGGCAGCCGCCTGCTTTATCCGGATATGACCGAGCAGTGGTCAGGACGCAGCTTTCCTTCTCCATGGAATGCCATTTTGGGACGCCGCTCGCTGTTGAGCCGTATATTTCCAAACGCAAAGATCTTAAAGAAATATCTGAACGCCGATCAGGTGCGCGGCAATGTTCCTTTCCCCGTGGATTGGCTTTCTGCCGCTGCTATTATGGTCAGGAAAGAAATATTTGAGCGTGTCGGCGGTTTTGCCGAAGATTATTATTACTGGCACGAAGCGGTATTTTGTGACCGCGTGCGCAAAGCCGGCGGAGCGGTCATATTGCATCCTCTTTCGCGCATCATTCATTATGAAGGCAAGGGGAGTGGCTCGCGTCCTTTTGCAGTGCGCAAATGGCACATTCTTGATTTTCACAAATCTGCCTTTCGCTGCTATTGCGAACACTATAATTTAGGAAAACTGAATCCGTTGCGCTGGCTGGCCGCCGCGGGCCTGGCCACACGCGCTGCATGCCTGTTGCTGGCGAACCGCATCGCCACCCTGCGCCCCAGCGCGAAACCTGCTGAAACTTTCAATTCCTATGAACGCCTCTCAACTGACGCTGAACCTTGAGTGCCCTGTG
>Ga0070730_10004574_pt1 | contig 12090 bp, 15 predicted proteins | sample Coa_R1_3_FD_66447 | JGI IMG/M metagenome (GOLD analysis project Ga0070730, IMG submission 66447) | Surface soil microbial communities from Centralia Pennsylvania, which are recovering from an underground coalmine fire - Coalmine... | ecosystem: Environmental > Terrestrial > Soil > Unclassified ... | reverse complement strand
AGTTGATTTTAACATAATCAACAATGTTGAAAGAATTCGCTCTTTCCAACTAGTTACTGTTTATTTAAAATAAATATCCGTAACCAACATTTATTCGATTTTTGGTAGGTTTACGCCTTTTCGATTACTAAAAATATCTCATCTAAAGACGAATGGTTACGCTAGGCAGCCATTGATAATGCATTATCGTTCGCATTTAACGTTAATTATTTTTTAACGAGAAAATAATTATCCTCGATTTGCTTTTTATTATATCTTCGCCTGTCGATTCTAATTCGCGCCCAAATTTTCTATTTTAATAGATTTATTAATTTCCTTAAATTTTCAACATAATAATTAATAGGTGTATATCCTTCACTTTTAATAGTTGTTACAGAATCAAATCCAGTTCCGGCATTACCAGGTGATGTATAAAAATTGATATTATTCAATATTTCTTTTAATTTATTTAAATAAGAGGAAATATTATTTTGATTATTGATTAATAGTTGATAAAATTCCTCAAATTGTTGAAGAATGATAGATAGATTATTTAAATTTTTATATTTAGATAATGATTTTAAATGTTTAATAGATGCTTTAGCGCCATTAGCTAAAGCTATAATTTGATTAATAATAGAAAAGTTTTGATTTTGTTGTGCTAATACTGCTTTATTATAAAACAATTCTGTTGTTTTATATAATTTTGAAAAATCTAGCATGACAACATGCTAATTTATTAATAGATAATTAATTTTTAATGGATGTTAAATGCCAACCATGACAGGTTGCGCAACGATATATTTTAAGATTTTTCACTCCTAATAATAAAATACTAGTCTCAGCTTCCTTTTTAGTATTATAACGCTTTTTATTTGGAAATTCAAAACAAATCATATTTAAGAGAAATATTTTTATTATTTTTTATAATATTATTTAAATATTCAGATTCTTCTGTAAAGATGGGAATATTCTCATCACAGACCCATTTATTTTTTATTGATCCGTGTTCAATTTTATTTGCCTTGAAACACGTAACCCCTCTTTTAAAAGCCAAAGGATAGTTTGAAAAGTTGATACCACATTCTTGCAACAACAAATCACCTTTTTCTTCGACATTTAAACCTCGCAATTTATTAAATATTGTATTTTTATCATACTTTTTAAGTAATTCATAAAAGCAAGCGAATTGAATAGAAGTGTAAAAATTATGTTGTTGCTTAAAAATAAGCAAATTAATAGCTTCTATTATGGATGGGACTGCAAAAACCTGGGAAGAAAAAATAGCTTCACTCATTAAATTTAGTTCAATTGCACTTGCGCAACGATTAAAGTGTAATGTAGCAATAGACGAAGTAATGGAAGTTATCTTCTGAATACGATTATTATACCAACCATTATCATTTACTTCACCATTAACTATGATAACTATTTCATCACTATATTGGTATCCAAAAACAGACCCTTCTATTTCTAAGCATAACTTCATTAAAGTAGAAGATAAACACTCTGCTAATTTGGGACAATACGGTTTATCTACTAAATTAGTAACTTTAGAAAAAGATCTTCCATTAACTACCACTATAAAAGGTAATCGATTTAATAATTTAAAGTCACAATTATTTTGATAAATTTCAATACGGTCTTTCAATTTCATAAATACCTGAAATTATATTGGTTTAGCGGCTATATTTGGTAACAAAGCGCGCAAAGTATTACGAATAGTTTCTAACAAATTATTATTACCAGCCTGTTGATTAGCGACTGGTCCCGTGGGGTTAATTTGACCCAATGCATTAAGCTCGGTTGATTGAGATAATGCATTAATCATGGTGGATAAATCTTGTGGATTTATTGGTTTGTTAGGAAAAGCGTTACCACTATTAAGCAAAGTTTTAAATACCTTGGTGAAAAAAATGAGTAAATTTCTGGAATTAATATCGGGAACCGAGCTAGGATCATATTGAAATCCTGAAGCTTTTAGCTTTTGAAAATTAAATTTGCCAGCTGTTAATTGATTGATTGCGTTACTTAATCTAGTAGTTAAATTATTTAATATAGTTACTTGATATGGCGAATAACTTTTCATAGGCTCTGGATAGGCTGCCCAAACGTCCAATTGTGGCGGAGGTGCTACTATGGTATTCATAGAATTAGTCGTAGTGTTAGCGGGAGCAGTGGTAGTTGCCGTCTGCGCCATTTTTTGAATTAATTTTAAACGAAGTTTTCGATCCATTATAATAATATGGCAAAATGCAAAAAATAAATTATTCTAAAAGAAAATTCCACAGAATTGGTTTACAAAAAGTGCAGGAATTTATAAAAAATAAATGGAATGGACAATGTTTATCAGATAATTATATTAATTGCCATACTAAATTATTATTAGAATGCCAATATCAACACCAATGGGAAGCCACTTGGTCTAGTATTAGAGTTGGTAAATGGTGCCCTCAATGTTCTACCTTATCAGGAGAAAGAATAACTCGATTATTTTTTGAGAATATATTTAATAATAAATTTTTGAAATTCAGAGCCGACTGGCTAAGAAATTCTCATGGTTATAAAATGGAATTAGATGGCTATTGTTCGGAATTAGGAATTGGTTTTGAACATCACGGATTGCAACATTATCAAATTAATCAATTCTCTAATACTTTCGAGAAGTTAGCCAAGCGACAACAAGATGATAAGCATAAAATTGCACTTTGTCAAGCTCATAAAATAAAATTAATTATCGTGCCACAGGTCCCTAATTTAATACCTTTAGATAAATTAAAGAATTTTATTTTTGAAAAATGTCAAGAAATGAATATAATATATCCTACTAATTTAGATTTACAGATTAATTTTAATCTGGAACCTATTTCATATGAATATTTAAAGATATATCAAAAAATTGCAGAATCAAAAGGTGGAAAATGCTTATCTGATGTATATGTAAATTCAGGAGAAAAACTTCTTTTTGAATGTCAAAATAAACATCAATGGAAAGCTATACCAGATAATATCAAGAATAAAGGAACCTGGTGCCCTATATGTCGAAGAAGGAAGAATAAAAATGACAGCTAATATTATGATGGTTACTTATAATAGACTAGATTTAACCAAAAGAACACTAAATAATTTATTTGATACCACTAAATATCCGTTTAGATTGATTATTATAGATAATAATTCTACCGATGGTACTAAAGAATATTTGAAAAATTTGAATCCAAATTGTTTAAGTTATAATTATCATTTCAATGAACAGAATTTAGGAATTGCCTCAGGAAGAAATAAAGCTTTATTAATAGCTGACCAATATAACGATCAATGGTTAGCTACTATTGATAATGATGTAGAGTTTCCAACAAATTGGTTAAATGAATGTATTGAAATTATTAATGCTAATCCTAATTTTAATATTGGAGTTAATATGGAAGATGTTAAATATCCAATAATTAATCAAAATGGGAAAACTTTTCAATTTAAAAAAGATGGAAATTTAGGATCTGCGTGCATGGTATTTCATAGAAAATTACATGAGAAGATAGGATTTTTCTATGGATATGAAAATCGATATGGTGAGGAGGATAGCGATTGGGGAATGAGATCTAGATTAGCTGGCTATCAATTAGGATATATTCAACAACCTGGTAATCATTTTGGCGTTGGAGATTTAGACACAGGAGAATATAGAAAATTTAAAGATGAATGTCGATCCAAAAATATTGCTAAATTTCAACAAAGATGTTATGCCTATATGAACAAACAAATTCCAATTTACGTCCCATTTAATGAATTAAAATGCCAATAAATAACTATCATTATAGGAATGCAAGTGCAGGATATTAATTATTTAAAATTAAATTTAAAACATTGGCGGCTTATCAATGTTTGATGATAAATATTTATCATGGAATCAGCGTCGCATTAAATGCATTATTGATTTTTATAATCACAAATTTATTTATAATAAAAAAATTTTAGACCTTGGATGCGGTCATGCCGATATTAGTGGAGCTTTATATCGATTAGGTGGAAATATTACCGCCGTAGATGCGAGGCAAGAGCACTTACAAACTGCTAGTAAGAAATTTAACGGTATAAAAACAATTAAAGCCGACTTAGATATTGGTTGGCCTTTTCTTCACCAAAAATTTGATATTATTTTAAATTTAGCTTTATTATGCCACTTAAGAGATTATAAAACGCATCTCAAAAATGTTTGCGCTTCTACTACACATTTAGTTTTAGAAACTGCGGTATGTGATTCTGATGATCCAGAAAAATGCGTTATCTTTGAAGAAAACAAGGGCGTCTATGATAATTCTATTAATGGAGTAGGTTGTCGCCCCACAACTGCTAATATAGAAAAAATTCTTTCTGAATGTGGAATGAGTTTTAAACGGATGGATAATGCCAGATTAAATTCTACTCCTTTTATTTATGATTGGGTTCCATCAAATAATAATGATATTTCAATTAATAAAAGAAGATTATGGTTTGCTGTTAAAACTACCGAGATGAATCAGTTGGCTCATATCTCTCCTCCTACATTTCAGTTATCAGGAGGCTCTAGTAGGAATACTAATACGTTGCATAATAGTCAGGTTGCCATAGAACCAAAACCAAGAGTTATGGTTACAGGAATATTAGATGTATTAACACCTGTGGAACCTTCAGCTACGAATCCGCCCACTTATACACCTAATATTAGTAATACTACAAGTAATATTGATGATGTAGAAAAAATAAGTAGAAAATTTGCTATTTCTCCAGAAAACTCTTTATCCAGACATCCCAACTTAAGAATATTTTATGTTCCACTTGGTGATCAAAAAGGTATGTGTGATGCCTGGAATAATATTGGTGTGCAGTTAAAAGTTTTTGATTTTTATACAGCCTGGTTAAATAATAATAAAAATACTCAACTTATTAACGATCAGTTCTTAGAAATTGTTAGAGATTTTAAACCTCATCTGATACATATGCAACTACAAATTACTGGCATTATTACTCCAGAAACTATATCTCAAGCCAAACAATTATCACCCGGAGTTATTATTACTAACTGGTCAGGAGATATCAGAACCCACGTTATACATGAAATGAATGTAATGAGTCGGGTAGTAGACTACACATTAATCTCTAGTACTGGTCAATTGGATTTATATAAGAGGGCTGGCGTAACAAATGCGAAATATTGGCAAGTTGGTTACGATCCAAAATTTAATTATCCAAAATATTATCCAAATTCCCTTTATGATATCAGTTTTATTGCCAATAATTATGGCAATAATTTTCCTGATGGGCATTTAAGAGTTAATGCTGTTCTTAAATGTCAAGCAACTTTTGGTACCAGATTTGGATTATTTGGCTCGGGATGGCCCAACAATCCTAGATCATGTGATCCTAAAGAAGGAAATGAAATATATAATAAAAGCATTTGCGCTTTAAGCATCAGCAATTTTAATAACGTTTCTCATTATTTTTCCGATCGTTTACTATATTGCATTGCTTCTGGTCGACCTACCATTTCATGGTATTTTCCTGGTTGCGAAAGTTATTTTAAAGAAGGTAAAGAAATTTTTTATGCTAAAAACAATGAAGACATTGTTAATATAGTTAATTACTGTAAAAGTAATCCTGAAGCCGCTAATATGATAGGCGTGGCAGGCGCAGAGCGAGCTCAAGCTGAACATACTTTTACATCAAAAATTTTAGAATTACTTTATATAATTGGACTAGACAATGATTAGATTATTTTACAATTATTATGAAGATAAAAATTCTTATAGGAAGAATGAAATTGATTTTTGTCTTCAAAAAAATTTGGCTAATCCTCATCTTACCACTATCGTTATGGATAGTATAGGTAAGCCTACTTATGACTTATTTTTTCATAAAATAAATGAAGTAACTAGTGCAAATGACGTTAATATTATTTGTAACTCAGATATCTTTTTTGATGACACTATTAAATTTGCAGAACAGATTGGACATAAGGAATTATATGCTCTTTTAAGATGGGAATGGTCACCTTCTGGTTCTCAGCTTCATGAACGCCCGGATAGTCAGGATACTTGGATTACTAGGGGTAAAATAGAGAATGTTTTTGGCGGTTTTAGTTTAGGCATACGCGGCTGCGATAATAGAATCGCTCATGAATTTAATAAAGCTGGATATAAAATTATTAATCCCGCTAAAACTATTAAAACTCATCATGTTCATAGTTCAGGAATAAGAAATTATACAGTAGCAGATGTGGTAGGACCACCTTATTATACTATTGGTCCCATAAGTTTGGGTATATAAAAAATGAAAGTAACATGGATAAATTATTATCATAATGGTGATATCCACGTATCACGAAGTTTTATTCGTCAAATTATTCATAATATAAATAAGGTTAATCCGACTATTCAATTTGCTTATGGGCACCGCAATAATCCTAAATTGCTTTCGGATATATCTAATTTGGGATTTGATTCTACAGCGCTATCCATTGTGAATAATGATCATATAGGTTTATATAAAATCAACGATACAACTTATATAAATACTTGGTACGCACAACAGCATCATAAATATATGAATCGCTACGGTATTACTTTTGATTGTCTTTATGATATTTTCGATGATGTTTGTAAAACACATTTTGGATTTGCTTTATCAGAAATTGAACCAAATCCAGTTAAATGGTTTCCAACTATTGATTTTTCTAAATTTGAAATATCAGCTGCTAAACAAAGATTAGATCTTTGTAAAGAACCATTAGTATTGGTTTGTAATGGACCAGCTTTATCTGGGCAAGCTGAAAATTTTTCTATGTTACCAGCCGTATGTAATTTAGCAAAAAAATATCAAGGAATAGTCTTTGTTTTGACTAACCATGAACCTAATTTCAATCCATCTCAGTATGGTAATATTTTTTATTCTTCTGATATTATTAAGAAAAATGGATTTGATTTAAATGAAAATGCCTTTATTAGTACTTATTGCGATTTGATTGTTGGCAGAGCTTCCGGAGCTTATACTTTTTCATTCATTCAAGATAATCTTTTTGCTAAACCAAAAACTTTTCTCTGTTTTTCAAATTTAATCCCACCTAAAGAGAATACTTTTTGGTTATCAGAAAAATTTAGAGATCAAGTTCAATATACTTCCAAAATTATTGTTTCAGATGTAAAATCAAGTAATATAGCTGAACAAATGATAGAAAGAAACCTCAATGTATAAACTTTGTATTTTTGGAGCTGGTGGATTTGCTAAAGAAGTATATTGGTTGGCTCAACAATGCGGATTTGAAGTAGATGCTTTTATCGATCTACAAGCTAAAAAGTATTGTGCTGGTAAAAAAGTAATGACAGAAGATTATTTAAATCCTATTTCTCATAAGGTTATTGTAGCTGTTGGTAATCCTCAATTGAGAGAAAGAATCACTAATAAAATTATAGAAAAATACAAATATGATATTTTTCAAGATATAATCGCTTTAACTGCAAACATAATGTCTTCCAATGTAGACACAGGAATTGGCTCTGTTATTTGCGCCAATTGTATTTTAACTGGTGATATTAAATTGGGAAATTTTTCTCAACTTAATCTAGCTACTACTATTGGTCATGATGTAAAAACGGGAGATTTTTTCACAACAGCTCCACAAGTAGCCATTAGTGGAAATGTAACTATCGGAAATAATGTATATTTAGGAACCAATTCTTCAGTTATTGAAGGAATAAATATTTGCGATAACGTAATAATTGGGGCTAATGCTTGCGTTACAAGGGATATAACAGAAAGCGGAACTTATGTAGGAGTTCCTGCTAAAAAAATAAAATAAAAATATTATAAATAATTTATTGGAGAAATAAAATGGATACTGTCGGCTCACTTGTAGATAAACTCGCAACCATTAATCAAAAAATGTTTATGGCACAAGAAAATCTTTATGTGGTAAGAAAAATGACTTTTGAAGAATTCAAAGAAGCTTTTGGATCCAATGAAGGTTTGGAAAAACTTTATAATTATTTTAAAAAATCTATGGATCTCAATGTCCAACGTCAAGCCATGATTTTAGAAGTTGATAGCAAAATTGCAGAAATAGTTTCTACAGCCGTTAAAGGTGAAGATCTAAATAACGGTTCCTTCATTCAAGATCAACATAAGACTTACTAATGTTTTACGGTCAGTTTGAATTAGATAAAGTAATTTACCAATCTTTTTTTAAAGATAAGAAAGATGGTTTCTTTGTGGAATGTGGATCCTTTGATGGATTAACTGAATGCACCTGCAAATTTTTTGAAGAAACTTTAAATTGGAAGGGTTTAAATATAGAGCCCACCTCTTATGCTTTTAAGAAATTACAAGAAAATCGTCCAAATTGTATCAATGAAAATGTTGCATTATCATCAGTAAATGATAAAAAAACCTTTACTAACGCAATACACCCGGATTTAGGATATAACTTTGGAAATGGCTCTCTTTATCATTCTAAAGATCATAAAGATGAATTGATTAATATTGGATGTAAGTTTGAAACTTTTGAAGTGGAATGTGTAACATTTGACACATTATACCAAAAACATTCTTTAAAAGAAATTGATTTATTTGTATTAGATGTAGAAGGGCATGAAATTGATGCTTTAACAGGAATTTTAACTATTCCGGAATCAGCGCTGCCTAAAGTTTTTTGTATCGAACACACTATCACAGGATTTGAAAAAATTAGATATATGTTAGCCAATAATTATAAATTTCATAGCAGTTATGCTCATAACTCTTTTTTCACTAAAATATGAAAGCGTTAGGAGTTTCCATCCCAATTGGTTTAGGAGATATTATTTATCTCAAGGGAGCTTTTGAGAAAATTAAATCCCAATATTCATGCATAGGTATAAATTTCAATCGAAATATTATTAATAGTATTGATAGAGATCCAAAATACAATACTTTTTTGGATGATATTGGTCAGTTATTTTTTTCAGAATATCCTTATAAACTAAACGGAAATTACCCATTTTATGAACATATTTTAATTTATACTAATTTTGGCATTCTTCCACAAAAACCAGAGTTATCACATCTATTATGTAAAGGCAATCCTTTACAATTAGATAGTGAATATATTGTTATTACTACTAAATTAAGATATTTTCCCAGGGGAACCTTTGATTCTTATTCTCCTATTTTATGGAATATAGTTGCCCAATTAACTAAAAAATACAAATTAGTTGTTTTAGGTGAACGTCAAGTAGAGATGAATCAAGAATATCAACATCATACATCTCAACATATTTACAGTATTTATGAAAGTATTAAAAATAACGTAGCATCAGATAAATTAGTAGATTTAACTATTCCAGCTTTGGGAATTACCAGTCCGACACTAGTTCAAATTCAACAAGACTGTTTAATTATGAATCAGGCAAAGTTTATTATTACTTTGGGTGTTGGGGGAAATTTTTGTATGGCAACCGCTGTAGGCAATACTATTGGATATAGGGTAGATGAAGAGCCAATTGCCGATATAGTATTTAACCAAGAATATCCAAATGCTGTTGTTACTAAAAGCTGGGATCGATTTATTCAAAAATTGAAGGAATACATTTAATGACGATTCCTATTTATAAACCTTTTTTACCTCCCGCTTCTTTGAAGTACGCTCATGAAGCACTAGATTCTACCTGGATATCATCTCAAGGTAAATATATTCAGATGATGCAAGATAGGTTACAAGAACTATTAAATGTGAAATACGTTTTACCTTTAAACAATGGTACTAGTGCGTGCCATCTTCTAGCTAAAATATTATTTAAAAAATTAGGTGAAAACAATAAATATCAAATTATTGTTCCCAATAATGTTTATGTCGCGGCTTGGAATGCTTTTTTGTTTGATAACCGTTTTACGCTAATTCCTATTGATGCCGATATAAATACTTGGAATATTGATCTTCAACAATTAGATGAGAAAATTAAACAATATCCAGAAGCTTCTGTTTTGATCGTTCATAATATTGGAAATATCATAAATGTGCCAGAACTACAAAGGAAATACCCTAATACCTATTTTGTAGAAGATAATTGTGAAGGATTTCTTGGAAAGTATGAAAATGAATGGTCTGGAGTAAAAAGTTTATGTGCAGCTGTTTCTTGTTTTGGTAATAAAACTTTAGTTTCCGGTGAAGGAGGTTTTATTTCATTTCAAGAGGAAAGTTTATATAATTACGCCAAATCTCTACATGGGCAAGGACAAACGAGCCAAAAATTTGTCCATGATTTGCTAGGTTATAACTATAGAATTACCAATGTCCAAGCGGCTATTTACTATGGGCAATTAGATATTATGGATCAAATTCTAGATATGAAAAGCGTCATTTTTGAAAAATATCGAAATTTTATTAAAAATCGCGAAGATGTTTTTGCACAAAGCATCGATTCTAGTACTCAGCATTCCAATTGGATGTTTGGGGTAAGAATTCCTAAGCAAAAAAACTATTCAGAAGCGGAGCAATTTTTCAAAAATAAAAATATCGAAACTAGACCTATGTTTTATCCAATTTCAACCCATAAGCATTTACAAAATAATAGTGATGTGTTATTAGATAATACTAACATGACAAATGCCGAAATTCTCAATAAAACATGTCTTATTTTACCTAGTTTTCCTGAACTATCAATAGATGAGCAAAACCACATTTTAGAAACTTTGGAAAATTATATTAATAGTATTTAACGAAAGAAGATTAAAATGACTGATACAGCATTAGTATTTGGAACGAGCGGACAAGTAGGAAGTTATTTAGTAGAAGACTTACTAGCTAAAGGTTATAAAGTTTATGGTATGAAAAGAAGGTCAAGTTCTTTAAATACTCAGAGATTAGACCATATTTTTAATGATCCAAATTTTAAATTACTTTATGGAGATGTCACAGATTACGCTTCTGTAAATAGTTTAGTGTCAGATATTAAACCGGATTTATTATTTAATTGTGCCGCTATGTCTCATGTTAAAGTATCATTTGATATTCCACTTTATACTATGGAAGCTACTGGAACTAGCGTGTTAAATTGCCTAGAAGCTGTAAGAAAATATAGTCCAAATACAAGATTTGTAACATGCTCATCAAGCGAGATGTGGGGTTCAACGCCCCCGCCACAAAATGAAAATTCCCCTTTTCATCCTCGTAGCCCATATGGTGTTGCAAAACTATCAGGATATTATGCAGTAATTAATTATCGAGAAGCTTATAACATATTTGCTAGCAACGCTATCTGTTTTAATACAGAAAGTCCTAGGCGTGGAGAAACTTTTGTTACAAGAAAAATAACTCTCGCTGCCGCAAGAATAGCATTAGGATTACAAGACAAATTATATTTAGGAAATTTAGCTGCTAAACGTGATTGGCAGCACGCTAAAGATACTTGTCAGGGTCTTTATAAAATTATAACCGCCAATAATCCTAGTGATTATGTGATAGCTAGTGGTGAAATGCGCTCAGTTGAAGAGTTCGCACAAATAGTTTTTAATAAATTAGGATTGGATTACAAACAGTATGTTGAAATAGATCTTTCGTACTGCCGTCCAACCGAAGTAGATGCTTTATGTGGAGATTCTACTAAAATTAGAACCGAACTAGGATGGTCGCCAAACTATACTTTTGATGATTTAGTATCAGAAATGATAGAATCAGACATGAAATTAGCCAAACAAGAAAAACTATTGAAAGAAAATTTGGATAAATAATGTCTATTTTAATTACTGGCGGGACGGGTATGGTTGGGAAAAACCTACAAAATGCTTTTTCTAAAAATAATTTAGAAGGAATTTTTATAGGAAGCGGCAAAAATAAAGAATATGATTTAACCGACTATCATAAAACTTTGAAGCTATTTAACGATGTCAAGCCTAAAATAGTAATTCACGCCGCCGCTAATGTTGGAGGTATTGGTTATAATAAGCAGAACCCCGGGCATTTGATCAGAGACAATCTTAAAATGGGAATTAATGTATTAGATGCTTGTGTAGATTTTAATGTTGAAAAACTATATATTACTTCAACTTGTTGCAGCTATCCCATGTTTTGCCCGACTCCTTTTAAAGAAGAGGATTTATGGAATG
>Ga0070730_10004573_pt1 | contig 12091 bp, 14 predicted proteins | sample Coa_R1_3_FD_66447 | JGI IMG/M metagenome (GOLD analysis project Ga0070730, IMG submission 66447) | Surface soil microbial communities from Centralia Pennsylvania, which are recovering from an underground coalmine fire - Coalmine... | ecosystem: Environmental > Terrestrial > Soil > Unclassified ... | reverse complement strand
GAGACTGTCTCCATGGCGTCGGCCACGGGCCCAGTGCCGAAGTCTTCTTTACAAGAGATGATCCGTACCCCGAGCATGGACAACGCCCGCTTGGTGATGGCCGCGTCGATGTGTCGACGGATCTTGAATACTGACCCAGGCGTGGCAACCGAATTTTGACCCTTCCTCCCGAAAACCTGGCTCGAGCCGAGCTAGGGAGGAAGCTGGTGATCAAGGTGGAAGATTGGGCAGAGATCCGGCGGCTCCACAAGGCCGAAGGGCTGCCGATCAGGCAGATCGCGCGGGTCATGAACGTCTCGAGGAACACGGTGCGGGCGGCGCTGCGGTCTGATGGGCCGCCGCGGTATGAGCGGGCGCCGAGGGGGTCGGTGGCCGATGAGTATGAGCCGCGGATCCGGGAGCTTTTGCAGGCGGTGCCGACGATGCCGGCCAGTGTGATCGGTGAGCGGATCGGGTGGCCGTATTCGGACCGGACGCTGCGCACGAGAGTCGCCGGGTTGCGGCTGGTGTACCTGCCGCCGGATCCGGCGTCACGGACGAGCTATGCGGCCGGGGAGCTGGCGCAAGACGACTTCTGGTTCCCCGACATCACGCTGCCGGTCGGGTTCGGGCAGGTCAGGTCGGCGAAGCAGTTGCCGGTGCTGACGATGGTGTGCGGCTACTCGCGGTGGGCCTCGGCGGTGCTGATCCCGACCCGTGGCGCTGAGGACCTGTTTGCGGGCTGGTGGCAGCTGATCGCCGGGCTGGGGGCGGTGCCGCGGCTGCTGGTGTGGGATGGGGAGGGCGCGATCGGCCGGCATCCGGACAAGCTGACGGCCGAGTGCCAGGCGTTCCGCGGCACGCTGGCGGCCCGGGTGTATGTGTGCCGGCCCGCCGATCCAGAGGCCAAAGGCCTGGTCGAGCGCTTCCACGACTTCCTGGAGCGGTCGTTTCTGCCGGGCCGGTCATTCGCTTCCCCGGCGGACTTCAACGCCCAGCTGGCGGGGTGGGTGGCGATGGTGAACACCCGGTGGCGGCGGCATCTGCAGTGCGCGCCGGCCGACCGGGTCGCCGCAGACCGTGCGGCGATGGTGCCGCTGCCGCCGGTGCCGCCGGCCACTGGGTGGCATCGCATGGCGCGGCTGCCGCGTGATCATTACGTGCGGCTGGACGGCAACGACTACTCCGTCGATCCGGCGGTGATCGGACGGCGGGTGGAGGTCAGCGCGGACCTGGTCCGGGTCCGGGTTACCTGTGAGGGCCGGGTTGCGGCCGATCACGAGCGGTGCTGGGCGCGGCACCAGACGATCAGCGACCCCGCCCACCTGGCCGCGGCGAAGGCGCTGCGCACGGTCCGGCGACTGGCCACGGTGCCCGTCCCGCCCGGCGCCGAGGTGGAGCAGCGGGACCTGGCCGTCTACGATGCCGCGTTCGGCGGGCAGGGGGTGGCCTGATGAGCATCCCGGTGCTGAGTGAGGCGGCGGCCATGGCCGCCGCGCTGCTGGAGGCCGCTGTGCTGATCGAGGAAACCGGCGCCGCCGGGCTGGCGGTCACCTGCTATACCGACCGCACCGCCATCCTGGTCACCACCTGCGCGGGCAGTGCACGGGACCGGGCCGCCCTGGTCGCCAGGCTCGGTGAGCTGGCTGGCGCGGCACGCGCCCGGCAATCTGACGTCACCGGCGAGCGGCCCGCCGCCTGGCTGGAGGCCACCGGGCAGGTCGGCGGTACCGTGATCGAGGTGCGGACCCCGCTGGCGGTCCAGGTGGTCCCTGGCGGAACGCTGGCGGCCGGGCCAGATGGCCAGCACGCCATCATCGCCAGCGGGCAGCAGCCATCACCAGGCTGGCGTTGGGTCACCGAACTTGACGGCGAGCCCGGCGGTGAGGAGGTCGTGTGATGGCCACCAAAACCGCCGGGCGAGACGTGACCGCTGAGATCGCGTTCTTGACCCGGGCGCTGAAGGCCCCCACGCTGCGTGAGGCGGTGCCCCGGCTGGCCGACCGCGCCCGCGCCGAGTCCTGGACACCTGAGGAGTTCCTCGCCGCCTGCCTGCAGCGCGAGGTCGCCGCGCGGGAGTCCCACGGCGGGGAAGGACGCATCCGTGCCGCCCGGTTCCCGGCGCGCAAGGCGCTGGAGGACTTCGACTATGACCACCAGCGGTCCCTCAAACGCGAGACCATCGCCCACCTGGGCACCCTGGACTTCGTCGCGGCCCGCGACAACGTGGTCTTCCTCGGCCCACCCGGCACCGGCAAGACGATGCTGGCCATCGGGCTGGGCATCCGCGCCTGCCAGGTCGGGCACCGGGTGCTGTTCGCCACCGCCGCCGAATGGGTCGCCCGGCTCGCTGAGGCCCACCACGCCGGGCGTCTCCAAAGTGAACTGGCCCAGCTCGGCCGCTACCCGCTGCTGGTCATCGACGAGGTGGGCTACATCCCGTTCGAGCCCGAGGCCGCCAACCTGTTCTTCCAGCTGGTATCGGCCCGGTATGAGCGGGCCAGTTTGATCGTGACCAGCAACAAAGCCTTCGGCCGCTGGGGCGAGGTGTTCGGCGACGACATAGTCGCCGCCGCGATGATCGACCGCCTCGTCCACCACGCCGAAGTCATCAACCTGAAGGGAGACAGCTACCGCCTCAAGAACCGCGACCTGGGCCGCATCCCAGCCCAGGCAACCGAAGACTAACAAGCCGGAGAGGGTCAAAATTCGGATGCCGCCAGCGGGTCAGGATTCAGATGCCGTTGACACGATGGAGTTACGGAACGCCCGGCTTCTCATGTAGACGATGACATAGCGTTTTAAGTAAAGTCGACCACGCGAGCCGGGCAGCCTGCGCTGAATAATTATGCTGCTCACCGAAGATAAGCGCGTCACTCTTTCGTGCCTCTACTGGCTCCGGTTCCTGCTCGGTCTCTGCTTCCGCTACGACAGGTGTACCAGACTCCTGGTAGCTGATTTCCACGCCGTGTAATCCCAGGCCACCAAGCATGCGCTCTACCACCACTAATTGTTCGGGTGACAGGGATTGACCAGCGAATGAATAGATTTCCTCAGGCCGCGTAATTGGCAGTTCAAGCTCTTCTCTGGATGAGCCTTTATCGACACTCATATTTATTTACATATACAATACCTTTCACGAAAAGTAAACATCGGAAATTGTGAACCGCCTCGACGGCATGAAGGCATCTGTTGTTTCAGAGGATCGCCCACACACACTTTCCGCTCGCTCCTTCTGGCCGATATGCTCCCCATTCCGCACTCAAGGTTGCGACGAGTAGCAATCCTCGGCCACTCTCAGCCTCCAAGTCAACGCCTTGCGCTTCCGGCATCTGGTCGTCACCATCCCAGACCTCAACTACCACCCGCTCTTTGTCCGAGTAAAGCCACAACCGTACTGGAGGCTTGCCAGCTCGCCATCGTCCATTGAACCGACTTCCGGTAAGCCTTTCTGAGGCCGCGACGGCGTTAGTCGTCAGCTCGCTGACAATCAGCTCCACTGAGTCACTAAAAGCTTCCAACCCCCACTCCCACAACACATGCTTTGTATGGAGCCGAAAGCATGGCACCGCACTCGGCAAAGCTCCCAGCTCCAGGTAGCTTCTGAGTGGCCAGTCATTCATGGTGGCGATGTACTGCTTCCCGTGATTGGACGCAGGGCAGACGTCGGAGTCAAGCTCGGGACCAGTAATGATGGCGTGGCACAGTGATCCGCTAACGACGTCTGCTCTGCGGTTCATGGACAGCTCACCTACAGCCCACCTAGCGTGAACGCCGCCAAACAGGCCGGTTCACATGGCCAGACGAGCAGACAGATCGGACAGTCCCGATTGACGTGCCGATCAAGCTCACTGCGTGCCAGGGACAGGAGCTGCGCCAGCTCGGGTGAGAGATAGTCGCTGTCAAGATGCTGCACCGCCATGCCGTGTCGAGTCCGTTTCACGTTTCGGGTACGTGGATAACGGCTTCAAGCCTGGTGCGTGATCGTCACCGCTGGAAATGATCGGGTGTTGCACTTCCGATGCACTTACGGTGCACCGCTCCCGCCCGACCTGGTTCAATGCCATGTAAGGGAGGGAACACAGACCGTGATGCCGGTTGTCCAGTGGACGGGGCAGGAGGCCCGCGCGCTGCGTCGAGCCTTGCGGCTGAGTGTCCGCGGGTTTGCTGACCATCTGGGCTTTGCTCCCCGCACCGTGGCCAAGTGGGAAGCAGGCGGGGCCGCCATCTGCCCGCGGCCGGATAGTCAGGCGGCCTTGGATACGGCGCTGGAGCGGGCCGATGACGAGGTCAAGGCCCGCTTCGCCCTCCTGGCTGGGATCACGGCTTTGGCTCCCACCGAGCCGGAACCGCGTAACGGCTACCACTCGCCGACGAGCGCGGTCTACGACTCGTGGACTGACGACCTGGAGCGGGCAGTCGTCTGCCTGAGCCGTCAGGATTTCCGCTTCGCCATCATCCTCATTGACCGCTGGCTTAAGCGGGCTGCACAGCAGCGGCTTGACGAACATGGCCTGTACCTGCACGCCCGTTCGCTGACCCTGCTCGGCGACGCCCAGCGCGACCAAGGCGTGATCGTCGGCCCGCTGTCCGCCAGCAGCGCCTACCGCCAGGCGCACCAGCGTTATACCCAGCTCGACTTGCCCCGGCGTGCTGCCCAGGTGGAGCTGTCACTCACGATCGTGGCCGAGATGTCCGGCAAGCTGGAGCTCTCCGCCGAGCAGTACCAGGAGCTATCCGATGACGAACGGCTGGATGGACGTGACCGGGCTCGTGCCCGGCTGTGGGTCGGTACGGCCTTGACCAAAGCCCGGCAGTACGAACCGGCTATCGGGGCCATCGCTGGAGCGACCCAGGACTTCGAGACATTGGAAGAACCCGAGGACTGGTCGGTAGCGCATCAGAAACTGGCGCTCGCTTACCTGGCAGCCGGTGATCTGAACCGGGCGGCGCAATACATCGACATAGCCTTGGCTAACCGGCTGCGGGAGTCACCGTTGCAGCAAGTTCGTCTCGATACAGCCCACGCCCATATCTTGCTGTCCGACCGTGGCACCCGCGAGGAAGGTAATGCGGTGCTGGCCCGTGCCGAGCAAACGGCGGTGCGTTACGGCCTGTCTCATCAGCTCGCAAGTATTGAGCGTATCGGGCAACTTGCCCTTGACCATGCACCCGCGAAAGCGTAGAACTTCCAAGGAAAAGATGAGGAGCTTTCGTGCCGAACGGCGATCAGCAAGTCCCAGAGTCGGATTACAAAGACGCCCAAACTATTTGGGACTACCACCACATGCACCACGAGCTAAAACCGTGTGATGCGGCGATTGGGCTGGGCAGTCACGACTTGGGCGTGGCGACGTTCGCGGCCGAGTTGTATAAGCGTGGACTGTTCGGCATCTTGGTCTTCAGCGGTGCGAACAGCCCGACCACCGCGGCCAGGTTCCCGCACGGCGAGGCGTACCACTACCGCGAGCACGCCATCGATCTGGGCGTGCCCGAATCGGTCATCCTGGTTGAGCCGCACGCCAGAAATACCGGCGAGAACGTCACCCTGTCGCGGTCGGTCCTTGCACAAGCCGATGTCAAGCCCGACTCGCTCATACTCATCTCCAAGCCCTACATGGAGCGCCGCGCCTATGCCACGTGCCGCCAGGGCTGGCCGGAAGCCGAAGTGGTGTGCGCCTCCGAGCCACTCAGCTTCGAGGACTACGTGAACAGCATCGGTGACATCCGGCTGGTCATTGACATGCTTGTCGGTGACCTGCAGCGCGTCATCGAATACCCCAAGCTTGGCTATGCAATTGAGCAGGTCGTACCGGACAACGTCCACAAAGCCTATGACCGGCTCTTGCGCGCTGGGTATGACAGCAGGCTTTTGAAGTAAAATGCGCTGTGCCATCCATCAGCCGAACTTCTTTCCCCGCTTGAGCACGCTAGCCAAGCTGTACGCGGCTGACTGCGTGGTGATACTCGATGACGTGCAATTCACCCGGCGCGACTACCAGCACCGCTGCCGCTTGGCGCCTCTCACCGATCCCACCGACTGTCACTGGCTCTCGCTATCCACGCACCTGCCCAAGGGACGAGCAACACTCATCAAGCAGGCCCGGCTCGTGGATACCGCTCGCTGCCGCCGCAAGGTCGAGGGCACACTCTTGCACTACTACGGCAAGAGTGCCTACTGGCCGCAGGTGAGTGGCGCACTCGACGGCGTGCTTGACCTACTCGACAAGACCGATCATTTGGCCGATGTCACCACCGCATCGACGAAGTGGCTACTTGAGCTGATGAGATGGCCGGGCAGGCTCATAAGCAGCAGTGACCTGTCCGCCCGCAGCGAGCGCTCAGCACGGTTGGCTGACCTGACCCAGGCCGTAGGGGCCAGCGAGTACCTCTGCGGCACCGGCGGTATGCGCTACATCGAGCATGATCCCTTCACCGAACGAGGGTTGCGGGTAATACCATTCTGCGTACCAGCTTCAAACGATGGCCCATGTCAAAGCGCGACACGGTTGAGCGCACTCTGGGCGCTGATGGTGAGCGGGCCCGAGGCGTTGAAAAGCGTCTTGAATTCATATAAAGGTTAGTGATGATTGAACAACGCAAACTCAAGTCTGTGGAACAGTACGGCAGGCAGTACGTCCAAGAGTACTTGGCGAAAGCCAGAGAGACCTGCGATACCATCACAACAGACCCACTGGCAGCGCTTGCCTTCATGTGTGGTAAGTTCTTCGCACGCGGCAGGAGAGATTCCGTCTCCACTGTCTTTCGAGACAAGGCTCTTGAATTGCTTGACACGTACAAGAGCCTGGAAAATATAGACCTCGGAGACCTTGATGTACGCCTGCACGAACGAGGTGTCAATAACCGTTACGACCGACGCATGGTCGTGGCATCGATTAGGTTCGCACGCACGCTACAAGCTAACGATTGCAACGTCTTTAACTGGGCTGCTGCTGCGATCCGAGAACAACGAGCCGCAGAAGCCTACAGTGCGCTAGACAACATCTTTGCAGTTGGCGACAAGCTGGCGACGTTCTATCTGCGTGATGTGGCACTCCTGGAAGGTACGGAAGAAGCTATTGAGAGCGACGACTACAGATACTTCCAGCCCGTTGATACGTGGGTCGAGCGCGTTGCCGAGAGCCTTGGGATAGTGGAGAAGCGGGACCGTCACAAGCGCTGGACTGTCAAGGACAAAATTATAAAGGCGTGTCTTGCGGCGGATGTCTCACCCTTGTTTTTCAATGCTGGTGCCTGGATGGTGGGAGCGAACGCCTATCGGTTGTTGGTTGAAAAATTGTAGGCTAGATAAATCAGCGTTCATGTCACGAGGTCGTCCGGCCGCATGAACGTCGAGATATTCGATGATGGTACACAATCCCCCTTTGGACGTCGCGTGCGCTTTTTCCTTGGGGACATGTCGGGTGGCTCGTAGTCTGGGTCTTCCCAGCCGCAGCGTTCACAGCTACCACCGACCAAGCGATAGGAACCGCACTCCGCACAGCGCGTCCCTGGGTAACGCACGCGCATCCTGGCAGCGGTAAAGACACCGAGCAGATGTTCGACAGTCTTAAGTCCGATCTCAGCATCCAGGCGCATAGCGTTCTTGGCATGGGTCAGCCAGTTGACGTACTCCCAGGTCTCTACCGCGTTCTTCTTCAGGTAAGAGCGCAGGTGCGCGTTGGATTCTCCGCTCGCGAGAGCATTGGCAAGCAGCTCACTCCACGCCTTGAAGTTCGCCCCCTGCGGTGATTCTTGTCCGACTGGTACCAGTTCGTCGTTGGCCGTCTCCCCAATGAACGACACCAGGCACTCCCGGAGTCGGACACCGACGGCCTGGAAGTCCTCGGCCTCATCGCCACCGTCGTACGACTCGAAGGCTTGCTCCCAGCGCCGCCAGGTGCCTGGGAGCATGTCGGCGGCCGGTAGCTCTACGGGTATGCGGCGGTCATACAGGTAGGAGATGCGGATAGACAGGCCGATGTGGAAGGTCAGGGCGACGTCACGACTCTTGAAATCGTCCTGACTGTAGAGGTTGGTGGGTTCAGTGATGACCCACCAACGACTGTCCGCGCAGTGCACGTCCCAGATGTCATGTCGTACCGGGCCGACCAGTTCAGAGGCTGCCTTCTCCAGATGGACTACCTCCTCGTGAGCCTGGTCTTCCACGTAGGAACGTACGGCTTCTGTCTGGCGTTTGGTTGCACGCATTACCGATCACCTTCGTCCAATCAGAGAGTGGAGGCTGACGCTTTGGGAGTCGCATCCACGGTACGTAGTCGCAGATTCTTACCGACATTTACCGCAACAGTACTTACGACATCCGGCAGGCGCCGCGACCTCTCCACAGATGTTCTATTTCCCTTGTATTGGACGGATAGGAACCAGCCATCATGGCAGTCGTCGCTATGGAGATATGAAGGGAGCTGCTTTTCCAGTCCGTTCCAGAACTTGCCGTTATGTAGTTTCTTCACTTCAAGCAGTGCGCGCTGCGTGTATCCATTTGAGAACTTGAAGTCCACAGGTCCACGGCCTAGTTCTACCTCACGGTCGACTATGACGTTGTTAGCACGGCAGTAGCTCCGCGCAATTCCAAGGAAGGCGAGTTGGATAGCCTCCTCATGCTTGTCTTTGTAGTTCCCGTCATTCCACAGCAGCTTCCAGCCGCCTTGTTCTTCTATGAAATGCTTGAACTCGGCTATAACCTGCTCAATAACATCGAAGAACGTCGCGTCATCCTCGGGAGGCGGAATGGTAAGTGGATGAGTTTCAACGTAGCGTCGAGTGACGGCGTCCCACTTGTACACTCCACTGGGATCGCTCTCCAGGTCGTACGCGTCCGGGGTTGCTTGTTGCTCCAGCAGCGTCGTCCATTTTCGTACCATTTCCGGGTTACTTCGAGCTGCTGCGACAATGCTTCGCTTGTTTACGTTATGCATGACCTCATAGTTGAGATCATCCTTAACGCGCTCAGTTTCGTAATAATCCCACCAATCGGCAGGGTTCAGTACTTGCAACCGGCGAAGAAACCGCTGAGGGACAAGTAGAATTGGCTTGTCGCTGTACGGATTCCGCGGCAGGTCATGCCGTTCGGAGGCCCATGCTCGACGCTCCGAATTGTAGGAAGCGTAGCCTACGTTGGTCTCTACGGTGGGTATGCCGTGCCGAGCGGCGACTTCCTTGGTATAGACTATAAAACGACTGCGGAGAACGTTGCATGTGACATCTGAAACACGGTCGGGCCCAATACCTTCATTTAGAACACCCAACTCCTCGAAGTGTTTGAGGCTAGTTAGGCCACGTTCTATAGCGGCTACCATCGCTTCGGCGATGGTTCGCGCGTATCCTTCACCGCCGCCCGCTCCCTTGGTTCCAGATTCAGTGTACCCAAGGCAGAACTCCCTAGGTTCGGGGAAAGTCAAGAGTCGTATAGCCTTCTTGTACGACAGGCTCTGAGTATTTCGATTGCCCCCAGCAATGAGATGAAAACAAGTATCGAAATGTCCTATGAGCTGATCATGGGCAGTACGCCACTGTTCCCGAGTATCTTTGAAGATGAGGAAGGGATCAACGAACAGCGGCGTATCGGTATCGAGGATGAGATCGAACCAGTCATCCTCGGAACCTCGATTTATTTGAAAAGCTTCAGAAAATAGCATGTCTCCATCACGTCTATATCTAGAATTATACATCTAGTCACAAGAAATTCCATCGGGACATGATGGCTTCGGGCAACCCATAGGCCGCGTTGTCCCAGCGACTAAGAAGCGCCTTAGCACTCGAAGGGAGTGAGTGCTAAGCGCTACTACCGACGTATTACCACAGGCTTGACCCGACGCGGGCCCGACACGCCGGTGAGCTCCTGGCTTTGTGTGAACTAGCTTGAGCTTCTCGGTCAGGCGTGGCGGAAGCAAGCATGCCTGCTCGGGGCGGACAATCGTCTCTATGGACAGTCAGAGCAACGTTGCTCGCCGCTTTGGCCCGGAGTTCGTGGCCGAGTATGAGCGTAGGTACGGCAAGCGTCCACCTGAGCAACGCCAGCTGACGTATGACATCGCCGTAGAGGAGGAGTACGCGTCGTGGCGACGATGGCTTGACGACCAGCTTGCTCTACTACCCACCAAAGCAGCGGACGCGATAGCCCGTAGGGTATGGCTGGATGAGCACTTTTGGCCGGTCAACTTCGAGTTGGCTACCGGCGCCGGACTCCGTGCTGCCGGTCTGCATGTGGCGTATGAGCAGAAGTGGGACGGTCTCACGCCGGACTGGACAGTCCTATCTGACGAGGACAAGCCGCTGGCGTTCGTCGAGGTGCACACTGACCAGCCGCCGTCGAGCACCTTCGGGCAGATGCGCGCCTGGCACAACCTGGTCGAGCGAATCAAGGCAATTCCTATCCCCGTGGTTCTCCAGGTGGCATCACAAGATGGCGGGCCGGTACCACCGCCAGATGCGGGTACTGCTAAGAAGATCGCCAGGGACTTGCACGACCAGCTCGCCAAGTTTCCCTGGCCGACCGTGCTCTTCAGCCAGAGCTACCGGTTCCATGTCATGGCTGATCCCCGGCGCGGCGGGCAGCAACGTTCACCGCTCGGGATGCATGCAGCCTTCGATCCCCCGAGTTCACGCGCTGGGGCTGTCAGTGCACAGCCCATGATGGGGCAGGTTCGAGCGAAAGTTCACGCTTACGCCCCCCTTGCCAACAAATATGACATTCCGCTCGTAGTCGCTGTCGGTGCTCATCGCTTTACCGGCGTGACGCTCCAGCTTGTTGATGATGTCCTAACTGGCCTTGAGGCACCAAAGTTCACTTTTCAATTCAATGCCGGAGACCCTTACATCGGGAAGACGCAGACAGTCCCATGGGCACCCATCCCACCCTGGCGGTGGCCCGAGGAGCTATCCGGGCTGTTGTGGATCGAAAATGAGCTGCCGTTCGGACTGGTCGCCCGTCCAAATTCGGTAGCACGTCGACAAATGCCGTCGGAAACATTGGGCATGTCGCAGTCGCGACAGTTCTTACCTGCTTTCTGCATGGTGGCCTCCACCTACTTCAATGATGGCAGATCAGCCAGAGTAATCTTCGGTAGGTCTGGCACACCGGCCTCGTGCTCCATGACACGCTGCATCAGCACTGGACCGATGGCAGTGAGCCACCCAAGCTCTTCGGGTGTGAGCTGACGACGATCACGGGCTGCCTTGCGTCCCAATACTGGGTCATCGACGGTGGCTAGCTGTCCGACCTTCTTCAACACATTGTCCGAGAGGTTAAGCGTTTTGGCTGGAGGCGTTGGCCCACCGGAGCAAGTGACCAACCTTGCCGGTACAGCTCGATAGCCTGCTCGACCTGTCCTTGGCTCAGTGGCTGGTGTCGACGGACCACGCCATGATCGTCAAGGATGCGGAGCACGGTGCCTTTGCCGATCTTGTACTTCGGGGTGAGCGCAGTGGTAGCGAGTCCTGACTGGTAGTCGGTGACGAGCTGTGCTACTACCTCCGGGCCAAGGCGCTTGCGGACGTTGTGGATACGGTGGGTGGAGCGATCGGAACGTTCGAGCGGTACAGCGCCTACACCGTCTGACCTGCATATTTTTGACACGTCTGCCAGGTTCGAGTATCGCTGTATGAGCTCCACTCGCCGTTGCTGCTCGGGGTTATGAAGCTGATGGCTTCCCCGGGGCGCAGAATCCCTAAATGTCCGCCGGGATATCATCGGCGCCCTTACGCCGGTTGCACGGGCCGCACAGGAGCTGGATGTTTGCCACCGTGTTAGCGCCGCCCTTGCTCCAGGGGATCACATGGTCAAAGTGCAGCTCCGTGGTCGAGCCGCACTGGCGGCATCTGCCTCGATCTCTCGCCGCCACCCTGATCTTGACGTCTTGCGGGATGGCGCGAGAGTTGCGTTCTCCAAGCGGTGCGACCTCATCAGTGACCCCGGGCTGCCAGTCTGGTGGCAGGTATGGCCGTGACGTCGATGCCATCTGGCTCGCCGAGGTCCATCGCCAGGACAGCCGGGCGGCACGTTCGCGGCGCTCGGCGGCCGGATCGCTGCCTGCCGGACAGCGGCGGGCTCAGCATATTCTCACGGTCAGTCCGGCGACATTGACAAAAT
>Ga0070730_10004571_pt1 | contig 12093 bp, 8 predicted proteins | sample Coa_R1_3_FD_66447 | JGI IMG/M metagenome (GOLD analysis project Ga0070730, IMG submission 66447) | Surface soil microbial communities from Centralia Pennsylvania, which are recovering from an underground coalmine fire - Coalmine... | ecosystem: Environmental > Terrestrial > Soil > Unclassified ... | reverse complement strand
GATAAAGCGCAAAGCCATCTCAGGCAGAGTCATCCCGGGGGGCAGCAGGCGCTTGAGCGCCTCAGCGCGTTCAACCGAAGCTTCCAGATTTTCGCGAACAAAGTAGGTATTGCGCCAATCTCCGGCGGGCCATTTGCTTTCTTTGGTCAGAGTACCGGTCAGCGTGCCTTCATCAAAAGGCACGCGCGCGATCACGGCCACATCGAGTTCGCGGCAGGCGGGAAATAGTTCGTCCTCGGGATTTTGATCGAAGATGTTGTAGATCACCTGCACGGCGTCCACCAGTCCGGAGCGCACAGTCTGAAGAGCATTCGATGGCTCCCAGCGATTGATACTGATGCCGACAGCCCCCACCAGCCGTTGCCGCTTCAGATCGTCCATCTTCTTTGTCCAGCGATCGTCAGCAACCCATGCGTCTTCCCAAGTATGAAACTGGATCAGGTCGAGTTTATCGACGCCCAGATTTTTCAAGCTACGGTGAACGTAATCTTCAATGTGGTCGGGCGGGTAACAGTCGTCCAGAGTAAATTCAGCGCGGCTGGGCCATTGCTGATTTTTGGGCGGAATTTTAGTGGCGGCATAAATGCGCTTGGCGGGATTGGCCTTCAAGAGTCGCCCGAGTAATTCTTCGCTGTGCCCATTCCCGTAAGCCCAGGCCGTGTCAAAAAAATTGCAGCCCAGGTCCACGGCCGCTTGCAGGGATTTGCACGACTCCGCGTCGTCTGAGCCCGTCCAGCCAGCCACGCCCCACATGCCGTAGCCCATCTCGCTGACCTGCCATCCAGTTCGTCCGAACCGGCGATATTTCACGCGAACCTCCAGGGAAACATTCTGTGGATAATTGAAAACACCATTCTCGCCCAAAGCTGCCTGGAAGCAAAGTATTGAATTATGAAATGGGACACAGACGGAAACCGCCTTACGAACACAGCGATGCCTTCTCTCATCCTTGACAATCGAAGCGCTCATCCACAACAATGGAAAATTACAAAGAGCATTCGGAAGTTGAAGGTGCGGAGCAAAACCATTTTCAACTTTTTGCCTGTGGCACTCGACTTTATGAATTTGTGACCGAATGCCAAAACTTTAAAACCGAACGGTGAATATTCCCGACGAAAGGTTTATCCCATGCGTTGGAGCCAGGCTTTTATTCCCACATTGCGCGAGGTGCCGGCGGACGCTGAAGTTCCAAGCCACAGGCTCCTGCTGCGCGCCGGCTACATTCGACAGGTTGCCGCGGGCATCTACGCCCATCTTTTCCTGGCCAACAAGTCGTTGCTTAAAATCACGCAAATCATCCGCGAGGAAATGAATCGCATCGGCGGCCAGGAATTTTATCTGCCGGCTTTAAATCCCGCCGAGCTGTGGAAAGAATCCGGGAGATGGGACGCCGTAGATGTGATGTTCAAGCTCAAGGATCGCAACCTGCACGAATTATGCCTGGGCATGACGCACGAAGAGGAAATGACGAATATTGCGCGCGGAGAATTGCGGTCTTACAAGCAGTTGCCCCAGATCTGGTATCAGATTCAGGCGAAATTTCGTGATGAACCGCGCCCCAAATCCGGCTTGTTGCGCCTCCGCCAGTTTATGATGAAGGATTCATATTCATTTGATTTGGACGACGCGGGCCTTGACGTGAGCTATCAGAAGCATGTGGACGCCTACACGCGCATCTTTGAGCGTTGCGGATTGAAGTTTCTTTATGTGGAAGCGTATTCCGGAATGATGGGCGGCAAAGTGTCGGGCGAGTTCACCGCTCCCACCGAGGCGGGCGAAGATTCGGTGGCGGTTTGTGATTGCGGCTACGCTGCGAATCTTGAAAAGGCGGAAGGCAAAGCGCCTCCTGTGCAGGACCTGCCCGGCGATGCCGCGCCCGAGGCATTCCCCACTCCGGGCCAGAAGACGATTGACGACCTGGTGCGATTTACCGGGGAAAGCCCGGCGAGGATGATCAAGACGTTGGTTTATATTGTGGACAGCAAACCCGTGGTACTCCTGCTGCGCGGCGACCACACTTTGAGTGAAACGAAATTGGCAACCGCCTTGGGGACCGATGTGTTCCGCCCTGCCACGCCGGAAGAAGCCCTGAAGTTGCACGGGGCGAACCTGGGGTCGCTCGGCCCTGTGGGTTTGCGCGGGGTGCGGCTGCTGGCGGACCGCGCGCTGGATGGCCGCAGGAATCTCATCACCGGAGCCAACGTTGACGGCACGCACCTCCGCAACGTGACGCCCGGCCGGGATTTTACGGCGGAGTATCGCGACTTGCGCATAGTTGTGACGGGAGACTTGTGCATTCGGTGTGGCAATACGCTGCGCGTGGTCACCACGGTCGAACTGGGTCACGTGTTCAAGCTGGGACGGCGCTATTCAGAAGCGATGCACGCCCAGGTTCTGGATTCGAACGGCAAGACAGGCCCATTAGTGATGGGTTCCTACGGCATTGGCCTCGAGCGAATTCTCAGCGCGGCGGTGGAGCAAAATCACGACGCGGACGGCATGTTCCTGCCGCGGGCGATTGCTCCCTTTGACGTGATTCTGACGGCCGCCAATATGGACGACCCGGCCCTTCGTTCAGCGGCAGAAAAGTTGTACCAGGAAATGCAGGCCCAGTCGCTTGACGTCCTCTTCGATGACCGGGCGGAAAGGCCCGGGGTAAAATTCAAGGACGCGGATTTGATCGGAGTCCCCATTCGTGTAACTCTGGGCAAACGCAAGTTTGAACAGGGACTGGTGGAAATCTTCGAACGCTCGACAAAGCGAATTGAGGATGTTAAGCTGGAAAACGTAGGGCGGACTTTGAAAGACAAGTACCTCCGTTAGCGCGATTTGTTAAATTTATAATCGAAGTCGGAGGATGACATGCGATCATCAGAGTCAGGAGCAGGCAGGGCCAAGGCAATCTTCGCCATTTTATTTCTTGTTGCCGTGGCTTATTGCGGGTGGAAGGTTATACCCGTTTATGTCAACAATTATGAGCTCAATGATGATATCCGGCAGCTTGCCATTCAATCTACGGTGGACCGCAGCTCGGCCGAGCAAGTCCAAAACAAGATCTTGAATTATGCCAAGGATCTTGACCTTCCTGTTAAGCGGGAGAATATAACCGTCCAGGTGGGGAACAGGGTCACAATTAATGTTGACTATACTATTCCCATCGATTTGAAAGTTTATGTCTGGATGAAGGAATTCGTCGACTCGGCCGAGAACAATCAAATATAAACCGTGTCTCAGCGGCAATCGACTGGAACTCGCAAACCAGATAAGTCCGGATCCTCGCGGGCAACTCACCTCCCTTTACTTTTGACAAATTTGACGTGGTGGCAGAAAACCCTCCTGGCCGCCGGCCTGGTAATTCTCCTCTTTGGACTTGGAGTCTTCACCTATTTCTACGTTCGCTTCGCGCGGATCATTGATGCGCGGCTGAGTGGCGATGTGTTTGCCAACGCGTCGTTGATCTATGCTGCGCCCACTGAAATTCAAGTTGGCCAACCGGCCACGCCATCGGCCATTGCGGCGCGATTGCGTCGGGCCTATTATGCCGAGGGTGATGGAGGATCAAATGTTGGCACCTACAAACTAGAGGGGAACCGATTGGAGGTTTATCCCGGCCCCTCTTCTTTTTTCCGTGGTGAGCAGATTCAGGAAGGTCCGGCCGCCCTCGTGTTTAGGGACGGACGGCTGGTTTCCATCACCTCCCTGGGCCGAGCAACCCCGCTGGCAAACTATTGGCTGGAGCCCGTGGTGATTACCACGGTATTTGACCGCGGCCGTTCCAAGCGGCTCCTGGTGCGATACCAGGATCTGCCCAAGGTTTTGGTGGATGCCATCCTGGCTGCGGAGGACCATCGATTCTTTTCACATTACGGCATCAGCATCTACCGCGTTCTGGGCGCGGCGGTGGCTGACCTGCGCGGTGATGCCGTGCTCCAGGGAGGCAGCACGCTGACCATGCAACTGGCGCGCGGGTTTTTCCTGGGCCGCGAGCGTACTTGGAGTGTGAAGATAAATCAGGCTTGCCTGGCCCTCATGCTGGAACAGCGGCTGACCAAGCAGCAGATTTTTGAGCTCTACGCCAATCAGATTTATCTTGGACAGCGGGGAAGTTTTTCCGTTTACGGTTTCGGTGAAGCCGCCGCCGCCTATTTTAACAAGGATGTCAGCAGCCTCACACTGCCTGAGGCCGCCTTGCTGGCCGGATTGATTCGCGGTCCCAACCTTTATTCACCTTATAGACATCCCCAAAGGGCGCTGGATCGGCGAAATAATTACGTTCTGCGCCGGATGGTCGATACCGGATTTATCACCGCTGCCGAAGCTGAAAAGGCTGCCCAGGCGCCATTGGGGCTGACCCAGCGGAATGTGGAGGGCAACCAGGCGCCTTTCTTTGTCGATATGGTGAGAGAGCAGTTGTTGGAAAATTTTTCCCAACGCGAACTCCTCACTCAAAACTATCGCGTCTATACCACCCTCGACCTTGACCTTCAAAACGCGGCATCCGAGGGAGCGCGCATCGGCATCTCCGAAGTTGATCAGGAGATAAAAAAGCGACATCGCAAGAATGCCCCTCCCCTCGACCCCAACCAACCCCAGTTGGCCATGGTGGTTTTGGACCCGCATACGGGCCTGGTAAAAGCCCTGGTGGGTGGACGGAATTACGGCGTTAGTCAACTGAATCATGCGCTGGCCCGAAGACAGCCCGGCTCATCCTTCAAACCTTTTGTCTATGCTGCGGCATTGAATTCGGGCATCGACGGTTCCCAACCGCTCATCACACCGGCCACGATTCTTAATGATGAACCCACGACATTTGAATTTGGGGATCAGTCCTACGAGGTGCACAATTACCAGCAGGAATACCACGGTCGGGTGACAGTCCGCCAGGCCTTGATGCTTTCGCTGAATGTTGCCACCGTGAGTCTTGCGGAAATGGTGGGCTATGGCAAGATAAGAGCGCTGGCGGTGCAAGCGGGTATTAATAAAGACATCGGCTCGACTCCTGCACTGGCGCTGGGCGCTTATGTGGCGACGCCGCTCGAAATCGCGGGGGGCTATACGATCTTTTCCAACGGCGGACAATACGTCGCCCCCCGATGCATCCTTTCGGTCAATGATTCCTCAGGTCACACGCTTTGGAACAGTCCCTTCATCACGCGACGAGTGCTTGATCCGCGTGTCAGTTACCTGATGGTAAATCTCATGGAGAGCGTCATCAACAATGGAACCGGTTACCCGGCGAGGGCGCGCGGGTTTACGCTTCCTGCGGCGGGCAAGACGGGTACTTCGCATGACGGCTGGTTCGCAGGATTCACCTCCAACCTTCTTGCTGTCGCCTGGGTGGGCTACGATGACGACCGGGAACTTAACCTGGAGGGAGCAAGGTCTGCGCTGCCGATCTGGACTGAATTCATGAAGCGTGCCACGCAACTCCCGGCTTACAGGAATGTCCAGCCATTCTCAATGCCCTCTGGCATCGTCACCGCCGCCATCGATACCAATACGAATCTGGTAGCTTCGGCCGGCTCGACTTCCACTCGCGACGAGGTTTTTATTGAAGGGACAGAACCCACGGTGGCGCCCACAGGAGTCACAACACCGGCCAGTTTGGATATCAAACAGGGCCAGCCATCCGGGCTTTCAAAAATACTGACTGAGATTTTCCATGGTGGGAAGAGCAACGCGGAACCTTCAACAACTCCGCCCGCCGGTACAGCGGATGGGAATCCGCCGGATGCGCAGGCAAAGCCAAAGGGAAAGAGCGTGTTCAGCAAATTCCTCTCAGTTTTTAAAAGTAAAAGCCAAACACCCCCGCCCCCACCGCCACCCCCTAAGAAACCCGTTGCTCAGTGAGGTTGCGTTTTCGGTATTGCAGGGTGTATGCTGCAATTCATCCCCCCGCGCGGGGGTTCGACATGACCATCCAAAAGTGGGTTCGACTGACGGTGTTGCTGGCGGTCCCCCTCCTTGGTCTTTGGACAGTCGCCTTGATGGCGTCCTTCGGTCCGCTGGCGCTCGGGACCGTCGACAATCCTTTCACGCCGCCCAAAGCGCAGATCGAAAACCCTGTGCCACCTCCCAAGGGGACGATATCGCTGGAAGAGCGCGCTGACATTTATATGGCGCGGAAGTCGTATGCCGATGCCGTGGACTATTATAACCGTGCCCTCCAGCAGCCCGGACTTTCCGCTCCGGGCGCTGCGACCCTATGGAATAAAATTGGGATCGCCTTCCAGCAGGAAAATAATTTCCGTGCGGCGCAACAGGCCTACCAGCGGGCGATGCGCCTGCGGGCTGATTTCAGCGAGCCCTGGAATAACCTGGGCACAACTTATTTCATGGAAAATAATTTCAAGAAGTCGATCAAATATTACCAGCACGCCATCAAGCTGAACCCTTCCTCCGCTTCCTACCACATGAATTTGGGGACGGCGTATTATCGCAGGAAGAAATATAAGGTTGCCGTGCAAGAGTATGAAACCGCCCTCACGCTGGACCCGAATATACTCTCGGAACGATCGTCAGAAGGCACCGTGATGCAGACTCGCGGGGCCGACGCAAATTTCTATTTCTATCTGGCTAAAAGTTTTGCCATGGTCGGCCGGGCTGACGAAGCCGTCCGATATTTACGCCGGGCGTTCGAAGATGGTTTTAAGGATCAAAAACGCCTCGCCTCAGACCCGGATATCCAGAAGATCAGCAAGTATCCTGCCTACGTCGAGTTGATGAAAAACCTTCCCGTCGCCATTCGAGATTGAAGTTAGCGTAAAGGGCCAGGGCTTCGGGAAGCTCCCTATCCTGGCCCAATCCAGCCAGAAATGAGCTCGAGTTGAACCATGGTGTTTTGCCACACGCTGGTGCAGGCCTGCCATGCCACGGCCAGCGCTTATTTTCCGTTATCCTCCATGGCCGGTTTGGCTCCGACTCAGTGTTATACTTAATCGATGGGATTCCTGTCCACGAAACAAGCAATCCGTGCAATTTCTATCCTGATTCTTACGCTTGTGGCCGGCCAGCTTAAGGGCGCCCCCGTCGCCCGAACCATTCTTGTTTTTCCTTTCACCAATCAAAGCAACCGGGCGGACCTCAATTGGATTTCAGAAGGGTTTGCGGTGATCCTATCATCGCGGTTGGCTTCCGCGGACCGCTACGTACTGGGGCGGGAGGAGCGAAATGCGGCATACGCCCAACTGGAACTTCCGCCGGAAGCACCCTTGTCACTGGCCAGTGAATATAAGGTGGCGGAGATTTTGGGCGTGGATTGGGCTGTGGTGGGAAGTTTTAATGTTGAGGGCAACCGGCTGACCGCGCGGGCCCGGCTCCTGGAGGCGCACAGCTTGAAACTTTCACCCGCTCTCGAGGCCACCGGTGCATTAAGCGACCTCGTCGAGTTGCAAACCCAGCTCGCTTGGAGGTTGCTGGCAGCGCACGATCCTGGCTTCGTCGTGGGCCAGGAAGGCGATTTCCGCCGCCGCTTTCCGGAAGTCCGGCTGGACGCGTTTGAAAACTACATTCGGGGGATTCTAGCCACGGACACAGCCAGCCGCGTTCATTTCCTCACTGAGGCGGACCGCAGAAACCCCCTGGATCACCAGGCGGCATTCCAACTGGGCCTTTTTTATTTTGACCAGAAAGACTATGCGAAATCCATGCTCTGGTTGAAGAAGCTCGATGAGCGGGACGCGAACTACCTGGAGGCGCTTTTTCATATCGGCGTGGGCGAATATTTCCTGGGCCACGAAGCGGTGGCCGAGCAGGCTTTCACAGCGCTGGAAAGGCAAATACCCCTGAACGAAGTTTCAAATAATCTGGGGGTGATGGAAGCGCACCGGAACGACTTTGGCGACGCCCTTGCCCAGTTTAACCGGGCTTATCAGGCAGATTCCACGGACCCGGATTTTTCTTTCAACATGGGCGTCTGCCTATGGTATCTCAAAAGATATAATGAGGCGGCCAAATACCTGAAAGAAGCCCTTAGCCTTGATGATGACGATATCGGCGCCCACTCCCTGCTGGCGCTTATTTCAGGCAAGCTGGGGGATTCTCAAAGGCAGCAGGTCGAGCGGAAGTGGATGGCGGACCACGAAGGCATTCCCATTTCCAAGGTGACCGATGACGATATTCTGCCGCAGACGCGAATCAAGAAGAATTATGACGGCCGGGCATTCCGGCTGCTCGCTCTTACTTTTCAGAATGTGATGGAGCAAAGCCTGGAAAATAAATCACCGGCGGAACACGCTGAGGTCCATTTGGCCGACGGGAAGAGATTGTTTGCGGAAGGCCGATTGGCGGAAGCAGACCGTGAACTGTCCGAAGCCGTTTCTCTGGTTCCGCAGGATGATCAAATCCACCTGATGTTCGCGCAGGTTCTGGACGCGGAGAGCAAGCATCAGGAAGCGGCGGCAGAGATTGAGACTGCGTTGAAATTAAAGAATAGTGTGGCGGCGCACATTTTGCTGGCGCGGGTTTACCTTGCCATGAACCGCCTAGATGCTGCCCGCGCCCAGGGGCAACTCGCGCTTGGCTTGGAACCCGGCAATAGTGAGGCGGCTCAATTGATGGATCAGATTCGACTGCGCGCGCCCTCCCCGCGGAGTACGCCATGAGCTTCGATCAGTCCCGGTTCTTTCGCTCCTCCTTCCTGATCCGGTTTGTGGCCACGGCGGTGGCGGCCCTTGCGTTTTTCCATTTTGGGCTTTCCAGTGCCACTCCGAATAGCGCCGCTCCCCGGCCGGTTGTTGTTGAGGTGGACTTGAATGACATCGTTGAGCCGGTGAGCGCGGAGTATGTGACGCGCGGCATCAGCCGCGCCAACCAGATCCACGCCAACGCTGTGCTTCTCGAACTGAGCACGCCCGGAGGGCTTGACACCTCCATGCGAGAAATCATCAGTGCCATCGTCGCCTCGCGCGTGCCCGTGATCACTTATGTTGCGCCCAGCGGACATCGCTCCGCTTCGGCTGGATTTTTTATTCTCCTCTCGGGTGACCTCGCCGTGATGGCGCCCGGAACCAACACGGGCGCTGCCCACCCTGTGATGATGGGCGGCGGTGACATCGGCAAAACCATGGCCGCCAAAATTGAAAACGACGCGGCTGCTTATATTCGGAGCCTGGCTGACAAGCGGGGACGAAATTCAAAAATGGCCGAAGAAGGCGTGCGGGAAAGCAAGTCTTATACGGAGAAGGAAGCGCTCGACGGAAAGCTGATTGACGCCATCGCCAACACGCCCGCCGACATCTTCACCCAATTCGACGGCAAGACCATCAAGCGATTTGACGATTCCACCACCACCTTGCACCTGGCCGGCGCTGAGATTGATCCGTATGTGATGACGGGGCGCGAGCGTTTCCTTTCCCGAATTGCCGACCCGAACATTGCTTTTCTTCTGGGGGCGATCGGCGTCCTGTGCCTTTACATCGAATTCACCCATCCCGGAATGGTGGCGCCGGGCGTTGTGGGCGCCATTGCCATGGTTCTCGCCCTCTATGGGTTTCACCTGCTGCCCATCAATTATGCCGGGGTCCTTTTGATCATTGTTGCGATTGGTTTATTCGTGTTGGAGGCGAAAGTTACATCGCACGGCGTGCTGGCTCTCGGTGGAATCGTGGCCATGGTCATCGGTTCGCTCATTCTTATCGATTCTCCGCTGCCCGGAGCGGGGATTCGCCTCGGCACCTCGCTGAGCGTCACATTGCCGCTGGCGGGCGTGGTGGTGATCTTGCTGCGGTTTGCCCTGGCCGCGCGCAAACAGAAAGTCGTCACCGGTGGCGAGGGAATGATTGATTCCGTTGGAACCGCGCAAACAGATATCGAGCCGCAAGGCAAGGTTTTTGTTCATGGAGAAATCTGGGAGGCTCGAACCAGCGGAAAGATTTTGAAAGGCGAGCGCGTCCGTGTGCGCGAAGTGGACGGCCTTACGTTGGTGGTTGAACCTGTGCCCGAATACCGTTAGACTGAGCGCGAAGACAAACGGCACGGCTCGCCATGTTGGCATCTGCTATAACTTGGGTTTTTCATCAAGGCTGCCGGTGAAATCGCCGGTGTCCTTGTATCAGGTCGAAAAGTTCGAAAGGAGTGCGCTATGGGCTTTGGGATCTTTGCTGTGATTATCTTCTTTTTCTGGATAATGGCTTGCGTGAATGTGGTGCGGGAATATGAACGCGCCGTCGTCTACCGGCTGGGCCGCCTTCAGAAAACCGACAAGACGGGGCTTTTCTTTATTCTTTGGCCCATCGACAAGATCGTGAAAATATCGTTGCGCATCGTTACCTGGGACGTCCCGCCCCAGGACGTCATCACGCGCGACAACGTCTCGTTGAAAGTTAACGCCGTGGTTTATTTTCGGGTGATCAGCGCGCAAAAAGCTTTCAACGAAGTTGAAAACTACCGCTACGCCATCGAACAGTTGGCGCAAACCACTTTGCGGTCGGTGCTCGGCGAATACGAGCTGGACGATTTGCTCTCCCAGCGCGAAAAGCTGAACGCGCGGCTGCAATCAATTCTGGACGAGCACACCGAGCCGTGGGGCATCAAAGTGACCAAAGTTGAAGTGAAGCAGGTGGACTTGCCCCAGGATATGCAGCGCGCCATCGCGCGCCAGGCCGAAGCCGAGCGCGAGCGCAGGGCAAAGATCATCAATGCCGACGGCGAATTTCAAGCGGCAGCCAAGTTGGCGGAAGCGGCAGAAGTCATTGCCAGGCAGCCCGTGGCCATCACGCTTCGTTACCTTCAGACCCTCGCCGAGTTGGGCACTGAGCGAAGCACCACCATCGTTTTTCCATTGCCGGTCGACCTGTTGGGGGCCATTCTCGGAAAACCCTTCGCGCCTGTGCTCACGCCGCAACCGCCTGCACCACCGGCGCCCGGAGCTTTACCAAAATGAGAGTGAGGATTTCCCCCGGCATGTTGCGAATGGAGTTTAATTCCTGACGGTAAACTGTGGACTTTTTGGGGGAGGATTATGGGCCGCGGTGAAAATTCGGAAGACGTCGCAAAAAGTCTTTCGGCCGGACAGCTTGTTATGTTGTTTCTGGCCGGCGCCGCCGTGTGTGGAGTCTTCTTTTCCGCCGGATTTTGGTTGGGACATAATGAAAGGGAGACCCCCTTGACGCCGGTCACTGAGCGTGTGTCGCAACCCACGGACGTCCCGCCATTGGTGGCGCAGGATTCATCCGGCGCCGCTGACGATTCTGGCGCCTCCGCGTCTAAAGACGCATCACCGGCTCCTGTTGACACGCAACCGGCGCCCCTGCGTCCGCAGCCATTGTCCTCGTCAACGGCAGTGGCGTCTGAAGCACCCGCAAAGCCGGGGATCAACTCTCGAAAATCTTCCGTTGTCGCCGCGCCTGAGGAAACTGCGGATTCGAATTCAACTGCCCGCGCCGGGATTCCCAGCGCGACATCGCTCCGCGAGCCGGCTGCCGGGGGATCAAGCTTTCTCATCCAGGTTGCGGCAACTTCCACCCAGCCTGATGCGGTAAAAATGGTGAAGGCTCTGAAAGCCCTTGGTTACACGGTCATTTTTGTTACGCCCGAGCAGGCCCACACCGGAGACAACCTGTTTCGGGTTCAGGTAGGACCTTTTGCCACACATGAAAGCGCGGAAAAAGTGAAAGCTAAACTGATCCAGGACGGCTTCAAGCAGCCGTTCATCAAGCATTAGAAGAGCAGTCGACAATTAACAGTCTATAGTTAACCTCGCAACAGGGATTCGCCATTAGCCGGCAATCATTGGACAATCTGATTATCAACTCTGAACTCTTAACTTTGAACTCTTAACTTGATTTCAACCGCTTGGAAAACTTTCGAAAAACTTTCAGTCCGTTACGGGGCTGCCGTCCTGAGCGGAGCGCTCCTGTTTGCCGCGTTTCCCCGGCTGGATTGGAACCTGCTGGTTTGGATCGGCATCATGCCGTTGCTGGCCGCCCTCTCCAGTGAGCCCCGTCGTCTTCATGGTTTCTTTCTTGCTTATCTGACCGGCGCCATATTCCTGACGGGGAGCTGCGACTGGTTCGTCTATGTCATGGAGATCCACGGCGGGTTGGGGCCTCTCTTATCGATTGGCGTCTTGCTGCTTTTTGTCATTGTCTTTTC
>Ga0070730_10004570_pt1 | contig 12093 bp, 11 predicted proteins | sample Coa_R1_3_FD_66447 | JGI IMG/M metagenome (GOLD analysis project Ga0070730, IMG submission 66447) | Surface soil microbial communities from Centralia Pennsylvania, which are recovering from an underground coalmine fire - Coalmine... | ecosystem: Environmental > Terrestrial > Soil > Unclassified ... | reverse complement strand
CAAGTTCGGCACCGGGGACGGCGAGCCGTTCCTCGGCCGGGAGATGTCCCACACCAGGGACTACTCCGAGGAGATCGCGTCCACGATCGACGAGGAGGTGCGGCGGCTCATCGAGGCGGCCCACGATGAGGCCTGGGAGATCCTGGTCACCTACCGTGAGGTGCTCGACGACCTGGTCCTCCAGCTCATGGACAAGGAGACGCTGAGCCGCGAGGAAGTGCTCAGGATCTTCGCGCCGATCAAGACCCGGCCATCCCGCGGCTCCTACACCGGCTACGGCAAGCGGCTGCCGTCGGACCGCCCGCCGGTGCTGACGCCCAAAGAACTCGCGCTGACGGCCGCCTCCGACGGCAAGGACCTGTCCTCCTCGGGCAACGGCCAGTCCGGCTCGCCGAACTCGCTGAGTGCCAGCGGCTCGCCCCCGGCGCTGCCCCCGTTCGGCCCGGATGACCCCGGGTCCGGCGAACCGCTTTGACCGAGCCCATCGACCTGCCGCGGATCGAGCGGGCGGTCCGGGAGATCCTGCTCGCGATCGGAGAGGACCCGGACCGGGACGGGCTGCTGGAAACCCCCGCGCGGGTGGCCCGGGCCTACGCCGAGCAGTTCTCCGGCATGTCCCAGCACCCGGAGGACGTACTGGGGACCGTGTTCGACGCCGACCATGACGAGCTGATCCTGGTCCGCGACATCGAGGTCTACAGCACCTGCGAGCACCACCTGGTGCCGTTCTTCGGCCAGGCCCACGTGGCCTACATACCGAACGAGAAGGGCCAGATCACCGGCCTGTCCAAGCTGGCCAGGCTGGTAGACGTCTACGCCCGGCGGCCGCAGGTCCAGGAGCGGATGACCAGCCAGATCGCCGACGCGCTGATGCGGGTGCTCGAGCCGCGCGGGGCGCTGGTCGTGATCGAGGCGGAACACCTGTGCATGTCCATGCGCGGGGTGCGCAAGCCGGGCGCGAAGACGGTCACCTCGGCGGTGCGCGGCATCATCAGGGACAGCGCGCGCACCCGCGCGGAGGCGATGAGCCTGCTGCTGCACCGCGGCTAAGCCCCGCGGCCGAAGCCCGCTGCCCGCGAGCCGGCACCCGGATGGCGCCCGCGAAGCGCCGGCCGGTGGCGACGGGCATAAAAATTGCAGCGAGGGAAGCTAGCCTCGTGACAACGGCCGAGAAAAAGAGAACCTCCAGCCACGGACGGAAGTGCGCTCGCGGGTACTTTGCAGATAACGGGAGATTACCCATGGAAAGCGTCGGCGGGACTACGCTGATGGCCCGTGACGCCGGGCCTCACGCACATGTCTGAAGCAGCCGATCCGAGCGCCCTGCCTGATGCAGGCGACGGGGAGAAACAGACCCGGCCCGAGCCGGGCCGGGAGCCGGATCGCAGGCAGCGGCGCCGGTGGGTGCCCATCACCGCCGGCTGGCTGTGCCTGCTGATCGGACTGGCCGACGTGGTCAGCGCGACTATTCCCCGGCTCCAGTTGGTGCACCGGCTGCACCGTTTCACGCCGTTCGTGCCGGGCGTCCTGACCAATGTCACATTTACCGCGGACACGATCATCGGCCTGCTCCTGCTGATGCTGTCCCACGGGCTGCGCCGCAGAAAGCGCCGCGCCTGGCAGGCGACCAGCCTGCTGCTCAGCTTCAGCGTGCTCATTCACGTGGTGCATGCGCCCTACCTGGTGCCGGGCGTGGTGTCCGCGATCGTGCTCGGCGGCATGCTGCTCTACCGGGACGAGTTCTACGCGGTCGGCGACCCGCGCAGAAGGTGGCGCGCCGCGGGCGTGTTCATCTGCCTGTTCGCCGCGGACGTGGCGATCGGCCTGACCTACATGCTGATGGCGCGCGGCCTGGCCCGCGACTACTCGGTGTGGCAGCGGATCGTGCACGTCGTCTACGGCCTGGCCGGCGTCAGCGGCCCGGTCCAGTTCGTGCCCGAGGGCCGGAGCGACTTCTTCAACATCCTGACCAGTTCGCTCGGCGTGTTCACGCTGCTGGTCACCGGCTACCTGTTCCTGCGCCCGGCCAAGCCGAAGGGCCGGCTCAGCCCGCAGGACGAACGCGAGATCAGGGACCTGCTGCACCGGCACGGGGACCGGGACTCGCTTGGCTACTTCGCACTCCGCAACGACAAGAGCGTGATCTGGTCGGCCAGCGGCAAGTCCTGCGTCGGGTACCGGGTGGTCTCCGGGGTCATGCTGGCCAGCGGTGACCCGATCGGGGACCCCGAGGCGTGGCCAGGCGCGATCCACGCGTTCCTGGACGAGGCCGCCAGGCATGCCTGGGCTCCCGCGGTGATGGGCTGCAGCGAACTCGGCGCGGAGTTCTGGTGCCGGGAGGGCGGGCTGACCGCTCTGGAACTCGGTGATGAGGCAGTGGTGGAGGTTGCCGACTTCAGCCTCAAAGGCAGGCAGATGCGCAACGTCCGGCAAATGACCGCCCGGGTGTGCCGGCAGGGCTACGTGGCGCAGGTCCGGCGGCTTTCCGAGGTTTCGCCGGACGAGGTCGCGCGGCTGGTCCGGCGGGCGGACTCCTGGCGCGGCAGCCCCACCGAACGCGGTTTCTCGATGGCCCTGGGCCGCGTCGGCGGCCCCGGGGACGGGGACTGTGTGATCGCCACCGCCACGGAGCACGGGCAGCTGCGTGGCCTGCTGCACTTCGTGCCGTGGGGTTCCGACGGCCTCTCGCTGGACCTGATGCGCCGGGAGCGGACCGCGCAGCCGGGGGTGAACGACTTCCTGATCGTGGAGACGATCAAGGCGGCCCAGGAACTCGGCATCAAGCGGGTGTCGCTCAACTTCGCGGTGTTCCGCTCGGCGCTGGCCCGCGGCGAGCGGATCGGTGCCGGGCCGGTGCTGCGCGCCTGGCGGGGCATCCTGCTGTTCGCGTCCCGGTGGTTCCAGATTGAGTCGCTCTACAAGTTCAACGCCAAGTTCTGCCCGCTCTGGGTGCCGCGCTTCTTCGTGTTTTCCGGGACCAAGGACGCGCCGCGGGTCGCCCTCGCCGCCCTGGAGGCCGAGGCATTCCTGGTCTGGCCCACCGTGGAGGTGCGCCGGATCGCCCGCCGGGTCGCGCACTGGATCGGGATCACCCGGCTGGCCGGGCCGCTGCGCCGCAATGGTGGCCGGGCCGGGCGCCGGTGAGCGACCCTGCCGGGCGCCGCTGGCGCCGGATCGGTTCGTCCCGGGCGCTGATCGGGTCTGTGTCGATGTAGCCCTCCGCGCATAGGGTGACCAGTGTGACGAGCACGCCGACCGGGGGGCTGCCTGACGTTGCCTGGCCGGCGGGCACTGCCTGGCCGGCCGGCGCGCGGCGCGGCCCGGGCCCGCCGGGGCTCCCCGACGCCGGCCGGTGCCTGGTCATGGGAGTGGTCAACGTCACCCCGGATTCGTTTTCCGACGGCGGCAGATGGTTCGGGGCCGAGGCGGCCATCGCCCGTGGCCGTGAGCTTGCCGCGCAGGGTGCCGACATTGTGGACGTGGGCGGGGAGTCCACCCGCCCTGGTGCCCAGCGGATACCGGCGGACGAGGAACTGCGCCGGGTCATCCCGGTGATCACTGGCCTGGCCGCCGAGAACGTGCCGGTCAGCGTGGACACGATGCGGGCCGAGGTGGCGGCCGCGGCGGTGGGCGCCGGCGCCCGGCTTGTCAACGACGTCAGCGGCGGGCTGGCCGACCCGGACATGCCCCGCCTGGTGGCCCAGGCGGGGGTGCCGTACGTGGTCATGCACTGGCGCGGGCACAGCCACCAGATGGACGAGCGCGCGGTCTACGCCGACGTTGTCGCGGAGGTCTGCGCGGAACTGCGCCGCCGGATCGACGCGGTGATCGCGGAAGGCGTGGACCCCTCGATGATCGTGGTGGACCCCGGGCTCGGTTTCGCCAAGCACCCCGAGCACAACTGGGCGCTCCTGGCGAACCTGGACCGCGTGTCGGGCCTGAGCGGCGCCGGGCATGCCTTCCCCGTGCTCGTAGGGGCCTCACGCAAGCGCTTCCTGGGCCGGCTGCTGGCCGCCCCGGACGGGACCCCCCGGTCCTTCGCCGGCTCCGACGATGCCACGGTCGCGGTGACCGCGCTCGCCGCCACCGCGGGCGCCTGGTGCGCCCGGGTGCACGAGGTGCCCGCCAACTGCGACGCGGTCCGCGTCGCCGAAGCCTGGCGTGCCGCCGCCAAGGAGGCCGTCTCATGACCCTGGACCAGATCGCGCTGCGGGGGCTGCGGGTCTTCGCCCGGCACGGCGTGCTGGACACCGAACGCCAGTCCGGCCAGGAGTTCGTCATCGACGCGGTGCTGTGGCTGGACACCAGACCCGCCGCGGGCGGCGATGACCTGTCCAAGACCATTGACTACGGCGCGCTCGCCACCCGGCTGGTGCATCTCGCCCAGGATCCGCCCGTCCGGCTGATCGAGACGCTGGCCGAGCGGCTCGCGGCCGGGTGCCTGTCCGACCCCCTGGTCGCGGAGGTTGAAATCACAGTCCACAAGCCCCAGGCGCCCATCGCTCACCCCTTCGGCGACATCGCCGTCGTCATCCGGCGGTCCCGTCCGTCACCCCCCGAATCACCCGCGCCGGGCCCACGGCGGCCCGCGTGAACCGGCGCACGGTCATCGCCATGGGCAGCAATCTCGGTGACCGGCTCGACTACCTGCAAGGCGCGCTGGACGGGCTGTTCGATACCCCTCGCATCAGCTTCGTGGCCGTGTCGCCGGTCTACCAGACCGCCCCGGTCGGCGGCCCGGAGCAGCCGGACTACCTGAACGCCGTGGTGATCGCGGAAACGTCGATGCCCGCGCGGGCCGTGCTGGAACGGTGCCTCGGCCTCGAAGACGCGTTCGGCCGCGTCCGCGGCGAGCGCTGCGGCCCGCGCACCCTCGACCTCGATCTCATCATCTACGGTGACGAGGTGAGCAACAGCCCCGAACTGACCCTGCCGCATCCCCGCGCCCACGAGCGCGCGTTCGTCCTGGCCCCCTGGCACGACGCCGACCCGCAGGCGCAGCTAACCGGCCGGGGGCAGGTGGCCGACCTGCTGGCAGCTCTCGGCACGGCGGGGGTGACCCGGCTGGCGGGTGCCGTGCTGCACCCGCCAGCATGACCGCCGCCCGGGCCGGCATGGCGGTGCGGCCCCGGTGAACCCCACCCGGGCCCGCACCCTCGTGCTGACCGCCCTGATCTGCGCGGTCGGGATGTGGCTCCTGCTGCGGCAGGTGTACACGTCCCTGCCGCTGCTGCCGTGGAGCGGGGTGCCTGCGCTGGCGCTGCTCGCCATCGCCGAGGGCATCACCGGCCGGAACGTCCGTGCCCGGCTGCGCGGCCGGGGTGCCCCGATCCCCCCGATCGCGGTGGCCAGGATGGCCGCGCTGGCCAAGGCCAGCTCGCTCGCGGCGGCGTTCATCGGCGGGCTGGCCGCCGGTTTCCTGGTTTACGTCTCGGGGTCGCTGGACAAGCCGTCCTTCCGGTCCGACGCCGTGACGTCCGCCGCGACGCTCGGCGCGGCGGCGCTGCTCGTCGGCGCCGCTCTGTACCTGGAGTTCGGCTGCCGCGTCCCGCGCGGCCAGGACGGGGACCAGGGCGCCGAACCGGGCCAGCCACCGCATTCCGGCGCCGCGCGCTGACCGCCCGGGCCCCGCTGGCCCGCGGGGCGCCCGGGCCGGCCGCGGCGGCTACCTGTCCACGTCACCGACGACGAAGAACAACGAGCCCAGGATGGCGGCCAGGCCCGCGACCCGGTGCCCCGGCAGCACCTCCGGCAGCACCGCCATGTTGCTGAACGATGCCGACCTCAGCTTGAGCCGCCACGGCGTCTTGCCGCCCCGGGACACCAGGTAGTAGCCGCTCAGCCCGAGCGGGCCCTCCGTCCACGCATAGGCGTGTCCCTCGGGCACCTTGAACACCTTCGGCAGCCGGGCGCTCAGCGGGCCCTGGGGAAGCCTGGCGAGCCGTTCTGCGCAAGCCTGGGCCAGGTCCAGGGACACCGCCAGCTGGTCGCGCAGGCATTCGAACCGGGCCAGGCTGTCCCCCTCGGTCCGGACCGGCACCCGGAGCACCTCCGCCAGCTCGCCATAGGCGAGGTAATGCTCGTCCCGGCGCAGGTCGAAGTCCACCCCGCTGGCGCGGGCGGCGGGCCCACTCACTCCGTACTGCCGCACCTGTGCCGGGGTCAGCACCCCGATGCCCCTGGTGCGCGCGCGGAAACCGTCCTGGCCCACGATGGCCCCGATCGCGGGCAGCGCCGCGCGCACCTCCTCGATGACCCGGCAGGCACGGGCCAGCCAGCCGGCCGGGATCTCCTCCTTCAGGCCGCCGACCCGGTTGAACATGTAGTGCATCCGGCCGCCGGAGATCTCCTCCATGACCGACTGGATGGCCTCACGCGCCCGGAACGCGGCCTGCGCCGCCGCCGGCTCGCCCGTGGGGCCCGGCTCACCCGCTCCGGCGTCCCCGGCCGCGATGATCTCCGGCGGGTACGAGCTGAGGAACGCGAGGTGGCTCAGCACCCGGTTCAGCTCGGCCAGCATGGTGCGGGCCCAGACGCCCCTGGGCGGCACCTCGATCCCGGCCAGCCGTTCCGCGGCGAGCACCACGCCCAGCTCGCTGGCGAAGGCGCCCAGCCAGTCGTGCCGGTTGGCCAGCACGATGATCTGGCGGTAGTCCCGCGCCTCGAACAGCTTCTCCGCCCCGCGGTGCATGAACCCGATCTCCGGTTCGGCCGCAATGATCCGGCCACCCTCCAGGGTGAGCCGCAGCCGCAGCATCCCGTGCGCCGACGGGTGCGACGCCCCCAGGTTGATGAGGAACCGCGCCCCGCCGCCCGGCCCCGGCCCGGGCAGCCAGGCACCGGTGACCGCCTCCACCTGGCGGCCGTCACCGCCCGCCCTGGAAGCCTCGCTCTCGCGCATCCGCCCATGCTGCCACGCGCCACACGCCCCCCGTCCCGCCACGTAGCCGTGGTTGCCACGACCACGGCAATCAGGCCCCCGCGCCCCCGGGGCCGAGCCCGGCCAGTGGTTCGGGGAGGGGCATGTTCACCGCCTGGATCAGCCAGCCGAACCCGCCCAGCCCCTCGGCGCCCACCAGTTCGGCATCCTGCGACGCCCGGCCCAGGGCCAGCGCATAACCGGCCGGGTCGCTGACCGCCATCGCCAGCGGCGGGCGCCGCGCGTCCACGCCCAGTTCCCGCAGCGCTGCCCGTTGCGTGGTGAGCACGGTCTCGCCGGCTCCCGCCGCCACCCCGGCGGCCGCGCAGGCGTCCAGCGCCACGTGCGCGGTGATGTCCCTGGACCCGTCGGGGACCGCGGGCACCGCCCGGCCCTCCAGGTAACCGGTCAGCGTCCCGCAGGCTGGCCGGGCCGCTTTGACGTGCCCGTAGTCGGCGGCGACCGCGACGCCGCGGTCGACGCCGCGGATCACTCCGGCCCACGCCGCGCACCGGGTGTGGCCGACCTCGGCGCGCTCCCCGCAGGCGCGCAGCGGCCACCAGGTACCGATCCAGGCCAGGTCCGCCGAATCGGGGGTGCGGTGCGGCCGTTCCGCGCCGGTGGCCGGGTCCACCTGGACCAGCGCCGGCCCGGCGGTGGTCAGTTCCACCACGTCCAGCGGGATGTTGTCCAGCCATTCGCTGGCAACGACCAGCCCGGTGATGCCCGCGGGCGGTACCGGCGCCCAGTGGATCCGGGGATCGAGCCGGGCGGGCCGAGGGGCCACCTCCACCGCACTGGCGGCGATCCGGGCGGCCAGCGTCCCGCCGCCAAGCTCCGCCGCGGCTAGCACCTGCTCCAGCAGTTCGGCCTGGCCGGCCCCGACGTCCACCAGGTCGATCCGCTCCGGCCGGCCGAGGCCCGCGTCGACCAGCCGCAGCAGTGCCAGCACCGCTTCGGCGTAGCTTGGGGATACGTGGACCGAGGTGCGGAAATGACGGGCAGGTGGCTCTCCCCTGGCGTAGAAACCGCCGGGGCCGTAGAGCGCCGCCTGCATGGCGTTGCGCCAGGTGATCCACACAACGCCGACTTTAGGCCGCGAGCCCGCGAGACCCGCCGCGAGCCCACGAGACCCGCCGCGAGCCCACGAGACACCGCGCGGCGCACGCCGCGATGCCGGGAACGGGCCGCGGCTATGCTGATCGTTGCCGTCCGGCATCCACGGACCTGCCGCAGGGGCCCGTTCACCGGCCACGCGTGAGGACTGGACCGAGAGGGAAACGAATCCATGGCGAGCCCGGTGGACCCGAGTCAACCGCATCCGGCCCGGCTCCGGGTCGGCGTGATCGGGGCCGGCAAGGTCGGTGTTGTGCTCGGCGCCGCGCTGGCCCGGGCGGGGCACCGGGTCACGGGCGTGTCGGCGGTGTCGGAAGCCTCGGTCCGCCGCGCGGCCGCGATGCTGCCCGAGGTGCCGGTCCGCCGGCCGCCCGAAGTGCTCGGCGACGCCGACCTCGTCCTGCTGACCGTGCCCGACGACGCCCTGCCGGGGCTGGTGAACGGGCTGGCCGCCACCAACGCACCGGTGGATGGGCGCCTGCTCGCGCACACCAGCGGCCGCTACGGCGTCGGGGTGCTCGACGCGGCCACCCGCCGCGGCGGGCTGCCGATGGCGCTGCACCCGGTGATGACGTTCGCCGGGCGGGTGGACGACCTGAACCGGCTGACCGGGATCTGTTTCGGGGTCACCGCACCGGCCGCGCTGCGCCCGGTGGCCGAGGCGCTGGTCATCGAGATGGGCGGGGAGCCGGTCTTCATCGACGAGGACCACCGCGGCCTGTACCACGCGGCCCTGGCCAGCGGGGCCAACCACCTGGTGACGCTCGTGGTCCAGGCAGCCGAACTGCTGACCATGGCCGGCGTGCGGGACCCGGCACGGATGCTGCGGCCGCTGCTGACCGCCGCACTGGACAACGCCCTGGTGCTCGGCGACGCGGGCCTGACCGGCCCGGTCGCCCGCGCCGACGCGGACACCGTGGCCAGCCACGTGGCGGCGCTGCAGCGGGCCTCACCCGAGGCGCTGCGGGCCTACGTCGCACTCGCCCGCCTCACCGCCGACCGGGCGCTCGCCGCCGGCCTGCTGGCCGCCCCGGACGCGCAGCGCCTGCTTGAAGTACTAGCGGGAGCGCCGCGGTGAGCCCCGCTGTCGACGCCGCAGGCGCCGGGGCCGAACGCCGCATAAGGCCCCCCGGGAGCCGGCGCCCGCGAGGGCGGCAGACGATGCGAGCGCCGCGGTGACGCTCCCGGTGCTGGCCCGTACCAGGCTCGGCATGACCGCCGGGCGCAAGCTGCTCGGCTCTCCCATTGTGCTGGTACCGACCATGGGTGCGCTTCACGACGGTCACCTCGCACTTCTCCGCCGCGCCACTGCTCTTTCGCAGCCAAACGGAAGTGTCGTGGTCTCCGTGTTCGTCAACCCGCTCCAGTTCGGGGTGGGTGAGGATCTCGACAGGTACCCGCGCGACCTGGATGCCGACATGGCGATCTGCGAGCGGGAGGGGGTGGATCTGGTCTTCGCGCCCGGCGTCGCCCAGATGTACCCCAGGGAGCAGCTGATCGCCGTGGACCCGGGCCCGACGGGCCAGGTGCTCGAGGGCGCGTCCCGGCCGGGGTTCTTCACCGGGGTGCTCACCGTCGTGCTCAAGCTGTTCCAGCTGGTGGGCCCGCAGGTCGCGGTCTTCGGGGAGAAGGACGCCCAGCAGCTTGCCCTGGTCCGGCGGATGACCGAAGACCTGTGCCTGCCGGTCCGGATCGCCAGCGTGCCCACCGTCCGGGACCCAGACGGCCTGGCTACCTCCAGCCGGAACGCTTACCTGAGCGCAGCCGAGCGGGCCACCGCGCTCGCGCTGTCCCGGGCGCTGCGCACAGGCCGGCAGGCCGCCGAATCGGGACCGGAGGAGGTGCTCGCGGCCGCGCAGCGGGTGCTGGACGAGGCGGCGACGGCCGGACCGCCGCTGGTCCCCGACTACCTGGCCCTGGCCGACCCGGACACGTTCACCCCGGTGAAGCCCGGCTATACGGGGGACGCCCTGCTGCTGGTGGCCGCGCGGGTGGGCCAGACCCGCCTGATCGACAACACCCCGCTGACCCTCGGCCCGGTGACCCCATAATGCTCGCCCCACTGGCCCCATGGGCCCCACCAGCCAGGGTGCTCCGGCTCGCCACCGCCGCGCCCACGCCCGCCGCTAACGTGATCACCAGCTCCCCGTCCGTGCACGGAGCCACGGGCAGGAGCCGGTGCCGGGGTCTGTGGGGTTGCCGGCCTGCAGCCTGGGCGGTGAGGGAGTGCCATGCTGCTGACGATTGACGTGGGCAACACCAACACGGTGCTCGGGGTGTTCGAGGGCGAGGAGGTCGTCGAGCACTGGCGGATCGCCACCGACCCGGGCCGCACCGCGGACGAGCTCGCCGTGGTGCTGCAGGGGCTGATCGGGCAGAGCGCGGTGCTCAAGGACCTGGACATCAGCGGGATCGCGTTGTGCTCCACGGTGCCCTCGGTGCTGCACGAGATGCGCGAGACGTGCCAGCGCTACTACAGCGACATCCCCGCGCTGATCGTGGAGCCGGGCGTGCGCACCGGCGTCTCGGTGCGAATGGACAACCCCAAGGAGGTGGGCAGCGACCGGATCATGAACACGGTCGCCGCGGTGCACCTGTATGGTGGCCCGGCGCTGGTGGTGGACTTCGGCACCTCCACCAACTTCGACGCGGTCAGCAGCCGTGGCGAGTTCGTCGGGGGCGCCCTGGCGCCAGGCATCGAGATCTCCGTGGATGCCCTCTCCCGCCGGGCCGCGCAACTGCTCAAGGTCGAACTGGCCCGGCCGCAGCACGTGATCGGCAAGAACACCGTCGAGGCCCTGCAGTCCGGGATCATCTTCGGCTTCGCCGGGCAGGTCGAGGGGATCGCCCGGCGGATAGTCGCGGAACTGGCGCCGGACGACCCGGGCTCGGTGACCGTCATCGCGACCGGCGGCCTGGCCCCGCTGGTCCTCAGCGAGATCAGCGTGATCGACGCGCACGAGCCCTGGCTGACGCTGATCGGCCTGCGCCTGGTGTTCGAGCGCAACATGGCCGGCGGCTGACTGGCTGTTTTCACGGCTTCAGCCTCGCCCGTCCCCGGCTGAAGGTATGAACGGCCGCTGAGGGCCCGGAAAAGCTGTCCTGGCCGCGCCGCCGCGCCGGTAGCCTCGCCGGTGTGGACGACGATCAGAACCCGGCCGGGGTGCCCGAGCAGATCCGGGTCCGGCTGGCCAAGCGCGAGCGGCTGCTCGCCGAGGGCACCGACCCGTACCCGGTGGCCTTTCCCCGTACCGGCACCATCGCCGAGGTGCGGGACCGCCACCCGGACCTGGCGGCGGGCACCGCCACCGGCGAGAGGGTGGGCGTCACCGGCCGGGTGATGCTGTCCCGCATCGCCGGGAAGCTGTGCTTCGCGACCATCCGCGACGGCACCGGTGACATCCAGGTGATGCTCTCAGCCGACCGGATCGGCGGCGAACAGCTCGCGGCCTGGAAGCGGGACGTGGATCTCGGGGACCACGTCGGCGTGGAAGGCGAGGTCATCTCCTCCCGGCGCGGTGAGCTGTCCGTCCTGGCCGGCCGGTTCGCCATCACGGCAAAGGCCCTTCGGCCGCTTCCCGACAAACACCATGGACTGACGGATCCAGAGGCCCGGGTACGGCAGCGTTATGTTGACCTGATCGTCAACCCGAAGGCGCGCCGGATGGCCGCGCTGCGGGCAGCGGTGACGCGGGCGGTGCGCGAAGAGCTCCACGAGCGCGGCTTCATCGAGGCCGAGACGCCCGTGTTGCAGCGGGTCCACGGGGGGGCGAACGCCCGGCCGTTCGGCACCCACATCAACGCCTACGACATGGACCTCTACCTGCGCATCGCGCTGGAGCTCTACCTGAAGCGGCTGATGGTCGGTGGCCTGGAGAAGGTCTATGAGATCGGGCGCAACTTCCGCAACGAGGGCGTGGACGCCACGCATAACCCGGAGTTCACCATGCTGGAGGCCTACGAGGCCTACGGCGACTACATGACCATGGCCGCGCTCACCAGGGAGCTCATCCAGCGGGCCGCCAAGGACGCGCTGGGCGGCACCCAGCTGCGCCGGG
>Ga0070730_10004569_pt1 | contig 12094 bp, 8 predicted proteins | sample Coa_R1_3_FD_66447 | JGI IMG/M metagenome (GOLD analysis project Ga0070730, IMG submission 66447) | Surface soil microbial communities from Centralia Pennsylvania, which are recovering from an underground coalmine fire - Coalmine... | ecosystem: Environmental > Terrestrial > Soil > Unclassified ... | reverse complement strand
CACGGCGGCTGGCCAGCCAGGGCCCAATGCGCTTCTCCGACTCGCCGTAACTATTGGCCGTGTCAATATGATTGAGGCCATATTCCAGCGCCAGGTCGAGGGTGCGCTCGGCCTCCGCTTGCGACACCCTGCCCAAGGCCGCCGCGCCAAACAGCGTGGCGCTGCTCATGTGTCCGGTGCGACCGAACGCGCGCTTTTCAATCATGCTGGCTCCTATTGCTTCGCGTGACCCTACGCTGCCACTCCACTCGTTAATCACTAAGTACAACCAAAGAAATCATTGAGAATGTTACCGCCGCAAGAGTGTCGGGCAAGCGAAGCTTGCCCGACACTCTTGCGGCGGATATCCATCAGAACTAACGCGGCTGCACTTAGATTTTGTGATCGCCGGCATAATCGACGCCGCCGTGCAGCTGCGGATAATAGCTCGCCTTGTGGAATTCCGGCACACCGTCAAATTCCAGCTCCAGAACCGTGATCCCAGCGTGGGCATCGGGCGAGGTGGGACTCAGGTTTTTCAACCGGAGGCGGTGCCCGCGCTGCTCAAAAGCGACCGGGCTGCCATCTTTCACCAGGCGGATCGCCTTGACGGGCGTGCTAAAGCCGCCCAGGGCCATTTCGCCCCCTTTTGGCCAGATCCAGTTCCAGGCATATACCTTCGCGCCATCGAAAGACGACCCGCCCACGCCACTGCTGGCGCCGTATATTGACTTCAGTTTCTTGCCGTAAACAGCTGTCCCATTTTCCGTAAGCCAGCGGCCCACGGTGGTCAAGGGTTCAATCGTCTCCGGTGGAATCGCGCCATCGGGCATGGGGCCGATATTCAGGAGCAGGTTCCCGCCTCCCGAGGTGACCGTGTTCAGCATTTTGATGATCCTTTGGGCGTTATAGCTGTAAGGGGCAGCCTGGGCCGAATCAACGTAGCCCCAGCTGATCCCATTGAAAGTCATGCATGCTTCCCAGTCGCGATCCTGGGCGGTCAAATGCTCTTCCGGCGTGCCGAAATCCTCATCCAGCCGGCTGCGGTTATTGATGATCAGGTGCGGCTGGAGCTCGCGCATCATCTGGTTGCGCTCTAATGAGTCCCAGCCTTCCCAGCTGGTCATCGGCTCCGAGACATCGTACCAGAGGATATCGATCTTCCCATAATTCGTGCACAGCTCGCGGTTCAATCCGGTCAGATAGGTGTTGAAACGCCGGCGGGCCTCACTATCGAAGGCGCAGCGCCAGCCGTCTGGATGATGCCAGTCCATCAGGGACGAATAGAAGCCAATTTTCAGGTCGAATTCACGGCAGGCATCCACAAATTCCCTGACGATGTCACGCTTCGGACCATAGTTAACCGAGTTGTAGGAGTTGACCTTGGAATCCCACAGGCTGAACCCCTCGTGGTGCCGGGTCGTCATGACCATGTACTTCATCCCAGCTTTTTTTGCCAGCTCCGCCCACTTTCGCGGGGCACCCGGCTGGGGGTTGAATTGATCCGCCAGCTTCTCATACTCCGCAATGGGATAATTCTCCACCGCCATCACCCACTCGTTGCGACCAACCGTTGCGTAAAGCCCGAAGTGCACAAACATCCCAAAACGAGCTTCCCGCCACCAGGCCATCCGTTCGGGTCGCGTTTGCGCGATCCATTTTTCGTAATCGGTTTTGCTGAGCAGGTTCGCCATCCTATGCTCCGTTTTAAGCAGCCCGTGTCATGCTGTCCAGAATCCCGCTGGCCCGAACAAGAGGCCTTCTATTTGCATTCAATTTTCAAAGTGTAGGCATGCTCGCATGGTTTCTCAGCAGGCAATTGCACATGCAGGCCCCGTTCATCCATGCGCCAGGTGAGCTCACCCGGCAGGCCTAGCAGGCGAATCACCTGGATCTGTTCCGCCGCTACGCCCGCACCAGATTTCAGGGCCTGGATCACGGCCAGGCCATCTTCCGGCCAGGCCAGGAGGAAGGCAAACAAATCTTTGCCTTTCTGAGTAAAGCGGATATCCTTGGCAGTATAGGCCGCCTGCTCAGAATCCCAAATCGTCCCGGCAATCTGTGCCACTTTTTGTGATGCAGGGCCTTCACCATACACCCGCCAGGGCCGAGTGCTGTAAATTCCCTCACTGTTAACATCCATCCACTGCGTGAAACCATTCAGGAAATGCTCTTCGGCTTCATCAATTGTGCCGTCGCCGCGCATGGGTATGTTCAGCAGCATGTTGCCGTTCTTGCTAACAATGTCAATCAGGTCGACCACCTTCTCCCGCACACCCTTGTAATGTGCGCCGCGCAGGTAGTGCCACTCCCCAATACAAGTATCGGTCTGCCAGGGGAAAGGCTCAATGTTGCTTAACCGCCTGCGTTCCATATCCTGGACGAGGAGTTTTTGCAGATGGGCCGGCACATCTTTGATGTTTAGGACCACATCGACTGTTCCGTGCCAGTCCAGGCTGGCGTTGTAATAGTAAGCGGCAATCTCGGGCGCGATGTCTTGCATGCCGAGGTGGGTCCCCAGATCATGAACGGACTGCAGTGCATCATCAAAATACAAAACGTCGGGATGGTACTGGTCGATCACATCCTTGACGCGTAAAACGACGTTCTGGACGAATTCAGGGTCTGGGTCAGCACCAAAGGGATGCGGTCGGGTGTATAGCTCTTGTGGATCCATGCCTTCCCACCAGAGCCCTTTGCCATCCTCTTTGGTCAAGTTTCCATCATAGGGAACACCGGCCAGGGGGCCTTCGCTGTCAGAGCCAAACGTTACCGGAAAGAACTGCCGCCAGGTGCGGCTGGGAGTGCTATGGATGGTGACGCCAAAGCGAAGCCCTTGAGCGCGGGCCGCTTTTTCCCATTCGCCCACGATATCTTTCTTCGGCCCGACATTGACAGAATTCCAGCGATGGTGGCGGGAATTCCAGGCGTCAAAATTGCAGTGATGGTTACCAAGGGCCGTGAAGTATTTTGCCCCGGCGCGTTTGTAGCGCTCAATGAGCGCCGCCGGATCCCAGCGCTCGGCCCTCCAAAGATTGCAGATGTCCTTGTAGCCGAACTGTGAGGGATGCCCGTACTGTTCCCGGTGATATTGATACTGAGGATGGCCTTGAATGTACATGTTCCGGGCATACCAATCCCCCATTTCAGGCACGCACTGAGGGCTCCAATGCGCCCAGAAGCCAAGCTTGGCATCGCGGAACCATTCAGGGACCTCATAAGTGCTAAGCGAATCCCAATTCGGGTCAAAATGGGTTTTTACAGTTTGAGCCATATTGTTTTGACTTTTGACAATCACAATTTCAGACTGCGGCCACCCTGACGGGTCCGGTGCTTTGACGGATATTCAATTCAGGGCGCAGCAGCACCTGCTGCGGCCCACTCAGCTCGCCCGTCATGTGACCGATCAGGATGCTGGCAGCCTGGTAACCCATTTCGCGGGCCGGAAATGAGATCGTCGAAAGAGGCGGCGAGATGAGCTCACTCGTCGTTTCGTTAAACATTGCAATGACCGACAGATCCTCCGGTACGCGCAAGCCGCTGGCCTGGATCGCCTTTAGCAGCCCCGGGACGCCAATTTCTTGAGGGACCACGATAGCGGTCATGCCTGGATGAGCAGTAAACAAGGCGAGCACTACCGCCTGGGTGCTTTCGTTCTTCAGGTCAACTGTGCTCCACAAATTGGGCAATCTATACTGCTGGCAGGCCTTTTCATAACCTTGCAGCGCCCAGGTGGCATAACCGTATTCTTTCTCTTGCCGCACGGGGGCCAGAGTAATGAAACCAATTTCCCGATGTCCAAGCGCATGTAGATATTGAACAGCATCAAAGACACCTTTCCCGATATCAATGTCAACGTAACTTAAGCCTGTGTTATCTGCGCAACGGCCGATCACTACCAATGGCAGATTGTGCTCCTGTAAGAGTTGAACCCGGCGGTCGTGCGTCAGGGTTTCCATTAAGATCATGCCGTCCGCCTGTCCACTGCGGAAGATTGACAGCAGCGCGTTATCACTCAAAGTGTTGACGATCAGGTTGAGGGAATAGCCGGCATCTTCGCAGCTCATAGCGGCGCTGGTGATGATGTTCTGTGCGGGTGGGTTAAAATCTTGCGGAAAATGCAGGGCGATAAAATGACTTCTACCCGAACGGAGCTGTTGCCAGGCAAGCTGCGGGGTGAATCCCCGCTCCTCGATTAACTGCAAGACGCGCCGGCGCGTCTCGTCGGCCACTTCTGGTTTGTTGTTGAGGATGCGTGAAACCGTGGTGATGGAAACACCACTGGCCTTCGCAATATCAACGATAGTCATCTTTTTGAGCTTCGTTCGCTTGACCACAAATGAAATACCCTTTCTGGCTAGTTATGAGTCATTTCCAACTGGATCACGACCGGTTGGCCGTTGTAGCAAATTGTTTGGTCCGGTCTGGCCGGGGAAGCCCCATGCTGCTGGGTTCCAGCGCCGTGCAAGAATATTCCAAACGTTCGCTGTTCAGGCATTCCGTCGTACCGCCCTTGCCGTGCCCCCAATGTCAACTGCCTATCGGCCTCTTGCCAGTCGATCGGGATAAGTGTGAATGCACCGTCTTCATAGTTATACTGATCGCCTTCATCCTCGTAAAGCTCGAAGGAACCGTTCTGCCCAGGGTATATATGCAGCTCAACCGGCGCCTCAGGTACATCATACACATGCTGGCGAACAGGGCCCATCGGCAGAATGGATCCGGCACGCACAAACAGCGGCAGATGGTCGATAGGCGCGTCAACCTGGATCGTTTGCCCGCCAGAAAAGAGCTGCCCGGTCCAGAAGTCATACCAACTGACGCCCTTTGGCAGGTATACCGGGCGAGTCTGCACTACATCCGTCAGCGGTTGCGATCCCACGTCGTACAGCATGGGCCGAGTGACCGGGTTCACCATTAGCGCGGGTCCGAACATGAACTGATCATTTATGTTATAGGTGGCTAGGTCGCATCGAAAATCAAACGGCAGGGCGCGCAGCAGGGTGTAGTCGTGCTGAGTTATCCAGCCGGCCAGAGAGTAGATGTAAGGCAGCAACTGGTAGCGCAGGCGCAGCGTGTTCACCAGGGCCTCATAGAAAGGCTCGCCTGGCTGGCCAAATTGCCAGATCTCGCGGGGTGTGTCCGTGCCGTGGGCGCGGAACATCGGCAGGAAAGCTCCATACTGGAACCAGCGCACGAACAGCTCCCGGTAGCCCAGGTCAGCTACCCCTTCATCATAATCGCCATTCCAGAACCACAGCTCAGGCTTGGAATTAACAAAGTATGCGCCAATATCGACAGTCCAATATGGCATACCGGTCGCGCAAAAGTTGAGCCCAGCGGCTATCTGGCCCAGGAGCGTTTCCCAACGGGCGGAGATATCGCCGGACCAGGTGATGGTGGCGTAACGCTGCTGGCCCAGGTAGGCTGAGCGGGTCAGGTTAATCACCCGCTTGTCCGAGGTAACCTGTCGCTGACCTTCATAGATGCCCTGCGAGTGCAGGAGCGAATAGGCGTTGATTTGTTCTGGATCGAGGTAGCGTTTGGCTTCTTCGGTGTTGATCCGCAGGCGTTCTTCTGGCTCGGGTTTGACCGCTCCTTTCCAGTCAGCTTCAAAGGGCTCCGTGCAATCACACCACCAGGCATCGACGCCACGCGAAAACAGACCCTGATTCGCCTGCTGCCAATAACATGCGCGAGCTGCCGCGCTGAAGGCATTGTAGGTGGCCTGATTGCCCAGCAGGTGACCATGCTCTTTCATTTCCTGCCAGTTCTCGCCTCCTAGGCGCATGATCGGCCAGATGGAAACCATCAGGTGGGCATGCAGCTCGTGCAGGTCGGCGGTCATCTGGCTGGGGTTGGGAAACCGATCGGGATCGAATGTCTTTTGGCCCCATAGATCGCCGGTCCAGGTTTTCCAGTCGAGCACGATGCCATCCAGCGGCAGCTCACGGCGGCGGTACTCGTGCACGATGCTGAGCAATTCAGCCTGGGTCATGTAGCGCTCTTTGGACTGGATATAGCCAAAGGCCCATTTGGGCAGCATCGGCGAATGACCGGTCAGCGTCCGGATTTCATGGACAATCTGGTCAAACTCCGGGCCGTACAGGAAATAGTAATCGAGTTCGTCATCGGTATCACTCCACAGGTACGAGCCAAACGCATCGTCGTGGAACGTCATCAGCGAGCAGCTATCCAGCAGGATGCCATAGCCGCGCGTGGAAACCAGCACCGGTACGACGGCCTTCATGTTTTGCTGGTAGAGATACTGATGTTGCCCGCGCAGGTTGAACATACCCTCTTCGTGGGAGCCGAGACCATAGAGCGCCTCGCCGTCAGCCCATTCGAATTCGAGTTTGGTGTGATACGCCTGGCGGTCAACGATCTCCTTAAAGGTGCTGGCGGAGGTTATTAATCCGTCCGCTCCCATTTCGGTCTCAATGCCAGTTGCCTCGCCAGGAATGAATTTGATCACATCCACCGGCGTAAGTGTCTTGCCACCCCGCTCGGGCTCACGGGCAAGGTTTTTGCCCTGTGCATCCCAATATGTGAAAGCCAGCGTATTGCGGTTAATCTGAATAGTTAGTTTGGCGGTCGAAAAAACGAGTGCCTGATTTGTGTCCTGAACGGATACTTCGATCGGGCTGTGCGCCGCGGGTATGATCACCAGGCTTGGAGCGGATGAGAATGCCGATTCAAGCGTGTACCGGATCCGAATGATGTCCGAAGAATAGGCAGTCAGGGCAATCTGACCGCGCGAGGTCTCAAGCAGGAGGCCGTTTGGTTGGACGGTGAAATTGATCAGTTTCATGCAGCTTGGTCCCATTGCTCAGCCCTTGACGGCTCCGGTCGTGATTCCCGAAAGAATGTAACGCTGGGCAAGTAGATATACTAAAATGACAGGCAGAACTGTCATTAATATATCTGCCGAAACCAGATTCCAATTTGCCTGGTACTGTCCGAAGAAGTTGTAAACTGACAAGGTCATCGGCCAGCTGGCAGTATTGTTAAGATAATACAGTGGCATGATGAAGTTGCTCCAGGCTCCCAAAAAAGATAGGACGGCATCGGTCACCAACACTGGCGTCAGCATCGGCAGGATGATCTGGAAAAAAAGCTGCAAAGGTCCACATCCGTCCATGATCGCGGCCTCGTCAAGTTCCCTTGGAATAGTGTCGAGAAAACCATAAATAAGAAAAACGCCGAAGGGTATTTGCCCGGCAGCCAGCAGGAGGATAATTCCACCCCGGGTGTTAATGAGAGCAGTGATCTGCATGACCTTGGTCAAGGTAAAGTAATTCGCCGGCAGAGCAATCCCCATAATGATAAAGAAATATAAAAGCCTATTGAAGCGGGATCGATTGCGCGAAAGGACAAAGGCCGCCATGGCTGCAAAAAGAGTTCCAATGATGGTTGAGCCCGAAGCGTAGAGCACACTGTTGAAAAAGCTTGTACCCAGTTTACCCGCGGAAATCACCGTGGAGAAGTTTTCCGCGTGCAGCGTAGGCGGCAAAGCGACGCTCATCGAACTGGCATCCGCTTTTGACTTGAAGGAGTTGACCACGACCAAATAGAATGGAATCACCATGATCAAACAAGCAATAATCGCAAGTGAATGGGCTCCAAGGACGTTGAATCTTTTGGCCAGCATAGGCGAGGATCTCCTTACTCGATGGCTTGCCCGCGATCCAGCAGGCGGATCACAAAAAACCCGAGCACACTCATAAATACGAACAAGAGACTCGAAAAGGCTGTGCCGAGCCCCCATTGCCCCTGGCTAAAGGCCTGGAAGACGGCCGTGTAGACGACATCGGTGGCATACCCCGGACCACCATTCGTCAAGGCATAAACAATATCAAAGACCTTCAATGCATACAGCAAATTCAATACAGTGACGATGATAATGGCGGGCATCATCAAAGGCAACGTGATCCCGAAAAGCCTTGCCCAAAAACCAGCTCCATCCACCTCGGCGGCCTCGTAATATTCCCGGGGTACAGATTGAAGGCCGGCGATCAGGATGACCATAATGTATCCCACCCCTTGCCAGGTATCCACACCGATCACAGAATATAGCGCGATATGCGGGTCAACCAGCCATTTCCGGGCCAATATCCCCAGACCCATCATTCGCAAAGTTGTGTTTAGAAAGCCGGTGGCCGGGTTTAGAATCGACCTGAAGATCAGCGCAACTGCCAGGGCCGGTAAAACCACCGGCAGATAAATCAACATCCGATAAAAATATGCCGGGCGTTTGACCCCCTCAGTTAAGATCAACGCCAGTGCCAGACCTAATGCTGTCTTTAGAACGATGGTGATGAGTGTAAATGTGAACGTGTTTCTTATATAGAGTAAGTAATTTTCATTTGCCGAGAAAATCGTCTTGAAGTTATCCAATCCGATGAAATTTACTGTGGTGGTATATCCGCTCCAGTCCGTGAATGAGTAAAAGATCCCTGCGATACCTGGGATGATCGAAAACACCAGGTACAAGATGAGAGCCCCAAGAACAAAATAGAAGGGATAACGATTTCGATGGATCATGGGATAAATCCCTATAGCGGACACCGCCCATCATTTTCACGCGCGAGGTGGTAGGTTGCCCTGACTGTGAGGACCTCCATTCGTCTGGCGGGGCAGTCGATCAACTCTGGCGGCACACCTGCACTCCTCGGCACCAGCGTCCGGGGCAGGCATGCCACAATCTGGCAAAGGCCAGACCCAGCACTTGCGTTCCGGGCAAGTGTCGTGCAAGTGTCGGCCCGAGACGCGCTTGTGCCAGTTGAGGGACGGTTTGCGGCAGGCGCTGCGCGACCTTCAGCCAACCTGCCGTAAGCTGAACATCGCGGCTGATTGGCCCACCTGCTGGGCCGCCGCGCATGTTCCCGCGCCGTCGAACTGGCAGGCGCCGGCACGAACTGGCGCGCAGAGGCGCGCTAAACGGCAGGCCTGCCTGGCCCCATCGAGCGGGAGCGCTCTACCTCCACGTGCATGCAGCGCCTGGCGCCCCGACACCAAAGTCTCCGAGAGCGCACGCGCCGGCCGCGCTGGCCGCCATTTCGCCGGTAGACTGTCCAGCACTGCGCGAAGAAGAACGCCGGGTGCGCAGCCACACCTGCCCTACTCGATCCAGCGTAGGCTGGATCGGGGCAAGTGCGGGCCGGGCCGGCTTCCGTCTGTCCCCGCGCTCGGCCAAGCCGCCGCAGGCTCATCTCATGCATTTGGTCCGATGCTGAAAGGCGCTCCCAGCAGAGAGCGTTCACGAGTGAGTGTTGCGGAAAAGACTTTTGTTATTACCAGCCCAGGATGCTCGGGCATCCTGGGCTGGGAGACCTACGCCAGATAGCTCTGCCGCTTCATCATATAGCGGCACGAAAGCCAGATCACTCTACGACCAGTTTGGATCCTTAGCGGCTTTGGCCTCATCGGCGCGGCGCTTATCGAGGTTTGCCAGGAATTGTTGCGGTGTCTCGGTACCTGTGAACATGGCGTCGAGATCCTTGCCCATATCCATCCATTGCGGATTCACGTATTTAACCGCAGTCTGATATACCACGCCGCGCTTTGTGCTGGCATCCAGGAAGGCTTGTTGGGCCGGAAGCAGTTTGCTCTTTAACCCGGGGAACGGAAGGGTCGGACTGTTAGGATCGTTATCCACCAGGTATTGTAAGCTGTCGGGCTGAGCGAGGAAATTCAAGAACTGCTTCGCCTCAGCGATATGCTTTGAGCCTGTCCAGATAAACTTGGTTGGCCCGGCGGGATTGACATTCAAGACCTGATTGTCGCCTAGCGGGATGATGAAGACACCCACGCTATCAGTATTGAAATCAGGATAGTCGTGCTTGACCGACTGAGCGAAGGTCAGGTTGGCGACGGTCATGGCCGCCTTGCCCGAGGAAAAAGTCTTGGTTTGGTCGGCCACCGCGTCGGACAATGAGTTACTCCCAAAACAGCCCGTGTCATACAGATCCTTATACTGCTGCAGAAGCAGTAACGCGGTCGCATTTTGGGCGAAGGTGGTCTTGTTGGTATTCAGCTGGTCAGCAGTTCCGGGTGCAAGATTCTCGATCTGGACACCCAATTCCGCGTACCATAAGACCTGGTGCCATCCGTCAGCCATTGGCTCATAGATCGGGGTGACCCCGGTTGCCTTAATCTTCTGACAGGCCGATTTAAAATCCGCAAAAGTGGTCGGTACGCTCAGGTTTAGCTTGGAAAAGATGTCCTTGTTGTAGTTGACAACCCAGGTCGTGCCGAGGGTATTCCAGACCGTCTGACCATACACTTTGCCATTGAGGGTGGATTGATCGAGAACCTGCGGATCCTCCGTCTTAGTCCATGGCTCCGCAGACAAATCCACCGCGTTCTTTTCAACATCATAATTCACTACCAGGTCGGTCTTGCCGCTTTGCCCTCCAAACAGATCTGGCCCTTCACCAGAATTAAGCTTTGTTTTCAAGAGAGTGAAATATTGATCAGACGGGACAACCTGGTAGTCAATACTAATCCCGGTCTTTTGGGCAAACTGCTTTGCCAGCGCCTGTTCGGCATCGGAGGCCCAGCCCTGGCTGACCAGATAGGAAAGGGTTACAGAGGTGGTTGTGGCAGGGGCAGTGGTAGCGGCAGGGGCAGCGGTTGCCGAGGCAGCAGTAGCGGCAGGCGCTGCGGTCGCGGTGTTAACAGCTGGGGCCGTAGCGGGTGCGGCGCAACCGGCGACGAGAACGGCAATGACCAAGAAGGCACAGATGGTGGAACTGGTTTTCTTCATTTTCGGTTGATCCTTAGATCTCGAATATTCGAGCTGTCAGGAATTGAGCAGCCCAAAACCAGCCTGCTTTTGTGCAGCCTTTCACGTGCCGTTTGCTATGTTTTACCGAAAACATTACCGGTATTGTTTTCGGTAACAGTTTCATAAATCTACATCTTTTTCTAACGAGAGTCAACGCGCAATCGTGACAAAGGCGTTATTTCTATTTGGGGTTGGCAACACTTCAAGTTGAGCTTGTTATTGCGACCAATTTGCGTGTAATCGGCCCTGAAACGTGCTTGTCACGTCTATTGACTGGCGCTGGAAAGACGGCAAACGTTCCTGTGCCGAATTGGCAGTTATTATCTTGTTGGGGCATTTGGGCAACGATCAAACTGTTTGGTCTCCGTCCAGCTTTGGAAGTTGTCGCGCTATGGCGATCACCTGCTCCAGTTCCATCTTCTGTCCGGCAGTCCAGGCCACCTGGAACGTCGGGTCACCCAGCTGCTCACGCGCACCAGCCATGAGCCGCTCATGTATGGCGCGGCAGGCCAGCGCAGATCGTGCGCCGATGGCATTGCGCAGCGCCTCCGCCCCACCCCACACTTGGGCCGCGCGCGAGTAGGCCCCGTCCAGCGCAGCCACTCCAGCCAGACCTGCCAGGCTCCAGGACACGCCGGCCCGATCGGCCAGCTTGCTGAACAGATCGAATGCTTCCGCCAGGTACACCCTCGCGTGCAACGCGTCACCTTGCGCCAGCGCCGCCTCACCCAGGCCATATTGGGCACAGGCCGCGCCAAAGTCCAGCCCCAGCTCGCGAAAGATTTCCAGGGCCTGCGCCTGGTACTCTTCGGCCCGATCGAGGCGCCACTCAAGCTGAGCCACGTGGCCCAAGTAATTCAGCGACCACCCAACGTTGCCGCGGTCGCCAACCTGCTGGTTCAAGGCCAGCCCGTCTTCCAGGTAGGTCGTAGCCCGTCGGGTATCTTCTCGAATGATCTCAACGCTGCCCAGCGTGTTCAGCACCCGGCCCTTCCACACCAGGTCGTTCAGCTTCGAGAACAGTTCCAGGCTCTCGCTGAGGCACCGGCGGGCCGATACCACGTCAGCCTGCTCGCGATAACCCCACCCCAGCCAGTGCTGCACGTTGGCCTGCCACCACTGGTCCTTCAGCGACTGGAAGCGCTCCAGGCTATTCGCCAGGTGAGCCAGCCCGGCTGCGTACTCGCCCTGCGATTCGAGCATGATACCCAGGCCCGCCAACACGCGAGCGCGCGCGGGCTCGTGTTCCGGCCCTTCAAGGCCCGGCAGCGCCAGCGCCGCCAACTGCCAGGTGCGGGCCTCGCTCCAATAGCCATGATGCTGCCA
>Ga0070730_10004567_pt1 | contig 12099 bp, 10 predicted proteins | sample Coa_R1_3_FD_66447 | JGI IMG/M metagenome (GOLD analysis project Ga0070730, IMG submission 66447) | Surface soil microbial communities from Centralia Pennsylvania, which are recovering from an underground coalmine fire - Coalmine... | ecosystem: Environmental > Terrestrial > Soil > Unclassified ... | reverse complement strand
AGCCATACTTCACTGAAAATCTGTTCGCTTCCCAGCGCTGTCCCTCCCTGGTAATCGTGCCGTCGAACGTAGGGGTTGATCTCCACGAGGGTGCCGATGCGGATACCGGTGGCACGTACGTTGGGCTCGCGAACTCACGGATAGGTCCCAGGAGCCCAAGACGGATGGGTCCCAAGACGCAGAAAGGCCGGGTGCTACCCCGGCCTTTCCTGGCATTGGCAGTCCTACCCGCCTGCCATGCCTACCCGCCTCTCCTCGTCTGACCTCGCGAGTCAATCACGAGGAAGCGTCGCTTTCTGTACGGTAACCCACAGATCCCGCGACCTACTCCGTCCGCGAGGCGCTCCCGGACGCCTGGCCCGAGACGGCGACTGAATTGTCGCCGCGCGAATGCTGCGCATCGACGCTACCGGCGCCCCCGGCGCTCGTCATTGCCGGGGGAGGCGCGGTCGGTGATGCCGCGCTGGACGCGGGAGCCTTCGAAGCCGGCGCCTTGGATTCCGGAGCCTTGGACGCCGGGGTATTGGACGCCGGTGCCGGCGCAGTCGCGGCCGGTGTCGACGCCGACCCAGTTGCCGACCCCGCCGCCGATCCGGCAATCGACATCGCGCTCGACCCGGCGCGTGGCGGCACCTCAGCCGCGCCATTGGCAATGGAAGAAGACTGCCCCGAGGCTTGGCCCAGCGCCGTGACCATCGAGCCGTCGGCTTCATGGGCTGCGCTGCCGCGGAGGGCATTGGCCGTGCCTGCACCCGATCGCTGTGCCGTCGCGGCGCCCGCGGTCGCAGCGTCCAACGTCGCGGGCTTTGCACGCGGCATCGCGCGCTCGTGGAATCTATCGAAGGACGTGTTGGCGTCGCCTCGGCCGTCGAACGCGCCCTGGCCCATCACGCCACCGCCGCTCATGCCGCCGAGCCCGCCCGTTGCGGATCCACCCAAAGCACCCGCTCCACCGCCGAACAAGCCGCCGGCATACGCGGGGGTCACCATGGCCAACACGGCGACGGCGCTGATCCCTGCAATGATTTTCTGATTGGTCTTCATCGTCGATCTCCTTGCGTGACCCTCGCACTTCGCGTGGTCTTCGCTAGTGATACGACGGGCGGCGGCGGTTTCTTCCCGGCCGGCGCCAAAAAGATTTAGGCGCCGGGAATCCCGCGCCTCAGCCTCCGGTCGGGCGGGCGCTGTTCGCGCCGCCGGCTTCGAGGCCAGGGCCTCAACGAGGTCCAATCAGGGGTCTGGGATCGACCGCAAACTCGGCACCGAGCAAGCCGTAGCCATATGTCAAGTCCCTGCCTGGCGGTCCCAAATCGATCGCGCTTCGCGCCAGCGCCTGCACCGCCGCCGCCGCTTGGTCCACGCCGGGTTGCGATAGGCGCTGCGCCAGCAGTGCGGCAACGATGGGTGCGGCGAAGGAGGTGCCGCGAACCGCCACATAGGCGCTTGCGGGCGCACCCGCCGCCATGTCCGCGCCGGGCGCGGCGAACATCACTTGCGCGCCTCGGGCCGCCTCCAGCAGGACGCGGTGCCGCGCATCCACGCCGGTGACGCCGATGACGTGCGGATACGAGGCGGGATACAGCGGCGGTGCGGCCGGGCCGTCGTTGCCGACCGCGGCGACGATCGCATAGCCCCTCGCCGTCAGCGAGGCAACGATGCGCGCCAATATGGCATTGTCCGGACCCACGAGGCTTACGTTGATGACCGCGATCCGCTCTCGAACCATCCAGCCGAATGCACCCGCCAACGCATCCACGGCACCGCCCGTGGGCGCTCCGCAATACACATCCGCGGCATAGAGTTCGGCGCGTGGAAGCACGCCATGAAATTCCGCGGCCCGACCGACCAGCAGGGAGGCGACCGCCGTACCGTGCGCAGCCGGAATCACACGGTCGTCGCAGCCCCAGCGGTGGGCCACCGTACCGTTGAATACCGGATGTGTCAGATCCACGCCGGTGTCGATGAGCCCGACGCGCGCGTCCGGCAGCGAGACGGCGGCGTCGGCCCCGACGGCGTCCGGCGGAGCAGCGCCGCGCTCGGCGGCGGCAGCGGCGTCTGCGCTCCCGCTGCCGCCGTACAGATGATTGTATTCATACGTACCGGTGGGATCGGCCGCTCGCAGCCTGCGCAAGGCCTGGTCATTCGACAGGTTCCGCGGCTTGCGCAGCACGACCAGGCGCCACTCGAGCTCGGCTTCGGATTGTTCGCGCAGTACGTCAAAACCCAGCGCGCGCGCCGCCGCGAGTTCCGCCTCGGACGGCGCGTAGGCGAGGATCTCATCGCGTACGATGGCGTCGCCGTGAGGATCGGCGGCGACGGTTTGCGGATTCGATCGGATCAGCGCCGCGACGGCGAGACGGCGGGCATCACGGAGCTTGTCGACCGTCGTCGAATCGGCTTGGGCAATCCCCCGCTGCAGCGATTGCAGAGGGTCCGGCAGTTGAACGCCGGGCAGGCGCACTTGCCCCTGCGCCGGACCCGCCAGCACCAGTATCGCCGCCATCAACCGCCCGACCTGTCGCATGGAACCCTCGTGCCGTAAAGACCCGCTACCCACATTCATTCACCCGCGCCGCCGATACCGCCCGGCGACATGGCTGTTAGCATGCGGGATTAAATGGGCACGCTCAAACGTCTATACCATGAGTACGGCTGAATCGACCGAAAACATCCAGGCGCGGATCATCGAACTGCTGCCGCGATTACGGCGCTTCGCGCGCAATCTCACGCGCGATCCGCACGACGCCGACGACGTGGTGCAAATTGCGCTCGAACGGGCGCTCACGCGCCTCGATCAATGGCATCGCGATGCGCGCTTGGATAGCTGGTTGTTCAGGATCGTTCGCAATGCGTGGATCGACGAGGTTCGCTCGCGAGTACGGCGCGACGCGCTCTTCGTACCCGAGGAGGCCGGCGAGGCCATTGGGGTCGCCGCCATGGATCGGGAAGCGGATCGGCTGTCCGTGGAGGCCGCGATGACGCGGCTGCCCGAAGAGCAGCGCTCGGCGGTGAGCCTCGTCTTGGTGGAAGGGCTGCCGTATAAGGAGGCCGCCCTGGTGCTCGATGTACCCATCGGCACCTTGACCAGCCGTCTCGCCCGTGGCCGCGAGGCGCTACAGGCCATGTTGCAGTGGGCGGAAGGAGAAACCTCGTGACCATACCCGACGACATCTTGATGGCCTTCGCCGATGGCGAGTTGGACGAAGCCACGCGGCAAATGGTGGAGGCCGCCAGGCGCGACGATCCTGAAGTGCGCCGGCGGCTCGAGGCGCATGATCGGCTGCGCACGCAGCTGAAGTCGGCATTCGCCGCGACCCTCCACGAACCCGTACCCGAGCGTCTCCTGGCCGCGGTGCGCAAGCCCGCCGTCCCCCCGGCCGCACCCCCACCCGTCGCCCCCGTCGTCCGCCTGGCCGAACACCGAGCCGCGAAATCCGGCGCGGCGGCGCGCAAACTCTCGATTGCCGCCTGGCCCGCGCTCGGGTCGCTGGCCGCGAGCGTTCTCGTGGGGCTCGCCGTGGGCTACGCGGTATGGCACGGACCCGATGAACCGGTGAAAACCGCATCGGACGGAAGCCTGGTGGCGAGCGGGACTTTGGCCAAGGTGTTGTCCACGGAGCTCGCGGGGGAGCACCCTGCGGGCCGGGTCGCGACGATCGGATTGAGCTTTCTCGCCAAGTCCGGCGCGTATTGCCGAACCTTTTCACTGACGAGTGGCCATGCCGCCGCGGGACTGGCCTGTCGCGACGGGGAGCGGTGGCGGATCCAACTGCTCGCGCCCGCCGCACACGACGAACACGAGGGATCCGAGTTTCGCACGGCGGGATCCGACGACTCGCCGCTGCTTCGCAGCCTCATCGAGAGCGAAATGCAGGGTGAACCCCTGAGCCGGGATGGCGAAGCAGCGGCGCGCCGGGCCGGGTGGCGCTCGAAGTAGCGCACGCGTTTCGAGTCGGATACCAAGCGTCGCCGCTAGCTCACGCGCTTCTGCTTGGAGACGTGGCGCCGCTGCCGGATGGCGTCGGCTTCTTCGGCTGTGACGAGCCAGGGGGTGTTGAACGAAATGAACCACTCCGCGCGGTCCGCCGCCTGCTTTGCCTGTGCCGAGAGCGCTGCGATGTCCTCCGCGGTGGCGCTCGAACCACCGATCACACGGCCGATCGAATTGAACTTGGGCGTCATTCCGGTTGCGTTGATATACGGAAACAGGAGATACGTGTGGCCGGCGTGCGTAATCAGGCGCGTCAGCGACTCATCGATATCCATCGGATCAAACGGTTTTCTATTTTCCATTATTTTCCATGTCCGTTCTTATTCTTTCCTGCTTTTGTTCATTCCGACCCTTTATCTTGTCCATCGGTCCTCTCATCCCTGCCTTTTCGATTCCAAGCGGAGGCGGTCTTGGGGGAATCTCCATTTAGCCATACTCTCGTCGCATTCCGGTTGTCGCATTCAGGTGGCGGTGGACACGGTCACGCGATTTCTGCCCCCCTTCTTCGATTCGTACAGGGCTGCATCCGCGCGCTCCAGAACCTCGAGTTGATTCTCCTGGGCCGCCCGCTGGGCAACGCCGAAGGATGCGGTGACGCGGATCACCTGTCCGTCGACTTCCGTCGACAGCGCCTCGATCGCGAGCCGGAGCCGTTCCGCAATGCGCAGCGCCATCTCAGCGCCCGTGTCGGGAAGCACCAACACGAACTCCTCGCCACCAAACCGCGCCACGATGTCGGCCCCGCGCGCAGTGGATCGCAGCGCCTCCGCCACGGCCTTCAGCACCTCGTCTCCGGCCTCATGTCCGTAGGTATCATTGACCCGCTTGAAGTGATCGATGTCGACCATGATCCAAACCTGCGTGACCGGAGCACCTCCGGGACGAAAGTGAACCGCCTCCGCGCGGCCTTCGAGGCCGCGGCGGTTGTGCAGCCCCGTGAGCGGATCCGTGAGCGCCGCGTCGATCAACTCTTGGGTATTGATGTGTTCGACGCTGACATCACGAATGACGGCGACATAGCAGCCGGTGGCACCGTCGGGTTCGGGCACCGGAGCGATCACGCAGTCGCCCCACATTTCCTGTCCGTCGCCTCTCTTCCACGAGGCGTCGACCCGGCACCACCCCACCGTGGTGATCACCTTTCTCACGTCCGAAAAATTGGCGGACGGTGTCGGCGGCTCGAGATGCACGGATACCCGGTCGAGCAGCGGCCGTCCCACGATGGCCTCGGGTTGAATGCCGAAAAGCCGGCCGATGGAGGGATTCCACTCGACGACGGTTCCCGCTTCATCGAGCATGGCGACGCAGTAGCCATGAATGTATTCGAACAGGAGTCCCATTCGACGACGTTGGCGCTCGCACTCGCGTTCCTTTTCCACCGTGACGGTCACGTCGTCGAGGATGATCATGGTGCATCGAGCGTCGGGTCGGAGCACGCGCAATAGCAAATGCACGGCGGGCCCCTTGACCGGCAGTGCCGTACACTGCTGGGCCGGAACGACCGCGCCCGCCCGCCCCGCCGACGTCCTCCATGCGTCCGCCAAGCCGGGGCCCAGCCGATCAAGGATCATCGGCAGATTGGCACCGGCTACTTCGATGTCGAGACTCCGCAGCACGTGCACCGCTGCGGGATTGAGCATTTCCAGCGCTCCGGACTCGCCGAATCGGGCGGCCGCAATCGGCATCACATGCAGGAATTGCGCCAGTTCTTCTGGTTCGCTCTTGGTGGTCTGCGCGCTCATAGGACTGTTTCGATAGTGCCCCCCCACGGCCACAGTATCAATGCCGCATTGCGGCAGCCACGCGAAAGAGCCCGGGTGGCATGCCCGACGCCGCCATCGCGCGAAAACGCGGCGCGGCCTTGGCTATAATACTCGGCTAATCCTCGTTACCGCCTCCAGGACACTACATGAGAGCCACCGTCAAAGTCGATCGGATCGAGATCGACCAAGCCTTGTTCGACTTCGTGGCGCGCGAAGCATTGCCTGGGACGGGGGTCGAGGAGCACTCCTTTTGGAAGGGGTTCGCGAACCTCGTCGGCCGCCTCGCGCCGCGCAACGCCGAGTTGCTTGCCAAGCGCGATCGGTTGCAGGCCTTGATCGATGCGTGGCACCGCGATCATCCAGGCGCGCACTTCGATGCACGAAGCTACAGGACGTTCCTGACCGACATCGGTTATCTCGTTCCGGAGGGAGCCGCGTTCAGCGTGGACACGGCCGGCGTCGACCCGGAGATCGCACGGATCGCCGGACCGCAGCTCGTGGTACCGGTCAACAATGCCCGATACGCACTCAATGCCGCCAATGCCCGCTGGGGCAGCTTGTACGACGCCCTCTACGGAACCGACGCCATCCCCCGCGAACCCCGCTCGCCGCAAAGCGGCGCGTATGATCGGGGACGCGGCGCCCGGGTCATTGAATTCGTCCGCAACTTCCTGGACGAGAGCTTTCCTCTCTCCGCCGGCACGCACCGCGATGCCATCGGCTACCGGCTTGCCGGCGGCGCACTGGAGGTCAGGCTCCGTTCCGGAACTACCGCGTCGCTCGCGGATCCGGCGGCGCTCGCCGGCTATCAAGGCGAGGCTGCGGCGCCCGCCGTGGTGCTGCTCGAGCATCACGGCCTGCACGTCGAGGTTCACGTGGATCGCGGACACATGATCGGCCGCGACGATCCCGCGGGCATCAGCGATGTCGTGATTGAATCCGCCATCACCACCATTCAGGACTGCGAGGATTCGGTTGCCGCCACCAGCACCCTGGACAAGGTGGAGGTCTATCGCAACTGGTTGGGCCTCATGCGGGGTACGCTGGAAGCCCATCTCGAAAAGGGCACCAAGACCATTTTGCGGCGGCTGAATGCCGATCGCCGCTATCTTACGCCGGCCGGCACCGAGTTGGTGTTGCCGGGCCGCAGCCTCATGCTCGTGCGAAACGTGGGCCACCATATGCTGTCGGATGCGGTGACCTTGGGCGGCGCCGCGATTCCCGAGACGTTCATCGACGCTGCCGTGACCTCCCTCGCGGCGCTCCATGATATTGGCGGCAGCGCGCAACGGAACGGGCTGCGCAACTCGCGCACCGGTTCCGTCTACATCGTCAAGCCGAAGATGCACGGACCGGAAGAAGCCGCGTTTTCGGATGAACTGTTCGCGGGTATCGAGGACATTTTGAACTTGCCGCGGCACACCCTCAAGATCGGAATCATGGACGAGGAACGACGCACTTCCGTCAATCTCGCGGAGTGCATACGCGCCGTTCGCAGCCGCGTGGTGTTCATCAACACCGGCTTTCTGGACCGCACGGGCGACGAGATCCACACTTCCATGGAGGCAGCGGCGGTCCCTCGCAAGGGCGATCTGAAGAAAGCCATCTGGCTGGACGCGTATGAGCGCCAAAATGTCGATGTCGGCCTGGCTTGCGGCCTGCGCGGCCATGCGCAGATCGGTAAAGGCATGTGGGCCATGCCCGATCTCATGGCGGATATGCTGAAGTCCAAGATCGCGCATCCGATGGCGGGAGCCAACACTGCCTGGGTACCCTCGCCCACCGCGGCGACCTTGCACGCGCTGCACTACCATCGAGTCGACGTGGCGGCGGTGCAGGCGGGACTTGCCCGCCGGCAACGCGCATCTCTCGATGAGATACTCACTCCACCGCTCGTGAAGACGCCCGGCTGGTCCGCCGCCGACATCGAGGAGGAACTCAACAACAACGCTCAGAGCATCCTGGGCTACGTGGTGCGCTGGATCAATTCCGGAGTCGGCTGCTCGAAGGTACCGGACTACTTCAACGTGGCTCTCATGGAAGACCGGGCGACGTTGCGGATCTCCAGTCAGCATGTTGCAAACTGGCTACATCACGGGATCTGCACCAGGACCCAGGTGATGAAGGCGCTCGAGAGCATGGCGAAAGTGGTGGACCGGCAGAATGCCGGCGACCCCGCCTATGAACCGATGAGTCCGGACTTGGAGCGGAGTGTCGCATTTCATGCCGCGTGCGACCTCGTCTTCAAGGGCCGCGAGCAGCCGAACGGCTACACGGAGAGCATCCTAACGGCGCGGCGCACGGAAAAGACGCTACGCCAATCGCCGGCTTCCCGGTAGCCGCCGGCACCCGGGCGTGTTCTCGGAAGGCTGGTCTCCGCTCATCCGGGGCTCCGATGACCCTTGAGAGGGATGTTGAAGGTGATCGTCGCGCCATAAGCCTCCGGGGCCTGGCTGTCGATGCGAACCTTGTCGAACACCAGCACGCGCGTGCCCAGGGCGAAGCTTTCCTGCAAGTCGTGGGTCACCATGAAGATGGTCATCTTATTCATGTTCCAGAGCTTCAAGATGAGGGCGTGCATATCGGAGGTGATTCCCGGATCCAATGCGCCGAACGGCTCGTCCAGCAGAAGTATCTTTGGTTCGCAAATCACCGATTGGGCGATGGACAAGCGTTGCTGCATGCCTCCCGACAGCTGCGCGGGGTATTTGTTCGCGGCGGCCTCGAGCCCCACCGCTTCCAGCAATTCATGCGCCTTGGCCAGCGCGCGGCGCCGGCGCGCGCCGAACAGGCGGCATAAAATGGGAGCCCCCTGCAGCTCGAGGCCCAGCAGCAGATTCCCCATGACGGTCAGATGCGGAAACAGCGAATAGCGTTGGAACACGATGCCTCGATCCGGACCCGGTTCCGTGGGCAGCGGCTGCCCGTCGATCAGGAATGAACCGCGGCTGGGTGCCTCGATTCCCAGCAGCATCTTGAGGAAGGTGGTCTTGCCGCAGCCGGAAGCGCCGACGATGGTCACGAACTCGTGGTCGTCAACCTTGAGGTTGACGTTTTCGAGCACCACATGACCCTCGAATTGCTTCCAAAGGTGCTTGACGACGACTTGCGTCACGGCCCGCCCGTCATGCGGCCGCGCCCGCGGCCCAACCGAACGCCTTCGCGCGCAGCAAGCGCAGCAGCCAGTCCATCGTGAACGCCAGCAAAGTGATCCACACCACATAGGGCAGAATGACGTCCATCGCGAGATAGCGGCGCACCAGGAAGATGCGGTATCCAAGCCCCTCGGTGGACGCGATGGCCTCCGCCGCGATCAGAAACAGCCATGCCGACCCCAAGCTCAGGCGCAAGGCATCGATCAACCGCGGCCACATTTGCGGCAGCACCACCCGCATCACCAATTGCCAGCTGGAAGCGCCCAACGTTTGCGCCTTGATGATTTGTTCGGCCGGCAGTTCCGCGGTGCGCATCGCAAGATCGCGCACGATGAACGGCGCCACACCGACGATGATGAGCGTGATTTTCGCGGCCTCGCCGAGCCCGGCGATGATGAACAGGATGGGCAGGATCGCGAGCGGCGGAATCAACGAAAGCGCCGCGATGAACGGCGCGATGGTCGCGCGCAGGTACGGCAGCACCCCGACGGCGAGACCGAGCGCCAGGCCCACGCAGGCGCTGATCGCAAGAGCGGCAGCCAACCGGCCGAGGCTCGCACCGGTGTCGGTCCACAAGAGACGGTCGCCGCTGCGTTCATCCTCTTCGAAAGCGTAGCGATGCATCGTGGCGGCGATGGTTGCCGGAGCCGGCAGCAGTTTATCGCCGGGATTGGCGAGCAGCCGCGCGTGCGAGTAATAAAAGTATGCGGATACCACCAGGATGAACGGCAGCATGCTGAGCAGCGCCGCCCCGCCGCGGCCGGGACGCTGGTTGACTAACCGGCGCACGAATCGGGGCGCCTGAAGCGCGGGGCGGCGCTCCGGAGCATGGGCCGGGGGAGCCTCAGCATAAAGCCTGGGTCCTCAGCATGAGTCGTCCTCAAAGCGTACCGTCGGCGGCCATCTTCATATAGCTGGGATCGAAGCGCATCTTGACGTTACGTGCGTCGCCGAGCAGCTTTCCCCCCGCAAACTGGATGCCGACGACGTCGGCCGAGCCGGCCCCTTGGCCCAGGATGCCGTGGTCGAATGAGAATTTGCGCACCAGGTCCATGTTCTTGATGATGCCGTCGCCGGTCGCGAATTGGTAGGCGTCGGCCGGGGTGGCGAACAATCGCGTGGTTGCCAGCTGGCCGGCGTAGCCGGCCACATCGGTGCCCGACGCTTTCGCCATCGCCGACTGCGCCGCCTTCGCGGCCGCATCGTTCTTCGACATCACGGCGAGCGTCTCGTACCAGGCGCCGACCAGCGCCTTGCCGAGCTTGGGATTTGCGCCGAGCGTCGCCGTGTTGACCACCATGAGATCGAGGATTTCGCCCGGTATCCTGCTCGAGTCGAACACCAGCTGGGCATCGGGCATGGCGAGCACGGCGCTCAACTGCGGCTTCCAGGTGACCACCGCGGTGCTCGCCGGCGTAGAAAACGCTGAAACCACGTCCGCATCCGATGTGTTGACGATCTTGACGTCCCGCTCGCGCATTCCGGCTCCCGTCAATGCGCGTACCAGCAGGTAGTGCGACACCGAGAGCTCCACCAGGTTGACCTTCTGCCCCTTGATGTCCTCGAGCTTCCTGCCCTTGCCTTTCAGCACCACCCCGTCATTGCCGTTCGAAAAATCACCGAGGATCAACGCAGTCGAGTCGACGCCGCCGGCGGCGGGAATGGTGAGCATGTCCATATTGGTCATCGCGCAGGCGTCGAACATTCCCGCGGTGTACTGGTTGATGGACTCGACGTAGTCGTTGATCTGCGTCAATTTGATCTTGATTCCGTATTTCGTCGCCCATTTCTTCAGAATGCCGCTCTGATCGGCGTAGTCCCACGGCATCCATCCGACGTAGATGCTCCACGCCACGTTGAACGTGGTCTTTTCGGCGGCGGCGACCGCGGACTGCCCAGCGGCGCACAGCAGAACGATCGCCGACAGGCGGACCTGCCACGGTAAAAATCGTCGAAGCATCGTCATGTATCGATTCCTCATGTGCTCGAACTTTTCATCACGTACTCAAGACCACGAGAGTCCGGGTCATCACGTACTCAAGACCACCAGAGTCTGGGCCACCGTCACCGCCCGTCCCTCCGCGCAGCGCACCTGCACCACCACACCGTCGGCGGGCGCCGTCACCGGGAGCTCCATCTTCATCGACTCCACCGTCACCAAAATATCACCCGCTTTGACGTGTTGACCCACGGCGGCCGAAATCTTCCAGATGCTGCCCGAGACCGGGCACGCCACCGGCACGTGGCCCGGTTGAATCTCCTCGGCCTCCGACGGTTCATGCAGCGGCGGCAGATCCGCGGCATACCCGATCTGGCCGCTTGCTTCCCAGCGCCGCCGTTCCGCCTCGAAGGCCGCTTGCTGGCGTGACTTGTGCGATGCGATGTCCGCGGCATGCTGCGCGAGGAAGCGCCGATAGTCCTTCAATCGGAACGTTTCCTCGCCGATGTCGAGCTGCACGCGGCCATGCAGAAAATCGTCGCGAAAGCGCCTGAGCTCCTCGCCGCTCACGGGATAGAAGCGAATCTGATCGAAAAAACGCAACAGCCACGGCGTTCCCTGCCGGAACTCCCGCGTCACGTGGTAGGTATTCCACATCTGGCAGGTGCGCCCGACGAATTGGTAGCCCCCCGGCCCTTCCATGCCGTAGACGCACAAATAGGCGCCGCCGATGCCCACCGCGTTCTCCGGCGTCCAGGTGCGCGCGGGGTTGTATTTGGTGGTAACCAGGCGGTGGCGCGGATCGACGGGCGTCGTGACCGGAGCGCCCAGATAGACATCGCCCAGCCCCAACACAAGGTAGCTTGCGCCGAACAGGATCCGCTTCACATCCTCGATGGACTCGAGGCCGTTGACCCGGCGAATGAACTCGATGTTGCTCGGACACCAGGGTGCATCGGCCCGCACCGACTGCATGTATTTGGCGATCGCGAGCTGGGTGGCCTCGTCGTCCCAGGACAGCGGCAGGCGCACGATGCGCGTCGCAATCGACAGGTCGTCGATCGCGGCCAGCGATTCTTCCGCGGCGCGCAGCAGTTCGAGGAGCCGCTCCAGCGGCAGCACACGGCTCTCGTAGTGCACCTGCAAGGAACGAATGCCCGGAGTGAGTTCGACGATCCCGGGAATGTTGGTCTCGCCGAGCCACGACATGAGCGCATGCACGCGCAACCGCAACTCCAGATCCAATACCGG
>Ga0070730_10004565_pt1 | contig 12106 bp, 14 predicted proteins | sample Coa_R1_3_FD_66447 | JGI IMG/M metagenome (GOLD analysis project Ga0070730, IMG submission 66447) | Surface soil microbial communities from Centralia Pennsylvania, which are recovering from an underground coalmine fire - Coalmine... | ecosystem: Environmental > Terrestrial > Soil > Unclassified ... | reverse complement strand
GGCGCACCCGCGACCTGCCGAACGTCCGGGTCGAGCGGCGCCAGATCCCGCACGAGTGGCCGGAGGGACGGTTCGACCTGATCGTGTTCTCCGAGATCTTGTACTACCTCGGGGACCGCGACCTGGAACAGGCCCTGGATTACGGGGTTCACGCGCTGGAGCCGGGCGGCACGCTGCTCGCCGTGCACTGGCGGCACCCGGTGACCGACTATCCCCGGTCCGGCGACGACGTGCACCGGGTGCTCGCCGCGCGCCCCGGGCTGGCCCGGCTGGTCAGCCACCAGGAGGAGGACTTCCTGGCCGAGGTCTACCGCCGGGCCGAGGGCCGCCCGGTCTCGGTGGCCCGGGCGGCAGGCCTGGTGTGATCGAGCCTGGTGTGATCGAGGCGGTGGGCGTCGTGGTGCCCGCGCACAACGAGGAAGCGCTGCTGCCGGCCTGCCTGGCCGCGCTGGGCCGGGCCGCCCGCGAGGTCAGCGTGCCGGTCCGCGTGCTGGTGGTCGCCGATTCGTGCACGGACCGCACGGCGGCGGTGGCGCGGGCTCACGGTGCCCTGGTGATCTCCCTGCGTGCCCGGCGGGTGGGGGCGGCGCGGGCCGCCGGGATGGCCGAGGTGCTGCGGCGGACCGCCGGCGCTGGCCTGGACCTGGCGGCGATCTGGCTGGCGACCACGGATGCCGACACCGTGGTGCCGGCGGGCTGGCTGCAGCGCCAGGTCGCGCACGCGGACCAGGGCTGGGACGTCGTGCTCGGCACGGTCACGGTGGCGGACTGGAGCGAGCATCCGCCGCACGTGCCGGCCGCGTTCGCGGCCCGCTACGAGTCCGGGGACCGGCCGCACCCGCACGTGCACGGCGCGAACATCGGGATCCGGGCTTCGGCGTACCGGGCCGCGGGCGGCTTCCCGCCGCTGCGTTCGGCCGAGGATCACGCGCTGATGGCGGCGGTGGCCGAGGCCGGGTGTTCGGTGCTGCGGGCTGATGACGTCACCGTGGAAACGTCAGCGCGGCGGCACGCGCGGGCGCCGCACGGATTCAGCCATCTGCTGCGGACGCTGGCCCCGCGTCCGGGCTAGGCCCGGCCTAGCCGGCGGGGTCGTCCTTGGCGATCCAGTGGTCCCCCCGTTTCTCGAACTTCTGCTTCAGTACGGCGAACGCGGCCCGGTAGGCCCGGTCACCCTCGCCGTAGGCCTGCACCGCCTCCTGGTACGCCATGGTGAAGGCCGCTTGGACGGCAGGGCCCGAGCGCCGGATGGTTTCCGGCAGTCCGTCAATCCGCCCGTAGCGGCTGGACCTTGGCATCGTGCGTCCCCCCGGCCGCCGGTCAGAGCAGCGCTGAGCGGGCCGCCCGGCGGAGAATGTCCCGTTCTCCCAGGGTCCAGGCCCGGTTGACCAGATCGGCGAATTCCTGGTACATGAGCGCCGGCTGGCCGCGGCACACCGCGCACCCGCCGAAGGGACAATGTCGCGCCTGGGCCGAGAAGACCCGGCGGTAGTTGCGGAACGGATCCATGCCCTGTCCTTCGCGGCTCGCAGCAACCGGTGAGAACTGCTCCACTACCCGCGCGAACAGGGATTATCCGCCAGACTTAGGCGAGCGCGTCCTCCAGGGTCGCGTAGACGGCGACGACGCGGTCCACGCCGGTGAGGGCGACCACGCGGGCGACGGCCTCGCCGACGGCCGCCAGCCGGATCTCACCGCCGTCGGCCCGGGCCCGGCGGTCCGCGGTGACCAGGGCGTTCAGCCCGGCGGAATCACAGAACCGGGTCCGGGACATGTCGACCACGACCATGGCCCGGCCAGGTTCGGCCGGCTCGAGCCGGACCGCTTCGAGCAGGGCCGCCTGCAGCCCGTCGGCGTTGGTGATGTCGATCTCCTCGGGCGCCGTCACGACCGGCACGCCCTCGATCACCTCGACCGGGAAGCTGGTCTCCGGCACCTGCGTCACCTCCTGGCCAGACCGTAGCACCACGGACCGTTCGGATAAATTTGATCTTTTTTAATCTTTTTCCGAACGGACCCTGGTGCGTGCGGCGGCGGCCGTCCTGGTCACGCGCCCGGGTCGGCGGACAGGCGGACGGCACACTCCAGCATCCCGGCGTGCACGAAGGCCTGGGGCAGGTTGCCGCGCGACTGGCGCTGGCGGACGTCGTACTCCTCGGTGTACAGGCCGGCCGGGCCGCAGGCCGCGCGGTTGCGCTCGAACCAGCGGGCCGCCGCGGTGGTGTCCCCGCAGGCCTGGGCGACCTGCGCCAGCCAGAACCCGCAGAGCAGGAACGCCCCCTCGCTCTTGTGCATCGGCCGGGCGTCGTGCCGGAACCGGTAGACGTACCCGTCCTCGGTGAGCTCGTCGGTGACCGCGCGGACGGTGGCGCGGTTCCGCGGGTCGTCCGCGGGCAGGGTGCCGCGGATCACCGGCAGCAGCAGGGCCGCGTCGACGCGGGCGTCGTCGGGCGAGCGCTGCCAGCGCCCGGTCGGGTGGACCGCGTCGCCCAGGCTGGCCAGCAGCGAGTCGGCCAACGCGCTCCACCGGGCCGCCTGGTGGGACCCGGGTCCGCCCGGCGGCCCGTCCGCGGCGGCGGCCAGGGAGCGCAGGCCGGAGACGCACGTGAGGCGGGAATGCGTCCAGTGCCGGTCCTGCAGCTCCCAGATGCCCGCGTCCGGCTCGGTCCAGCGCTTCTGGATCGCCTCGGCCGCGATCGCCGCCGCCTGCCAGTTCTCCTCGGCCAGCAGGTCCAGGCGGGCGGCCGCGGCGAACAGCTCGAGCGCTTCGCCCAGCGCGTCCAGCTGGAACTGGCCGGCCACCCAGTTGCCCACCCGGGCCGTCCCGCCCGGATACCCGGGCAGCCGTAGCGCGCGTTCCCCGGGAATGGGCTCGCCCGCCACGGTGTAGGCGGGCATGAGACCGGGGCCGTCGGCCAGGAGGCGTTCGGTGACGAAGCGGACGGATCCGTCCAGCAGCGGGTGCGGGCCGTGGGCCGCGACGGCCAGGCCCGCGTAGCACTGGTCGCGGATCCAGGCGTACCGGTAGTCGTAGTTGCGGCCGCCTTCCAGCCGCTCGGGCAGCGACGTGGTGGCGGCCGCGACCATCGCGCCGGTGCCCGAGGTCAGCCCGCGCAGGACGGCGTAGGCGTGGCGGGCGTCGCGCGGGGCGGCGAGGTCCTCGCACGCGGGCACCACCTCGGACCAGGCTTCCTCGGTGGCGGCCCAGGTCCGGTCCGGGTCGGGCGGCTCGGCGTCGAGCGCCCGGTCGGAAAGCTCCAGGACCAGGTCGTGCTGGCCGCCGGGCGGCAGGGTCACGGTGAAGGAGAGGCCGTCGTCGCCGGGCCGCGCGCGGGCCGCGCCCGACCAGCGGAACCGGAGCCGGCCGCTGCGGCCGGTCCAGCACCCGCCCGTTTTCGACAGCTCGGCCATCGGGCTGCGGCCGAACCCGGCGCGGACGTCGAGGGTCACGGTTACCCGGGCCGGGCCGTCGACGGCCATGATGCGCCGCAGGATCACGGCGCGATGCGGGTCGGCCGGCATGGCCAGCGCCTCCCGGCATTCGGTCCGCGAGGTCCCGACCCAGCGGCTCCGCCAGATCAAGGTCCCGGTCTCGTAGTAGCCGCCCCAGACGTACCAGGGGTCGGCGGGCGTGACCACGTAGCTGCCGCGCGCGCCGAGCAGTCCGCCGAACACCGCCGGGCTGTCCCAGCGCGGCGCGCACAACCACGCGATGGCCCCGTCGGGGCCGATCAGCGCCCCGCGCTCCCCGTCGGCGATCAGCGAGTACTCACGCAGCACGTGCGGGCGGAACGAGACGGTCATGTCCTTGCTGCTGTCCGGCAGAGCCTCGCCGAAACGCCGGGCCCTCGTGTTTAGCCAGCTTGCCGCCGGGAAGCCGGGAAACCTTGCGGATCCCAGGATCGGAGAACGGCTCATGAGTGACGTTGAGACCGGGACGGTGACGACCAAGGTCCCGGCCCGCCTGGACCGGCTGCCCTGGTCGCGGTGGCACTGGATGATCGTGATCGGCCTGGGAACGGTCTGGATCCTCGACGGCCTGGAAGTGACCATCGTCGGGAACCTGGGCCATCGCGTTCTTCTACGCGATCGGGACCGGCGCGGGCGGGATCGCCGGGCTGGTGGAGATCCTCCTCGGCGTCAAGGCGGAACGGCAGAGCCTGGAAGACATCGCCCAGCCGCTGACCGCGACCGAGGCTTCCGGTACGGCCGGCCGGGCCGCGCCGCGGCCCGCCACGGCCTGACCGCGGACCTTTATTTATCTATAGGAAGGCTTGAGCTTTATGGACACCCAGACCGTCGTCGTGACCGGGGCCAGCGCGGGAATCGGGCGCGCCACCGCGCGGCTGTTCGGGGAGCGCGGGGCGCGCGTCGCCCTGATCGCTCGCGGTCAGGCGGGCCTGGACGGCGCCGTGCGCGACGTGGAACAGGCCGGCGGCCAGGCCCTGGCCATCAGCGCCGACGTGGCCGACTACGAGCAGGTGACCGCGGCCGCGCGCAAGGCCGAGGAGCGCTTCGGCCCGATCGACGTGTGGGTCAACGTGGCCTTCACCTCGGTGTTCGCGCCGTTCAGCGAGATCACCGCGGAGGAGTTCCGGCGGGTGACCGAGGTGAGCTACCTCGGGTTCGTGCACGGCACGATGGCGGCGCTGGCCCTGATGCGCCCCCGCGACCGGGGCACCATCGTGCAGGTCGGTTCGGCGCTCGGGGAGCGCAGCATCCCGCTGCAGTCCGCCTACTGCGGCGCCAAGCACGCCATCAACGGATTCACCTCCTCGCTGCGCTGCGAGCTGCTGCACGAGAAGTCGGGCGTGCAGGTCACCGTGGTGCAGATGCCGGCGGTCAACACGCCGCAGTTCTCCTGGGTCCGGTCCCGGCTCCCCAACCACCCGCAGCCGGTGCCGCCGATCTACGAGCCCGAGGTCGCGGCGCGCGGGGTGGTGTTCGCCGCCGACCATCCGGGCCGCAAGGAGTACTGGGTGGGGGCGAGCACCGTGGCCACCCTGCTGGCCAACCGGGTGGTCCCGGCCGTGCTCGACCGGTACCTGGGCCGGACCGGCTACGGCTCCCAGCAGACCGGGCAGAAGGTCGCGGCGGACCGCCCCGATAACCTGTTCCACCCGGTCGACGGGAGCGACGGGCACGACCACGGCCCGCACGGCATCTTCGACGACCAGGCCCACGACCGCAGCCCGCAGCTCTGGATCGCCGAGCGTGCCCGGGTATCGCCCGGGCTGCTGGCCGGGACGGCGGTGGCCGGGGCGGCGGTCACCGGGGCGTTTGTCGCGGGCCGGCGCGGACGTCGCCGGTGACGGCCACGGCGCGCGGCCTGCAGACAGTGCGCGCTGCCTACGGGGCGGCGCTGGTCCTGCTGCCCGGCCCGGTGATCTGGCTGGCCACGGGGCAGTTGCCCAGCAGGCGGTCGTGCCGGGTGGCGCAGGTGCTCGGGATCCGGCACCTGATCCAGGCCGCGGTGACCGCCGCCGCGCCGGAGCCGGCCGTGCTCGCGATCGGCGGCCAGGTCGATGCCGTCCATGCCGCGTCGATGCTGGCGCTGGCCGCGGTCAGCCGGGCCGGGCGCCGGGCCGCCCTGACCGACGCGCTGACCGAGGCGGCCTTCGCCGCCGCGGGCCTCTCGGCGTCCGGCGGCGGCGTGGCCGCCAGGGCTGGAGACCCCGCGCTCGCGACCCGAAGCGAATGAACCCCGGGGTTCACCACATTAGAACGGAGTGGACCCCGGGGTTCAGCTTGTTGCGCCGGGGCAGTTCAGACGTTCAGCGTCACTTCGATAGTCAGTTGCCGGCCGGCATGGAGGTTTTGGCGGGGCTTTCCCGGGCAGTCGGCGGGGGTGAGTTTGCCGGTCAGTCAGCAGCGAATTCTCGACGGGATCGAGAATGTACTGGAAGGTGGCGAACCCCGGCTCAGGGCGATGTTCGCGATCTTTACCAGGCTGACCCGCGATGAAGGAGCCCCGCGTACCGAGGCGCTCCGCCAGCAGACGCTGCTGCGGCGGGTCTGGCCGGCGGGCGTCCCGGCCGCCACGGTGCGCGCCATCATCGCCGTCCCGCTCATCCTGGGCCTGATGGCGCTCTTCATCTTCATGGCCATCAACGGCTCCGGCGCGCAGAGCTGCCGGCCCGGGCCGGCCGCGACCCGGACCATGAGCTGCCAGTCGGCCCAGGAGCCACCGGGTCACTCCTAGCCCGCGGCCGGTGACGGCCGCCGGTCGCGGCGCCGCCGGTCGCGGCGCCGTCAGTCGTGGCGATAGCGTTCGGCGTCGGATTCCCGGAGGGTCAAGCCGAGCCCCGGCTGATCCGCGTCGGGGGTCATGGTCCCGCCCTCGGGGTCCAGCGCGCCATCGAAGAACATCCGCTCGATCCGCTGATGGTCGTGGAAGTACTCGACGTGCCGCAGGTTGGGCACCGCGACGCCGACCCGGGCGTGCAGGTTGGGGGCGCAGTGCCCGGAGACCTGGAGGTTGTGCGCGGCGGCCAGGGCGGACCCGCGCAGGAACTCGGTGATGCCGCCGCAGCGGGTCACATCCAGCTGGAGGCAATCCACCGCGCCGGCCGCGATGAGCCGCGCCGAGTCGGCCAGCGACCAGCTGTACTCCCCCGCGGCCACGTCCGGCCGGACCTGGTGGCGCACCGCGGCGAGCCCGGCCAGGTCCTGCGACGACACGGGTTCCTCGAACCAGGTCACCCCGTGTTCGGCGAACCGGTCCGCGACCCGCACCGCCTGCCCGGCGGTGTAGCCGCCGTTGGCGTCGACGTAGAGCTCGGTATCCGGCCCGATGACCTCGCGGGCCAGGGCGACCCGCTCCAGGTCCCGGCGCTCGTTCGTGCCCCAGCTCTCGCCGATCTTGATCTTCACCCGCGGGATGCGGTCCTTCGCTACCCAGCCGGCCAGCTGCTCGCGGGTCTGACCCTCGTCGTAGCTGGTGAAGCCGCCGCTGCCGTAGACGGGGACGCTGTCCCGGGCCTGGCCGAGCAGCTGGGCCACCGACGAGCCGAGCAGCCGCGCCTTGAGATCCCAGAGCGCGATGTCCACGGCGGAGATGGCGGTCGCCGCGATCCCCGGCCGCCCGATGTTCCGGACCGCGCGGGCCATGGCCTCGGCCGCTCCCGGCACGTCCAGCGCGCTGCGGCCGATCACGACGTCGGCCAGCACGTCGGCGATGACGTTCTGCGCCGCGGCCGCCGCGTAGGTCCAGCCGATGCCGCGGGCCGTGCCGGCGCGGACGGACGCGAGCACCATCGTGGTCTTATCCCAGGTGAGCGTCCCGTCCGCCTCCGGCGCATCCGTGGGGATTACGTAGACCGCGGTGGTGATCTCCCGCACGATCGGCCCGTCATCACGCACGGCTGAACCTCCTTGCGGTCATGCCCCGTTTTTCGAGGCTGGCTGACTGCTACCTGCCCCGGCCGGGACCAAACGCGGGCCCGCGCGTTTCCCGGGCCGCTCCCGAGGTAGTGACGGGTATGAACTCCGTATCTGCCACCCGCGCGACACGCAGCGCCAGACGGGCTTCGCGCAGCCCAGCGGCGCACTTCCTGGCCCGCGCCGGCCTGACCGCGCGCGGCGTCATCTACTTGCTGATCGGCTGGGTCGCCGTGCTGGTCGCGCTCGGCCACAGCACGCAGGAAGCCGATCAGCAGGGCGCCCTGCAACTGCTCGCGGGCAAGCCCTACGGGCTGGTTTCGCTGTGGCTGCTCGGCATCGGCTTCGCCGCCTACGCCCTGTGGCGGCTGAGCGAAGCCGCCTTCGGCGTGACCGGTGAGAAGGACGGCGCCGGCCCCCGGCTGCTCTGCCTGGTCCGGGCGGTGATCTACGCGGGGTTCGCCTCCCTGACGTTCAAGGTGATCTCCGGCACGCAGCACAGCCAGTCCCGCCAGCAGCAAGACGTCACGGCCTCGGTCATGCGGCACACCGAGGGCCGGTGGCTGGTCGGGATCGCCGGCCTGATCGTCGTCATCATCGGCCTGGTCCTGGTCAGCCAGGGCGCCCGCCACAAGTTCATGAAGTACCTGCAGACGGCGCAGATGAGCCCCCGGACGCGCCGGATCGTCAAGGTGCTCGGCATGATCGGGACCATCGCCCGCGGCCTGGTCTTCGCGCTGGCCGGCGTGCTGGTGATCGACGCGGCCATCACCCACAAGGCATCGGAGTCGGGCGGCATCGACAAGGCGCTGCTCACCCTGCGAAACCAGCCGTTCGGCGAGTTCCTGGTGATCCTGGCCGGCCTCGGCCTGGCGGTTTTCGGCATCTACGGGCTGTGCGAGGCCCGCTGGCGGAAGGTCTGAGGAGCTGAGCATGCCTAACGTCGCTGTGGTGGCGCACGCCGGTAAGAGCTTCGGCGGTGGCCTGAGCGAACTGCGGACGGTCCTGGCTCAGGAGGGGGTCACCTATCCGATCTGGTACGAGGTGACCAAGAGCCGTAACGCGCCCGCGTGCGCGCGGCGCGCCGTGGCTGAGGGAGCAGAGGTGCTGTTCGTCTGGGGCGGCGACGGCACCGTCCAGCGCTGTATCAACGCGGTCGCCGGGACCGGCACGGCGGTGGCGATATTGCCCGCGGGCACGGCGAACCTCCTGGCCATGAACCTGCAGATCCCCGACGACGTCCCCGAGGCGGTGCGGATCGGGCTGCACGGAGACCGCCGCCGGATGGATACCGGGTCGGTGAACGGCGAGCACTTCACGGTGATGGCCGGCGCGGGATTCGACGCCCGCATGATCGCCGAGGCCGGCCGGGGCATGAAGGACCGCCTGGGCCGGGCGGCGTACCTGTACACCGGGATCAGGAACCTGTCCGCGCACCGGGTCAAGGCCAAGATCGACGTGGACGGTGAGCGCTTCTTTAAGGGGCGGGTCTCGTGCGTGCTGGCCGGCAACGTAGGCCGGGTCCTGGGCGGGGTCGAGGCCTTCCCGCAGGCGCGACCGGACGACGGGCTCCTGGAGTTCGGCGTGGTCACCGCGAAGAACCCGGCCGAGTGGGCCAGGACGTTCAGCAGGCTGGCCCTCGGCCAGGCCGAGCGATCGCCGTTCGTGCAGGTCACGCACGGCACTAAGGTCAAGATCCGGTTCGACAGGAAGATCCCGTACGAGCTGGACGGCGGCGCCCGCCCGGCCCGCAGCGAACTTCGGATCAAGGCCCGGCCGGGCTCCATCACGATCTGCGTCCCGGCCCAGGCCGCGGCCGTTTCGGCCGCGGCGGCGGGAGGCGGTCACCCGTGAACGTCGCGATCCGGCCGCACCGCCTCGCGCCGCTGATCACGGTCACCGTCGCCGCGCTGGTCTTCGTCATCTTGCTCCTCGCGGTGCGCCTGCAGTGGGCGCCGCTCGAATCGGCCGACCACGGGGCCGCCACGAGCATCAACAGCCTGATCGCAGGCAACGCCACCCTGGTGAGCGTGGTCAAGGCGGTCACCTTCGTCGGCAGCAACGGCGTGCTGTGGACCGTGATCGCGGCCGCGACGGTCATCCTGGCCATCCGGCGGCGCTGGCGGCTGGCCGCCTACCTGCTCGTCACCGGCGCGGGCGCGCTGACCCTGGATCCCATCCTCAAGTCGCTGGTCGGCCGGCTGCGCCCGGTGGTAGCGCATCCGATCGCCCACGGCACCGGGGACAGCTTCCCCAGCGGCCACTCGCTCGGTTCGATCGTCTGCTACGGCGCGATCCTGCTGGTCTTCCTGCCCGCCGCCCGCGGCCGGTGGCGGACCGCGTTCGTCACCGTGATCATCACGCTCATCGCCCTGATCGGGATCAGCCGGATCTTGCTCGGCGTGCATTACCTGTCCGACGTGGTGGGGGCCTGGGCGGTCGGCATCACCTGGCTCGGGATCACCGCCCTGGCCTTCGAGCTGAACCGCAGCGCGGCTGGCCAGCCGGTGACCGATCCGGTCACCGAGGGGCTGGAACCCGAGGCCCGCGCCGACCTCAAGCCGGCCCAGCCGGAACCCGGCGCGGGTCGCCGGTTCGGCGGCCACTCCGGGTATCACTGGGGCCGTATCGCCGCCGGGGTCGTCGTGGCCTGGGTCCTGATCCTCGGCATCATCGTCGGAATCGGCGAGCTGATCACCAAGCACGGCCACGGCAACGTGCTCGGCGACCGGACGATCCCGCACTGGTTCGCCGCCCACCGCACCGCCGGCTGGACCCACTGGAGCCTGGTCTTCACCACGCTCGGCGCGACCCAGGCCATCCTCATCGTCGCCCTCGCGACCTGCGTCGTGTTCCTGGCCGTCACCCGGCGCTGGCGGCCGGTCATCTTCCTGGCCGCCGTCATGTTCGGGGAACTGGCCGCGTTCCTGGCCGCCGCCGCCGTGGTCAAACGGCCTCGGCCCAGCGTCACCCAGCTCGACCAGCACCTGCCCACATCCGCCTACCCGTCCGGGCACGAGGCCGCCACCTGCTGCCTCTACGTGGCGATCGCGATCCTGGTCATCGGGCACGCCCGCGGCTGGTGGCGCTGGCTGTTCCTGATCCCCGCGATCGCCATGCCCGTGCTCGTGGCGCTTTCCCGCATGTACCGGGGTGAGCACCACCCGACCGACATCCTGGCCAGCATGCTGTTCGCCGGTCTCTGGCTGACCGCAACGGTCCTGCTGATCAAGCCCAACGCCCGCGATCAGGTCTCCGGCCACGAGGAGCGGAAGACGCGGGCCGAGGCTGCCACCACGGCCCGTTCCGCATAATTGCTTTTGCCGCTGGCGCGTGGTCGCGTCAGGCCGGCAGGCAGCCCGGGCCCTTCCGGCGGGCAGGCAGGTCGAACGCGACCGTGGCGCGGGTACCGCAGGCGCCGGACAGAACCCGCATCCGGTCGGCTATCTGCCGGACGAGCCACAGGCCGTGGCCGGGCCTGCTGGGCAACGGGTACCCGGACCTCGGCGGGTCGCCGTCCTCGACCTGACAGCGCAGCGACCCGGCTAGCTTCCAGATCCGCAGGCGGCCCGCGCCGGCGCCATGATTAACCGCGTTGGCGGCCAGTTCGTGAACGGCCAGGACGACGTCCTCGGCCCGGGCTTCGGGCAGGCCTGCCTGGCAGGCATGAGCCTTAACTCCTGCTCGCAGCGCGTACAGCGTGCCGGAATCGAAGGCCAGGTCCAGGACCGGAAGGTCCTGTTCGGTTGCCGGGTGGTCATCGGCCATTCGATCGCCTCTCCACCGGTCCGGTTCGGCCAGATCGGCTACACGCGCCGCTGCCTCAGGCCAGACCCTCTACCTGCCATACGTCCCGGTAAACCGGTTCCGGCGGACACGAGTCCGGCCCAGCAGGTTTGGCCTGGCGACTGAGGGTAGTGCGGCCAGAAGCCGACCAAGGAGGACAGCTGATGACGCCTCGCCGCACCCGCAGAGATGCCGCAGACCGGACGGCGCAGGGCATCGACCGGATGCTGCGCAACGTGGAAACCGGGCGTTTCGAGCGCAGCCTGTCCGCCCTGACCGCGGCCGGAGCGCTGGTGACCGCGGCGGAGATCTACTTCGAGCACGACAGCGCCAGCTTCGGCAACAAGATGATGTGGCTGCCGGTCGTGCTGGGTCCGGTCGGGGCGGCAGCCGGCGTGGCCGGGTTCTTCAGCCGCCGGATGGCGAAGACGGCGCTGCCGATCGCGTCGGCGGCAATCGTGGTCAACGGCGTGCAGGGCACCTACCTGCACGCCCGCGGCATCGCGCAGAAGCCCGGGGGCTGGAAAAACGCCCGTTACAACATGGAGATGGGACCGCCGCTGCTGGCCCCGCTGCTGGTCACCATGGTCGGCGGGATGGGGCTCCTGGCGGCGATCCTGCGGCGGGAGAAGTGAGCGGTACCGCCCCGGGCCGGGGCCGCCGGTTTCCCGGTTTCGACGTGCTGGACCAGGTCCCGCACTGGGACCGGGTGACGGCTGATGTCGTCCTGGCCAGGACCGTTACCCCCGCCCCGGTGAAGTTCTTCACCGAACCGGAGGAGTCCTGCGCGCGCGCCCTGCTCAACCTGCTCACCGGCCAGGACGGATCCGAGGGTGAGCTGGCCGTCCCGGTCCTGGAGATGGTCGACGCCCGGCTGGCGGCGGGCGAAACCGACGGCTGGCGGTACGACGACATGCCCGAGGACGGCCAGGCGTGGCGG
>Ga0070730_10004564_pt1 | contig 12106 bp, 7 predicted proteins | sample Coa_R1_3_FD_66447 | JGI IMG/M metagenome (GOLD analysis project Ga0070730, IMG submission 66447) | Surface soil microbial communities from Centralia Pennsylvania, which are recovering from an underground coalmine fire - Coalmine... | ecosystem: Environmental > Terrestrial > Soil > Unclassified ... | reverse complement strand
AGCGAGCTTCAGGGGCTAAAGCCCCCGATGAAGGGCCATTGCTTATGTCGGAGCTGAAGCTCCGACCCCCCGAAAGGCTGTCAGAGGCGGCGGAACGAAAAGCAGATTCCTCACTCCGCGAAAATCGCGCGGCTTCGGAATGCCAAACTGGAGAGGCTTCCGCACTTAAAGCATTCACTTTGTAGGGCGCATATTGCATGTGAACGGACATCACGTGTTTGCCGCTGGGCGCGAGGGAGGGATCGAGGAGAGAAGGAATGGCGGCTTCAAGAAAGGGCGCGCGGGAAAAGTCCCCGTACTTCGAGTCGTCGAAGGCGCGCTCGAGGTAATCGATTTCGGGGCCGATGTGAATGCGGCCGGTGAGCGCGGCGTTTTCATCGCGTTCATTTTTGAGGGCGGGGAAATTCGGAAGCGCATCGAGGGCGAAGAAGACGCTCGCGACGGTTCCCTGGCAGCGATAGTGCTGCATCTGTCCCAGGAAGCTGGGCGCAAGATGCACAGGCTCGATTAATTTCAGGAATGTGCGCTTGGGATCGGCGGCGGAAACGACGGCGCTGGCAGGAATTTCTTCTCCGTTCATGAGCGCGACGCCAGTGACCGCACCGTCTTTCACGAGGATGCGCTCGACTTCGGCGGAGGTGCGAATTTCCGCGCCGGCTTCTTTCGCGGCGGCGGCCATGGCCTCGGAGAGAGCGCCCATGCCACCACGCGCGTAGATCGGGTTGCCGTCCGGCAGGCCGCCTGCACCCACGCGCAGCAAAAGAAGGGCGGTGGTTCCGGCGGACCAAGGTCCCGCAGCGGCACCGACAATTCCTCGCGCGGCGATGACGGAGCGCAATAATTCCGTTTCGAAAAATTCCGCGACGAAATCGGCGACGGCCATGGGTCCCCAGCGCAGCAACCGCTGCATGTCGCGTTTGCCGAGCTTGCGGAATCCCTTTCCCGCTGCGAGCAAATTCCAAATGTCGGTGGAAGTGGGGTGATCGATATCCGGCGGAGGGATCGTGAGCAAGCTGCCGATGAAGTTGCGCGCGCTATCGAGAATTGTTGCAAGCTCGAGATATTTTTCGGAATCGTGCTGCGAGAACGGCGCAATGCGTTTGGCGGATTCGGCGGCGCTCGAATGCAAAAGCAGCGGGCGGGAGTCGAGCGAGGGCGCAAAGACGCGGCATTTCGGTTCGAGATATTGCAAGCCGTGACGCTCGAGCTGCATGTCTTTCGCGACGGCTGGTGCGAGCGGGCCAGCGGCGCCGTCGAGGACGGAGGCACGAAAGCCGGGATGAAATTCCTCGGTGACAGCGGCGCCGCCGACGACGGCGCGGCGTTCGAGGACGAGCGGCTTGAATCCGGCGCGCGCCAAATAAAATGCGGTGACGAGGCCGTTGTGGCCGGCGCCGATGATGATGACGTCGCGCGAAGTCATTTAGGCCGGCTCCGAAAAAGCGCAGCAGAGCGAGCCGACACTTCGGAGCTGTGTTCGGTACGGCAAAGCGGCGTCGAGCCGCCGCAGTCCAAAAGTGCAAAACCAAAAAAGCAGATTCCTCGTCGCTGCTCAGTGCTTCGCGCTAAGCAAGACGGCTCCTCGGAATGACATAGTAAAAAATGGCGGCCCACGGCTAGCGTGCTCCTATGTCTTTGAGAATTTCGAGGGCGGCGAGGCGGCCGGGCGCGCCCATGATTCCGCCGCCGGGATGCGTCGCGGAGCCGCACATGTACAAATTTTCGACGGGCGTGCGGTAACGCGCCCAGCCGGCGACGGGGCGCAAAAAGAAAAGCTGTTCGAGGGAGAGTTCGCCCTGAAAAATATTCCCTTCGGTGAGGCCGATTTGCTCTTCGATGTCGAAGGGCGTGAGGACCTGGCGGCCGATGATGATGTTTTTCAAGTTGGGCGCGAATTCGGCGATGGTGTTGATGACAGCGTCGCCAAATTCTTCGCGGCGAGCGGGCCAGTCGCCATTCTTCAGTTTGTACGGCGCGTATTGCACGAAGCAAGACATCACGTGCTTGCCGGGCGGCGCTACGGAAGGATCGGTCAAGCTGGGAATGACGATATCGATATAGGGATGATGCGAAAATTCACCGTACTTCGCCTGATCATAGGCGCGCTCCATGTATTCGACCGAGGGCGAAATCGAAATCGCGCCGCGCAGATGGCGTCCCGCGCCGGGCAAACATTTGAAATCGGGAAGGGCGTCGAGAGCGAGATTTATTTTGCCGGAGGAGCCGCGATATTTGTAACGGCGGACCTCTTCGACGAATTCGTCCGGCAGGCCGCGCGGGTCCATCATTTTCAGGAATGTGAGATTTGGATCGACGCTCGAAGAGACAATCTTCGCTTCGATCTCTTCGCCGCTTTCGAGGACGACGCCTGTCGCACGGCCAGCACGCGTGTTGATGCGAGCTACGGGGGCTTCGGTGCGAATTTCGGCGCCGGCTTCGCGCGCCGCGTCCGCAATGGCGTTTGAAATTGCTCCTGTGCCGCCGCGGCTGAATCCCCAGGCGCGAAAGGCTCCGTCGATTTCGCCCATGTAATGATGCAGGAGAACGTATGCGGTGCCGGGAGAGCGGACGCCCAGAAAAGTGCCGATGATTCCGGAGGCGGACATGGTGGCTTTGAGGACGTCGGTTTCAAACCACTGATCGAGGAAATCGGCGGCGGACATGGTCATGAGCTGGACGAGATTGTATTTGTCCTCGGCGGCGAGGGCTTGAAAGCGCTTTGCGAGAAACATTAATTTTTTCAGGCCGGCGGGATGGAGCGAAGTTGGATCCGGCGGGACCATGCCGAGGAGCGGCTTGACGAAACGGCACATCTGCAGCATTTGCTTGCCGAATTCGTCGTAGGCTTCGGCGTCGCGGCGGGAATGGCGGATGAGCTCGCGGCGCGTCTTTGCATGATCGTTGACGCGCCACAAATAATCGCCGTTGGGCATGGGCGTGAAAGTGCCGTCAAGCGGCAAAATTTCCAAACCGTGGCGCGGCAAGTCGAGATCACGAATGATTTCAGGGCGCAACAGCGAAACGACGTAGGAGCAGACGGAAAATTTGAAGCCGGGAATGATTTCTTCGGTGACGGCGGCGCCTCCGAGGACGTAGCGGCGTTCGAGTACGAGGACTTTTTTGCCCGCGCGCGCGAGGTACGCCGCGTTCACAAGGCCATTGTGGCCGCCGCCGATGATGATTGCGTCGTATCGCTTGGGCATGGAGTCTCTATGCGCGTTACGCGCTTACTTCAGGGGCTAAAGCCCCAAAAAGAACAGCTCGCTATGTCGGAGCTGAAGCTCCGACCCCCTGAAAAGCACATCTCGGTCGCTCGGGAGGTTGCAAAACTGAAGGCGAGCTTCGGTCTCGTAAAGAGAACGGACATTCTACAGGGGGAGGATGGATGGGACAAGCACGGCAAAAAGTCAGCTGGGAGCAACGGGAGGGATTTGCGACTGCAAGAAGCTGCGAACCTGCTGGCGCTCAATTTCAGATAATTGCGCGACCGGCAAGATCACGAATTGGTTTCCTTCGGTCTGGTCTATCAGAACGACTCGATGCCCTTCCCGCCAGCCTTTGAAGCTTCTCCATGGTAGGAAGCTCGTTGCTCCATTTGGTCCATCTAGTTTCACGCCTTCATTCGTAAGATTTACTTGATCCGGAAGCGTCATGTTGAGCTGCGTGAAAGCCCGCGTCTGGGCTCGTTTGGTCCTATAGATACTCCAAACGAAGATTGTGGCGATGATTGCCCAAATTATAGCGATCGCGCTCCAGTTGGGCTTTGTCTGGCCCAAAAGGCCGGAAATTGTTCCCCACGTCACAGCAACTAACAAAAGGATCCCATACCAATTCGCGAGGGCAAACTTCGGCCAGTACGTCTTCGAGCGCGCCGTCTTTCGCACATCGCTCAAATCTAGTTCGCTTAGCTTACCTGTAAACTCCATGTCCGTGCTTATACCATGACCTCCGGGCGTCCCAAAGTTCGCCTTTAACGAGGCCATCGCTGACCGCGCTAACCGGGAGCGCGCGGGGCGCTTGCTGGAACACAAACGTGCACACTATAATCTGCGGCGAGAAAACGGTTCGCGAACCAGCGAGCGAACGGAGAGACAAATTGCCGATTGGGACAGCGGTGCATGAGAGGACGTTCAAACTTTGCGAGAGCTTGAATTATCGCGAGTGGTCCGGGTATTACACGGTGAGCGCGTATGAAGCGCATCACGAGCACGAATACAACGCGATACGCAACGCGTGTGCGTTGATTGACGTAACGCCGCTGTACAAATATTTCATCACGGGTGCGGACGCAACGACGTTCGTGAATCGGGTAATCACGCGAGACATTCGAAAAGCCGGCGTGGGGCAGGTGATTTACTGCTGCTGGTGCGACGAGCAAGGCAAAGTGGTGGATGACGGCACGATTTCGCGTCTCGGCGAAAATACGTACCGGTGGACGGCGGCTGATCCGAGCCTGCGCTGGTTCGAGCAGAATGCGCTGGGTCTCGACGTGAAGATCGAGGACATTTCCGAAAAAGTGGCGGCTCTGGCGCTGCAAGGGCCGACGTCCGCGCGGCTGCTGCGGCAAATCGCGGATGCGGACATCACGAACCTGAAATATTTTCGCGTGACGCACGGGAAAATCGCAGGCGTGTCCGTCGACATTTCGCGAACAGGATACACGGGCGATTTGGGCTACGAAATCTGGATGCCGTGGGACGACGCGACGAAGGTGTGGGACGAACTGACGGCGAAGGGCCGGCAATTCGATTTGCATCCGACGGGAATGCTGGCGCTGGACATGGCGCGCATCGAAGCGGGTTTGCTGCTGATTGAAGTGGATTACACGAGCAGCAAGCGCGCGCTGATCGAATCGCAGAAATATTCGCCATACGAGATCGGGCTGAGCCGCATGGTGAATCTGGAGAAGGAACACTTCGTCGGGCGCGAGGCGCTGATTGAAGAGCATAAACGCGGGGCGAAACGGCAGTTTGTCGGGCTGGATATTAATTGGGATGAAGTGGAAGCGCTCTACGACAAAATCGGCCTGGCGCCGCAAGTGCAAAGCACGGCGTCGCGCGTCGCCGTCCCGATTTACGATGTGGGCGGAGCGCACATCGGAAAAGCTACTTCGACCACATGGTCACCGACGTTGAAAAGGATGATTGCGCTCGCCAGCGTTGCCGCCGAGTACTCGAAGCCGGGGACGAAACTGAAAATGGAATTCACCGTCGAGGCGGTGCGGCATCGCGTGTCCGTGACCATTGCGAATTTGCCGTTTTTCAACCCGCCAAGAAAGATGGCGACGCCAACTGTGTGACTTCGTCCCAGGGAAAAAGTCGAGAAGCAGATTCCTGCCCCGGCAGGCAAGCCTCACACCGCAAAAAATGCGGGTTCGGAATGACAGCGAAAAGGTGGCGGCGCGGAAGATGGCAACGCCTGCCGCGTGACGCTCGCTTCGGGAAAAACGCTCAGTACCGGCAACAGGAGGCGGCGGTGACGCCGCGCATTCGCGCGGCGTGGGCGGGGGTGAACACCGCCCCTACGAGAAGCACAAGAGAAATGCAGATTTCCTGCCTGCGGTAGGCAGGCTCGTCGCGGTTGCTCCTCGGAATGACAACGGACGGAATTTTTCAACAAGCTGTTAAGCAACAGAGGGACTTTAAGGGGGAATCATGTTCGAGGGATCAAGGCGAAGGCGCAGGACTACGGCTTTCCTGGGAATCTTTGCATTCTCTTGCGTTTTTGCGAGCAGCCCGCGGCTGAGCGCGCAAAGCGCGCCGGGGCCGATTCATCTGGCGGTGGATGCAACACACGCGCCACAGAAAATTCTGCATGTCGTCGAAGAGATTCCCGTTCATCCCGGTCCGCTGACGCTTTTTTATCCCGAGTGGATTCCCGGTGAACATGCTCCGGACGGCCCGATCACGGATGTGGCTGGCATGGAATTCACGGCGAATGGCAAACGTATCGCGTGGAGGCGCGATCTGGTGGATATGTTCGCGATTCATCTGGATATTCCCGCGGGCGCCGAGTCGCTGCACGTCACTCTGGATTTTCTGCTCACCGCCCCTGCTTCGGGATTTTCGGCTGGCGCGTCGGCCACGGCGCAGCTCGACGTGCTGAGTTGGAATCAGGTGCTGCTATATCCGAAGGGCTGGCCCGCACGCGAGCTGACTTTTGATGCAAGTCTCCGTCTGCCCGAAGGCTGGAAGTTCGGCACAGCGCTGCCCGTGGAAAAGGAAGCGGGCAACGAAATCATTTTCAAGCCCGCGCCGCTCAACACGCTGGTCGATTCGCCCGTCCTTTCCGGCCATTATTTCCGCGCCATTCAACTGACGCCGGGCCAGACGCCGTCACACGAAATCGACATGGCCGCCGATAGTCCCGAAGCGCTTGAAATGCCTGCGGAAACGCAACTCGCCTACAAACGGCTGGTCGCGGAGACGGGCGCGCTTTTCGGTTCGCGGCATTATCGCGATTATCATTTTCTGCTGACGCTCAGCGACAACGTTGCGCACTTCGGCCTGGAGCATCACGAATCGAGCGACGATCGCGTGGACGAGCGGACGATGATTGATCCAACGCTGCGGATCACAAACGCCGACCTGTTGCCGCACGAATTCACGCACTCGTGGAATGGGAAATTCCGGCGCCCGGCCGGGCTGGCAACGCCGGATTACAACACGCCGATGAAGGGCGACCTGCTGTGGGTCTACGAAGGCCTGACGCAATATCTGGGCACAATACTTTGCGCGCGCAGCGGTCTGTGGACGTCGGAGCAGCTTCGCGAGCATCTCGCCGACGTTGCGGCAACGCTCGATCATCGCCCGGGACGCGAGTGGCGCCCGCTGCAGGATACGGCGGACGCGGCGCAGCTTCTCTACTTCGCGGCTCCGCAGTGGGCGAATTGGCGGCGCAGCACCGATTACTACGATGAAGGCACGCTGATCTGGCTGGACGTGGATACGACGCTGCGCAAGTTGACCAACGACAAGAAATCCATGAACGATTTCTGCAGAATTTTTCACGGCGGCCCCGGAGGCAAGCCCGCGCTGAAAACCTACACTTTTGACGACATCGTTACGACGCTCAACGAACTTGCTCGTTATGACTGGGCGAAATTCCTGCGCGAGCGGCTTGACTATGTTGGTCCGCAGGCGCCGCTTGGCGGAATCGAAGGCGGAGGTTACAAGCTAGTTTACAGCGACGCGCCGAATCAAATGATTCTCGACGATGAATCGACCGACAACCATCTGGATCTGACCAACTCGATCGGCGTTGTGCTCGAAGAGGACGGCACAATTCGCGATGTGATCCACGGCATGTTTGCGTACCGCGCAGGAATCGGGCCGGGAATGAAAATTCAGGCCGTGAATGGGCGACGATGGTCGGTCAAGACGATGCGCAACGCTATCGAGGACAGCGCAAAGGAAACGCGTCCGCTGAAACTGCTGGTTGCGAACGGCGGTTTCGTGGAGACGTACGAGATCGACTATCACGACGGGATACGCTATCCGCATCTGGAGCGCGTGGAAGGCGCTTCGGATTATCTGGATGAGATTATCAAGCCGCTCGCTTCGGGAAATGTAACCGGCTTGCCGCCCGCGAAAGGCTGGAACGCTTCAAAGCGCGGAGGAAAGTGACGCGAGGCAAGGAGGTAGTGTTGCGCAAGCGACTGCCAATAGCCGTCGGCGTGGTGTTGATCCTGATTGGCGTTGCGGCGCTGATACATCCACAATTCAGCTATCGCGTGGAACAACATTCCCAGCAAGTGGGCTCGATGAAAGTTCTTTTCGAGACGCGAAAAGTGATTCACTTTCCATTGTGGTTCAGCATACCGATTCTGACGATTGGAGCGGCTTTTCTGATAACGGGCCTGCGCAAGGATTGACGTAGGAATGTGGGTAGTTGGACAAATTCCTGCGCGGAGGGTTCGGCCGATACAGGCAAGTTTGAAAGCCCGGACAACCAAAGACCTCACGTCAGCCCGGCAGAAAGCGCCGGCCGGGACGTGAGCTACAAGGGAAACGCGCGCGGGGCGCTCAGTAGCTTTCTTCGTCTGAGGCGCTGACTTTTCCGGCGAACCGGCGGTAGACCATCACAAAGTAAATCGTGGCAAGAATGATACCGATGGTCCACCAAACGAGGCCGATCTTGAGACCGTAATCCGCGGCTTTTGCGTTTTCCACGGTCAGCGACAGGGCTGGGCTGGTGCTGGCGGGGAGAACGTCCGGGTAGAGACCGAAGGCGACGCTTGCGAGCATCCCGACAAGATAAATGCAGGACGAATAGAACGCACGGCTTTCGTTTTTCAGAAATACAATCGTAGCAACCAAGGACGCGACCGCGATAGCGGGGAAAATGTATCCCCACGGCCGTGCGGCGTAGCTGGCGTAGAGATGCGGCTGCAGTGAAAAGCTCGACCATGTGATCAGAATCGTGAAAAGGGCAACGGCCCACCAAAGTGCGGCCGCCAGTTTGCGCGCGCGTTCGTGAAGAGCGCCTTCGGTTTTTAGCGCCACCCACAGCGCACCATGAAGGGTAAGAGCCACAAGGGCGGTGACGCCAGCGAGAATCGTGTACCAATCGAGAATGCCGGTTTCGCCGTGAGGGCGAAAATTCGTCCAGAGCGCCTCAAAGAATTGTCCGTGCGCATTGAGCGGCACACCGCGGACAACGTTTCCCAGCGCCGCGCCATAAAACACAGCCAGGAGCAAGCTCGCGAGGAAGAAAACGCTGCCCCAAAAGGATTCCCAGATGGGGATCTTCACGTGGCTGCGAAATTCCAGCGAAATACCGCGCAGGATGAGGAGCCACAATACGATCATCAAGGGAAGATAAAATCCGCTGAAGCTGGCGGCGTATAGAGCCGGGAATGCGAAATAAAGCGTGCCGCCCGCGGCGAGCAACCAGACTTCGTTGGCGTCCCACACCGGCCCGACGGTGCGGGAGACGAGCCTGCGCTCATCTTCGTTGCGCGCGACGAGCCGATGGACGATTCCTGTGCCGAGATCGAATCCGTCGAGCACGACGTAGACCGTCAGCATCAGCGCTGTTAAGCAGAACCAGACGGCGCCCATTTTTCCTTACCTCGCCAAGACAGTTGACGCAGCCGCTTCCAATTCGAGGCCGCGCTCAATCTCGCGATAAACCAAAAACAAATATAAAATTCCCAGCACAGTATACAAACCCATGAAACCGATGAGCGTGAACCACGCACTCCCCGCGGAAACGAGCGGCGATGCGCCCGCCGACGTGCGCAGCATTCCGTAAATCAGCCACGGTTGACGGCCCGCTTCGGCGGTGATCCATCCCGCCGTGTTGGCGATGAACGGAAACGGCAAAGCGAGCATGATGATCCACAACATCACGCGGCTGCGATAAAGCGCGCCACGCCACAACAGAAAAGCGGCAATCACAAATATCGCGATGAATATTGTGCCGAGGCCAACCATGATGTGGTAACTGAAATAAACGAGCTCGATTTGATCCGGCCACGTGTCTCGCGGAAATTGATCGAGGCCTTTCACCTCCGCGGTCCAGGCTCGATAGGTCAAAAAGCTCAGCCCGCGCGGAATGATCAGTGGATTATCGAGACGCTGTTTCGCGACGTCGGGCTGGCCCAGGATGGCAAGAGGCGCGCCTTTCTCGCTGTGAAATAATCCCTCCATTGCCGCGAGCGTGACGGGCTGATAGCGGGCGAGCATGACACCTTGCGCGTCGCCCGTCGGATAAAGTTGCAGGATCGCGGCGAGCACGCCAACAATCACGCCAACGCGCAAGAACGTCCGGCCGTAATCGACGTGCCGCCCGGCGAGAATATAAAATGCGCCAATGGCCGCCATCACGAAGCAGCCGGTTTGCAGCGCGCCGATCATTGTGTGCGGGTATTGCCACAGCGTCCATGGATTCAGAAGCAAACCCCAGAAACTCTGCAATCCGAATGCGCCATTTGTGCTGAGAGAATATGCGACCGGGTGTTGCATCCATGCGTCCGTCGCGACGATGAAGTATCCGGAAAGCCACGAGCCCACAAAAACCATGATCGCGGAAAACCAATGGCCAATGCGGCCAAGGCGCTTTTCTCCAAACAGGAAAAGTCCCAAGAAGCTCGATTCGAGGAAGAAAGAAAACACACCTTCCATGGCCAGCGTCTGTCCGATCACGCCGCCAGCGGCTTGCGAAAATGCCGCCCAATTCGTTCCAAACTGAAATTCCATGGGAACGCCGGTGACGACGCCGACAGCAAAGTTGATGCCGAAAATCTTGGCCCAGAAACGCGCTGCGCGGTTGTAATGTTCGTTGCCGGCACGCAACGCCATGGTTTTCAAGACGACGATGAGCAGAGCGAGTCCCATCGTGATTTGCGGGAAAATATAATGGAACGTGACGGTGAAGGCGAATTGCAAGCGATCAACAATGAGCGCGCTTTGCAAGGAAGTTCCTTCCGACGAAAGCGAATCATACACCAACTTAGGAAATGCGTTGATTCGTCGAGCCGAGGTTTCATTCGTGCATGCGTCGCGCTTGGCATCGTGACTGAAAAGTGACATCATTTTCACCGACAAGCACAGCGAAGAATAGTTCCGAGGAGGCCATTCCATGCGTTTTGCGGAGGGCGTGATTTGGATCGTGTTTTCTTGCTTGTTTTTGTGTACGTCAACTTCCGCACAAACGCGGAAACGCGCGATCCAGTTCGACAACATGATTGCCATGCATCGCTTGAGCGATCCGCAGGTTTCTCCCGACGGCAAATGGGTGGCGTATGTGGTTGCGACGCCTGATATGCGGGCGAACCACTCCTTGAGCAACATTTGGATCGTGCCGGCGAACGGAGGCGAGGAACGGCAACTGACGCGCAGCGGAAGCGATTCGCGACCGCGCTGGTCGCCCGACGGGAAGCAAATCGCGTTTCTGTCGTCGCGCGACGGCGCGACACAGATTTATGTGATGTCGGTTTACGGCGGCGAAGCTACGCGTGTTACTTTTCTTTCGACCGACGTCGACAATGAGATTTGGTCGCCCGACGGGAAATGGATGGCGTTCGTTTCGCGCGTGTATCCTGACTGCCGCGACGACGCTTGCAACAAAGCTCGCGACGAGGCGGCGGCGAAAAATCCAGTCAAAGCGCACATCGCGACGCGCCTGCTCTACCGCCACTGGACCGATTGGGCGGACGGAAAGCGCAGCCATCTTTTTGTTACTGCGGTAACGAAAGGAACGCCGCGCGACCTTACAGTTGGCGCGGATTATGATGTTCCTCCGTTCAATATGGGCGCGCCTGAGGCGATCGAGTTTTCTCCGGACAGCGCGGAGCTTTGCTTCACCGCAGATACTCAAAAAGACGAAGCGCTCAGCACGAACGGCGATCTATTCACGGTTCCGGTTTCCGGTGAATCAGAGCCCAAGCGCATCACGACAAACAAAGGCGACGATTGGGGGCCTGCGTATTCGCCCGACGGAAAATGGATCGCGTACCGTTCGCAAATGACTGCGGGATACGAAAGCGATCGCTGGCAACTGATGCTTTACAATCGGTCGAACGGCGAGCACACGGACATCACGACGAATTTCGACCGGAATATCGAATCGTATGTGTGGTCTCCGGACAGCCGCATGATTTATTTTCAGGCGGAAGACAAGGCCGAAATGCCGATCTATTCGATTGCTGCGCCGGGAAATTCGCCGAAAACCGTTGTTGCGGACGGCTTCAACGGGGAATTTTCGCTGAGCGCGGATGGCACGCGGCTGGTTTTTTCGCGTTCGAGCCTGACGTATCCCGCGGAGATTTTCTCAGCGAATTCGGACGGTACAGGCGTTCGGCAAATCACGCACCAAAATGCCGCGCTTCTTACGTCGCTTGAACTGCCCGCCGCGGAGCCATTCTGGTTCGCTGGGGCAAACAACACGAAAGTCGAGGGGCTATTGGTCAAGCCGCCGCATTTCGATGCCACGAAAAAATATCCGATGCTGTTGCTGGTTCACGGCGGGCCGCAGGGCGCGTGGGACGATGAATGGGGTTATCGCTGGAACCCGGAAATCATGGCGGCGCCGGGCTATGTGGTAGTAATGATCAATCCGACCGGCTCGACGGGCTACGGGCAGAAATTCACGGACGCAATAC
>Ga0070730_10004560_pt1 | contig 12112 bp, 9 predicted proteins | sample Coa_R1_3_FD_66447 | JGI IMG/M metagenome (GOLD analysis project Ga0070730, IMG submission 66447) | Surface soil microbial communities from Centralia Pennsylvania, which are recovering from an underground coalmine fire - Coalmine... | ecosystem: Environmental > Terrestrial > Soil > Unclassified ... | reverse complement strand
CCCCGCCTGGAAGGTGCGGCACGCGTTCTACGGCAAGCCCTGGATCTGGAACGTGCTCTACAACTTCGGCGGCAAGGTGAGCGTGAATGGCGACCTCCCGCGGATTGCCGCCAACCTTGACAGCGCCATCACGAGCCCCGCGCGTGGGCGCCTCGAAGGCCTTGGCATGACCATGGAAGGCCTCGGCACCAACCCCATCGTGCCCGACTTCGTGCTGAGCCAGATCTGGCGAGACACCGTGCCCGACGTCGAGGCCTGGACGCGCGACTGGGTGACGCGCCGGTACGGCTCCTTCGATTCCTCCGCGTGGAGCGCATGGCAGTTGCTGCTCAAGACCGCGTTTCACTCGGCGGCTCAGACCGGGAATTTTCTCGCCGAACGCCCGCAGTTTTATGTGAAAGGAAAGCCGTATCGGTCGGAGCCGGTGCCTCCGTACGACGGCAAGATCCTCGCGGCGGCTCTCGATTCCCTCCTCGCCGCCGCACCCAGGCTCTCGGCGAGTGATGCCTATCGCTATGACGTCGTCAACCTCACCCGTCAGGTGCTCGACGAATTGGGGTTGCCGCTCGTCACGCGGGTCGAGGACGCGTACGACCGCAAGGACCGGAAGGCGCTCCTGGCCGCCGAGGGGCAGGTGGAGGCCCTGCTCGTCGATCTCGACCGGCTGGTGGGCACGCGCCCGGAGTTCCTGATGGGCCGCTGGCTCTCCGACGCCAAGCGCTGGGGCACGACCGATGCCGAGCGACGGCTCTACGAGTGGAACGCGCGGAACCTCATCACGCTCTGGGGCACCAAGTGCACGGAGGGTGAGAACGACGACCTGAACCTCTACGCATATAAGGAATGGCAGGGGATGTTCAGCCGGTACTTCCTGCCACGGTGGAAGGATTTCTTCGGGAGGCTCAACCGCTCGCTCGACTTCGGGACGACCTTCGATCGGGCACCGTTTGCAGAGGCATCGTGTGCATGGGAGCAGCAGTGGTCGCGAGAGACCGATGCCTATCGAACGGTGCCGCAGGGGGATCCGATTTCCACGGCGAGGGAGCTCATCGGCAAGTGGTACCGTCTTGGCACCACCCCGGCCTCGCGCCGCTAAAGCACAGGCAGGAGTTATGAACACCCAATACCATCGCCCATGGTAGTTCATAACCCCGGACGCAAGTCCGGGGTGTAACGACGGACGGACTGGTCATCCTGAGCGAGCGCGTATGCGCGAGCGAAGAGCTTGCCCTGAGCGAAGCGAAGGGACCCCACTCGCTTTGGGCAGGAACAATCGTCACAGCCGCCCACCCTCCAATACGAGCTCTCAAGAAGTATGTGCGGGGTCCCTTCGCTGCGCCGAGGTGCTCCTGCCCCAGACGAGCGGGGTCCTTCGCGCCACTTCGTGGCGCTCAGGATGACAAGTGATCGCTATTAAGAAGAAGAAATGAAGTGGAAGTTCCGATGTGCTCTAACGATGAGTTGCCGCCCCCAACCCCAGTGCCCCGTTGAGCCACCTGACCAGCGGCAAGAGCCGCACGAATTCCTTCTCGAGCAACGCTCCGATGGCCTTGTCCGTGATTTCCCGATCGGAGAGTTCCCTGCCTGCCGTGAACGACTGATACTTGAGCCATTCACTCGCTCGGGTGTCGGGATCGAAGCCCCGAGGGACCCGTTTCAGCATCCCTTCCTTATCTAGTCCCCCAAAGCGCCGCTTGAAGGCGGGGTCCTTCACCACCTTCTCGAACGTCTGCGGCTTCTCCGCCACCCTCTCGCGCAGCTTGTTCAGCACCGGCCGCGGCGGCATCCACAGGCCGGCACCCACCATCGACCCACCTGGCTCCAGATGGAAGTAGAAGCCCGCGCTCCCCGACTCGGCGCTATCGCCCACGCGGGGGTCGGCGTCCTTGTGCCAGAACCAGCAGGCGGCGTTGGTCTTGTAGGGTGACTTGTCCTTGGAGAACCGGACGTCCCGATAGATCCGGAACATGGACCTCTTGGGGTCACCGGTGATCTCGGGGGCCGAGCGGGCGAAGCGGACGTCGAGCTCTTCGATGAGGGCGCGCATGGGGGCGACCACCAGCGCGAGGTATTCCTCTTTATGAGCCTCGAACCAGGGCTTGTTGTTGTGGCGCTTGAGGTCCCTGAAAAACCGCAGGGCAGCAGGGGTGAAGGACACTAAAGGATCGTCTTGAGGTCGAGCGCAAACCCCGGAAGCACATCCTCGCCCTCCAGGGTCTGGTCCTCAGTCACGAGGCTTTCGGAGGCGTCCGCCCGGTACACCTTGGCGACTCGACGAATCGGGTCGATCAACCAGATCAACCGAGTGCCGGCGCCGAGCCAGTCCGCCACCTTGGCGAGGACTTCACGTGGGCGATTTCGGGGAGACAGGACCTCTACCACAAGATCGGGACCTAGCTCGACATACCCGACGGGGTCAGGGTCAGGAGTCCTGCCCTTGCTGACGAAGGCGACGTCAGGGCCGCGGACGGTGTCGGGATCGCGGGCGAGCGTGAATCCGGTATCTCCGGCGTAGACGGTGCCGAGACCGTGCGCCTTGTTGTGCATGCCGATAGCCAAGGCCAGCTCGGCGGTGATGCGACCGTGCCTGCCGCCGGGAGGCTCGCGGACCACGAGCACACCCCGGACCAGCTCCGTCCGTTTGTTGGGGAGGTTGAGGTGCAGGAGCTCTTCCGCCGACACCAGGGCCTGCGGGGTCATGGGCGGAACGTAGGCGGGCTCGGCGGCCATCGCAAGAACATTGCCACTCGGCATCAATGGCGAATCAACCCCGGGTCACCCGTGCGGTCCACCCCGGGCTCACGCCTTCGGTCCACCCCGGGCTTGCGCCCGGGGTTAGGTAAGGCAGTTACCTTCACTGGGTATGGAAATCACCATCGCATCGAGTCCAGCACAAATCGATTCCGCAAAGGGCTTGTTCACCGAGTACGCCGAGTCGCTCGGGTTCAGCCTGTGCTTCCAGGGGTTCGACAAGGAAATGGCCGAGTTGCCGGGTGCCTATGTGGCGCCGAGGGGGCGGTTGCTGTTGGCGACCGTGAATGGCGAGCCCGCGGGGTGTGTCGCGTTGCGGCCGATGCCGGATGGAGCGTGCGAGCTGAAGCGGCTCTTCGTTCGACCGGCGTATCGATCGACGGGGCTGGGCCGGCAATTGATGGACCGGATCCTCGCTGAGGCTCGAGGGATCGGCTATCGCCAGATGCGTCTCGATACGATCGTGGGGCAGATGGACAGGGCGATCACGATGTACCGGCGGTACGGATTCAAGGAGATCGAGCCGCACGGGGGGCACCCGGTGCCGGGGAGCCTCTATATGGAGATGGATTTGTAGACGAACCCCTCGAGAAAACCGTTACTCCATTCCTTTTTTTCCAAATGCAATGGCGGTGTCACCCTGAGCGAAGGGCGCGAAGCGACCGAAGCGAAGGACCCTGCTCGCGCTACATGGGAACAACTCCAGGACCGTGAACCGCTCTTGCTCATAACGCAGCGGGGTCCTTCGCTCGCGCTAACGCGCTCGCTCAGGATGACAGGCGCGCTCGCTCGTTAAAAAAAGAAGGGGAGTTACGGGGTACACCCGGGCATGCGAAAGGCCCCGATGCGCGTCGAGTAGTTCTCCGCACCCTTCTTGTAGTAATCCCCCACATACCAGATGGTGCAGTCATCGCTCGGGTCGACGGCGGTCTGCGTGTAATCCTCCCAGCGCAGCGTGTTCTTCTGCGCGCCCTCGCCTTCCGCGAGTACGGTTTCGTGGAGTGTCAGGGTGCCTGGAGGATCAGTCGCCAAGCGGCCGGCGAATCGCTGGCCCGGGAAATCCCTCTCGCCGCCGTAGGAGTAGCCGATACCGATGTTGCCCGCCTGGTCCATCGCGGCGCTCGCCATCCACCGGTCGAAGCCATCTGGCGCGTAGGTCCCCTGTTGGGTCAACCGTACGGTGTGGTCAGGCGCGATGGTGAACTGATACCATCGCACACCGCCCTGGCGGCCGGAGGTTTCCACGGAGTGGGTGACCACGAGTTCCTCGGTGCCGTGAACGTTTCGGTAAACGAGCCGGGGCATGAGCTTGTCGCCTTGGGCGTCGAGGTGGCGGTCGGTGCCGGGCTGACGGACGCAGGAGGTGAGCTGGCCGTCGCAGAGGAAGTGGTAGGGAGCGACGGGGATCGTGAATGGTCCGGTGAGCGAGCTGTGGTCGGGATTGGTCCAGTCGACGTGGAATCGCCACCAGTAGATCCCGTCGTCTGCGAATTTGCCCCGCAGCTGGGTCCCGCCCGCGGCCATCACGATGTTGGGAGCGCCCGCCGGAGGGAGCGCGGTGCCGTCCAGGTCGGCGTTGTTGAGGAAGCTCACGTTGTCCACGACGAAGCACTGCTCGGTGGCGGGTTTACCGGTGAGCATGCTGGTCCGATCGGCGACGCAGGTGTGCTTCTGGATGACGGTGTCGCCGGTACTCGAGGGCACGTAGTAGCCGTCGGGCCAGACCGCTGGGCGCGGGTAATCGGGGAAGAGCGGGCGCAGGAATTCGTAGCGGTACCAAGTGCCCAGGGGGTCGGGGCTGGTGGAGACGGCGTAGCACATCGCCCAGGGGCCGAGGTCTTCGGGCGCTGGGGGCTCGGGGCGGAAACCCCGTGGGAAGCGGGGACGCGGCGCCAACCCCGGGCTGGCGCCCGGGGTTAGGGAAGGCACAAACAGTTTCGCAGCGGGGCCGGGTTGGCCCTTCACACCCGGGGGCGAGAGATACGCGTGGGCGCTGGCCGTCCAGATCGGTGGCTGGTCGGGGCGGCGCTTCATCTCTTTGAAGATCGGCATGACGACCAGCCAGCGGTTCGCGAGCTGGTCATAGCGGACGACGGCGTCGCCATTGTCGTCCGACTCGCACGCGCCGCCGAAACCCTTGAAGAGCGTGTTGGTCCCCACGGGGCCGTACAGTGGTTTTCCCTTTTTGTCGAAGATCGCCATCTGGACGTTGACGATCTGGAAGACGTGATCGGGTCCGACGGCGAGCGTGTTGTCGGACGGGTTGCGGCCGGTGAAGGAGCCTTGGGGTCCGGTGAATCCGTCGCCGAGGCCGTCGAAGCTCGCCACGATTTCGGCCGGCGGCTTCGAGCCCATGGTGTGCTGTTCGACAGCGGCGCCGGCGGCGGAGACGTCGGGGTTCGCAGGCGCGGCCTGGCGGCAGGCGGCGAGCGCAGCTGCCAGGGCGGAAACAACGTACGGGACCTTGTTCAAGGTTCTCTCCTTAGACCTCTAACGCCACGCCGAGGGCGCGCGCGGTACGGGCGAGGGGTTGGTCGAGGGTCCAGAGCCGGATCTGATCGAGCAATGCCGAGGCGAGGAGATGGACGTCGACCCAGCCGATCCCCCGGCTCCAGAGGCGCGCGCGATCGATCAGGGCCATCACCTCGGCATGCTGGGCCACGCGAGGAGCGCGCAGAGCGCCCAGATGGGTGAGCACTTCAGCCCGCGGGGTGATGGCGCCGAGAGCGATCTCGCCGAGGACGAAGGGGTGGACCACGATCTGGTCCGCCTCGAGAAGCTGTTGGAAGCGTGGGTTGCCGCGGCACCAGTGGTCGATCCAGACGGACGTGTCCGCGAGGATGATCACGCGCCGCGTTTGCTGCCGGGTCTCCGGCGGGGACTAGGCGCCAGGTTGGGCATGGAGCCGCCGAGGGCGGCGAGCCGGCGGGCGGCTTCCCGGGTGATGAGGGCCTCGAGCCCGGCGCGCACCAGGGCGGTCTTCTCCCGGATGCCGGACAACTCGCGGGCCCGGTCCAGCAGGGCGTCGTCGAGAATCAGCGTGGTTCTCATATGCATATAGATATGCATAATCTATATGCACGCTGTCAACCGGGAGCAACTGACCCCGGGTCAGTGAACCCCGGGGCCAGTCGAGCCGACTACCTCCCCGCCGCCGCCTGCGGCATGTCCTTGGGATTCACGTACGTCAGCGCGAACGGACCCATGGCCGACACCTGCACCACCGTGCGACCGCGCGCGATGGCGTAGTGGTGTGCATTGGCGGGCGCGGTGATGAAGGAGCCGGTGGGCAGGACCATCACCTTGGCGACATCGAGCGTGTCACCCATGCCCACCAGGAACGTCCCGCTGATCACGGTCACGACCTCCTCGGTGGGATGGAAGTGCGGCGCGATGCGCATGCCCGCGGGGAGCTCGAGCCGGACGGTGAACATCCCGCTCTGGCCGGGATCACCCTGCAGGACGGCCATCTTGATGCCGGCGGGGAACACGGCGGGCGCGGGGCCCCACTTGATGGCGGGAGCCTGAGCTGAGGCCGCGCTCGTCAGAGCCAGAGAAGCGAGGAGCGCGAGAGCGAAACGAGAACGCATTGGTGAGCTCCGGTGGTTGGTAGGACCGGAGATTATGGGGCGAGCGCGGCGCCCGCTTCGCCCGGGAGAGCCACCATCAAACAGAAGGAGACCATGGCCCGATCGGGCCACGGCGCATCTCCCGGCTAAAGCAGGCCTTCCTGGGCCGCGTAGGCCGCGGCGGCGGTGCGGCTCGAGAGTCCGAGTTTGGTCAACATGTTTGCGACGTGGCGCTTGACGGTGTGATCGGAGAGTTTGAGCCGCGCCGCGATGTCGGGATTGGAAAGTCCCTGGGCCACGAGCTTGAGGATCTCGATCTGGCGGTCCGTGAGATTCCCCTTCCCCGTTTTCCGGCTCCCCTTCCCCCACGCCGCAAGACGTTCTCTCGCGCGGTTCGCCTCGCCCTCGGCGCCGAGTGATTCGAGGGCCGCGAGTGCGGCGCGGGTTTCGCGTTCGGCCGCTTGTGTCTGTCCCAGCGTAGCGAGTGTGTCCGCGAGATCGAGCCGGGTGCGCGCGGACTCGAACGGTGCGCCACTTGCTTCGTAGTCTGCGAGGGCCCGCTCGAACCTGTTGGCGGCACCGGCGGTGTCTCCCTGGCGCGCGAGGATCCACCCTTTCGCTGCGGAGGCGGACGCCTGCAGGGGCTTGGTCTTCACCCTTTGGGCAATGCGGTCGAGCTCGTCGCGGGCGCGAGTCGCGGCCGCGACGTCGCCGGCGGCGACGTGGGCCCGGACGGCCAGCTCGAGCGCTCCGGCGCGCATGGTCGGCTCGGCGTCGTTGGTCTGGGTGAGGAACCGGTCGACTTGTGCCACCGCGTCGCTCGCGGCGCCCCGTTCGAGCGCGAGGTTCGCGAGACCAAGCCGGGCCAGGTGGTTCGTGCCCGCCGCCGCAAACAGGCGCTCGGCGTCATCCCAGCGGCCCTGCCGCAGTCGCAGCTCGCCGAGGCGCGCGAGCGCCTGCACCACGAGGGGTGGGCGTGCCGACTCGAAGTCGTGGGTCGCGGTCTCGAGCTCCTGCTCGGCGGCGGCCCACTCGCCGCGCCAGATCAGGACGCCGGCGTACTGGGTGCGGCAGATGGCCGAGAGGGGGCGGAGGCGCCAGCGCTTGGAGAACTCGCTGACCCGGGCGCACCATTGAGCCGCGCGGTCGTAGTCGCGCACGCGTTCGCAGGCGAAGATCTGCCAGCAGCAGACGACCCCGACGGTGTGGAGCTCTTTCACTTCGCCCGCGGTGGCGGCGGCGGTGGCTTCGTCGAGGCAGCGCATGCCCGCCTGGACATCCCCAGCGGAGACGCGGGCCAGGCCCTCCAGGGCCAGTCCCGTGAATTCGAGACCCCGGTCCCCGGTCTCGCGGCCGAGGGCCGCGGCCTTCACACCGCAGTCTGTTGCCGTGGTGGTGTTGTGGCCGCGGAAGAGCGCGACTTCGCCGTCACGCAGGAGGAGCCAGCCGTACTCGGCGGAGTGTTCGTCGCCGGTCAAGAGGCGGCGGGCGCGCTCCAGCCATCCGGCGGCCACGGCGGTGTCGCCGCGGAACGCAAGGCAGTCCCAGGTAAGCCAGAGGGCGACGCGTGCGGCGCCCCGCGCGTTATCCGCTTCGCGGTAGAGGCGGAAGGCGCGCTCGCGCGCGTCGAAGGTGAGCGTGGGGTCGTCGAGCCACCAGGCGGCGAGGCCCAGCTGTTCCAGAGCCTCGGGCGTTTCCCGGTGGGCGATGCTCGCCTGAAGGTGGGAGCGGGCCTCGTCCCAGGCGCCGCGTTCGAGTGCGGCGGTGCCGGCGGCGAGGTCAGGGGGTTGGAGCACGGAGATAAGCTAAGTCGAGTCTGCGGGGGGAGTCATGGCCTGATCCCGTGGCCCCCTTCGTCGTCGGAGAGGGTCCAATGACGGCAGGCTTCGGTCGTCTCCAGCCTCGGAGGGGTGTGTCAGGCCTCGGTCGGGACCCGGGCCGTCGGCGCGGGGTCAGCAGCTGGCGGACGCATGACCTCGCTTGATTGCTGCGTGAGGGATTGGGGTGAGGGGCACGGAGCGCGATGTCACGTTTGGCGGTCGAGACCGACTAGACGATAGCAACCCCAGTTTCTCTCCCTTAACTAGGTGGGTATCCCATGCTCCCCGTCCCACGCCTGACGCGCCTCGGCGCGGCTGTACTGGTGCTCCTTGCAGCAGCCGCTTGCGAATCCGGCACTGGACCGAGTTTTACCGGTTCCGCCACCTTGCAGTTCTCCTCCAGCACTCCACCCGGAGTGAAAAACCTCTCCCTGCAAATCAGCGGCCCCGGGATGGATACGGCCACGTACTTCTTCTCGGTCGACAGCACCGGATTGTCGTCCGGGCGGGTGGTAGTGCCGGCAGGCGCGAAGCGCCACATCGTGGGCTTGGCCTACGACTCCGGCGGCGTCAACACGTATTCGGGTGACACTACAGTGAGTCTGCTCCCTGGGCTCAACCCCCGGCTCAGGCTGCTCTTGCGGGCGCTCAACGCCAGCGACTCGATCGTCGTTACCACCGGTGATTTCTGGTATTCACGCGCAGCGGAGCCAACGGCGCGGAACGATCTTGCGGCCGCCTCGTTGAACGGGATCGTCTATGCCATTGGCGGCAAGACGGGGAACACGTGCACCGGCCTGACCGCCGTCGAAGCGTTCGACCCCTCGACCAACTCCTGGACCACCCGAGCGTCGCTTCCCAGCGGTCGATTTAACCCCGGCGCCGTGTCAGTCGCAGGAATTCTATATGTGATCGGCGGTGACGCCGGATGCGCCACGCGCAGCAACGAGGTGGACGCATACGATCCGAGCACCGACACTTGGACCGTGAAAGCACCCATGCCGACCGCACGCACGGCCATGGCGGTCGTCCAAGTCGCGGGCATCATCTATGCTATCGGCGGGGATGGCTCCAGCGCCGGATCGACGACCGTCGAGGCGTATGATCCCGCCACCGATACCTGGGCAACGAAAGCGTCGATGCCGGTGGCCAACGATAAGATGGCGGCTGGAGTAATTAACGGAATCGTGTATGTCGCCGGTGGCGATCTCGTGCCCACGGCGACATACGCATATGATCCCGTCGCGGATTCCTGGACCGCCAAGGCGTCACTCCCCTCTTCAGTCTCGAACTTCGCGGGAGGGGCCGTCGGCGGGAGACTGATCACGGCAGGTGGTTCCAGTGGAGGCGTGTTCGTCACGACCGTCCTCGCCTACGATCCTCAGGTCGACGCCTGGACGGTTGTCGCGCCCACGCTCACTGCGCGGGGAAGGGAAGCAGTAGCCGTCGCCAACGGGGTCCTATACGCCCTCGCGGGAGGCGCGGACGCACAGGTGGTCGCCACGAACGAGGCCTATCAACCGTAGCGAGGGAGGTTCGGGGTACGGCCGTGCGGGTGCCTTGCGGCCGTACCCTGTCAGCCCCCTTCGATCGTCTCAAAAGCGCCCCAATAGAACGGGTGGCTCGTGGACGATGAGTGGCGCAGGTCGAGCTGGGCCAACCGCAAAGCGGTTGCGGGATCCGTCCCTGCGAACAGTTCCCGGTAGAATCTGTCAACCAAGTGCGCTGACTGGTCTCCGATCGGCCACGCAGTTGCTACTACGTTGCGAGCTCCTGAGAGCAGGAAGGCCCGCGCCAAACCGATCATTCCTTCGCCAGGCGCATCGGGTCCGGTCACGGTTTCGCACCCCGAGAGGAACACCAGACTGGGACGCCAACGCTGTTCCGCGATTTCCGTTAGATGGAAGAACCCGTCGTTAGCGTGGTCCGGCCGAAGGCGGATGTGGGATGCGAGAGGATCCTTGTCGCTAGCCAACGAGTGGGCCGCAAAGTGCAGAATGTCGTAACGCGCTCCCAAGCTCCGCACAGCGGTTTCCGTCGCCTCGGCCCCCGCCAAAATCGTCACCCGGCCTTCGCCGAGCCGCTTGATGGTTGCCACCTCGGAGTCGCTTCCGGGAGCATCCTCGGAGACCGCGAGCACGGCGCCGGAGCGACCGGTCGTTTCCCCGTCCGGCAGAAATTCGATCGATGGCAGATATCGAATTTCGAAATCATCAAGCATGTAGTGGGCGCCCAGGTACCCGGTCGCGGCACGTGCCTGAGACGTCACGAGGGCCGCGAACGGGACTCTGCCCAACACACCATCCGGAACGATGGCCAGCCTGTCCCGAGTGCCGAATAGCGGAAGTAATGGGCGGACCAAGTCGTCGTACAGCCCTTCTGCCGCCGACAGATCAAAAGGCGTCCGCGCCAGATCGACGCGACCGGCGTAGGCCTGGGGTACCCTCAGTCGCGCCACGTCAAGGCGAAGTTGGGAAGGGCTGACCCCCAACCGGACGGCCGTGAGATGGGCGTTGGTGGTCACGAGCGCGGCAACCATGGAGTCGAGGACGACATAATCGATGAGTACGTCCCGTGGGGTGAGTCGACTTTGAAGCTCCCGTCGCGGCAACACAGTGGTTGGGCGTCGACGAGCACCCGCCACCGCCAGGGCCAACGCGGCAGCCCCGCGCCGCTGGACCCAGGTAACCAGCTGGTCATCCCGGGCAGGCGAGTCTGGCATGCCGAGCAGTAGAGAAAGCGCGCCATCGTATGGTTCCAAGTGACGCGCACGATATCCGACGCGGTCAAAGTCGTGAGAGAGGAGGCCGGTCACAAGCTCCGTCGATCGGGCGGCGCGGTCGTAGGCCTTGAGGGCCTTGGTGATCTCCCCCGCTTCTGCGAGCGCGTTCCCCAGCGCCAACTGCGTCGACAAGACAGCATCAGCAGTGGGGTGCGCAATAGCGAGGCGGGCAGCCCGTTGCAATTGCGCCAGGCCCTCGTCCCCTCGTCCGAGGCGAAGCAACGCCGAGCCCCGCAATGCCCCGGCTTCCACTTCCTCCTTGATCGAGTGAATCATGGCGGCGAGCGAGTCGGCCCGCGCCGCTTGCGTAAGCGCTCCGCTTGCGTCCCCGCTCTCCAAAGCCAACCGAGCCGCCGCTACTCCGGCCAAAGCCGCTCCTGCCACATTCCCCCCCCGCAGCTGTCGATCGACCCAGGACTCGGCCAAGGTCACGCCCTCACCAGGCCTGCCATGACGCGCGAGGAAGGACGGCATGAGCGGTGAGTCCAATGGCACCCAATCGCGCTCGCTTGCGTCGTGGTCGGTCGCAGCTGCCTCCGCGCTGTCGAACTTGCCGAGCGCCTCATAGATCCGGGTGAGCCCGGCGAGCGCCTGCGTGTGCCAGTCTCCGGGACCATGGCGAACGTCAGCGGCAAGCGCATAGTAGTGCCGCGCGCGGTCGAGGTCGCCGACCCGCTCGTAATACTCCCCAGCGAAGTACTCATTCCGTCGCTGATCCTCCACGATTCGCACCATCGTCTCGAAAGCACTGTCGGCGGCTGCGTGCCATCCCGCCTCCCACCGGATGACCGCACCGTCGTACCGGCTGATCATGCGTTGGTCGCTCCATCGCGCGTCGGACGTGAGAGCCGCGAAGGTGTCCACTGCAGCGACCGCCTCAACCCATTGACCCTTCGCTTCGAACGTGTGGGCGAGGTTGTGCCAGGCTTCGGCGATCCAGTATTGATCCTGCACGACGGGCTCGAGTGCGATCGCGGCCCGAAGATCAGCGGCAGCGGGACCCAGGCTTCCGCTCTTGAACTCGGCGCGTGCCCGCAAAACGAGCAGCTGCATTCGCGACCCGGCGCTGCCGCCCCGGTCTGCCAGCGCCATGGCTTCATCGAGCAGTTGGACGGCTTGTCGGGGCGCACCGCCGTCAATTCGCGTTTGCGCCCTGCCCCGGAGAGACCCGAGCCGGGCGTACCAGTCCC
>Ga0070730_10004559_pt1 | contig 12114 bp, 6 predicted proteins | sample Coa_R1_3_FD_66447 | JGI IMG/M metagenome (GOLD analysis project Ga0070730, IMG submission 66447) | Surface soil microbial communities from Centralia Pennsylvania, which are recovering from an underground coalmine fire - Coalmine... | ecosystem: Environmental > Terrestrial > Soil > Unclassified ... | reverse complement strand
GCCTGCCGGAGCACTCGTCACCCGGCTTCTCTATAATAAAAAGAACGGCAGCAAACACTTCGCCGTCGTTGATGCCGCCATGAACGACCTGCTGCGCCCTTCACTCTACGGCGCCCGGCATGAGATTGTCCCAGTCTCGGCTGGCAGTGATACGGTCGATCCGATTCAGATGGATGTAGTTGGTCCGGTGTGTGAAAGCGCAGATTTTTTGGCGCGTGATACTTTTCTGCCCGTGGTGAATCCAGGGGGCTACCTCTGCATCCTGGATGCCGGAGCTTATGGCATGTCTTTAGCCTCCAATTACAACACCCGGCCACGGGCGGCTGAAGTCCTGGTGGATGGCGGACGAGCACGCCTCATACGCCGGCGTGAAACCGTAAAGGACCTTCTGCATCCAGAGGTGACCTGCTTATGAAGAACCTCAAATCCCTTGCCTATGAGCTTCTGCATGAGTCCCAGCAGGCCGTGCAGGAAGAAGACCATCTCACGCCCACGGCCATCGTCATCACCCCCGAGGAGAACCTCATTTTTGAAGTTGAGTACGACAGCGAAGAGGAGCGTGAAGAGATTTATTCAGATCTGGTCGAGATTGCGTTGGAGAAAAACGCCACAGCGATTGTTACGATCAATGATGTTTACCTCGACAACTCCGGCGCAAAAGTAGCGATGGAAGGCCCAGGTTGGGGCAACTTGGGGGAGTCCGCTGCTGAAGCAGTGATTGTCACGATCTCAGGCAGCGGCTTTGAAACCTGGAGCCTGGTATGCCCCTATTTTCGCCAGGGCGGCCAGATCATGTTTCAGCCCGCCCAGGAAAAACGCGATCCCGGAGGCGAATTGGAATTGTTGGGCGACTGGACCGGCCACAACGGCGCGGCTTGAAGAACCCGGTAAGCACATTCATTTATAGCGATTTTAGAATTCATGTAGTCCGTTTGTTTAAAACGCTTCGCTCCAAAATCGGGAGCTGCGCGCAAGCCTTCGGCAGAGAGGAAGTGATTCTTTTTCAATTTTTATGACCCGAGTAAACTCGGGTCTGGCCCGACTGGAAGCCGTGCCCTGATACAAGTCTCGAGGGGATACATTATTTGTGAAATGCTCTAACGCACATTCATTTCGTTGTGTGGGTCGAGTCTCTGGTCCAGAAAGCTCGATAATGATTTCTTGTACTGGTCCGGCAGCAGATGGAATTTGATCCCCATAAACCCTTCTGTGTTCGTCCATGCCACTTGACCCCGACCATTAATCTCTCCTATGGGCAGCTCAACGGCAAAGTGTACGGAAGCGCCAGGCTCGTAGGCATCCTGGCAGCGCACCGCCATTCCACCTTTACTGATGTTGGCAGTGATCGCCTTCTGCTCTTTTTCGCGTTGTTTGATGAGCACCGGAACCATAAGCTGATGACGCATGTATCGCCGTCTCTCGGCTTCCATCATCTGGGTCGCTGCGTTCAATACATGCCCGACCCCTTCCACCAGCAACGGTTTTTGCAGAACGAAGTTCACTCCGGCGCTGAGTAAGGCGCCGGGATCATCGGCAGCGCCAGCGCAGGCAAAGATCACAGAATAGCGGTTCGAGCTGCCGTGACGAATGTCTTGAATCAGCGCCGACGCACTTTCCACACTGGTGTCCACAAAAATTCCATCAATCTTGCGGCGGGCAATATAAGCGCGGGCGGTAGCGACGTTGGAGGTGTAGTTCACGACGCCTTTGATCTTCTGAATAGCACCGGTGATGGTGCGATATTCAAGAACATCCTTGCAAACAATCAGAAACTCCAGTTGGGGATAATCCATGGGGGTTGGGTTTCTTCGATCCTTTTGTTTGATTTATGACGTGCTTCCTGGAAAGCGACGCAATGGGGCTCTCTGCGACCCATTCTATTTCGGGATTTCGCCGCTGAAACTCCAGTCCTTGTTACGTTTGGACATGGCTGCCACGCACATTTGCCTTTGGCCCATGGATGCCGACCCCGCTGTTCATGCGGTTTTGCCCACCATTTGCACATTCGCGCCATCACAAAAATCTGAATTTTCACCGCATATTCACGCGCTGTTAAAAGAGGGTTGCACAAATCTTTGGCACGGGCCTGTGGACGGCTTGTAACTATATGATTTTGAATGGCTTAAAACCGCATAAAATTTCTTGACTTAGATTCGGAAGAGCGTAGATTCACACTCGTTCTTTGACATTTCAATATGTTTTCCCGGTTGGCGGCGAGTCCGGGGCTCGAGCTAAGGTCACCACGCACGGCGCAAGCTGGAAGCGCTGGAGGGCCGGTAAGGGTCTAAATAGCGAACTGCTGGTCGAGGAGAACATGAGATGTTTAAGTGCAAAAATGGAAGCCCCGAGGCGTTGACCGATTTACCCGGTTGGCGGTGAGCCCGGAGCCCGAGCTTCAGCCTAGCTGATTAAAGATCGCACTCACGAAGAATCTGAAAAGAGACTACGAGGGAAAGCAGGTCGGCAAGGGTCTATAGCGAGCCGCTGGTCGAGGTGAATGGGTCAACACAACTCGGGGCTTCTGCTTTTGCAACCCCATTCTCATTCAACCTCCCATTTTCCATAAGAAACGATTCAGAGGTGAGTACTCCGCCGAGTGTTCGCATGATCTTATTCGCTGAGATAACAGTATTGTTAATTGGATCCTAATTGGATTTCAAGAACGCCGATTGAAGCGGGACATTGAGACAAGCCTTGTATTTATTGGTTGGGAAAGCAATTACCATTCAGCGAGGTGACAGCACTTACGCCATTCCTAGGACCTGAAACTGCCTTCAAAAAGTGTACTGTGCCAGGAGGGCGGGGCTGTCGGATTCCCGACCCGCTGCTCTTGCAGGTTGATCTCATCGCTGCCGTAACAGTATTGTTAATTCAACCCTAAAATTAGAACTTCAAAAATGCGGTTGAAGTGGGACATTGAGACAAAATCGCATTTTTGTTGAGCTAAACCCAAGTTGAATTGCTCACCACTGAAGCCTCGCCGGGCTTAAAGCCCGAGAAGACCGCAGCAATAAACACGGCCCTAAGGGCCGTTCTTCCACCTTATATTCTTCAAGACGCAGTATTTCTTAAACTAATCTTAAGCTTGTCACAGACAAGATTTTTGGACATAGCTCCGCTAACCTGTGAAATGAGCCACGAAAGTTAACGTCCTCGCGGATGACTACGGGATTATTGATCCTTCGCTACGCTCAGGATTTCGCCTCGCGGCTCAAACGCCGCGACAACGGCTCAAGTTAACGTCCTCGCGGATGACTCGAATTGCAAACTCCATAGTAGCATTTTTATAGTATTGTGTAAATGCTGAGTCGCCTACGAAGATAGGGTCGGGTTGCGGTGCTTTAAGGCGGTCAGAGCCGTTATGATTGCAGCAAAACACAAGGTCCCTCCAATCTACCCACGCTGGCGCGCGGGTAGGGTCGGGATGACGAATCTTTTTTTTACATTTTCATTAACAATCCAGGCCCGGGCTTGGAGGTGGTTGCTGCCCTATCAAAGTATTAAGAAGCAATCTCATAAATGCTATAACCGGCAAAGGCGGAAGCCAAAAACGCGAGAAATTTCGCCGGTTATAGCATTTATGAGACAAGTTCTAACATGTCCCCGGTCTATTCAAGCCCGCCGTAGACTAGCTTGCCTCCTACAAATGTAGCTTCCACTTTTACATCTTTAATAGCAGCGGGAGGAATCTTGAAGATGTTGTCGCTCAAGACCACGAAGTCGGCCAGCTTGCCGGGGGTGATTGAGCCCTTCTCTTTCTCTTGAAATTCTGCATAGGCTGATCCCATGGTGTAGGCTTCTACGGCTTCGCTTACGGTCAATTTCTGCTCGGAAATCCAGCCGTTGGGGTTTTTTCCATCGAGAGTGGCCCGCGTCACTGCGGCATAGATGCTCCACGCGGGGCTGAGGGGGGCCACGGACCAATCGGTGCCAAAGGCCAGTCTCACTCCGTTGTCAAGAAAGGTACGAAACGCGTAGGTGCGCTTGATGCGGTCGGCACCGATGCGGTTCTCGGCCCAGCGGCCATCATCGATAGCATGGTAGGGCTGGACCGAAGCAATCACTCCCAAGCGGGCATAGCGAGCGAAATCCTTGGCGGCCAGATGCTGGGAGTGCTCGATTCTCCATCGACGATCGTGCTTGCCATTGTTTTTTTCGATCTGCTCAAACATGTCCAACGTCATGGAGATTGCGCGATCTCCTATGGCATGAATACAGAGCTGCAGTCCGGCGACATCCGCCCCTTTCAGTCTTTGCAGCATGGCTGAGGGCGGATGCATTTCATCGCTCAACAATCCGTGTTTATTGGGCGCATCGCTGTAAGCTTCAAAAAAATATGCCGTCTCCGAACCCAGTGATCCATCGGCATAACCTTTGACTGCTCCCAGGCGCAAGAAGTCCGGCCCAAAGCCGTGGCGCACACCCAGCTTGGCCTGGTCCTTCCAACCAGTTTCAAGGGGCGCAACGTAGATGCGCGTGGTCAGCGCTCCCTGCTCCTGCAATTCGCCATAGGCTTTTACGTCTTCAGTGGAGGGATTCATATCCTGCACACTGGTCACGCCCAGCGAAGCCGCATGTTCCAGAGCCTGGTGAATGGCTTTCATGCGATGCGCGCGCGACATAGGAGGCATGACCTTGGCTACCAGGTCCTGCGCTGCATCCCGAAGAATGCCGGTGGGATTTCCCTGCGCGTCGTGGACGATCTCGCCACCGGGTGGATCGGGCGTCTTGGCCGTGATTCCAGCCAATTGCAAGGCTGCTGAATTGGCCAGTGACTCGTGGCCATCATAGCGGTTCACCCACACCGGAACTCCAGCAGTTACCGGGTCGACCAGTTCTTTGGACGGCAAATTGGGAGGCGACCATTTCTGCTCGTCCCAATCGCCTCCGGTAATCCATTCGCCTTTAGTGGTAATCTTGGCACGAGCACCGATCCGTCGTGCAAATTCTTCCGGCGAGGCTGCGTCTTTCAATTGCACTTGTTGAAGGTGATCGCCGCCATCTACAAAGTGGACGTGCGCATCGTTGAAACCGGGCAGCAGCAGCTTCCCTTGGGCATCGAGGATCTTGGTCTGCGGGCCGTGCCAGGCATCCACTTCCGTGCTGCTGCCGACAGCCACGATACGGTCACGCAGCACCGCCAAAGCTTCGGCTTGAGGATGAGCTTTATCTACGGTCCAGATTTTTGCGTTGGTGATAATTAGATCGGCGGATGGCTTGGTTTGGGCCTGAGCCAACGAGCAAATGATGAGAATGGAGAATAGAAGACGCCATGCGCGAATCAGGGGATTGAGAATCGGGTGATTGAGAATCGGGTGATCACTTCGGCTCACCTCAGTGCAGGCTTGTGATCGGGTGATCGGGTGATCGGAAACCCAAAACCTGGAGCTTTCACCACGGAGATGCTCTTCGCTACGCTCGCGGATGGCCTCTGGTGCGGAGAAACGATGAGTTTTCGGTTGGCTTCGTTTCTCTTTTCTCAGCTTATTCATGTCGTTCTTTAGCTCATCTCATTTTGGCAAATTGTTATTCTTCGTTAATGCGTGGTCTAAAGCTATTTTAGTATTGATGCATTCCAATGCCACCAGCGCTAAAACCCATGAGAGCACATTGTCTCTGTGCGCTATTCTCGATCTCTTCTATGCGCTATTCTCGATCTCTGTGGATAGCTCCTATAAGGTTCAGATCCAAAGGCACAGGGGCTAAAGCCCAAATATTTTCAATGTTTTCGGCACGAGTGAACTCGTGCCCTGTTACATGTCTTCAGCCAAAATGACCCACTACCGATTTGTCGCATACCTTGAGAGCAGCGGAGCAGTTTCCTTGCAGGACAGGCTCTTCGCTAGCGCTCAGGATGACACTGATTCTCTCTGTACTAATTGTTCTTTTCACCCACCGGATTTCGGCGCGACTAACATCTTTGATGCATCCGATTCTTAAGCTCTTTCTCCCCACTTCAGCTTCGTTCGCAACACGTCAAAGAACGATCTGTCTGCCGGCTTGAGGAGGCTCACTTTGTATTTCGATTTTCTGCACTCGGCTATGTCGCCATCCGCCAGCATATGTCCCGGCTGGCCGTCGATGGTCAGATAAGCTGCTTCCCTGCTGAGCTTCATGCGAACCTCGATAACCGCAGTATCCTGCACGACCAGAGAGCGGTTGGTCAAAGCGTGCGAGGCCACGGGGGTAATCACAAAGGCAGGGACATCCGGGGAGAGCACCGGCCCTCCGGCGGCCAGAGAGTAAGCGGTTGATCCGGTCGGGGTCGAAACAATGAGTCCATCGGCTTTGTAATTCGAGACAAATACTCCATTCACATGAACGTCAAAGTCAGTGATGCGGGCCAACGCGCTCTGGTTGATCACAACATCATTGAGGGCATCGTAGTCGGCGACACACTTGTCACCACGGCGCAACTGGCAATGAAGCATGGAACGGGGATTCATTTCGCAACGGCCGGCATCGATGGCTTCCAATGCCTGCTGAATCTCATCCTGCTTCACCTCCGTCAGGAACCCTAGAGAGCCCAGGTTGACGCCCAGAATAGGAATATCAGCGCGCGCTACGATCCGGGCCGTAGAGAGCAGCGTGCCGTCGCCACCCAGCACGATGACAAAATCAGGCTTGGTAGCAACCAGTTTTTCGGCGTCCACAACCTCAGCGTCTTTGAAAAATTCGCTGGTGACTGCATCAACAGTGATCGTATAGCCATGATTGCGGAGCCAGGTGGTAAGCTCTTGCACGATCCGGCCTAGTTCCGGCCTTCCGGGTTTCGAAATTATGGCCGCTCGTTTCATTGGTTTTTTGGTTTTAGTCTTTAGCCCCACTACTATTCACTTAAGGCTGCCCTTGAACCTTCTCGGTTAATAGAGTGCTCGAGAAATGCTCTGTCGCCCCTATGGGCTCATCTCGTATCTCATGCGTTTCCCAGCACTTGCATGCTCGGCTCAATAATTCCGCCCCTTCGGGGCTTGTATTCGTATTACTCATGCAATCTCGAATTCCTTAAGTGAACGGTATTGTCTTTAGCCCTTAGTTCTTAGTCCTTGGTCCTTGGTCTTTAGCCGGAGTTCGAGCTACATAGTCTGCTGAAAATCAATTCATCAAAAAACAAGAAAGTATGCACGGGCTAAAGCCAATACTGTTCACTTAAGGCGGTTCAGAACCTTTCTGGTTAATGGCGAAACACAAGGTCCCTCCGATCTACCCGCGCTTGGCGCGCGGGTAGACCCTCGGGATGACGATCGCTTTTTCTCAATCTTCCTTAAGTGAACGGTATTGGGCTTAAAGCCCATTTGATTTTAAAAACTTTACGGCACGATAAATTCGCGCCCTGATATAAACCAATCTCGATATCTCATTTTTCCTCAAGCTGCACAGCAACTATGAAATCGCTTTAGTTTTTATTCCTGGCACCTATTCATTTCCAAGAAATTCCGCGTGCAAAAGAAACTCGCGATTTCCTTCCATCCCTAAGATCGGCGAATCGATTACTTCCAGATCCTGCCCGCCCAATTTTTCCAAGGCTTCGCGCACCTTCGTCACCGCCATTTGCTGCGACTGGGGGTCTTTTACAATGCCGCCCTTCCCCACGCGCTCGCGCCCCACTTCAAATTGCGGCTTGATCAGCACTACCAGTTCACACCGGGACTGGCCAAACCCCGAAAATGCCGCCTGTAAAACTGCCGGGAGCACGAGTGTAACAGAGATAAAGGAGACATCTATGGCTACAAAACTGATGCTTGCATTCACACCGGATGAACGGAGTTGTTCCGCTGTCAGGTACCGGGCATTGGTCTTTTCCAACAGCCTGACGCGCTCATGCGACCGCAGGCGCGCCGCAATTTGTCCATAGCCGGTATCCACAGCAAGCACTTGCTCGGCGCCGTGTTGCAACATGCAGTCGGTAAATCCGCCGGTGGATGCGCCTACATCCAGACAGGTCCTTCCACTCAAATCAATTTTCCAATGGGCGAGCGCAGCCTCAAGCTTCAACCCGCCACGTCCCACGTATTTCATTTCTGTGCCGAGCAAGCGAATCTCCGCATCCTGCTCGATGCTGCTGCCGGATTTCTCGATCTTTTGTCCGTTCACCAACACGCGACCGGCCAAGATCATGGCCTGTGCCCGCTCCCGCGAGGCGGCCAGTCCGCGATCAACGATTAATTTGTCCAGACGGAGTTTCATTACAGATCAAATTTCCGGATTTGAACGCCCAACGTGAAAAGCTGTTTAAACAAATTCATCTGTTGTTAACATTCGCACTCGTTCTTGTGCAAAGCGTCAAACAGCGCAATTTCTTTAGGGTTTTTGGAGCTAGTCTCGATTTTTCCACATTGTTTTTCACGGAACTGTTGAAAACCTGGATCATTCAATGGAAGCAAATTTGCCTATCGCTACCAGAGGGCGAACCTATTGGTGAATGCCAAATCCCCTTTCAAAGATTATGCCTGAACGACCAGGAGAACCGCGAAACCTGTTCATTTTCTGATACTTCAGTCCATCTCAGTTGCCTTGCGCCCCGCATCCTATAGATCAGGTGAGGTTGTTCTAATGTCCTCTGGGACCGCAAATCCAAAGTTCAGCGTGCGGGCACGAACGAGTACAAAGGAAAATCAATAGTCAGAAGAAAACACTTGAAATTAAAAAGTATCAAAGATGGCGAAGCTCAAAGACAAGATAGAGAACGGCCTGAATGATGTCCGCATTCTGATTTTAGGGGGCCAAGTGCTTGTGGGCGCCGGATTTCGCTCGTTTTTTGAACCGGAATTCGGCCATTTGCCTTTCGCCACGCAAGTCATGCAGCTTGGCGGGCTCGGCTTGATGCTCCTGGGGCTCGGGCCGTTGATGCTGCCGGCGGCATTTCATCAGATTGTAGACCGGGGTGCAGACACGGCCCGCATCAACAAGCTGACCACCATGGTCGTGAATTTTGGGCTCATGCCATTTGCGTTTGGCCTGGCAGTAAGCTTTTTCATGGTAGTACAGAAGCTCGCCGGAAGTGCTGCGGGCTGGATCTGTGGCGTAATCGTGGGTGGCTCAGCCATTTTACTTTGGTATGGAATCGGATATCTAAAACTGGAGGCTTCCCGCATGAGTTCAGCAGAAAAAAAAGACCAGCAGGACGAACAGGAAAAGGGAGGACAGGCGACGCCTCTTACCGACAGGATCAAGCAAGTGCTGATGGAGAGCCGCATGGTCCTTCCCGGCACTCAGGCATTGCTGGGATTTCAAATCGTGATTTTTTTGGTCAAGGATTTTGACCATCTTCCCCGCGAAATACAGTGGACGCATTTCGGAAGCCTGATGGCGGTAACCATCAGCGCCATCCTGTTGATTACTCCGGCCGCCTATCATCGCATCGCAGAGCATGGAGAGGACTCCGAAGAATTTCACAGTTTCGCCAGCCGCATCATGCTGGCCGCAATGTTCTTTTTGGGGCTAGGACTGGCCGGCGATTTCTTTGTCGTGACCTATAAGATCAGCCAATCTACAGTTCTATCATTCATCTGCTCGGGAACCCTGCTGCTGTTCTTTTATGGTTTGTGGTTCGGGTACTCCATCTGGAAGAGGGTGCGGTTGGAACGCCAGCAGCAGTTGGCAATTAGCTAGCAATTAGCAGTTAGCAATTCGCCAGCAAAAAACCAGGAATTTTTGCCACGAATTTGCGCGAATGAACACGAATTTCTTGGGCAGAAGCTATTGGCATAGTTATCTTGTCCCTTCAGTTTCGCCTCGGAGTTCTTTCTTTGCGGCGGCTTGGGCGGCAGCCAGGCGCGCGGTCAGCACGCGGTAGGGTGAGCAGGAGACGTAGTTCAATCCAACTTTATGGCAGAACTCTACCGAGGCTGGATCGCCGCCGTGCTCACCGCAGATGCCGATCTTCAGCATGGGGCTAGTGGAGCGTCCTTTTTCAACCGCAATCCGCAACAGTTCGCCTACGCCTTCCTGATCCAGCGTGGCAAACGGGTCATTTTTCAGGATGCCCCGCTCCATGTAAACAGGCAGGAACTTGTTGATGTCGTCCCGGGAAAATCCGTAGGTTGTTTGGGTAAGGTCATTGGTGCCGAAGCTGAAGAACTCGGCTTCCCTGGCAATCTCATCTGCCACCACACAGGCACGGGGCAGTTCGATCATCGTTCCGACCAGGTACCCAACCGGCATTCCTTGCTCACTGAACACATCTTCGGCCACGCGGCGCACAATGGCTTTCTGGTGGGCCATCTCCTTGACCGTGCCTATCAGTGGAATCATGACCTCGGGAAAGACCTTTATGCCGTCTCGGGCGACGTTGACCGCAGCTTCAAAAATGGCGCGCACCTGCATCTCTGAGATTTCGGGATAGGTAATACCCAGTCGGCACCCGCGATGCCCCAGCATGGGATTAGTCTCGTGCAATTCTTCCACGCGGTGCAACAATTGGCGCGCCTCCGCAAGACGAGCCGACTGGGGATCGCTCATCTCCAGCCGTGCAACGTCAACCATCAGGTCTTCGCGATTGGGAAGAAACTCATGCAAAGGAGGATCAAGGAGGCGGATGGTGACGGGCAGACCATTCATAGCGCGAAAGATGCCTTCAAAGTCCTGGCGCTGCATAGGCAGCAAGCTGGCCAGGGCCGCACGGCGGTCTTGCTCCGTGCGGGCCAGAATCATGGCCCTCATGTGGGGAATGCGGTCTTCGGCAAAGAACATGTGCTCGGTGCGGCAGAGGCCGATGCCTTCGGCGCCGAAAGCGCGGGCCTGAACTGCATCGCGTGGGATATCAGCATTGGCGCGAACTCCCAGCTTACGGAATGGCTCGGCCCAAGAGAGCAGGAGTTGCAAATCAGCATCATCGGGCTTGGCGGGGACGGTATTGAGCCGGCCTTGAATCACCCGCCCTGTCGTCCCATCGAGGGAGATCCAATCGCCCTCCCTTAGGGTGAGAGAACCGACACGCACCTGTTTGCTTCGCTCATCGACTTCGATCGCACCCGCGCCCACAATGCAGCACTTGCCCATACCACGGGTAACCACCGCAGCGTGGCTGGTCATGCCGCCTCGCGACGTCAGAATTCCGGCCGCCACCTCCATACCGTGAATGTCCTCGGGAGTCGTCTCGGCACGAACCATGATCACTGGATTCTTCTTTCCGTTACCGTTGCCAGCCTTGGCCACCGCGTCATCGGCGGTGAAGACAATCTGTCCCACGGCTGCTCCGGGGGACGCGGGAAGCCCTTTGGCGATTACCTCTATCGAACCTTCACTTTCATCCAGACTGGGAACCAGGAAGTCATAAAGCTGATTGGGATCCACGCGGAAGATGGCTTCTTGCCGTGTGATCAGCCCTTCGTTGACCATATCAATAGCTATGCGAACCGCAGCCCGCCCGGTACGCTTGCCATTGCGGGTCTGAAGCATGTACAGCCGGCCTTCCTGAATGGTGAACTCAAAATCCTGTACATCCCGGTAATGCTTTTCCAGGCGCGTGGTTATCTCGCGCAGTTGCCGGTAGCACTCGGGCAGAATCTTCTCCAACTCACTGATCTGCAATGGCGTACGAACGCCGGCTACTACGTCTTCGCCTTGGGCGTTCATCAGCGCTTCACCATAAAACTCTTTGGCTCCGGTGGCCGGATTGCGGGTGAATCCAACGCCCGTACCGCTGGTTTCGCCGAGATTGCCAAACACCATGCATTGCACATTGACCGCTGTGCCCAAATCATCGGGGATGTTGTTGATACGGCGATAGACCTTGGCCCGTTCGTTTTGCCAGGAGTGGAAGACGGCATTGCGCGCCAGCCGCAACTGCTCCAACGGCTGCTGAGGGAATTCGCGGCCAGTGTGGTCGAGTACCGCTTTCTTGTACTGGGAGATCACTTCCTGAAGATCATCGGCGGTAAGGGCTGTGTCTTCATTCTGGCCAGCGCCACGCTTCTTCTTAAGACCGTCAAATACTTCGTCAAAGACATGCTTGGGAATCTCCAGCACTACATTGCCGAACATCTGGATGAGGCGGCGGTAGGAGTCGTAAGCGAATCGTTCATTCTTGGCCTTGGCTGCCAGCGCCTTGACGCTTTCATCGTTTAAACCAAGGTTCAGGATGGTATCCATCATGCCGGGCATGGAGAACTT
>Ga0070730_10004557_pt1 | contig 12116 bp, 8 predicted proteins | sample Coa_R1_3_FD_66447 | JGI IMG/M metagenome (GOLD analysis project Ga0070730, IMG submission 66447) | Surface soil microbial communities from Centralia Pennsylvania, which are recovering from an underground coalmine fire - Coalmine... | ecosystem: Environmental > Terrestrial > Soil > Unclassified ... | reverse complement strand
CGTAATGGCGAAACCCGACAGTCGATGTGTAGCGGAGGTCGCCCGAATACAAAGCCGCGCCGACCTCGTTCAAGGGCACCCACTTCCAGACGAAGTCAACATCGGCATGGTTGCCATCTTTGTTGATACCGGTTACGGCGACAAGTTCTCTGTTCGCAACCGCGAATTCGAGCGGCGACTTCTCAGCCTGGCTGGCCGGCAGTATGGATCGGATCGTGTCCACGCCAGATGGAGTTAGCAGCACGTCCCAACAGGGCGGCGGCGCGAGTCCAGGGCGGCATGGCGTGCCGCTGGCGGAAATCCAGCCGTGATGCTGCATCACCAGATATTCAGGAGCGGAATAGTCTTTATTTGACAATACGCCTAATTGCAGCACGAACGGTTGCGGGGTGTGGAAAGCATTGGAAGCGGCGATCAAGTCGGCTGCAAGCCTTCGCGACAGGAACTCGCGGGGAGAGCAGGACAGTAAGAATAATAGCCCCACAACGGAAATGAGCTTTTTAGGCATGAACTTGTGCTTGCGTCTACGTTCATCGATTCCCAGGTCTCGCAAAGACGGCGAGACCTGGGGCATCCCCATTATTTGCGCGACTTAACGACTTGTGATTGTAAACAAACGCGAGCGTTGATGTGGGAGGAAAGGGCGGTCGGTGATCTGGCCATCGAATTCGGCGGACCAGCGTCCGGGAATTTGGGCTGCGCATTTGGGGCAGCGGCCGTCGGCTGTGAGGCGGTAATCCTTGATCAGATAGCCGTAGCGCTCGATCAGCATTACCCTGCATTGCGGGCAGTACGTATTCTCGGATTCACCCACGCGACCGGGGAGATTTCCCGCATAGATGTAGCGGAGTCCGGCCTGACGGCCGATATCAACGGCGCGCAGCAGGTCTTCACGAGAGGTATCACGCTGACCGTCATCCTGCATTTTGTAATCCGTGTGGAATGCGGTCACGTGCCACGGGATATCGGGTGAAACGCCGGCGACGAATTCAGTGAGGCGGCGAAGTTCGTCGTTGGAATCATTGAAATTTGGAATGAGCAGAGTCACGATCTCAAGCCAAAGTCCCATCTGATGAACGCGGCGGATGGTGTCGAGGATGGGGCCGATGCGTCCGCCCAGCTCGTGATAGTGGCGGTCGTCGAAGCTCTTGAGATCAATCTTGTAGAGATCGAGCCAAGGGCGCAGGAATTCGAGAACCTGCGGAGTGCCGTTGCCGTTGGATACGAATCCGGTGAGAAGGCCGGCCGCTTTGGCCTCCCTGAAGATTGCAACGGCCCACTCACTGGTGATCAGGGGCTCATTGTAGGTACTGACAAGAACTTTAGCGCCCTGGTTGAGGGCATCGGAAACCAAAGCCTGCGGGGAGATATCCATCGGCGGCGAGACCGCGTGCGGATCGCGCAGAGCTTGCGAGGTCACCCAGTTCTGGCAGTAGCCACAGTGCAAGTCGCAACCCAACATGCCAAAGCTATAGGCGAGGGCTCCGGGATAAGCATGGAAAAACGGCTTCTTCTCGATGGGGTCGCATTGCATCCCGGCGGTGTATCCCCAGGGAACGTAGAGCGTGCCTCCGCGGTTGTAGCGAACCTTGCAGACGCCGGGCTGGCCGTCCGGGATGGGGCAGCAGTGGCCGCAGGAGAAGCAGCGGACCCGGTTGTTGCCGAGATGTTCGTAAAGGCTGGAATCCGCTTCGCGGACGCGCTGATCCAGAATGTCGCGCAGGGTGGGCACGGAAAAACCTCTTGTTACTTATTCTAGCGCGGAGAAGCAGGGGCTGAAGCCCTCTTCGTTTCGAACGCCATATATGCGGCCCTCGAAGGGCCCTCTTCCACGGTCGCGTACGCCGCAGTGGAGACCCTAAAGGAAAATTACCTTGAACTTGCTTTGAGTTGGCCGGGATCGGGCTTGGGATTGGTGCGGTGCTGCTGGAGCCAGCGATCGGCCTCAAGTTCAATGGAGCGCACTCGAGCGTGAGGCAGCAGGGCGGCGACGAATGGGGCGAGCGTTTTGCTGGCATCATCGCCGCTGGAGCGCGCGACGACGATCCAGAAGTAGGCCTGACTGGGATCCTGGCGAACACCGCGGCCACTATAGTAAAGAGATCCCAATTTCGACTGGGCAGGAACATTTCCCTGTTCCGCTGCTTTGGCGAACCAGCGAACCGCCTCGGTTTCGTTCAGCACCACACCCTCACCAGTGGCGTAACGAAGACCTAACGCATTCTGTGCGTCCGGATTTCCGTCGTCGGCCAGGTGCCGGAGTTGGTCGAGAGTGGCCGTCTCGATCGAGGCGGTGGAAGAGACCCGGGACATCTCTGCAGCCGACGGCGGAGACGAAGCAAGCACGGTCTGCAACTGTGTGGACCCGCCGTTGTGAAGCTTGTGCTGGACCCACGGAGCAACATCGGTCTGTATCCAAGGAGCAAGGCCGTAACCGAGCGCCATCGGGATGGTAACCGCGAGACCAACCAGGGTCAGAAGATGCGAACGCGGCAGGGTGATGCCAGCCGATTTCTTTTTTTGATTTTGTTCCTCCTCTGCCTGGTCCGCGGCTGCAAAAAGGACACTGCCGGAAGGAGTAAATGGTTCTTCCGGAGGAGGTCCGAGTGGCGGTAAATTCTCGGCTCGTGCAGCAAAATTGGCGGATTCGAGGACGATATCGGCCAGCCGCTGAAACACTTTTTCGTCCGCCTCAGTAAATCTGCTGGGCTCAGGTGAGAATGCTTCGATCAATCCGACAGACTCTCCACCCGCGCGAATGGGTACGGCCAGGATCGAGCGTAGGCCCATCGCGCGGCAGCGGTGACGATCAACACGAGCGTCGACCTCGGTGTCATCACAGCGCCACACGGAGCCGCTCTTCACACATTCACCGGAGAAGCCTGATCCTATCTGCAGGCGCGCACCCACGGGTGGGGTATCGGGCCCGGAGGTAGCGCGACAGATCAAGAAATCTGGCTGCTCATCGGCGAGGGCAATTGCAACTCCTGAGGCGCGAGCCAGCGCTTGCGCCCGCTCAGAGATGAGTTGCAGTGCTGTCTTGAGGTCCGGCCCCAGAGTTTCGACCTGACGCCGCACCGAATTCACGGCAGCAAGCGTATCGGTGTAGCTGGGAGGGGGCGGGCCGGACTGGCGCGCTCCGCTGAAACCAGCAATTTCGGCTTCTCCGTTGGCCACACCTGCCATCACGTTGACAAATAGCCATTCCCGCAGGCGAGCGAGAGAATTCGGGGCAAGGGGAGCGAAATGAAAGCCGATGCGCCCGGAAGAATTGGCCCAGATTACCCGGCCGGTCGTAAAAATGTGCTCTGAGCAATCGGCAAGATCAAGGCAGAGGTCCATCTGCTTCTCAAGTTCGAGAGCCGAGTGGCACTGGATGGACATGCCTTCTTCGCTAATGTCGACAATCTCATGAAGATCAAGCATTGCACCTTGAGACTTGGCGGTGAAGATGGCATACGCCGGTGTCTGGATCTTGTGGCGAACGCGGCGGCGCCGGTTGGGCACCGCAACTGGCAGCGTCGAGGAGATAGCAACCATGGGGAGGGCCGGCAAATTCGTCGATACATATTACCGCTTGTTGCCGAAAAAGTAATTAATTGATTGAAAATCAGTAGGACAACGATTCATTCTGCCCAAAGAAGGCTCGCCAGGGGCGACTCTGCGAAGTTATTTAACCGGCCCGGCGAAGCCGGTGGAGGCTGGAAATCCGTGAGATAGCGGCCACCATCATTCCCGAAAGCAACTGCATGGTGGCGACGTCACGTTCATCGAAAGCGCCGGGCGTTGAGGACAGCACTTCGAACACTCCTAGGGTGCGCCGGTAATGGCGTAAAGGCGAGACAAGAATCGATCGCACGCCGAGGCGGCGGCAACTGGCCAGATCAACGCGCGGATTGCGCTCGGCATCATGGCAGAGCATGATTTCGCCGGAGCGGACGGCCTCGGCCGAGATGCCGGTATCTGTCTGGAGCCGAACGCCAAGATCCGGAGCGGTTCGCCCCGCCCGGGCACGGCAGACAATTTCATTCCCGGCCTGCAGGGCAATGGCTGCACCGGTAGCGCCGGTGAGGTGCTGGGCACGTTCCGTAATGGCGCTGATCGCGGGTTCAAGGTCAAGCTCGGCGGGATGGATCTCAATCTCTTCGGGGACTGAAACTGCGCGGAATCCCGAGACGGGATGAGCGGCATTCGCTACGCGAAGCTGGCTGCGCTGCGCGAGGGAAGGCATCCGCGAACGATCTGTGGACTCGAGCATTTCCGGGTCGGGAACAGTGCGCAGGAGATCGCGGACAAGATTGTCGAGTTCCGCATCGGTGATGAGGTGGGCTGTGGACTGATTGCGCAGTGATCCACCAAGAAGCCGGGAAAGGCCGATCACGGCAGTACTGCCACAAGCCACACAATAGGACCTGCTGTTATTGCTGATGAGCTCACATTGAACGCAAAAACTGGCAGACTGCAAAGAGACGAAATTAGTGTCCTTAAAAGTAGTGCCATAAAGCGTCTTGCGAAACATGATGCGGAATCCTCAATCGTTAGAGTGCAGATGAAGGTAAATAGAGGTCGAAAGGTGCGAAAGTGACGGCACTGGTTCAGGGGTGTGGAAAAAAGGGCTGGCTATTTCTCGTTGATGACGGCAGCTTCTGGGGCCGGCGCATCTTGGGTACTGTGCAAGATTTTGCAAGCTTCCCTGAAGGAAAATCGAAATTTGGCAAAAATTTGCACACTTTATTTGCGTGGTGCGTATTGCACCGATTGGGGAGCTAGGTTATTCTTAAGTCATTCACACGGTCCGGAACCGGACCGCTGGGGGAAACCATGGAATGGAAGACACCTGCTTTTGAAGAAGTTTGCTTGAACTGCGAAATCAACTCTTACGCCAGCGCGAAGCTGTAAAGCCAAGCTCCCCCCTCCGCTAAATTCTGACACGCACCGCGCGCCAATTTCGCGTGGAGCGTGCTGCTGCGTATCCATCCGAGCCGTGTTCACGGCAATGCGCCCAAAGTAGTGCCCTTAATTGCAGGGTAAAGTCGTGGGCTAGCCGGCTTGGGCAGCGATGAAGGAAACAGACTGGTCCGGAAGCGGAATCACCTCGGCGGACCGAGCCAAAGTGCGATCCAGAGCGTCGGCCAACACAATGGGAAACGATGAAGTCAGGAGATTGATATCGATCTGCAGGTCGCGAGTCGAGTAGAGGCGATGCACAGTCAAAGTTCCGCGGCGCCGGTTGCCGGAACTTAGCAGATCGAGAGCGACGGTCCAGACGGGGCTCGCAGGCAGCCTCGCAGATCCGGGTTTCCTCCAGCAGAAACCTTCGCCGGCATCGGAAGCGACGTCTTCTCCCGAAAACGCCTCAAGGCTCAATTGAAAGCCATCGAAGTCATTCGTGCCAAAGGCCGCGACGAGAATCCTGCAAATCTGTTCGTAATCTCGGGCGACCTTGAGTTCCTCAGTTGCGCGGCGAATGGCCAGGTTATTCACAAAGATTTGCGGTTGATCCAGAGTGCGGTGCGCGACGCGTGCCAACTCGCCAAATTCGAGATATCCGAGGTGTTGCACTCCGACCCAGATCCCCACGCCTAACACGGACAGCACCAGCCCAAGAGAACTGCCGGTGGGCCACAGCAGAAACAAGCTGAGCATGGCAAAAACGGCAGAGACTCCGTACAGAAGAATGACAACCTGGCGATGGGTCATTCCGTGCTGCAGGAGTTTGTGATGGATATGCTCGCGATCGGCGGTGAAGACGGGGCGTCCGCTGATGGCGCGGCGAAGCACCGACAAGATGGTTTCCAGGATGGGCAGACCAAACGAGACGACTGGAATTGCAACGGCGACGATAGTCGGGGCCTTCTCTGCGCCATAGAGGGCCAGAGCGCTGAGCAAAAATCCGATGAACAAGCTACCGGAATCGCCGAGAAAGATGGTCGCGGGGTTGAAATTAAAACGCAGGAATCCGAGAATCGCTCCGGCCAGAGCGATGGTCATGATTTCGACCAAGGCTGGACCATTCAAGATCGCGACAACGAAGGCCACCATCGTCGAAAACAACGCCGAACCGGCTGCCAGGCCATCGAGACCATCGATTAAGTTGAAGGCGTTTGTAATCGCCAACACCCACACAATCGTAAGCAGCAAACCGACGTACCACGGAAGTGGACGATTCCCGAATACAACCGGGATGTTTATGATGCGCAGGCCGCCAGCGTACAGCACCGTGGCGGCGATTGCCTGAACGGTGAATTTGAAGTACGGTCCTACGCCGCGAACATCGTCATACACACCCAGCAGAAATACGAGGGTGGCAGGCCCGAGGATGGTAGCGAATGTCCTGAATAGTTGAGGCGAGTGCAAGGTTGGGTGGCGAGCTGCCCAGAGCGCAGCCAGCGTCATACAACCAGAGAAGCTCAGGAAAATAGCGACGCCGCCCAGACGGGGAAGCGGATTGGCATGCAGGTGACGTTCGTGGGAAGGAACAGCAACCCATCCGTGCGCGTTTGCAAAATCGCGCACATAGCGCGTCAGCGCGAAGGCTGAGAGTAACGCCCCAAAAAAGGTCCCGAGGAAGATGCCAGTCAACCTAACTCACCCTCGCATAGACGAGCGCGGCTTCACGACGCGCCGGCTGATACCCATAAAAAGTATTGCAGCAACACTCAGCGTTTCATAGTGAATGAACAGATTCCTGCTGATTTTTTCGGTGCTCCGCACTGTAGCAGCCGAAAAATGGGAGTTCAATCTCTGGCCGAAAGAAAGCTGTGGAAAACTAATGCCGATGGTTGCACGCGGCGGCTTCAATCGATGCAGGCTGTGCTAAACTGCTGTTCAATTTTCATTCAACAATCAGGCCTTCGAATGGAGTCAGGAACTTTGACTTTCTCGCGCCGCATTCGTGGTTGCATGCTCGGGTTCTCAGGTTTATTTCTCTTCCTGGCAGTGGTTCTGGCACAGGAGCCGAGCCCCAATGTCCCCGACAGCGCGGCCCAACCCGTGCCCGGCACGAACGTTAGTTCGTCGAGTGCGCCGAAAATCGCCGAACTGAAAAATAATGATGAGCAAGCTGTGCGGGTCAAGCTTGGCACAGGGGATCTGATTGAGGTCAACGTTTACAACGTTCCTGAACTGACCACCAAGGCGAGGGTCGGCAGCAGCGGCGACATCTACCTGCCGTTGATCGACTACGTCCACGTCGATGGATTGACCCAGGAAGAAGCCCAAGCACTGATCGAGAAGCGGCTGTCGGATGGCGGATTCGTGCGGAATCCGCATGTCACGATCTTCGTAGACGAGGCGGCCTCACAGGGCGTGGCCGTGCTGGGGGAAGTCACGCGGCCGGGGATTTATCCAGACGTTGCCGACCACAAACTGTATGAAATCATCTCGGAGGCAGGTGGATTCACCTCGAGCGCATCGCGCACGATCGCAATTTTGCGACAGAACCAGGCTGAACCGGTGCGAGTAACTTTGCCGCGGAACCTTGCTGACGACACCAGCGGAAACGTTGAAATCATGCCGGGCGACACGATTACAGTGCCTCGCGCGCCCATTATCTATGTAGTCGGAGACGTGGGCAGGCCTAGCGGACTGTTGGTGGATAACGGCACGCTTACGGTGCTGCAGGCTCTGGCGCTCGCCGGAGGCACGAATCACACAGCGAAGCTGGGCGGGGCAAGGGTAATCCGCAAAGGTCCCGCGGGAGTGACCGAAATCAAGGTTGAGATCAAGAAAATGCTGGAAGCAAAGAGCCCAGACGTCATGCTGCAGGCGGATGACATTCTTTTTATCCCAGTTAGCGGAACCCGGGTACTAGGCGCCAGGTCGTTCGAGGCAGCCATGTCTATGGCGACGATGGTCGGGATTTATTCGGTCCATCCTTAAACACGGCGAAGCTCCGCTTTACGCTACTAATCCCTCCAAGACCCTGAGGTACTTCTCGGCGGTGTGTGCGCGAGAATAATTCCGCAGAACAAATTCCCTTCCCTTTTGGCCCATGGCAATGCCCAAATCGCGATTGGAGGCGAGTTGCTGAATGGCGGCGGTCAATGCATGGGCATTTTCCGGTTCGATCGCAAGACCGCAACCTGCTTGTTCGACAATCTGGCGCGACAGGCCTTCTAAGCCCAGAATCACCGGGCGGGCGGATGACATGAACTCGAGCAACTTAGAGGGAATGACGGTTTTGAAAACGTCATTCTTCTTGAGAAGCACGAGACAAGCATCAGCGGCTGAGATGTAGGCGGGAATTCGCTCTCGCTCCTGCTGATCCAGAAAGCGTACGTTCGCCAGGGCTCGGGACTGAGCGAGTGCCTTGATCCGCTCTTTCTCGGCGCCTTCCCCGACGAGCAGGAATCGCACGATCGACTTTTGAGACTGAAGCTGGGAAGCGGCATCGAGCAGAGTCTCGAGGCCATGCGCGTTGCCGAGAGTGCCGATGTAGCAGGCAAGGAAGTTGGAGTCGATTCCGAGATTGCGGCGCAGCGCCTGGTCCGCCTGGGCCGGTTCGGGGATGAAGAGATCGGTCTCGACGCCATTTTCAACGACATCAATCTTTTCGGGTGGAACCTTCCAATACTTCATCAGATGTTCTTTGAATGCCGGAGTCACGACGACGACGCGATGGGATTGACGGTAAAGAAATCGGGCAATAGCCGCGAGAAAGCGATACATCCATGAATCCTCGTCTCCAACGCCGACAGCGGCCAGGGATTCCGGCCAAAGATCGCGCACTTCGAATACAAACGGGACTTGGTGAGCGAAGGCCAGCCACCAGCCCGCAAGTCCCACCAGGAGCTGCGGCGAGGAAGCAATGATGACATCAGGCCGCTCGAGGGCGAGGCCACGCAGGCTTGCCGAAGCGCAGAACGAAGCGTAATTGACGATGCGTTCGTGCGACTTGCGGTTTGGGAGCGGCCATAGCCAGGTGCGGAAGACGTTCACACCGCCAACAGTGTGGTGGTAGGCCAGATGGCGCAGGCGAGTTCGCCATTCCGTCGGAACAACTCCTGTCGGATGATTGGGGAATCCCGTGAGGACCGAGACCTCGTGGCCGGACTGCGCCCAACGGCTGGCAAGCTCTGCGACCCGGCCAGCAGGCGCGCCCATCTCGGGCGGGAAATATTGCGAGACGTAGAGGATCTTCACGAGAAAGAAGAGGCTATCGCAGAAAGGGCTGTGAGTGATAGACAGGGGACGGGTAACTGCAGTTTTAGGGTTCACGCAAGATCTCTCGGCCTGCCAGTGAAAGCGCGAGATTTCGGGATGACGCCTGTGCTTAGAGCTGATGAAAGTACCGATGGGTGGAGTGCGCTCGCATCGTCTATACTTTCGGCCTATGCCAAGATTTGTCTTCTACTTTTGCCTGCTTGCGTTCCCAGGATTCGCCGCATTGAGCGCATCCTCGCAAACACTGCTCGTTGTGAACCAACAGGACGTGACGGTCAGCCTGGTCGATCCGGTTGCGGGACGAGAGGTGGCCGCGATTCCAGAGAAAACAGTCGGCGTTCACGGGCACGAAATCGCCTCATCGTCCGATGGCCGAACAGTTTTCGTCCCCATCTATGGCAGCACAGGTGTGGGAAAACCGGGGATTGACGGCCATGACATGCTCCTCATCGACCTCGCCTCGCGGGAGATCGTGGGCGACATCGATTTCGGGCATGGAGTGCGGCCACATTACCCGGTATTGGATCCCGTGACCGGATTGCTCTACGTCACGACGGAGTTGGATAAGACGGTAACAATCATCGATCCGAAAACACGCAAGATCGTGGGTGCGATTCCGACAGGACAAGAGGAGTCGCACATGCTCGCCCTGTCGCATGACGGGAAGCGCGGCTATACCGCAAACGTTGGGCCGGGGACTGTCTCGGCGTTGGATATGCAGGCGAGAAAGACAATTGCGGTCATCCCGGTGTCGAAGATGGTGCAGCGGGTTGCGGTATCGATGGACGACAAGATGGTGTTCACGTCGGACCAGACAAAGCCGCAGCTGGCCGTGATCGATGCAGCTACGAACGCGGTAAAGACGTGGGTGCCGCTACCCGGTTTGGGTTACGGAACGGCTCCGACATTGGACGGCAAGTCGCTGCTGGTGGCGGTGCCCTCTACGAACCAGGTTGCGGTGGTGGATCTTGCGAGCATGCAAGTTGTACGCCGCATTGACGTGGCGAACTTGCCGCAGGAGATTCTGATTCGTCCGGATGGGAAAGTCGCATACGCATCCTGCGCAGCGAGCGGAAAGGTGGCGGCGATCGACCTATCGAATTGGAGTGTTCAAAAGCTGATCGACGCCGGCAAGTTTGCCGACGGATTGGGGTGGGCGAAGTAGGAGAGTGCCGCCTAGTAGTAGCAGAGCTTGAAAATCCCCTTGTAGCACAAGGCACGTGTGCGGTTGGCGCCGCTGCGGCTGTATCCTTCCCAGCGCACAGCAATGCGGTGGAAGGCATCTTCCCCGGTGAGGCGGTGCATTACTCGCAGTTGCACAATGTGAAGCTGGTGATAGAACGAACTGGCGACCATGGGCAGGCGCGTGCCGGATTGCTCGTACAGCGACCAGAATCCGATGTCATAGCGATCGAGATTGCGAAGCAGAGTGCGCACTCCGCGCGAGAATAGTTCGTGCGCTGCGGCATCGCGCGTCGCCAGCCAGTAGTCGTAGACTCCCCACAAAGCCCAGATAAAACCATTCAGAATGTGCGTGGGGGGAGAAACGATGTACTCCTCGAACCACAGGTCGCCGGATGCGTCCGTGAAGGCGACGCCGCCTTTGTCAATCGGCTGCTGGAAGCTGAGGAATGCACGGCGGGCCGCTTCGAGATAACGCGGATTGCCCGATTCCTTTTCGGCGCGAACCAAAACCGAGATTCCCTGTCCCTGCGCCAAAGCCGAGTGCCAGGGCGCCCTCAGCATGTTGCGGTATTCCCATTCGAAGTGGTGGTTCCAGACGGCCAGGCCGTACGCATTTTCTTCTAAGTGTGAGCAGAGCCAGTCGGCAATCAGGAAGAACTTGGATTGGCGCGAAGAGTCTAAGGTGCGGCGCCAGACGTTGTAATTTCCCAAGCCGTGTTGCGCGATGGCGATCGGGTTGTACTGCAGGCCAACGCGACCGCGATAGTCAAGTTGCGGGATGCCAGAAGCGTCGAAGGGTCCGCGATAGTCTGCCTTTTCCGTGAACAGCATGTAGTACTGGCCGAGTTCATCGGCATTCGATTGGGGATTCTCCGCCGGAGTCTCGTGCCAGAAGGTCAAGTGGCTATTACCGCCGAGCAGATAGGCGCTGAAGATGCGTCGGTAATAGCGGAGAGAAGGCAAGCTGGTCGATTGCTCGAACCATATTACGTGATGGTGCCTGTCGAGCTGCGCTCGACGGACAGCCGAGGGCGGCTGTCCCTACATGTCTTTACCTTTCATGAAACTTCGTACAGTGATGTGACCATGTCTTCGGATTGTACGGCGACTGTCGTGACGGCCAGGTAATTGGTGCGGTTATCGCCATCGGGAAAGAATGCATTGCCGTATTGGAACAGACTCATAGGCCAAGGATCTTTCTTCCAGGCGAGAAACGGAGTCCAATGGTTCGAGCTGCCGGGATCGGCTCCATAGATACGAACCACGCGATCGCGGTTCACTGCGCTCGGTTCCACCATCGTGGAGAAAAATAAGCGGGGTGCAACACGGCAGCCGTAAATTGACGAACTGCTGATCGCAGCGAGTTGTGACAACGCTCCCTCGCGATTGAGTCGATAGATGAAGTTCTGTTCAAGCGGAGTGTCGGAAGAGAAGTAGAGACCATCTTTCGTGGGAACAGCGGCGACGGCGCGAGCCTGCTGCTTGCCTTTTAGCACGACTTCAACGCGGCTGAAATCGGGAGCGGCGCGCAGGATGCGGCATTCGTCTGCATAATCCCCGGTAAGCACCCAAAGGTAGTTTCCCCAAGGATCGTGCACGATGTTGTGAACGTGACGGATGGCACCTCTGGGAAATGTGTAAGCGACGCTCCAGGTTGCGCCCTGGTCGCTGGAAGCATAGATGTGGACTTCGTCGCGAGAAGGGTTGTCGAAATATTCGCCCCAAAACAGGGCTCCATTCGGAACTGCGGTGATGTGCAGCGGGCG
>Ga0070730_10004556_pt1 | contig 12121 bp, 8 predicted proteins | sample Coa_R1_3_FD_66447 | JGI IMG/M metagenome (GOLD analysis project Ga0070730, IMG submission 66447) | Surface soil microbial communities from Centralia Pennsylvania, which are recovering from an underground coalmine fire - Coalmine... | ecosystem: Environmental > Terrestrial > Soil > Unclassified ... | reverse complement strand
TGCCGCTGTGCCCGACATGGGCCCGTATGGCTTCGGTCCGACGGCCGACGAGCTCGGCAGTAGCCTGCCGCTGCCGGCCCCGCCGCCCGCGGAGGCCCCCCGCACCGGTCTGAGCACCCGCGGTACGCGGTAGCTGGAAAAGGACACGACTGATGAGTAGCGCGGCATATTATCCCTTAGACGCCAATGTGCGGGGCCAACTGACCACCGAGCAGTTCCAGCAGCGCCGGCAGCAGGCCGAGGAACACTGGCAGCGCACCTATCTCGCCGCCGGCAAGCCGGTGATCCTGGTCGGCTGGGGCTCGTGCAGCGTCGCCCACGGCGCCGTCGACACCTTCCGCGCCATCCGCGACTGGCTGGCGACGAACCATGTCGACGCCATCCTGCGGCGCACCGGCTGTATCGGCCCCGATTTTGCTGAGCCCCTGGTCGACATTCTCCTGCCCACCGGCCCGCGCATCGCCTATCATCAGATCACGGCCGACCGCGTGCCCGAGCTGCTGGAGAGCGTCCTGCGCCGCAACGACGTGAAGCCAGACTGGGCCTTCGCCGTCTTCGACCGCGACGACTTCAACAACTCCACTCAGGGCCACCAGGGCATCCCGGCGGCCAAAGACCTCGACCATTTCAAGCTCCAGAAGCGCATCGTGATGCGCAACATGGGCTACATCGATCCCGAGTCGATCGACGATTATATCGCCCGCGGGGGCTACCGCATGCTGGCCCAGGTGCTGGCCGGCATGAAGCCCGAAGAGATCATCAAAACGATCACCGACTCCAACCTGCGGGGCCGCGGCGGTGCCGGCTTCCCGGCCGGCATCAAGTGGGATGGCGCCCGCAAGGCGAAGCGCACGCCCAAGTACGTCATCTGTAACGCGCACGAAGGGGAGCCGAACGTCTTCAAGGACCGCCGCCTGCTGGAGAGCGACCCGCACGCCGTGCTGGAAGGCCTGATTATCCAGTGTTACGCGATCGGCACGCCCTGGGCTTACATCTATGTCGGCGACGAGTACCCCCTGGCGATCCACCGCACCAAAGAAGCCGTCCGCACCGCCTATGCGCTGGGCTTGCTCGGCGACAATATCCTGGGCAGTGGCTTCTCGTGCCACGTCGACGTGCAGATGGGCGGTGGCGCCTACATCTCCGGCGAGGGCACCGCGCTCATGTTCGGTATCGAGGGCAAGCGGGCCATGCCCCGCGCCAAGGTGCAGCGCTCGGTCGAGGCCGGCCTCTTCGGCCTGCCCACCTGCGTGAACAACGTCGAGACGATGATCAATGTGCCCTATATTCTCCAGAACGGCGCCGCCTGGTATACGGCGATGGGCACCGAGTCGAGCAAAGGCACCAAGCTGTTCACCCTGATGGGCAATATCGAGCGCGTGGGCACCGTGGAGCTGGAGATGGGCCGCACCATGCGGGACCTGGTCTACACCTGCGGCGGCGGCACCGGCGCCCGGCCCTTCAAAGCCATCCAGACGGGCGGCCCGTCCGGCGGCTGCCTGGCCGAGCAGCACCTCGACCTGCCGATGGACTTCCAATCGCTGGAGCCGGCCGGCGGCACCATGGGCTCGGGTGGCTACGTCGTCTACGACGACAGCGTCTGTATCGTCGACATGAGCCGCTACTTCAACCGCTTCAACCGCTACCAGTCGTGCGGCAAGTGCTTCCCCTGCCGCATGGGCACCAAGTCGCTGCTCGACATGACCGACCGGATCGCCTTCGGCGGCGGCCGGCCCGACGACCTGGACATCATGTGGCGCTGGAGCGAGCATGTGGTCGAGATGTCGCTCTGCGGCCTCGGCACGACCGCGCCCCTGCCGCTGATGGGCGGCATCCGCTGGTTCCGCGACGAGTTTGTGGAGCATATCACCGATAAATATTGCCGCACGCGCACCTGCACCCGGCTGAACGCGATCCAGGCCCGCAAGCAGGCCAACCAGTCCGTGCCCGACTATGAGCCGAAGTTCCTGCCGCCGCGCATCGGCACCCGGGCGCAGACGCTCGGCAGCGCCAGCAACCGCGACTTCGCCCGCACCGCCGGCACCAACGGCGAGGCCGGGGGGGCGCGGCAGTTGCCGGCCGGGCGCCCGGTGGGGCGGGATGGGACCATTGTGGTCTCACCAACGAAATAGCCAAAGAGCAAACAAAGGTCTGTCGTTAGGCCTTGTCATTTTGAGACCTTGTCATTTTGAGACCTTGTCATTCTGAGCGCAGCGAAGAATCCGCTGCCCCAGATAACTGTTCGGCGAAAGCGGTTACTGCTCAGGGCGCTGAACGACGAGATCTGCTTAAGGGGACGGATTCTTCGCTGCGCTCAGAATGACAGATCTTAGAACAGACAGATCTCAGAAGGACAGATCTCAACTTAATGGGGATAAGAATCAGGATGCAATCGAGTAATCATCATACTTTGTCATTCTGAGCGCAGCGAAGAATCCGCTGCCCCAGATAAATGTTCGGCGCAGGAGGCTACTGTCCAGGGCGCTGAACGGCGAGATCTTCGTAGGGCGACGGATTCTTCGCTGCGCTCAGAATGACAGATCTAAATAACAAACCTGTAGGATGCTTACGTGAGACAATACTTTGTCTATATCATGAGTAATGAAACACGTACACTCTATATTGGAATGACCAACAATCTCGAAAGGCGCGTGTATGAGCATCAGCATAAGCTCATACCAGGGTTTACAAGCAAATATAACCTGACGCGCCTGGTCTATTATGAGCTAACCGGCGACGTCGGCGCGGCGATCGCCCGCGAGAAGCAGCTGAAGGGCTGGATCCGCGCGAGGAAAGCCGCCTTGATTGACTCGCTGAATCCAGAGTGGGATAATCTTAGCGCTAGCTGGTATACTAACGCCGGGGTGGCTATCTAAGAGAGGGCTTATGGCTGACGTAAATGTAACGATCGACGGGATCAAGGTACAGGTGCCGGACGGCACGTACATGATCGACGCGGCGCGGAAGATCGGGATCGATATCCCTAATTACTGCTACCTGCCCGGGCTCCGCGCCTATGGGGCCTGCCGCTTCTGTGCCGTGGAGACCAAGGGCCGCAAGGGCTGGGAGATCGGCATCTCCTGCTCCATGCCGGCCAAAGAGGGGACCGAGATCCGCACCCTGACCGACCAGGTCTGGGAGCAGCGCCATATGCTGATGGAGCTGCTCGACGTCGACCACCCGCTCGACTGCCCGATCTGCGAGGCCAACGGCGACTGCCGGCTGCAAGACTGGGGCTATGAGTATGGCGTGATTGGCAAAGAGTTGCGCCGGCCCAAGATTGTGCGCCCCGCCGAGCGCCTCTCGCCCGCGATCGACCTGGACCGCGACCGCTGCGTGGTCTGCGGGCGCTGCATCCGCGCCTGCGACGAGCAGATCGGCGCCGTGGCCCTGGCCTTCGCTCAGCGCGGCATCGAGACCGTGGTCGACGCCCCCTTCGGCAAATCGCTGATGGACACCCCCTGCGTGGAGTGCGGCACCTGCGTGGAAGTCTGCCCGGTGGGCGCGCTCAGCAGCCGTATCCAGATGCACCCGGTCCACCACTGGCAGCAGCGCAAGACGCGTAGCACCTGCCAGTCGTGCTCCGTCGGCTGCACCATGCAACTCGGCGTGCATAACAACCTGCTGGCCGAGATCCGCTCGCAAGACAGTATCGGCATCAACGACGGCATTATCTGCGTCAAAGGCCGCTACGGACAGGACGTGGTCAACGACAAAGCCCGCCTGACCACGCCGCTGATCCGCCAGGCCGACGGCAGCTTCCAGATCGCCTCCTGGCCGGAAGCCCTGGACCTGGTGGCCGCCAAGCTGGCCGAGCACAAGGCCGCCGCCGGCGCGATCGCCGGCTCCAAGCTCACCAACGAAGAGCTCTACCTGCTGCAAAAGATCATGCGCGGCGGCCTGGGCAGCAACAATATCGACTCGGACGCCCGCTACCCCGAGAATGAGGCGCTCGCCGTGCTGGAAGAGGCCTTCGGCTATGGCGCGATGACCAACAACCTGCTCGATACGCGCCAGCAGGCCGGCTGCATCCTGATCGTCGGCGACAGCATCTACGAGACGCATCCCGTCTACGCCTACCAGCTCCAGCGCCTGATCCGCATCCGCAGCGCCAAGGTCGTCGTCATCAGCCCGCGCTGGAACAAGATGAGCGAGTGGGCCACCCTGACCCTCGCGCCGAAGCCAGGCACGGAGGAGATCCTGCTGCACGGCATCGCCCAGCTGATCTCCAGCGAGACGATCGGCACGCCCGGCCTGGCCGCCAAAGCCACCGGCTACGAAGCCTGGGTGCAGTCGCTCGCGGGCTACAGCCCGGAGGACGTCAGCCGCCTCACCGGCGTGCCGGTGGCGGACATGATCCGCGCCGCTTATCTCTACGCCAGCGGCGGCAAGCTGGCCGAGCGGCCAAAGAGCGCCCCGGCGCCGGACGCGCCCGCCCCGCAGTACCCGGCTGCGACTATTGTCTTCTCGGCGCGCGGCCCCTATGTACTGACGCCGGGTGCCGTGCGGGCGCTGTGCAACCTGGCCCTGATTACCGGCAACGTCGGCCGGGCCGGCGGTGGCGTCAACCCACTCGTCGGCGACGCCAACAGCCTGGGCCTTAACGACATGGGCTGCCGGCCCGACCGCCTGCCCGGCTACGCGCCGATCGATGCGGCCAACCTGGCCCGCTTCACCGCCGAGTGGACCATCGATCCCGGCAACCCCGTGCAGGTGTCCGCCACCCCGGGTCTGAGCTGTGCCGAGATGCTGCAAGGGGCGGCCCAGGGGACGCTGCGCGCCCTGCTGATCGCCGGATCCAACCCGGTCGTCGGCGCGTCCGATCCCGAGGCGGCGCGGGCGGCCCTGCGGCAGCTCGACTTCCTGGTCGTGCAAGACCTGTTCATGAACGAGACGGCCGAGCTGGCCCATGTGGTGCTGCCGGCTGCATCGTACGCGGAGAAAGACGGCACCTACACCAACACCGAGCGCCGGGTGCAGCGGGTGCGCAAGGCGCGGGAGCCGGTCGGCCAGGCCCGGACCGACTCGCACATTTTTGTCGAGCTCGGCTACCGGCTCGGCCTCTCGATGCCCTATCCGCGGCCGGCCGACGTCATGGACGAAATCGCCCGCCTGGTGCCGATTTATGCCGGTATCAACTATGCGCGGCTGGAAGTGCCACTCTACCTGGAAGATGCGATCCCGATGCCGGGCGCGACCTCGTATAAGCAGTTGCGCGTGAATGGCCTGCAGTGGCCCTGCCTCAGCGCGGACCATGCCGGCACCGCAGTGCTCTATGCCGCGGGCGCCGGCGGGCAGCCGCGCCTGACGACGGCCCCCGCCACCGGCCCGGGCGCGGCGACCGCCCCCGCGGCCCCGGACGGCGGCCTGCTGATGATCGCCGGCTTCAGTCTGTTCCCCTATCGCACGGGCACGACGAGCCGCCACAGCCGCAGCCTGGCCAAAGTCCAGCCCCATAGTCGACTGCACTTGCACCCGGCCGACGCCACGCGCCTCGGCCTGCACGACGTGGAGCAGGTCCGGGTGCAAGCTGCGGGCGGGAACCCCAACGGCGCGGGCAACTCCGAGCTCAACAACCGGCCGGTCGACGCCATCACCCTGGTCAGCGAACAGGTCCCGCCGGGCACCGCCTTCCTGGCCATGACCCTGGCCCAGGCGGGACGCAGCCCGCTGGTGCGCCAGGCCCTGGAAGTGCAAAAGAACGGCCACGACGGCGTCAAAGCGGTGCCGATCGTCGTCACCCCGATCTACGGCGCGCCGACCGGCGACGCGCGGCTGGGCCCCGGCCCGGCCACCGAGAATGTCGTGGGCCCCGCCAACGCCGCCACGCCACCGGCGTAGCGGCAAAGGATACTGAGGACATTATGGACACTTTCGATTGGGTCTGGGTCCTGATCCGGATTATCGTCGCCTCGGTCATCCTGACGATTGTCCTGGTGACCATGGGTTTCCTGACCTACTTTGAGCGCAAAGTCGCCGCCCATATGCAGCAGCGCCAGGGCCCGAACCGCACCGGCCCGCTCGGCCTCTTGCAGTGGGTGGCCGACGCGGTCAAGCTGATCCATAAGGAGGAGATTATCCCGGCGGGTGCCGACCGGGCCATCTTCTGGCTGGCGCCGATGCTGAGTATGCTCACGGCGTCGGCCGCCTATGCCTTTATCCCGTTTGGCGAGCACATCGAGCTCTTCGGCCGCTCCATTCCCTACTATATCTCCGACACGCCGGTCGGCATCCTCGCCCTGCTGGCCTTCTCCTCGCTCGGCGTCTACGGGCTGATTATGGGCTCCTGGAGCTCGAACAACAAGTATTCCCTGCTCGGCGGGCTGCGCTCCAGCGCCCAGGTGATCAGCTACGAAGTCACCATGGGCATCTCGCTGATCGGGCCGTTGCTGCTGGCCCAGTCGCTCAACCTCAACGACATCGCCCGCGCCCAGGGCGGCTCCCTGGTGACCGGGTTCACCGGCTCCCTGCTGAACACGCCGGGGGTCTGGTTTATCTTGCTCCAGCCCGTCGCCTTCCTGACCTATCTGACGTCGGCCATCGCCGAGACCAACCGCACGCCGTTCGACCTGCCCGAGGCCGAGTCGGAGCTGGTGGGCGGCTACCATGTCGAGTTCGCCGCGATGCACTTCGGCCTCTACTTCCTGGCCGAGTACATCAACATGATCACCGTGTCGGCCATCGCCACCTACTGCTTCCTGGGGGGCTGGCAGGGCCCGTTCGGCGCGGCGTTCGGGCCGCTCTGGTTCATCATCAAAATGGCCGGCTTCATCTTCTTCTATTACTGGCTGCGCTGGACGGTGCCGCGCTTCCGCTATGACCAGCTGATGGGCATTTGCTGGAAGGTCATGTTGCCCCTGGCGCTGGTGAATATCCTGCTCGTCGCCATCATGCGCACGGGAGTCGCCCTCATTCAACCCGACATCCCGCCGCTGGCCCTGGGCAATCTGGGGGTCACCTGGCCCTGGCTGGTGTTTATCGCCATCCAGCTGGTATTCGCCGTGATCGTGGTCGTGGGGGCCTCGCGGGCGACAGTGGGCAGCTGGTGGGGTAAGTCGGACCGGCCGCGGGTCGGCGACCCGCGATCCCTGACCACCACCCTCGACGGCGACACCCCGCGGCGCGTCGAATTGCGCCCGGGCCTTTAGGAGCAACGCTCATGGAACTGACGGATCAAGTTACCGGCTTTTTGTTGACCTTGCGCACCATGGTGGGCCCGACGGTCACGGTGCAATATCCGGACGCGATGCGCGAGCTCGCGCCGCGCTTCCGGGGCGCCGTCGGCTTCCTGCCGCACCCGGAGACGGGCCGCGAGAAATGCGTCGGCTGTGGGCTCTGCCCCCAGATCTGCCCGGTGGATGCGATCACCATCGGCATCATCGAAGACGAGAGTGACGGCGCCGACCATACCGACGAGTGGCACCCCTTCGAGCATTACTATATGAAGGGGCTCGACCCGCTGGACGCGACGAGCAAGAAATTCACGTACTACTACCACATCAACGAGACGCGCTGCCTCTACTGCGGGCTCTGCGTGGAAGTGTGCCCGGTCGAGGCCCTGGTCATGAGCCACCACTTCGAGATGGCGACCGATAACCGCGGCGAGACGATCTACGACAAGCACAAGATCCTACAGATGGGCAAAACCTACATGGCCGAACTCAACGAGCGGCTGGAGGGGGTCGCGGTCCCGCCTGCGCTGCCCGGCCGGACGCAGCGCCCGAGCCAGTTGGGCCGCCCGGCGACGGTCGAGCAGCCGGACAGCGGCGCGCAGGCCTATGGCCGCGAGGAAAGCAAGTCGTCAAAGTAGTTGTGGGCGGCGGGTCGGCAGCCCGCGGCTCCTGGAGCACTGACATATGAGTGTTGGAGGTATGACCATACCGATCCCGAGTATCGCCGAGGTCGTCTTCCTGGTCCTGTCGGCGGTCGCTATCGTCGCCGGGCTGATGATGATCACGCGGCAGGACGCGGTGCATAGCGCGCTCTGGCTGGTGGTCGTCCTTTTCCAGCTGGCGGGGCTGTACGTGCTGCTGAATGCGCCTTTCCTGGCCGTGCTCCAGGTGCTGGTCTATGCCGGCGCGATCCTTGTGCTCTTCCTGTTTGTGATCATGCTCTTGCAGCTGCGTGAAGGGCCGCAGCTGGGCAATGTCCACCAGATCCAACGCGTGGCGGCCTGGCCGATCGGGGCACTGCTCGCCGTCGAGCTGGTGATCGTCATCGCCCTGGCCTCCGGCCTGCACGCGCCCGCCCTGCCGGCGGGCGTCGCCATGCATGTGCCCACCGCGCCGCAGGCGGTGCCGGCGGCGACTCCGCTCCCGGCCGGCAGCGGCAGCACGGCGTTCAACAATCCCGGCGGGGGCTGGCCGGTCGAGGAGGTGGCCCTCTATAACGGCGAGCCGCGAGCGCTCGGCATCGAGCTGTACACCAACTTCCTCTGGCCGTTTGAAATCGCGTCCTTTATCCTGCTGGTAGCCGTGATCGGGGCGATTGTGCTGGCCCGGCGCGAGGAGCCGATCCCCGCGGAGGTCGAGACGCGCGGCATCAGCCTGGCCCGCGGCGCCTATCCGGGCTCGCCGCAGGCCGCCGAGATCGGCAAAGTGCTGGCCGGCCAGGTGCCGGGCGTCCATGTGGTCCAGCGGGATCTCGCCGGCGATGCGCCCGCGCCCCCGTTCCCGCACGTCACCGGCCTGCCCGGCGACGCGCCCCGCCCGCCCGCCGATCCACCCGCCGGCCCGCAGGCTTAGGAGGAGCTGCACACATGACTTCTAGTGATATGGTGGCCCAGGTCCCCCTGGAATGGTATCTGCTCGTCAGCGGCATCCTCTTCGCCATCGGCATGACCGGCGTGCTCACCCGCCGCAACGTGCTGGTCATTTTCATGTCGGTCGAGCTGATGATGAACGCCGTGAACATCACGCTGGTGGCCTTCGGGACGGCGCTCAATTCGCTCGCCGGGCAGGCCTTTGTCGTCTTCGTCGTCACCGTCGCCGCGGCCGAGGCGGCTGTGGGCCTGGCGATCATCATGGCCCTGGTGCGCCATAAGCCGACCGTCGACCCGGCGGAGATGGAGCTGATGAAGGAATGAGGGTAGGAGTGGGGATAGCAGTGGGGATAAAAGTGAGGATTGTTCTCTATGCCTGATGTTCTCAATCTCGTCTGGCTGATCCCGGCCCTCCCGCTGGCGGGGATGCTCATCACGGGCCTCTTCGGGCGGCTGTTCACCCGCGCCGGGCTGCGGCTGGCGGCGTCCTATCTGGCCACCGCCTGTGTGCTGTTGGCGCTGCTCCTGTCGATCGCCGTCGCCGTCGCCGTGGGCGCCCGCAACGGCCTGGCCTTCAGCTATCAGCTTTATACCTGGATCCCCTCGGGCGATTTCCGCGCCGATATCGGCTTCTATGTCGACGGCCTGACCGCCACGATGCTCCTGGTGGTGACCGGCGTGGCCTCGCTGGTCCATATTTACGCGATCGGGTACATGAAAGACGACGGCCGGGACCCCGAGGTCATCGCCCACCATGGCGGGCAGGAGCATGGCCACGGCGAGTCGGGCACGCCGCCACCCTCGCCGCCCCCCGCGACCCGCGGCGGCGAGGGCGGCTGGCGGATCGCCGGTGGCCTGCAGAAAGACGGCGGCCTGGTCCGCTTCTTCTGCTTCCTGAACCTCTTCGTCTTCAGCATGCTCGTCCTCGTGCTGGCCAATAACTACCTGATGCTCTTCGTCGGCTGGGAGCTCGTGGGCCTCTCGTCCTACCTGCTGATCGGCTTCTGGTACCAGAAGCGCGACATCTTCCAGGATATCAAGGGCTTTTTGCGCAAAGACGTGCCGTTCGAGGCGGCTAAGAAAGCCTTTATCGTCAACCGCATCGGCGACTTCGGCTTCGCCGTCGGCATCATGATGCTCTTCGTCAACTTCGGCACACTGGCCTTCAAAGATGTCTTCAATATGGCGCCGACCCAGGTCAACAACTTCGTCCTGGGCAACATGACCGTGACCTGCCTGCTGCTGTTCATGGGGGCCATGGGCAAGTCGGCGCAGTTCCCGCTGCACGTCTGGCTGCCCGACGCCATGGCCGGCCCGACCCCCGTCAGCGCCCTGATCCACGCCGCGACGATGGTCACCGCCGGCGTCTACCTGGTGGCCCGCTCCAACCCGCTCTTCCACCTGGCGCCGGACGCGATGCTCGTAGTCCTGATCATCGGCACCGTGACCGCGCTGCTGGGGGCGACGATCGCCTGCACCGCGACCGACCTGAAGCAGATCGTCGCCTACTCGACGGTCAGCCAGCTCGGCTATATGTTCGCCGGCCTGGGCGCGGGCATGTGGATCGCCGCCATCTTCCACCTGTTCACGCACGCCTTCTTCAAGGGCCTGCTCTTTCTCGGCTCGGGCTCGGTGCTCCACGGCATGCACGACCTGGAGGCCGAGGGCAAAGACCCACAGGACATCCGCTGGATGGGCGGCCTGGCCAGCTATATGCCGGTGACGAGGCGCACTTTCATCATCGGCGCGCTGGCTAACGCCGGCATCTTCCCGCTGGCCGGATTCTGGAGCAAAGACGAGATCATCAGCGGCGCCATCCTCAATAGCGGCGGCGTGATTAAAGATCACGCTGTCTGGGGCGCGATCGCCGGGATGTTCCTCTGGGTCGGATCGTTCCTGACCGCCTTCTACATGTTCCGTCTGGTCTTCCTGGTCTTCTACAACCGCCGCCACTGGGACCCATCCACGGTCCATCCGCACGAGTCACCACCGATCATGACCGTGCCGCTGATAATTCTGGCGGGTGCGGCTGTGGTGGTCGGCGTCCTCGTCGGCTTCCCCCCCGAGGCCGGCCTGATCCACCAGTACCTCTATCCGGTCTTCAAAGGCGTGATGGTCGAGGCGCCGGCGAGTGGCTACGACGCGGCCCGCTTCGCGCAGACCTTCGGCCTGCAGCTGGTCAGCCTCTTCTTCGCCGCGCTCGGTATCGGCCTGGCTTTCCTGATGTACTACCGGCCCAACACGTTCAACGAGTCGTTGCGGGGGGCGTTGCCGGCGCTCTACCGGGCCCTGCGCATGCGCTGGTATTTCGACGAGCTCTATGACCTGCTGTTCGTGCGCGGCGGCAAGGCCGTGGCCAACGGCCTCTGGGCCTTCGACCGCAATGTCGTCGACGGCGCGGTCAACGGCGTCGCCAGCTTCTATGCCTGGGGCAGTGGCCGGCTGCGCCACGTCCAGACCGGCTTCGTCGGCAACTACGCCATGTCGATCGTCCTGGGCCTGGGCGGGGTCTTGCTGGTCGTGGCGATCCCCCTGGTGCTGAAAGCGCTGGGCTTGTTCCAATAATTGCGGGATCAGGTAAGCCGACGATAGGACGTCTATCAACCAGGAGTGGCCCGTGCAAATCAATTCGCAGCTTCCCTTAATTCTCTCGGCACTCACCTTTTTGCCGCTGGTGTTTGTCGTGATCTTGTTGCTGCCGATCTGGAAAACGCCGCAGCTCAAGATCGTCGCGACGGTGGGCGCCGCCCTCGACTTGCTGCTGTCGTTGCTGCTGCTGGTCGCCTACAACTACAACGTGGGCGTGCTGCCGGGCACGGGCCTGGTCAAGATGCAGTTCGAGGACAAGCTCGACTGGCTCGGGCAGCTCGGCATCAGCTATCATATGGGCGTCGACGGCCTGGCCATGCTGCTGGTCATCCTGACCACGCTGCTGACGCTGATCTCGATACTGGTCTCCTGGGACCCCATCCAGAAGCGCGAGCGCGAGTACTATATCTGGCTGCTGGTCCTGGAGATGGGCATGATCGGCGTGTTCGTCAGCCTCAACTTCTTCCTGTTCTACATTTTCTGGGAGCTGATGTTGGTGCCGATGGCCTTGCTGATCGGCATCTGGGGCAGCGCCAACCGGGTCTACGCCGCGCTCAAGTTCTTTCTCTACACCCTGGCCGGCTCGCTGCTGATGCTGGTGGCGATCATCGCCCTCTATCTGCAGACCGGCACGCTGGAGATCCTCGACATCACGGCCAAGTCCGGCACCTTCGGGCATGACTTCCAGGTCTGGGTCTTCCTGGCCTTTGCCGCGGCCTTCGCCGTCAAGGTGCCGATGTTCCCGTTCCATACCTGGCTGCCGGACGCCCA
>Ga0070730_10004555_pt1 | contig 12122 bp, 9 predicted proteins | sample Coa_R1_3_FD_66447 | JGI IMG/M metagenome (GOLD analysis project Ga0070730, IMG submission 66447) | Surface soil microbial communities from Centralia Pennsylvania, which are recovering from an underground coalmine fire - Coalmine... | ecosystem: Environmental > Terrestrial > Soil > Unclassified ... | reverse complement strand
TCCGCGCCCTACATTCAAAACGCCTACGTGCGCGCCAACAGCATCCTGAAAAAGGCTGGCGGCACACCGGCCGCGGCCGATTTTGATTACAAGCTGGAAGCACCCGAAATCGAGCTGGTCGATCTCATCTCACGCTTCCCTGGCCTGGTGCAGCAAGCGGCCGCCGACTACAAACCGCTGCACCTGGCCAACTACGTCTACGAGCTGGCCAAAACTTTCCACGGCTTTTATCACGCGGTGCCCGTGCTGCCCACGGAGGCCGACGACGTGCGCAATGCCCGGCTGCGGCTGGTGGCCGCCGCCCGCCAGACGCTGGCCAACGCGCTGCGCCTGTTGGTGATCGAAGCGCCCGACGTCATGTAAGGGGACCTTTCATGAAAGACTTTCTGCACGTCTCAGATTACTCGCCCGAAGAGCTGCACTACCTGCTCAACCTGGCCGCCCGGCTCAAGAAGGAGCATCAGCGCGGCGGCAACAAACCGGTGCTCAAGGGCCAGGCCCTGGGCATGATTTTCCAAAAGCCATCGCTGCGCACGCGTGTGTCCTTCGAGATGGCCATGCAGCACCTGGGCGGCCACGCGCTGTATCTGTCTCCCAACGAAATCGGCCTGGGCGGGCGCGAATCCGTGGCCGATGTGGCGCGGGTGCTGTCGGGTTACGTGCAGGCCATCATGGCGCGCACGTTTGCCCACCAGCACGTGCTCGAGCTGGCCCAGTGGGCGTCTGTGCCGGTAATCAACGGTCTCTCCGACTACAACCACCCGTGCCAGGCCATGGCGGATGTGCTGACCATGATCGAGTGCAAAGGCCGCATCAAGGGTCTCAACGTCACCTATGTGGGCGACGGCAACAACGTGGCGGTGTCGCTCTTGCACCTGTGCGCCAAGCTGGGCGCCAACTTCACCCTGGCCGCGCCCGAAGGCTATGACCTTAACGCGCAGGCCGCCGCCCTGGGGCGCGAGATCGCGGTGGATTCGGGCTCAACCGTGCTGTTCGTGCGCGACCCGCACGAGGCCGTGCTCGACGCGGACGTGATCTACACCGACACCTGGACCAGCATGGGCCAGGAGGCCGAGACTGAAAAGCGCCGCCTGGTTTTCCCGCCCTACCAGGTGAATGCCGCGCTGCTGGCCGAGGCCGCGCCCGACGCCATTGTGATGCACTGCCTGCCGGCGCATCGCGGCGAGGAGATCACCAATGAGGTGATGGATGGGCCGCATTCGGTCGTATTCGCCCAGGCCGAGAATCGGCTCCACGCTCAAAAAGCCATCCTGTACCATTTGTTGGTCCAACAGGGCGCGCCGCCAGCCCGCAAGACCAACCGCCGCCCGGCCCAAAAAGCCCCCGCCCGCAAAGGGGCCAGGCCCACGCGGCGGCGCGCTTAGCCGCGTATGGATTCTGAGCGTTACATCCAACTGGAGGAAGCGTACGGCGCCCACAACTATCATCCGCTAGAGGTCGTCATCGAGCGCGGCGAGGGCGTTTGGGTATGGGATGTCGACGGCCGCAAATACCTGGATTGCCTGTCGGCCTATTCGGCCCTCAACCAGGGCCACCGCCACCCGGCCATCGTGGCCGCGCTGGTGGCGCAAGCCCAAAAGATCACCCTCATCTCGCGCGCCTTCCGTTCCGACCAGTTGGGGCTTTTTTATCAAGAGCTGGCAGCGCTGACCGGCTACGAGATGGTGCTGCCCATGAACACCGGCGCCGAGGCTGTGGAATCGGCGCTCAAGGTGGCGCGCAAATGGGCCTACGCCGTCAAAGGTGTGCCCGGCGGCCAGGCCGAAGTCATCGTCGCGCGCGGCAACTTTCACGGCCGCACCATCAGCCTGATCTCCGCCTCCACCGAGCCGCTCTACCGCGACGCGTTTGGGCCGTTCACGCCCGGTTTTGTCATTGTCCCCTTCGGTGACGCCGCGGCGCTGGCCCAGGCCATCACGCCCAACACCGCGGCTGTGCTCATTGAGCCCATCCAGGGCGAGGCGGGCGTTATCGTGCCGCCACCCGGCTACCTGGCCGCTGTGGCCGATGCCTGCCGCCGTCACAATGTGCTATTGATTGCCGACGAAATCCAAACCGGCCTGGGCCGCACCGGCAAGTTGCTGGCCAGCGAGCACGCCGGCGTGCGGCCGGACATGGTGGTGCTGGGCAAGGCCTTGGGCGGAGGGGTCTACCCTATTTCGGCCGTGGTGGCCGACAAAGCGGTGCTGGGGCTGCTGCGTCCGGGCGAGCACGGCTCAACTTTTGGCGGCAACCCGCTGGCAGCGGCCGTGGGCCGGGCGGCGCTGAAGGTGCTCGTCGACGAGCACCTGGTGGAGAACGCCGCGGTCCAAGGCGAATATTTCCAGGAGCGCCTGGCCGAGATACCCAGCCGGCACGTCAAGGAAGTGCGCGGCCAGGGTTTGCTCATCGGGGTAGAGCTGCACCCATCGGCTGGGGGCGCGCGCCGCTTTTGCGAAGCTTTGCAGCAGCGCGGCCTGCTGTGCAAGGAAACGCACGCGAACGTCATCCGCCTCGCGCCCCCACTGGTTATTGACCGGGCCACCATTGACTGGGCCATCGGCCCTATCGCGGACGTGCTGAATCTGGCTTGATCATCGCCTGCCAAAACAAAACCGTAGGGGCGTTCAGTTGAACGCCCCTACGGTTTTGTTTTGGCAATCTCCCTGTATTCAGGGACTAGCTGCGCTCAGCCGGGAATATCGAGCCGGTAACCCTGGCCACGCAGCGTCTTCAGGTAACGCGGCTTGCGCGGGTTGGGCTCGATCACGCTGCGCAGCCAGCTCATGTGCACGTCGAGCGTGCGCGTGTCGCCGGTGTAGTCGGTATCCCACACATGCTTGATAATCTGCTTGCGTGTCAGCAGCACGCTGGGGGCGCGCAGGAACATTTCCAACAGACGGGCCTGCTTGGGCGTCACGCGCTCCTCGCGCCCGCCGCAGGAAATGCGGCGCTGGATCAGGTTGAGCTTGATCGGTCCCAGCTGGAGCGAGGCGCTGTCGTCGCCCGGCAGCAGCCGGGCCACGCTGTTGAGCAGCTTGCGCGGGGTGAAGGGCACCACCAGGGTGGCAGCGGCGCCGCAGTTGGCGTCCGGCACGTTCTTCTTGTCGGCGATGATGACCACCGGCGTGCCGTTGAGCGAGGCCTTCATCCGCCGGCAAATGCGCGCGCCGCTGGTCTTGAGCGACGCCGCATTCAGCACCACGATATCGGGGGACAACGACAGCGAACGTTTGAGCGCGGCCTGTGCCGTGCGCTCCAGCGTCACCGCGTAGCCGCGCTTCTCCAATGCGCCCGCGAAGGCCGGCGCGTTGGCGCGCTCAGTTTCGAGTAATAATACTTTGGCGGATCCCATGCAGCCTTCCCCCGAACAATTTGGGCAGACCGGGACCGAATGTTAAAGCGGCCTCCAGCTGCCCAGACGTGCGGCGCAGTATATCTTGAATCTTAAGAACTGACAAGACGCCTCGGCACGACTTCGTTAAGATTGGGTTGGCACCATTGGATAGCACGCCTCTTTAAGATAACTCACATCGGGCAACAATGCAATAGTGTATTGTTCTCAAATGCGCCGGGCGATTTTCTTCTAGAAATGCATACGGTCGCGGCCGGATGCATTTCTAGGTTTTTTTTCTTCGTTGCGCCAGGGCTGGCAGGGCGGCGTTTACCGCGCGCGTTTTGACTTCCGGTGTATCGTGGTTACAATCCCCAATGCAATGCCCGTGCCGCATGTGGACTATGCCGTTGTGGGCGGTCTGCGCGATGACTACTTCATCACGCCCGACGGCCAGACCCATCTGCACCAACTGGGCGGCAACGCCTTATATGCCGCGGTGGGGGCCCGGCTGTGGGCGCGCTCCCCAGCCGAAAGCGTTGGGCTGATCGCGCGGGTGGGCGCGAATTTTCCGGCTGAATGGCTGGACGAGATCGCTCAGCGCGGCATTGACGTTGGCGGCGTCGTCGTCCGGCCCGAAGCGTTGGATACACGCACCTTTTATGCCTACCGTTCGCTCGAAGATCGCGACGATACAGATCCGGCGGCCCATTTCCGGCGCATTGGGCAGCCGCTGCCCCTCGCCCTGGCCGGCTATGCCACGTCCACCGAAGGCCAGGAAGACCCCGCGCAATTTAGCCCCTTAGGGGTCCGGCCGGAAGAGGTGGCGGCGCACTACCTCGAAGGCCGCGCCTTCCACCTGGCGCCGTATGACTTCGCCGTGCATGCGGCCATGCCCGAGCTGATCCGCCGCCGCCCGGGGCGCATTCTCACCTGTGACCCATCCATTCGCTATATGCAGCCGCGCTACGCGCGCGAAGTCGAGGACATCATCCGCCAGCTCGACGCCTTCCTGCCGTCCGAGATGGAAACGCGCGCCTTTTTTGGCGGGGCGCTCGACGATCTGTGGCAAACCGCCGACGCCTTTGGCGCGATGGGGGCGAAGTGTGTGGTGCTTAAGCTGGGGGCGCGCGGGCAATTCGTGTATGATGCCCCAACGCGGCGGCGTTGGCATGTGCCCGCCTATCCCAGCCGGGTGGTGGATGTGACTGGCGCCGGCGACGCCTATTGCGGCGGGTTCTTGTTCGGCTTGACAGAAACGGGCGACCCGCTGCAGGCGGCGCTGCTCGGCTGCGTCAGCGCCTCACTCGTGGTGGAAGGCACCGGCGCGCTGTACGCGCTGGGCTATGCCCCCGAGCAGCTGGCCGCGCGCCTGGAGGCCGTGCGCGCGGCCGTTAAGGCCATTTAGAGGGCAACCGAGAGTGAGCGATCGCGTGACCGACTGGCCCGTGCAGAGACTGCTCGACCTGGCGTGCGACATTCAACAGATCCCGGCGCCGACGTTCCAGGAAGCCGCCCGGGCGGCGTTTGTGCGTGAGCGCATGTTGGCCGAAGGGCTGGCCGGCGTTGAGGTCGATGATCTGGGTAACGTATTTGGGCGCCGGCCGGGTGCAGACGCCAGCGCCGCGCCCGTGTTGGTGACCGCGCATACCGACACGGTGTTCCCGGCCGGCACGCCACTTGACCTGGTGCGCAGTGCCGACCGCATCGCCGGTCCGGGCATCGGCGATAACTCGCTCGGGGTGGCCGGGCTGTTTGGGCTGCTGTGGGCGCTGCAGGGCCAGGCGCTGCCCGGCGATGTGCTGCTGGCCGCCAATGTGGGCGAAGAAGGGCTGGGCGATCTGCGCGGCATGCGGCGCGTGGTGGACCGGCTGGGCGCGCGGGTGCGCTGTGCGATTGTGCTGGAAGGCATGGCGCTGGGCCACATCTACCACGCCGCGCTGGGTGTGCGCCGCTACCGGATCACAGCCCGCACGGAAGGCGGCCACAGTTGGCTCCATTATGGCCGGCCCTCGGCCATCCACGCCCTGGTCCGCTTGGGGGCGCGCATAACGGATCTGCCGATACCCACCGCGCCGCGCACCACGTTCAATATCGGGACGATTGAAGGCGGCACCTCGATCAATACCATTGCACGTGAAGCCAGCTTTGACCTGGATCTACGCTCGGAAGCGCCCGGCACGCTGGCCGGTCTGGCCGCGCGGGTGGAAAACTTGGCCGCGGAATTCAATGCCCCGGATACTGCCATCGAGCTAAAAATCGTCGGGGACCGTCCGGTGGGGGCCATTCCGCGCACACACCCGCTGGTCCAGCTGGCTGCGCGCGCCCTGGCCGAGGCGGGCGTCAACGACTGCACCTTCGAGATTGGCTCGACGGATGCCAACATCCCTCTCAGCCGCGGCCTGCCGTGCGTGTGCCTGGGCCTGGCGCGCGGCGCTCATTCTCATCGCCCCGATGAATATATTGAGACGCGTGATATCGAGCGCGGTCTTGACTCCGTGCTGCGGGTCGTTAAGGGCGCGTTCGAACTTTAGCGGAAAATTCAGGTGGGGCCGTCAGCTTCGCTGACGGCCCCACTTGAATTTTCCGGTATCTTCGTGCTAGTCTTTCTTCTCGCGCGCGCGCTTCTTTGCCAACAAGGTGGCCGAGGTTCGGCTCGGCGTCAGCTCGGGTTCAACCGGCTCAGCGGCTGCCGGCCGCGTGAGGATGGGCGGGACGGGTGGCGCTGGCGGGCGCGTGTCGGGGCCGCGCCCCACGCCGCTTGCCCCGGCATTATTGGCGGGGGTTGTGGGGCGGGCCCGATCCTTGGCGGCGAACAAGGACGACAACTGCTGGACGCGCTCGGGCGCCAGCGACACCGGCGGCCGACGACGCGCCGCCCAATCCGTCAGCCGGCGCCAGGCACGCTGGAAATCAGCACGGCCCACCACAAACCGCCGCAGGGCAATATCCACTGGCAGCAGCAGCGCGACAATCAACAGCAAGGCCGGCCAGGCCGGCTGGGCGGCGGCCCGCGGCGCGGGCAAATTGTGCAAATATATTTCGCTGGGGTCCTGGCCCAGCACGTGCCCGCTTGCCAATCCGGCCAGCTGGGTCAAAAAATCAGGATTGGGCCTCAGGCTCGCATACTCGGGTGAATATGACATCACCCAGCCGGCGGTCTGCGCCACCGCCGGCACCGCGCCGGGCGGCTGCGCCGGGTCCGTTCCGGCCGCGCGAATCAGATAGGCGCCCTCCGTCGTTGGCACAAACGTGCCGGTGTACTGGCCGGGCGCCACCTGCGCCAGGGTAAGCGCTTGTGTGGTGCCATCCGGGGCGACGACGTTGACCTGCATCGCCAGGCCGTTGAGGAACGCGCCGGCTTGAGTCTGAGCGTCCACCGTGACGCTGGTTTGCGCCCCGTTCGGATTGACCCGCACCTCGACGTTCGACTGAGCTGTGGTGTTGATGGTCCAGCGCACCACCTGCGCCCAGAAGCGCACGAAATTGTCCCAGCTCACCCAGTTCTTTGACCAGCGGCCGGTCGCGTCCGAGGTCCAGGCCACGGCGCGTCCCAACCCGTACTGCCAGGAGGCCAGTATGGGATCTTTCTGGTCTGAGATTAAAATGGTTTGCGCCGAATCCTTGGCGGTGGTGCCGATGTAGCCGAGCAGGCTGGGCAGCGTGGTGATGCCGGCCAGGATGGGGCTGTCGCTCGCGGTCTGTGGGGTGAACTCTTCTTCGATGATATAGGAGCGCGTGGCCAGGGTAGTCTCTTCAGTGAAGATGGCGGGGATGGAGGCCGGATCGGCCGTAAAATGGTAGATGCCCCCGCCCGCCTTGGCCAGATCGGGCAAGAAGGCGGCCGCGTCTTGCCCGACGCCCACGGTTGAAAAAGTGATGTTGTTCTGGTCGTGCATCTGGCGCACCAGGTCGGCAATGCCGGTGGGGTCCGCGCCGCCGTCGGTGAGCAAGATGATGTGCTTGACATTGGAGCTGTCGCCGGGCAGCACCAGCGACGCCGCCCGCACCCCGGCCATGATGCTGGTGCCGCCGCTGGCCCGGATGGTGCCAATGCCATGTACGATGGCGTCGTGCTGATCGAGGCTGGTGATCGGCACCACCCACGAGGCGGCGTCGTCGAAGGCGATCACGCCCACCTTGTCGGTGGGCGCCAACAGGTCGAGCGAGCGAATGGCGGCTTCCTTGGCCAGCTCCACCTTGGTCACCCCGCCCGAGGTCTCGGACATGCTGCCCGACTTGTCAATGATAAACACCAGGGTCAGGCTGGGCCGGCGCTTTTGGTCCTTGATCTGCATATCCACCGGCAGGGTTTCTTCCAGGGGTGTTTTGAAATAACCCCCCACCCCATAAGACGACGGGCCGCCGACGGCCACCAGACCGCCGCCCAAGTCGCGCACGTAGGTCTGGACCGCTTCCATCTGGCGCTGGGTGAGATCACCGGCGGGCACATCCACCAGGATGACCGACACATACGCCGACAGCGCCGGCAGCTCGGAAGGCAGCCCAGTGGGATCAACCACGTCGGCCTGAATATTGGCCGCCGCCAGGCCGGCGATCAATTCGCGCGCTTCGTCCACCCCGTCGCGCGGCTGGGGGTTTTTCACCAGCAGCACCCGCGGCGGGCCGGCAATTTGCGAGAAAGCGGCCAGCTCATTGTTTTGATAGAACGTGTCGTTGGCCGCCAGCGGGACGATTTGAACCCGGTACTGCGCGAAGCCCGGCGCGCCGGCCGTCATGGGCAGCACAAAGGGGTTCGCGCCCACCCGCAACTGCAGGGTGCTTTCGTAGGCCACGGCCGAGCCGGCCAGCACGCGCACCCCCACCGACTGGTTGATGGTCGACTCGATGGTGACTTCCAGGCCAAATTGCTCACTCTGCCGCAGATGTGCCGGCGCCGTGACGTTGGTAACGATGGCTTCGTTGCCACCTTGGTCGGCGAATGGCACGACCAAGATTTGCACCCCGCCGGCCGCCGCCAGCCGGGCCGCTTCAAACGCATCGCCGCTGTTCTGGATGCCATCCGACAGGATGACCATGCGCCGGGCGGTATCGGCCGGCAGCAGGGCCACCCCCAGCCGGATGGCGTCGGCCAGGTTGGTGCCGATGGTCGAAACCTTGGAGGTGAAGCCATCCAGGGTCTTGTTGGCCGAGAGTGGGCGCTCCACAACCGCGTCGGCGCCAAAAACCACCGCCGCCGACCTGTCGCTCGGCCCCATTTTGTCCACGGCCTGGCGCACATAGTCCAGGGCCGCCTGCTGGACCGCGGCCGACATCGAGTCGGAGTGGTCCACCAGGTACACCACCGACAGCTCATCGGCGCCGCGGCGAATTTCAAGCCCAGCCAGACCCACGATCAGCAAAACGGCAATCACCAGCCGCAGCAGCAGACTGACGCTCTCACGCGGCCGGCTGGGGCCGCGCGATGGCCAACCCAGCCACACGATAAACGGCAGGGTCAGCAGGAGCAGCAGCAGCCAGGGGGAGGTGAAAAACATCAGTCGATCTTCCAGATTTCGTCGAACTCTTCCGCACCAGGCGGCTCAAAGCGCCGCCACATGTCGACCAGCACCTCGTCCGCAACAACCCGGTCGCCCCATTTGGGCCCGCCCGGTTTCTGGGCATTCCGCGCCCGCGAGACCGCCAGCGGCGCCTGAAACCAGACCCCCACCACCGGCACGGCCCGCTGACGGGCCAACGCCAGAATATTGGCCCGCCAGGCGCGGCGGGCATGGGTCGCGTCGGCGATCACGTTGCGGCCTTCGTCCAGCAGCCGTGCCACACGCGCTTCAAAAATCGCGAAGACCCGGTCGCCTTCGGTCTCGGCCGGCACGCCCTGGGCCTCCAGCTCGTTGCGGATCTCATCCGAGGCCACCACTTCGGCCCGCAAGCGAGCCGCATTGGCCCTGGCCCAGGTTGACTTGCCGGTGGCTTGAATGCCGATCAAGACATACAACACCGGCCTCAGGCCTCCAATGTTGTCTTTCTAAACTTCGGCGCCGTCATGCCGCGATGATAGACCCACCATTCCACCAGCAGCAGCACGAAGGCCGCCACCGCGATCCACGGCCAGATTTCCAACGTGCCCTGCTCGGCCGGCGCCGACGCGCTCACCTCATCCCGCCCGATGCGGATGCTGGGCGCGGGGCGAATATTGGATTCGAACGGGTCGAACAGATTGACCGCGAAATTGCCCACCACCGTTTGATTCGACCACAGCGTATAAACCCCCAGCCGGCGCGTGCCGGCAAAATTACCATCGGCCGGCACCGGCGTGCGCGCGCCGGCCGGGTCCTGAATGCTTAGGTTCGTCTCGCCGCCACTCAGCTTGATGGAGACCGATTGGCCCGGCTGCAAGCTGTCCGGCGCCGAAAATGCGTTGGCCGGCGCCAGATAATTGAGCAGGTTGGACATCAGGATCGGAAAGGTCACCTGGAGTGGCAGATCCGAATCGTGCAGATCGAACGTGATGACTGCCACGCGGCGGCCATCGACCTCGCCCGCAAAGATGAGCGGCCCGCCGTCGGTATCCACCACCGCGTGCGCCCAGGGCGGCAGCGCCACCTGGCGCGCTTGCAGCAGATGCACGCCGCGCCAATCCACAAAGCGGGTCAGTGGATCATTCTGCGCCACCCGCGCCGCGGCCGTGCTGGTAAACACGCCGCCCACGGAAAAGAGTGGATTGGACGACGGGTTGATCAACAACAAATCACCGCTGGGCAGTGTGCCGCTGATGGGCCCATCAAAAACGTACAGGTTGAAGGGATCGGGCGGTATGGGTTGGCCAGCCTTGAGCCGAAATGGCTGGAAGCCCATCTGCGCCGACAGCGCGGCGAAAACCTGTTCCAGAAACACGTTGCCTGGTGAAATGACCAGCACCCGCCCAGCGCTGGGCGGCTGGTAGACGGCCCAGGCCTGATCGTCCAGCGGCAGCGCATCCAATCGGCCGCCATTCCCGTTGTCGCCGGCCGGCAACGTCAGCCGCGCCTGGTAAACTGCCGGATCGGGCGGCAAATTCGACAGCACCATGTCTGCGCTGCCCCCGGCCGGCACACTGAGCTGCTGCGCGCTGTTCAGTTTGCCGTTGATCGACACCGAGACAATCACCGACCGCCCGGCGCTGCCATAGTTGGCCACGCTGGCAAAGAGCTGCGGCCCGGCCGGCGTGGCCCTCACCGCCAGCGCGCGAATGGCCAGGTTGTCGGCGCTACTGCCGACCGGGATGTAGCGCACCTCAGCCGGCAGCGGCGGCAAGTTGGCCGGCAGGCCGCCATCCGACACCACGACGATGACCGAGTGCGCGGCATCGCCAGCCCGCACCGCGCCCGAAGCCAGGGCAGTGGCCGCCGCCCAATCGCCCTCGCCCTGGTCGGGTTGGGCACGGCGGATGACATCCAGCAGCTCGGCCTTGTCGCCGGTGGCGGTGGCCAGCACTTGCGGCTGGTGCCCAACCAGGATTATGGACATCGAGCCATTGGTACCCAGGCTGTTGATTAATTGGCGGACGGCGGTCCGGGCGGCCTCGAAGCGCGTGGCGGCGCCGGCGGCGTCGGTGGCCTGCATGGAGGCCGAGCCATCCAGCAGCACCACCAGGGTGCCGCTGGCCACGGTTGGCACGCGCCAGAAGGGCCGCGCCAGCGCCAGCACCAGGGCCGCCAGGAGCAGAAGTTGGATCAGCAGCAGCAAATTGCGCCGCAGCCGCTGCCAGGGCGAGTTGGCCTCGCGGTCGCGCAGCACCATCTGCCACAGCAAGGTCGACGACACCTCGATCTCGCGCCGCCGCAGCTTGAGCATGTAGAGCAGGATGATCGGCGCCGCCAGCAGGCCGAGGAGGAGGGAGAGAGGGGCGAGGAAAGCTATTTAATAAGTCCTCTCTGTCTAAAGTGGTGCAGCACCATCTCATCCCAATCGACGCCGGTGCTCACGGCCACATAATGCATGCCGCGCTTGAGGCAGTAGGCCTCAATATCGCGGCACCAGGCGTTGATTTTTCGCCGATACAGCTCGCGCAGCGGGTTATCCAGCGTCACGTCTTGGGGCGCGCCGGTTTCGGCGTCGATCAGCCGCAGGTCGCCGGCCAGCGGCGGGTCAATCTCGTCCGGCGACAGGATGTGCAGCACCACCACTTCGTAGCCACGCCCTTGGAGCAAGCCCAACCCGTCCCGATAGCCGGCCGGCGAGAACAGATCGCTCAGCAAAAACAGCAGGCCCGCGCGACGCGGGCCCAGCAAGTAGCGCCGCAGCGCGGCGTCGAGATTGGTGCTGCCGGCCGTCGGCTGGTCCTGCAAGAACTTGAGCAGGCGCAGGGTCTGGCCGCGGCCGCGGGCCGGGCCAAATTGGGCGGTGGGCGCCTCCCCGCGCAAAGCCACCAGGGTCAAGCGGTCGCCGGCCGCCAGGGCCACATAGCCGAGCGCGGCGGCCACTCGCTGGGCGTAGCCAAATTTATTCCCGGACTCGCCGTCTTTGTCGGAGGTCGTGCCGTAATCCATGGAGCGCGAGGCGTCGAGCAGCACGTGCACGGCCAGGTCTTCTTCTTCTTCCAGGAGCTTGATGTAGGGGCGTTCGAGCCGGGCGTAGACGTTCCAATCCACCCGGCGCAGGTCATCCCCGCGCGTGTAATCGCGATAGTCGGCAAATTCAATTGAGGTACCGCGTTTGAGCGAGCGGCGCTCGCCTTTGATCTGGCCGGCGCGCACTTGGGAGGCGACCAGCGCCAGCCGGTCGAGCTTACGCAGAGTCTTCTCGTCGAAAATCACTTATCAACCTGCGGCACCTTTTCCAGTAGTTC
>Ga0070730_10004554_pt1 | contig 12122 bp, 7 predicted proteins | sample Coa_R1_3_FD_66447 | JGI IMG/M metagenome (GOLD analysis project Ga0070730, IMG submission 66447) | Surface soil microbial communities from Centralia Pennsylvania, which are recovering from an underground coalmine fire - Coalmine... | ecosystem: Environmental > Terrestrial > Soil > Unclassified ... | reverse complement strand
TTTTTCCCCCGGCTCCCTGGACGAGGGAGGTGATGGACTGCGGAGCAAAGCGGACGGGAATGGCAGAAGGCGCGTTTTGCGGCGAGCCGCGCGGCAGTTCCGCGAGCGAGAAGCGCCCTTGATCGCCATAAGCGGCGCCGAATGGCGAGCCAAGATGCTCGGAAGTTATTTTTTGAAATTTGGCGAGATGCTCCCTTGCAGCATCCGCTTTGCCGCTGCGCTGGTAAGCGCGGGCGATACCGAATTCCGCTGACGCGTGATATGGAAACAAGGCAAGTGCTTTTTGAAAGGCGGCGATCGCCAGGTCATAGTGCTGGAGCTGATTATTCAGATATCCGACGAAATACCACGCGTCGGCTTCATCGGCAATCTGTGTGACGTGGGTGAAGGCGGCCACACCTTTTTCCGCGTCGCCGAGGTCCTTGTAGGTGAGACCGAGGTTGTACCAGGCATAGGGATCACGCGGCAGTTTTTCCGCCGCCGCCGAGAGGGCGGTGCGCGCGGCTTCCAGCTTTTGCTGCGCCAGCAGGGATATTCCGAGGTTAAGGCGGGCGACCTCAAATTCTGAATCGATGGAAAGCGCCTGCTCGAAATACTTCTGTGCGTCGGCGGGCCGCTGCTGATTCAAATAGGCGACGCCAAGCGTGTTGAGACGAAAGGCTTCAACGGGGTCGATGTGCGGCGCAGGCTTTTGCGCCGACTGGTTTTGAGCAGCGCGGGAATGAAGAACTGCCTCCGCGATGAACATGGTGGAAAGGCAAAGGATTGCTACAGCGACAGACCGAAGGGGAGCTTGCATTAGGGCTTTTGTCCTGTTGCCCGCCGATCTCGGCAAATTGCGATTGGCCGAAGCGCGGAGAAATAAAGATTCTGTTTGTAGCGCAACATGGCGTCAACTATTTTGTTGGTGAAGATGGCGACGCAGGCGAGAATCGCCGAGCTGGCGGATTCACACAGTTGGAGAGCCGCGGGAATCATCGCGAACCTTTCGACTTGAGGTGTTCTGCCTGTTGAGATTGGGAATCGGCTTCGCTTTGGCGACCGCCGGAACGAAGCGCAACGCCGCCGGGCACCAAATTCCAAGGCAATTGTGCCGGTGAAATATTTCGAGTGCAACGAACTGTTTTCGCGAGGGTCATTGGCGTTGATTTACGTCCCTACGGCATAGTGACCAGCGGGAGTTCGATGAAGCTGGAGTCGGCGGGACTGTGATAGACGCGCTGCGTGGCTTTGCGATAGTCGGCGGGCTTGGCCCAAAAAATATTTGGCACAAAAGTCTGCGGGTTGCGGTCGTAGAGCGGGAACCAGCTCGATTGAATTTGCACCATGATGCGGTGGCCCGGCAGAAAAACATGGTTGGCGTTGGGGAGATTAAAGCGATAGAGCAGCGGCTTGTCGGCAGCGATGGGTTTGGGAGTTTCCAGGCTTTCGCGATAACGGCCGCGGAATATGTCGGCGGAGATCATGAGTTGATAGCCGCCGAGGTTCGCCTGGCTGGCGACTTCGTCGGGATAGACGTCGATGAGCTTGACGACCCAATCGGAGTCGGTGCCGCTGGTGGACGCGATGAGGTTCGCGACCGGTTGCCCGCTTATTTTGAGCGGAGCGGTGAGCACGTCGGAAGTGAAGACGAGAACATCGGGTCGGCCGGAAGCTTCGCGCTGATCATCGACCAGCCATTGCGACCAGGTCAGTTCGGCGGTGTAACCCACCGGTTGACTGGGGCGAGCGCGAAACGGAACGGGCTTAGCAGGATCGGAGATGTACTCATCGAACGCGGCATCGGAGGCCCGAGGCTCGCTCATGCTGAGTTTTAGTCCCGCGGAAAGATAGAGAGGTGTTGGTTTCGGCGCGCAACCGGCCGCGCAGCCCGCAGGCCAGCGTGGAAGGCGAAGCCAAACATTCCTTCCGGTCTCGAACGCGGAGACGGGCGCGATGTCCGCTTTGGGCGCGCCATCTTTCAAATATTGCGCGAGGAAAGGCCGAAGAATTTGCTGGCGGAAGTAGAGACCGGTGTCACTGCCGAATTTCAAAGCGCCGAGCGAGCTGGCGTCTTCGATTTCCTGGCCGTGATGCCACGGGCCCATGACGAGAAAAACTTTGTCGTTGCCAGTGTCCTTGGGCTTGATGGCTTTATAGACTGCCGTAGCCCCATAAATATCCTCTTGATCCCACAAGCTGTCCACGAGCATCACGGGAATTTTAAGAGGTTCTTTCGCCAGGATCTTGTCGACCGCCTGCTCTTGCCAGAAGGCGTCGTAGCTGGGGTGCTCGAGAATTTTTCGCCAGAAGCCCATTTGTTCGAGTCCGTGGCGGCGGCCAAGTTCGCCCGCTGAACCCGCATCCATGTAGACATCGTAATCGTCGAAATGATCCGTCCACCATTTGGCGCTGTTGTCGCGCGTGCCGTCCTGCTCGTAGATGTACGGCATATTTTGTTGGCGGAACGCGCCGTTGTGAAACCAGTCGTCGCCGATCCAGCCGTCAACCATCGGGTTCATCGGCACGGAAACCTTGAGCGCGGGATGCGGATTGACGAGCGCCATGAGCGGCAGAAAGCCGTCATAAGAAATGCCGAGGATTCCGACCTTGCCATTGGATTCGGGAAGATTCTTGACGAGCCAGTCGATGGTGTCGTACGTGTCGGTCGAGTGATCCACGTTTGTGGGATTGAGCGGGCCGTGCAGCGGGCGGTTCATCACGTAGTCGCCTTCGGAGCCGTACTTGCCGCGCACGTCCTGCACGACGCGGATGTAGCCGTCTTCGACGATGACGTCGGTGGCGTTGTCGTAGCCCTGGAGGATGGGGCCGAGGTGCGAGCTGTTGGCGTGAGAGGTTAGATCGGTCGCGTTGTAGGGCGTGCGCGTGAGCAAAATGGGTGCGTTCTTCGCCCCTTTGGGAATGAGGATGACGGTGTGAAGTTTTACGCCGTCGCGCATGGGGATCATGACCTCGCGACGAGCGTAGTCGAAGGAGTCGGTGACAGGTTTTATCTGCGCCGGCGTTTCGCTGGGGAGAGTGGCGGCGGATTGCGCGAAGGAGAAGGGCGCCAGGCACAGCACAGCGGATGCGACGAGGAGGCAGAATTGGAGCGCGCGGCGATGCGAAATGGTCATGAAGGATTCCCCCGAACGGTTGGTGGAGCGGAGGGATTATACCGGGCCGAGGGATAGCAGGCCAGGAATCTCCGGAAGGACCGCATGGGCACCCCCACCCGGGTGTTTTGCGCAAAGAGTGCGGAAGTTGAAGAAGCCATTGGAGATAGCATTTTGCGCGATGCAAAAGAGTTCGTAAGAGTATGAAAATAAAGGAAACGTAAAGTCTTTGAAATGATACTGATGCGAACTGTTGCGGAAGAGAGGTACAACGCAGAAGAGAAAGAGAAGGATAGCGTAGAGACACAGAGGTTTCGGAGAGAAGAGGGGGGTGCTGGGCGGGGCTGAGAGGCGACGTCCATATTATATGTTACCGCACGACGTGATGCCTTGTCAAGTTATTTCTTATGTAGTAATGATTCGAATCGCGTGTACCTTGGGCGTAAGGTGATGAGGGGAATGGGGATGCGTGGAAAATTGGCGCGCGAAAATGGGGTTTGTGGGAGGTCCTGATTGAGCCCGTAGGGTCTGGGAGGAGCAGGGCAAAATCCGCACACCGAACACCGCAGGGATGCGGCTCTCGGCGAAGCGCGAAAATGCTACAATATCGTTTGACAAGTAAGAACTGTCAGCGGACGCAGGATATGAGCGGAAACAGGGTTCAAGAAATCGAGCGCGTGATCGGAACGCTTACGCAAGAGGAGTTGGAAGAGCTGCGGCTGTGGCTGGATGCGTACGCGGGACCGAGGCCGCTCGATCGCCGGATCGAGGCGGACCTGACGGCGGGCCGGCTGGACGGTGCCGTGCAAGACGCGCTGGACGATGAGAAGAGCGGAAGAGTCCGCCCGCTGTAAGTGAATGGAACACCGCGCGACGGAAGGCTTTTGGCGAGCATATCAAGGGCTGCCCCTCGAAATAAGAAATCGCGCGGACAAGCAGTTTGCACTGCTGAAAAATAATCCACAGCATCCTTCGCTACAGTTCAAAAAAGTCGGAGAGTCGCGCAACCAGGAAGTGTGGTCGGCGCGGGTCACGCTGAACTATCGAACACTGGCGCTTCGAAGGACCGACGGATTCCTGTGGTTCTGGATCGGAGACCACAAGAGTTACGAAGAATTGATTTGAGTCGTTTCGATCGCGCGACATAGGCCATGCTGAGAATTGTCCCACAGCCCTACGCATCGACCACGGCTTACCACTCGAACGGCTGATTATGAGCAAAATAATTTTTGGGACGATTGCGGAGATTACGGCGGGAATACGCGAGAAGAAATTTTCGCCGGTGGAGGTTGTGGAGGCGTACCTTGAACGAGTGGCGACGCTCCAGCCGAAACTGAATGCATTTGTACACCTTGATGCCGAAGGCGCGCGGAGGCAGGCGCGTGCGGCGGAGGCGGCGGTGATGCGCGGGGAGGAAGTGGGGCCGTTGCATGGCGTCCCACTGACGGTGAAGAGCTGCATTGATGTGGCGGGATGGCCCGCTCCGGCCGGGTCGCTGCTGCGAAAAGACTATGTGGCGCAGCAGGATGCGCCGCTTGTGGCGCGACTGCGCGCAAGGGGAGCGATCCTTCTGGGGAATACGAATACGCCGGAATATCTGATGGCGTATGAGACGGACAATTTGTCGAGCGGGAAAACGAGCAATCCCTGGAATTTGGAGCGGTCAGCGGGCGGCTCGAGCGGCGGAGAGGCCGCTGCGATTGCGTCCGGCTGTTCGGCCGGCGGAGTGGGAAGCGACGGAGGCGGATCGATCCGCGTCCCCGCGCATTTTTGCGGGATATGCGGATTGAAGCCGACGCCAGGAAGGATTCCAGCCACCGGACACTTTCCGGGCGGAGGAGGAGCGTTCGGCTGGATCGGGGTAGTCGGGCCGATGGCGCGGACGATTGCGGATGTGCGCGCGCTGTCTGAAGCGATGGCGGGGCCGGACGCGGGAGACGCACTTTCCGCGCCAGTGCCGGTGCGCAGAATCGAAGAGCACGAAATGCGCAATTTGAAAATCGGGATTTTGGAGAGCGAGGCGCTGGGCAAAACGACGCCGGAAACTGCTGCGGCGGTCAATCGCGCAGCGAAGCTGCTGAGCGAACAAGGATTTGCTGTTGAGACAAAACGATTGCGCGGTCTCGACCGGGCGATTGAGTTGTGGTGGTATTTTTTCGGACCGGTGATCGCGGACCTCATCCGGAGAGGAGCAATCGGACAAGAAGAGTTGATGAGTCCGATGCTGCGCGAGTTCATCGCGCTGGCGACTGGCGAGACGGCGCTGACGTATGACGGTTTTCTGAATGCGTGCGGAGAGCGCGACAGCCTGCGTGCGGAAATTCTGCGGCAGATGGAAGATGTGACGGTTCTGTTGTCGCCGGCTTCGGCCGGGCCGGCATTCCGGCATGGAGAAGGGAACTGGCGGAGCGGCGAGAAGGAAAACTATCGAGATACGATGAGGTATTCGCAGTGGCTGAATCTGACAGGATTCCCGGGAGCGGTTGTGCCAATGGGAATTTCCCCGGAAGGATTGCCGATTGGCGTGCAGGTGATTGCGAGGCCTTACGAGGATGAGTTCGCGCTGGCGGTATCTGAAGCGGTTGAAAGAGGGAGAGGTCCGTGGCAGCCGCCGAAATTATAGGTTTGCCGGCCTCGCCCACTGGCTGAGGCCCTGGAGCCACAGCGGCGCCGATTAGGCTCAAGGTTGCGGCGGCTGCTTGAGCTCCGGATTCGGAACGGGCGCATCGCCATACTTCGCGCGCTGTTTGTTCAAGCTTGCGTTGACGAGCTTTTTGGAAGTGGCAAGCTCGGCCTGGGCTTCTTCGCGGCGGCCCAGACGCAGCAGGACCTGGCCACGGATGTAATGAATATTCTGATTGTCCGGTGCGAGCTTTTCCGCCGAGTCGAGAAATGGGAGGGCTTCGCGATTTTTCCCCTGTCGTTGATAGAGACGGCCCAACTCAAGAAGAGAAACGGGCATGCGCGCGTTGTAGCGGAGAGCTTGTCGAAAAGAGTGATCGGCCTCGTCGTCCTTTTGCAGCTGCAAATAAAGCAAACCAAGTTGTTCGTAGTTATCGGGAAGGTCGGGCTCGACGGCGATGTCTTTGCGGAACTCTGCTTCGGCGCGCTGGTAGTCTTCCTTTCTCATGTATGCGACTCCGAGACTGAAGTGCGCGAAGGGCAAGTTGGTATTCGCTGAGGCGGCTTCTTCCAATTCTGTGATGGCCTTGTCAATTTCTTCCCGGTTGAGATAAGCCTTTCCGAGAATGAGGTGAAACTCGGGAGTCTGGCCGCCGACTTCGAGCAGGCGGCTGAGGGCCTTCTCGTCCAGGTCACTTCTGCCGGCGTTGTGGGCGGCGATGCCGAGGACGTAAAGGTAGGTGAAGTCGTTGGACATTTGCGGCCAAAGCGGCTCGAGCACGGCAACGGCGTCCTTGTAATGCTCGGTGAAAACATGGCAGAGGCCGAGGAGGTAGCGCGCTTGCGTGGAGTCCGGCTGGTCGCGAACGACGGAAGCCAGCGGAGCGACGGCACCGGCATAGTCGCCGCGGCGGTATTTGACGAGGCCGATGTTGAGGCGGATGCCGGACATCTTCGGTGCAAGCTGTTCGGCTTTTTGAAGAAGTGCGAGCGCGTGGTCCCACTGCTTGCGGCGCATGGCGATTACGCCGAGATTGGCGTAAGCGGAGCCGGACTGCGGATCAAGAGAGAGAACCCGGCGAAAGGCGGATTCAGCGGCGGGTAAGTCGCCGTGCTGAAGAGCGGACTGGCCCTCGGCAAACCAAACGGCGGGATCGGCGGAAGAAGAGCTAACGGCGGCGGGTTGGTGCGGTGCTTGAAGAAAGGCGGCGCGAGATGTGGCGAATGACGGCGAGGCCGCCAAAGAAATTACGAAGAGGATGGAGCGACTGAAAGCACGGCCGGTTTGGGGACTCGGGGGCATGGATTGGTAGTGTCTGGCACAGGAGGGTGGAATTCAAGCGGGGAATAGACACGTGAACGTAAACGGGAGAGGGAGAGGGAACGCGCGAGTGAGTTTGGAGCAACGGGGTGATTTTCAGCTTGACACAGACCTGGCGATGCTTTATTAATCCGATTTAATAAGTGAGATAAGGTGCGTTTGGGATTGTCGAGTGGTGGGGGCTGCCTCGGATGAGTAGCCTTCTGCAAGCGGCAGATACAGGGGTGCCCGCTGTAGCAGGCGTAATTGTGCCCACACCAGACCGCTCATTCACGAGAAAAATTTCGGGAGGTGACAAAGTGAAGGGACACAACATTAGGATGAATCCTTCCTCTTTCTTGAGAGCCTTGGCGGGAACAGCGCGGTTGCTATGCGCGATGCTGGCGATACTCTTTGTGGCGTACGCCGCGAAGGCACAGGACACGGGGTACATCAGCGGAACGGTGACGGACAAGACTGGTGCGGCGGTGGCCGGGGCCGAAGTGGTGGTCTCGAGCGCGGTGGGCAGCGCCACGCACTCAACGACAACGAACGCGGACGGCGCCTATGTGGTGGCCGGTTTGCCCGGCGGCAGTTACAACATAGTCGTTACAGCGAAAGGATTCTCCAAGTATTCGGCGAAGAATGTCGTGCTGGACGTGGCACAGAAGATTCGCGTGGATATTCAGCTCGCGGTCGGCGCGGTAACGGAAGAAGTAGTGGTGACGGGCGAGAGCGTGGCGCAGGTGGAAACTACATCTTCGGCTTTAACCTCAACGATTACCGGCACGCAGGTCAATGAACTCGTTCTGAACGGACGTAATTTTACGCAGCTCGTGACCCTCTCCCCTGGCGTGATCAACCAGACGGGGTCGGATGAAGGTAAAGTCGGGGTTTACGGAAACGTGGCGTACAGCATGAACGGCGGCCGAACCGAGTACAACAACTGGGAACTCGACGGCGGCGACAACATGGACAACGGAAGTAACGCGACTTTAAACGTTTACCCCAATCCGGAGGCCATCGCTGAATTCAAGGTGTTGACTTCCAATTACGGCGCGCAATACGGCCGAAACGGTTCTGGCACCGTCGAAGTGGAGACCAAGTCAGGCGGAAGCAGCTTCCATGGCAGCGCCTTCGAATACAACCGGAATGACTTTTTCAACGCGAAATCGTGGGCAGAGGGCGAATGCGTAACCTGCAAGAAAGCACCTTATAAGAAAAACGACTACGGCTACACCGTTGGCGGGCCTGTTTACATCCCCAACCACTACAATGCCGACAAGAAGAAAACATTTTTCTTTTTCTCCGAGGAATGGCGGAAGGAAAGCAATCCATCCTCGATCCCCATAACGGACGTCCCTTCGGACGCGGAGCGCGGCGGAAATTTCTCAGACCTATGTCCGGGCGCAGATTGTCCACACCTAGTCGGACAACCCAGCACTTTCTTCCCGGGCAACACGATCACGCCGACGGCGGTTGGGACTGCGTTGCTGGCGTTGATTCCCCACTCGAATACAACGAACGGCGGTTTCCCAGCGCTCCAGAATACAATTTCGACGCCGACTTCGTGGCGGGAAGAACTAATAAGAGTTGATCACAACATCACCGACAACTATCGCGTGACCTTTCGCTACATCCATGATTCCTGGCAAACGGTGGTGCCAAATCCGCTCTGGGGCAACGCCACTTCTAACTTCCAAAACGTCACTACGAACTTCGTGGGGCCGGGCTCAAGCTTCGTAGCGCGACTGAATGCAAACATCTCTCCAACGTTGCTGAACGAATTCGTGGCCAGCTATACGGCCGACCACATTTTTCTCACCACCGGCGGGCCGGTTACGCTGCCCTCGGGCTTCGCAATGGGTTCTATCTTCAACAATGGTTTCGGCGGAAAAATTCCGGCCATCTCCCTTGGAAATAACCCAGCGTATGGCGGTGGCTTTGGACAAGATAGCGGATATTTCCCGTGGCACAATGCCAACCCCACGTACACGTATCGGGACAACGTGACGAAGATTTTCGGCAAGCACACGTTCCAATTCGGAGCTTATGCTGCATTCGCCCAGAAGAACGAGGCTAACTCTCCGAACGTTCAGGGCATTCTTACTTTCAGTTCCACCGATGCGGCGGTCACCACAGGCAACGCCTTTGCCGATCTGCTGTTAGGAAACGTCGCGAGCTACCAGCAGTGGAGTAGAGAGACGCAGTACTACAACCGCTACAAGATCGTCGAGCCTTACTTCCAGGATGACTGGCGCGTCACAAAGCGGCTCACCCTGAATCTTGGCTTGCGCGTGAGCCTCTTTGGAACCTACCGCGAACGCTACCAGCAGGCTTTCAACTTTGATCCCAGAGCCTTCAACCCTGCCAATGAGCCGACGTTCAATCCGGATGGCACTCTGGCGCAGAACGCCACGAATACTGCGAATCCTCTCAACGGCGTCGTTCAGTGCGGAGGAAAGGGCGGGACTTTCCAGTTGGTCCCAGGATCAGCCTTCCCAACTGCTGCCATCGGAGCTGCCTCGAACGCCGGATGCCTGACAGGACATCTCTTCAATCCGGCGCCCCGCATCGGGTTTGCATTTGATCCCAAAGGCGACGGCAAGATGGCCATTCGCGGGGGCTACGGCATCTTCTACGAACATACCAATGGGAACGAAGGGAATACCGAATCATTGGAAGGCTCTGCGCCCCTCGTGCTCAACGCCACGCAGTCCAATGTTATTGGTTATCAAAACATCGGCGCCGGCGGTGGGACGGTGCCACTTCCTCCGTTGAATCCTGTTTCGGTACCGAACAAGGCGCAATGGCCGTACGTCCAACAATGGAACCTTCAGGTGCAGAAAGAAATTCCAGCGCATTTCGTGGTTTCGGTCGCATATGTTGGAAGTAAAGGCACACACTTGACTCTGCTCAGCGACGGAAACCAACTCTGCCCGGTCGGCGGCTTTTGCCCCTTTGGGACATCCACTGCGACCAACCCTTACACCAAAGGCGAACCAATCGTTACAGCCGGAGACCCGAACGGTACCGGCCAGCCGGTTAACACCGTCTGTCCTGACGCTACTCTGGCTGGCGGCACGGTGAACGGCGTGCCGGTCTCAGGGCAGGTGGCACTCAATCTTGCCGTTGCTTGCGGAACGGTTACGAGCACTGCTGCGGTACGCACTGCGTTCCCTGGATACAACAACATCAACTTCCTTAGGGACGCCGCGAATTCGGTCTACCACTCTCTGCAGATTACCGCTAACCGCACACTTGGCGATCTGACGCTCAGCCTCGCCTATACCTACAGCCACTCCATTGACGATTCTTCTGATCGGTCCGATACCGCGTTCGTCAACGCGTATGACTTTGCGGCAAACCGGGCCAGCTCGAATTTTGACCTACGGCACAATTTCGCCGTTAGCTACGTTTACTCTCTCCCGATCTTCAGGGGGGCGGGAGGGCTGAGCCATGCCCTTCTCGGCGGATGGCAGCTCTCCGGTATCGTCGTTGCCCAGACCGGGACGCCATTCAGCGTAACCGACGGCTTGCCGTCATTTGCCGACAATGCGGGCGTGGGCAATGGCACGGGCACAGGTGCTCGTCCCGATCTTGCAAGCAATCCCAAGGCAGGCTTTTCTGCAGGTCAGGATCCGGCCAACCGTGGGCCTCTGGCCTATAACCCAGCGGCGTTCGTAGCTCCCACCGGGCTCACGTTCGGGGACGTCGGGCGTAATACTCTATACCTGCCAGGGCGCCTGAACTTCGACTTGGGTACTTTCAAGCGGTTCGCCATCAACGAAAAAACCGGCTTTGAATTCCGATGGGAGAACTTCAACCTTTTCAACCACACACAATATAACGGCATCGACTCGGGTTTTGGGTCCAGCACCTTCCTGCACCTAAACGCCACACACGACCCGCGGCGGATGCAGTTTGGGCTGCGGTTCTACTTCTAACGGCCAACTAGAATGATGAGGGCGGCGCATATTTTGTGAGCGCCGCCTTTTTTTTCTGATAATGGCCAACACTTTTTTGTATACTCGCTCCGCCAGACCAGGAGGAGTGAAGAACATCATGAAACGGCGAACCTTTATTGAAACATCCGTTGCAGCAGCAGCTTTGTACGCGGCGCGTCCGTCGTGGGGGGCTGAGAGCACGCACGAAATCAAGAAAGTCGGGCTGCAGCTGTATACCGTGCGTGGGGAGATGAAGAAAGATTTCGAAGGGACGATCGCCAAGGTCGCCGAGACGGGGTACAAGGAGATAGAGTTCGCGGGTTACTTCGAACACTCGCCGAAGGATGTCCGAGCATTGGTTGACAAGAACGGCCTTACGGCGCCTTCCGCGCACATTCCGTACGGCGACGTCGAAAAGAAATGGCCGGAGACGCTTGAAGCAGCGCACATCGTCGGGCACAAGTATATTGTCTGCCCCTGGATCGACGAGAAGCAGCGAAACGCCGAGGGTTGGAAGCGCGCGGCGGAGCTCTTCAATAAGGCGGGCGAAGCCAGCCAGAAGGCCGGGATCCAGCTGTGCTATCACAATCACTCTTTCGAGTTTTCGCCAGTGGAAGGGCTGGGCGGAAAGTCCGCGTACGAGTATTTGCTGACAGAAACGGACCCCAAGCTGGTGAAGATGGAGATGGATTTGTGTTGGATCAGCGTGGCGGGGCAGGATCCGGTGAGCTATTTCGACAAATATCCGGGGCGCTTCCCGATGGTGCATGTAAAGGATTATGTGAACGACCCCAATGCAACGAGCAGTTACGCTGGAGCGACGGGCTCTGTAGTTTTCAAAGGCCGCCTGGCAGATGTTGGGAAGGGGACCATCGACTGGAAACGAATCTTCGAGCATTCGGAAAAGGCGGGTATCAAGCACTATTTTGTCGAGAATGACGATGCGAAGGCGCCGTTCGAAGACATCAAGATCAGCTACGACTATCTGAAAGACTTGCGTTTCTGATTCCAGATGAGTCGGGACACTAGAGGGACCTCGATGCGGAAAGTAGCCTTGGCGGTGGTTTGCCTTCTGGCAAGCGCTTCTCTTCTGACTTTCGCACGCGCCCAGGGTTCGGCGTGGAAACCTCTTTTCAATGGCAAGGATTTGACGGGCTG
>Ga0070730_10004553_pt1 | contig 12123 bp, 13 predicted proteins | sample Coa_R1_3_FD_66447 | JGI IMG/M metagenome (GOLD analysis project Ga0070730, IMG submission 66447) | Surface soil microbial communities from Centralia Pennsylvania, which are recovering from an underground coalmine fire - Coalmine... | ecosystem: Environmental > Terrestrial > Soil > Unclassified ... | reverse complement strand
ACCAGCACACGCACATCCGGCGACACGCGCTTGCCGCGCAGCAGACCCGCTGCCAGCCGCAGATCGGAAATGCGCGAATTGGTGCAGCTGCCGATAAACACCACGTCTACCGGCCTACCCAGCAGCGTGGAACCGGGCTGCAAATCCATGTAGCGGAGCGCTTTGTCCAGCGCGGCTTTCTGGTTGGCGTCGCCGAAATGGGCGGGGTCCGGCACACGGCTGGTGATCGACATGCCCATGCCTGGGTTGGTGCCGTAGGTGATCATGGGCTCCAATTTCGCCGCGTCGAGAGTCACCGTGCGGTCGTAGACGGCGCCAGGATCGGTGGGCAGCCCGCGCCAATGCGCCACGGCCTTGTCCCAGGCCGCGCCCTGGGGCGCGAACTCGCGGCCGGCCAGGTACTCGAAGGTGACGTCGTCGGGCGCCACCATGCCGGCCCGCGCCCCACCCTCGATAGACATGTTGCAGATGGTCATGCGCGCTTCCATGCCCAGGGCACGGATGGCCGAACCGGTATATTCAAACACGTGGCCGGTGCCACCCCCCACCCCAATCTGCGCGATCAAAGCCAGGATCACATCCTTCGCCGAGACACCGGGCGACAGCTCGCCCTCCACGCGCACTTCAAACGTCTTGGGCTGGCGCTGCAGCAGGCATTGGCTGGCGAGCACATGCTCCACCTCGCTGGTGCCGATACCAAAGGCCAGCGCCCCAAAGGCGCCGTGGGTGGCCGTGTGGCTGTCGCCACAGACGATAGTGCGCCCAGGCTGGGTAAAGCCCAGCTCGGGACCAATGACATGGACGATGCCCTGGTAGGGGCTGCCCACGCCGTACAGGGTGATGCCAAACTGGCGGCAGTTATCCTCCAACATCTGGATCTGCCGGGCGGCCATCTCGTCGGCGATGGGCAGCGAGCGGTCATGCGTGGGCACGCTGTGATCGACGGTGGCGATCGTCTTTTCGGGCCGGCGCACACGCAGCCCGCGCGCGCGCAGGCCGGAGAAGGCCTGCGGCGACGTGACTTCGTGCACCAGGTGCAGATCGATATACAGCACGGCCGGAGAGTCCGGCTGCTGGGCAACGACGTGCTGGTTCCAAATCTTGCGGAAGAGTGTTTGCGGTTCAGTCATTGGGTTCCGGTTACCTGCTCAGCTGGTCACCGCGGCGCTCACCTGGGCGGGCCGTTCGGTGTCGCCATAGGCACCGTTGGCCACCAGCATCTTGTTCAGGGCCGAAAGATAGGCCTTGACCGCGGCGACGATGATATCCGTATCGGCCCCGTGGCCGCCAAAAGTGCGTGCCTGTTCCACTTCGCGCTGCGCGTCCAGGCTGTGCTGGCCATCCTTGCCCTCAATGCGCACCGTCACTTCACCCAGGGCGTCGATGCCCTCCGTTACGGCCCGCACCGCGAACTCCTGCAGCATGTTGGGCGCGCCGACAATCTGGTCGATGGCCTTATAGGCGGCATCCACCGGACCCGTGCCAACGGCGGCCACCACCCGCACCTGAGCGTCCGGGCCGCGCAGGCGCACCGTCGCGGTGGGCATGCCCATCGTGCCGGAGGTCACCTGGAGGCCATCGAGGATGAACACCTCGCGCGGCTGATAAAACTCGTCGGCCACCAACGCCTCCAGGTCAGCGTCGGTGATGATCTTCTTCTTATCGGCCAGGTCCTTGAAGCGGGCAAAGGCCTTGTCGAGCTCGGGCGCGCTCAGCGCGAAGCCCATCTCGGTCAGCCGGTTCTTGAACGCATGACTGCCGGAGTGCTTGCCCAGCACCAGGCGGCTATTGGTCACGCCCACCGTCTCCGGACGCATGATTTCGTAGGTTTGCTGGTGCTTGAGCATGCCGTCCTGGTGGATACCGGCCTCGTGGGCAAATGCGTTGGCGCCCACGATGGCCTTGTTGGGCTGGACGACGATACCGGTGTAGTTGCTCACCAGTTTGCTGGCGCGCATGATCTGTGTGGTGTCGATGCCGGTGTTCAGGTTGAAGATGGGGCGGCGGGTGTGCAGCGCCATCACCACCTCCTCGAGCGAGGTGTTGCCGGCCCGCTCGCCGATGCCGTTGACGGTCACTTCCACCTGGCGCGCCCCAGCCTGGATGCCGGCCAGGGTGTTGGCGGTGGCCAGACCCAGGTCGTCGTGGCAGTGCACGGAGACAAAGCAGCTGCCGATGCCGGGGGTGTTCTTGACGATGCCGGCAATCAGGGCCCCAAATTCCTCGGGCGTAGTGTAGCCGACGGTGTCGGGGATATTCAGGGTGGTCGCGCCAGCCTTGATCGCCTCGGCCAGCACCACGTACAGAAAATCTGGATTGCTGCGGCCGGCGTCCTCGGGCGAGAATTCGACGTCCTCGCACAGGGTGCGAGCATAGGCCACCATCTCGGCCGCGCGCTCGATCACCGTCTCCGGATCCATCTTGAGCTTGTAGCGCATGTGGATCTCGGAGGTGGCCAGGAAGGTGTGAATGCGCGGCCGGGCGGCGTGCTTGACGGCTTCCCAGGCCTTGTCGATATCGCCTTTGTTGGCGCGCGCCAGGCCACAAATGATGGGCGGCTTGACCGGCAGGCCCTCGACGCGCCCCGGGTGCCCCACCTCGACGGCGATGCGCCGCACGGCCGCCAGGTCATCCGGCGAGGCCGCCGGGAAGCCGGCCTCGATAACGTCCACGCCCAGCCGCGCCAGCACCCGCGCCACTTCGAGCTTTTCGGCCGAGGTCATAGTGGCGCCCGGTGATTGCTCGCCATCGCGCAGTGTGGTATCGAAAATACGGACGTAGTTATCCATGGAGGCTCTCCCTGGCATACCGGCTAGTTACCAATTACGAATTACCGATGACTCGTGACTGGTAACTGGTAATTCGCAATTGGGTGTTAACCCTGTTCGTCCGGCTTAAAAGTTACCGGGTTCAAGAATGGCATCATGCCGCGCAGCTCGGCGCCGACTTTCTCGATGGTCTGGTCTTGCTCCTGACGGCGCTTTTCGTTGAACCAGGGCCGGCCGGCTTCGTTCTCGGCGATCCACTTGCGGGCGTAGGTGCCGTCCTGGATCTCGGTCAACATCTGCTTCATTTCACCCACGGTCTCTTCAGTGATGATGCGCGGCCCGCCGGTGTAATCGCCGTGCTCGGCCGTGTCGCTGACTGAATAACGCATGTAATTGAGCCCGCCGCGGTACATCAGATCCACGATGAGCTTGAGCTCGTGCATACACTCGAAATAGGCGATCTCGGGCTGATAGCCGGCCTTGACCAGGGTCTCGAAGCCGGCCTTGACCAGCGCGCTCACACCGCCGCACAGCACGGCCTGCTCGCCGAATAAGTCGGTCTCGGTTTCTTCGGCGAAGGTGGTTTCAATCACGCCGGCGCGAGTGACGCCCAGCGCTTTGCCGTACGACAGCGCCAGGGCCTTGGCGTGGCCGGTGGCATCTTGATGCACGGCCAGCAGCGCCGGCGTGCCGCCGCCCTCCACAAACACCTCGCGCACCCGGTGGCCGGGGGCCTTGGGCGCGATCATGCTTACGTCCACGTCCGCCGGCGGCGTAATGGTGCCATAGCGAATATTGAAACCGTGGCCAAACATCAGCATTTTGCCCGCCGTCAGGTGCGGCGCCACCGAGTCGGTGTAAATCTTGGGCTGCTTGGTATCCGGTGCCAGCATCATGATGACGTCGGCCCAGGCAGCAGCGTCCGCCACCGAGGTCACCGTCAACCCGGCCGCCTCGGCCTTGGCTTTCGAGCGGCTGTTTTCCGCCAGGCCTACGTGCACGGTCACCCCGCTGTCTTTCAAATTCAGCGAGTGCGCGTGGCCCTGCGATCCATAGCCGACCACCGCCACTTTCTTGGCGCGGATGAGTTCGAGATCGGCATCTTTGTCGTAGTAAATAATGGCCATTGGGTCTCCTGTCCCTAGCTGGGGCGCCAGTCAATGGCGCACCTAAAGTGAGAGTGAAGGCGACGCGCGGCCCGCCCGGCACGGCGGCGCGTCGATCGAAACCGCGTCACAGCGCGAGCTCAAGCCGCGGCCGGCGGGCTAAACCGAGTAAGATACTGCCGCATCGGCCGTTTCAGCCGGCACATGCGCGGCCACCAGGGGCGGGTCTGGGTTGACCGCGGCCGGCCCGCGCCGCATGGCCACTATTCCGGTGCGCACCATTTCGATAATGCCGTAAGGCCGCAGCACTTCCACCAGGCTGTCGATCTTGTCCTCGGTGCCGGTGGTTTCAATAATCAGCGACTCGTTGGTTACGTCGACCACGCGCGCTCGAAACACATCGCACAACTGCATCACCTGGGCGCGTGCCGGTCCATCGGCCGTCACCTTGACCAGCGCCAGATCGCGAATGACCGCGGCCTCGCCCGAAACGTCCTCCACCCGCAGGACATTCACCAGTTTATATAGGTTGGCTTCCAGACGCCGCGCGCCGAGGTCGTCGGAGTCGACCACGATGGTCATGCGTGAGACGCCGGGCTGATCGGTGTGACCGACCGTGAGCGACTCGATGTTGAAAGCGCGCCGGCGAAACAGCGAGGCCACCCGGTTCAACACACCGGGTTTGTCTTCCACGTAGGCTACGAGTGTATGGTGCATTTTAATCTCTCCAGGCACGTAATCGGTAATTGGTAATTGGTAATTCGTAATTGGTAATTCTAGGTCGGGTCAACAATTCCTAATTACCATTAACCAATTACCATTTACCACTCGACTTCTACAGGCGCCTCGATTACGGGCTTAGGCCGGCGGATCATCGCGTGCAAATCCGCGCCGGCCGGCACCATGGGGAAGACCGTGTCTTCTTGTTCCACCCGGAAGTCGATCACCACCGTGCCGGGCTCGTCACGGGCGGTCTGCACCGCCTGCTGCACCTGCGAACGCTCGGTGACCAGGATGCCCTTGAGGCCGAAGGCCTCAGCCAACTTCACAAAGTCCGGGCTCAAAAGGGGCGTGGCCGCATACCGGCGTTCATAGAAAAACTCCTGCCACTGGCGCACCATACCCAGGTAACCATTATTGATGATAGCGATGTTAAGCTTTATCTTCTCTTGGGCGATGGTGCACAGCTCCGACATCGTCATTTGGAAGCCGCCGTCCCCGGCCACCACCCAGACTTCCCTGTCGGGGCAAGCAAATTTGGCGCCAATGGCAGCCGGCAGCGCAAAACCCATCGTGCCCAGGCCGCCAGAGGTGATCAGCGAGCGCTGGCGGTCGTGTTTGTAATACTGGGCTTCCCACATCTGGTGCTGGCCCACGTCGGACACCACCACCGCCTCGCCATTGGTCAATTGCCACAGATCGTTGAGCACGTGCGCGGCATACAAGTGGCCGTTGTCGGGCAAGTTCTGGATGTCGCGCACGGCCGAGTCGCCCTTCATGTCGTCAATGTGGGCCATCCACTCCACGTGATCGTTGGCCACCAATTTGGGCAGCAGGTCCTCCAGCACCTCGCGCAGATCGCCGACCAGGCCCACATCCACGCGCACGTTTTTGTTGATTTCAGAGGGGTCAATCTCGATGTGGATCTTGGCCGCGTGCGGGGCGTAGGTCTTCAAGTTGCCCGTTACCCGGTCATCAAAGCGCATGCCAAAGGCCAGCAGCAGGTCGGCTTCCTGGATGGCGTTGTTCACCCAGGCTTCGCCATGCATACCCATCATGCCCAAGTTCAGCGGGTGCGAGGCCGGCACGCCGCTAATACCCAGCAGCGTCATGGCGATGGGCGTGTTGGTCTTTTCGGCAAACTCGATCACCTGGCGCGAAGCGCCCGAGATCAGCACGCCATGGCCGGCCAGGATGATGGGCCGGCGGGCGCTGTTGATCAATTCGACCGCGCGCTGGTATTCAGACGGCAGGGCGCGCAGGTTCGGCCGGTAGCCCGGCAGCCGCGGCGCCGCGCCGTCCCAATCAAACTCGCAGGAGGCCTGCTGCGCGTCCTTGGTGATATCAATCAGCACCGGCCCAGGCCGGCCGCTCTGCGCGATGTAAAACGCTTCGCGAAAGGTGCGGGCAATATCTTCGGGCCGGGTTACCAGGTAGTTGTGCTTGGTCACCGGCAGGGTCACGCCGGTGACGTCAGTTTCCTGGAAGGCATCCGAGCCGATGAGCTTGCTGCCCACCTGGCCCGTAATGCAGACGATGGGCGACGAGTCCAACATGGCCGTGGCGATGCCGGTGACCATATTCGTGGCGCCAGGACCAGAGGTGGCAATCGCCACGCCCACCTTTCCCGTGGCGCGCGCGAAGCCGTCGGCCATGTGGGTGGCGCCTTGCTCGTGCCGAACCAGGACGTGATGGATCGGGTAATCGAGCATGGCGTCATAGGTGGGCAAAATCGCGCCGCCCGGATAACCGAACACCGTCTGAACCCCAAGACGGATGAGACATTCCCAAACGATTTGAGCGCCCGTTCGTTTCATCTTACGCCTCCCGTCCAGCTAACACTTGCCTGTAGCCAATTACCTTTAGCCGTTGTAGCAATCGAAAAGGGCATCTACGGGGCCATCCGACTCACCCACTTCACAACGGGCCACACTCTCGTGGACGGACGAGTCGCCTGCAACCTTGACGATCTTGATCACAGGCGGATAAACCTGTTGCGCAAAGGCTTCATACCACGGCGAGTGCGTGTCGTTTTCGATGTCGGGGCGCATGGCAAAATCCTTCCGGGTAACAAAAGAGCCGCCCACTTGTTGGGCGGCTCTGTGATCGACTGGGTCTCTGGCTGCGGTGCTACTCGTGTCGGATCGGGACCATCCCAACGGTAAATGGGTTCTCAACGAGAACCCCAATAAGGACGACAATAACGACGAGACCGAAGAAATAAGTAATCATGATTCAATTGTGCTCAGATGCGCAATAGTCTAGATCGTTAGGTAAAGTCTGTCATTGGGCAAACTCATACAGTGGCGCGGTCCAATCGTAGGGCAAAGTACCCATATGTGATTAAAGTAACTTAACCCGTTTGGGCCACAGACGACTTTGATTTGCTGGCGTGGCGCCGCTCAAGTTCGGCCTCTACGTCCGCCAGGCTTAGGCCGCGGGCGGCCAGCAGCACCAGGCTGTGATAGTACAGGTCGGCCACTTCCTCTACCACCCGCTGATCACCCTGCCCCTTAGCGGCCAAAATGACCTCAATGGCCTCCTCGCCAACCTTTTTGACGATCTCATCTTCGCCGGCAGCGAAAAGTTGGGCAGTGTAAGAGCCAACCGGCGCGTTGTCGCGGCGGCTGCGCACCAGTTCAAAAAGTTGATCGACCTTCATGCTTCAGCCTCCAACTGCCGGTAAAAGCACGACCGCTCACCCGTGTGGCAGGCTGGGCCGGCGGCCTCCACGCGCAGCAACAATGTGTCGGCATCGCAATCCACCAGGATGGCCTCCACTTGCATGGTATGGCCGCTGGTAGCGCCTTTATGCCACAATTCCGCCCGGCTCCGGCTCCAAAACCACGCCTGCCCAGTCTCCTGGGTCAGGCGCAGCGACTCCGGGCTCATCCAGGCCACCATCAGTACTTCGCCGCTGCCTACGGCCTGCACCACCGCTGGCGCCAGCCCGCGCTCATCCCACTTGATGTCCATCTGCCTCAACCTTTTCGATAAACGGCTCCAACGCCAAATCGGGCCGGCTGAGCACCGCCACCGCCGGCAGACCCAGCCGCTGCCAAAACGCCAGCGGGTCCTGTCCCGCCTTGGCCGGCCGCGACCGGGTCACTAACATCGTCAACACCGTCCCATGCGTCACCAGGGCTACGTTCTCGCCCGGGTGCTGGTCTAGCACGCAGTTCACGGCGCCGCGGAAGCGTTCATAGGCCTGGTCGGCGCTCTCTTCGCCAAAAACAGCGTCCGCGGGCCGAGCAAAGAGGGCGGCGATGCCAGCCTCAAATTCCTGGTCGCTCGGCCAGCCCAGGCTGGCCCGGTTCTGCTCTTGCAGGCCCGCGGCAGTGGTGTACCGGCCACCGAACTCGCGCGCCAGTGGCGCGGCGGTCTCCGCCGCCTTGGCTTCGCGGCTGGACACCAGCGCCGCCGGCCAAAAGGGGCCAGCGCCCGGGCCCGTCCGCGCACGCTGTACCGCCCCGCGTCAGACAACGGCCATTGGTTCGCGGCGACGCGGGCATCGGTGGCCGGGGCGGCATGGCGCCCCAGGATCAGTTTTAGCATCGGCTATCTCGAGTTTCCTGGCGGCTCAGGCAAATGACTGGCGAGGCGTCCGACGCATCTTTAGCCCGCGCCTTTGCAGATCGTCCTTGATCTCGTCCACGGTGTACTCGCCAAAGTGCAGCATGGAGGCCACCAGCGCCGCGTCGGCGTGGCCGTCGGTCAACACTTCGTAGAGGTGCTCGGGTTTGCCGCCCCCGCCGGAGGCAATGACCGGAATGCCGACCGCGTCGGCGATCAGGCGTGTCAGACGGATTTCATAGCCTTCACGCGTGCCATCGGCATCGATCGAGTTGACCACAATCTCGCCCGCGCCCAGCGCTTCGCCCTGGCGGGCCCAGGCCACGGCGTCCAGCCCCATCGGCGTGCGCCCGCCATTGATGACGATTTCATAGCCGGACGGTATGCGTGTTGACACGGCCGAGCGGACAACGTCCATCGACAGCACCACTGCCTGCGCGCCAAAGGCCAGCGAAGCTTCGGCAATAAGCGGCGGGTTTTGCACCGCCGCGCTGTTGACGTTGACCTTCTCGGCCCCGGCCAGCAGCACTCGGCTGCAATCCTGCACGGTACGCAGGCCCCCGCCAACCGAGAAGGGTATGAACACCTGGGCCGCCACCTGGCTGACCACGTCGATCATGATGCCGCGGCCGTCGCTGGAGGCGGTGATGTCGTAAAACACCAGCTCGTCCAGCCCAGCCTCATAATAGCGGCGGGCGGTCTCCACCGGGTCGCCGATGTCGCGCGTGTCAATGAACTTAACGCTCTTGGCCAGGCGGCCATTGCGCACGTCTAAACAGGAGATGATGCGTTTGCTCAACATACTGATCCATCCCAGGCGGCGAAGTTGCGCAGCAGGTTTAGCCCCACCGGTCCACTCTTTTCGGCGTGGAATTGGGTCGCGATGAGGTTGCGCTGCCCGATGATGGCTGGGAACGTCGTGCCATGCTCGGAGGTGCCCAACACGCGCGCTGGGTCCGCCGGGCGCAGGAAATAGGAATGCACGAAATAGAACTCGGAAGCATTTGGTATACCTTGCAGGACCGGATGCTCCTGGACCAGTCTGACCTCATTCCAGCCCATATGCGGGACCTTGAGCGATGGATCGTCGAGGCGAAAGCGCTCGCACTCGCCCTCGATCAAGCCCAGGCATTCGGTGTCGCCCTCCTCCGAATGCGATAAGACCACCTGCGCGCCGACGCACGTGCCCAGGATCGGGGTGCCGCGGGTAAAAGCCTCGCGCAGCGCCTGGTCGAGGCCGCGCTCCTTCAACACTGCCATGGCCGAGCCGGCATGGCCCACGCCCGGAAAGATGATGCGCTCAGCCTGCCGAACGACGTCGGGATCCGGCGTGACGCAGCCCTCCAGCCCCAGATGATCGAGGGCGCGCTTGACCGAGGTGAGATTGCCGGCTTTGTAGTCAACGATCGCGATCATGCAGCATCTCCCGCAAGCTGATTCGACCATCGTGCAGCGCCCGGCCAATAATCACGCCGGCCAGGCCGGCCGCGCGCACGCGCCGCACGTCGCTGGCCTCGCCGATCCCGCCTGAAGCAATCACGCGCAGACCGGTCGCCGCCGCCAATTCGACGCTGGCCGCCACGTTAACACCGCCGCCCAGGCCATCGCGCTCAACGTCGGTGTGAATACAGGTCTCCACGCCCTGGCCGCGCATGCGCCGCCCCAGCTCGATGGCAGTCAGCCCAGCCTCGCCAGTCCAGCCGCGGACGCGTACCTGCCCCGCCCAGGCGTCAATGCCGGCCGCCACCCGCTCGGGGCCGAACGTCTCAACGGCCCAATCCACCAGCTCGGGCTGCTCCACGGCGGCCGTGCCAATCACCACCCGCGCGGCACCGGCCTCGATTGCCCGCGTTAAGCCATCCCGATCGCGCAGGCCCCCACCCAACTGCACCTTGAGACCCACCGCCAGAATGGCACGCAGCGCCGCGGCGTTCGCCGTGCCATCGGCGCCAAAAGAGCCGTCCAGATTAACGACATGCAGCCACTGGGCGCCCTCGACTTGCCAGCGCTCGGCCACCGCCGCCGGATCGTCGCCATAGACGGTCTGCCGCGCCGGATCACCCTGCGCCAGGCGCACGACCAACCCTCCCCGCAGGTCGATGGAGGGGAAGATGGTGAAGACCGTATGGGGCGATCCAGCGCGGGCTCGGCCGTCAACGGGCTCGTCGGGGCGTATGGGCGTGTGGGCGGCGGTCACAGCGTGCCCTTCGTCGATGGCAGCAGCCCGGCGCGGCGCGGGTCGATGGTGGTGGCCGCGTCGAGCGCGCGGCCCAGCGCCTTGAACAGGGCCTCGGCCTGGTGATGGTCGTCGCGGCCATATTCAACCCGGGCGTGGATGTTAGCCTTGGCGGTCGCCGCCAGGCTCTCAAAGAAATGCGGCACGAGCGAGGTTGGAAACTGCCCAATGGCCGGGCCATGCCACTCCGCCTGCACGACAGCATACGGGCGCCCAGAGAGATCGACGGCCACGAACGCCAGCGCCTCATCCATTGGCACAAAGGCCGAGCCCATACGCACAATGCCGCGCTTGTCGCCCACGGCCTCCGCCAGCGCCTGGCCCAGCAGCAGCGCGGTGTCTTCAATGGTGTGATGCGCGTCCACGTGCAGGTCGCCGGTGGCTTTGACCGACAGGTCGAATAGACCATGCACGGCAATGTGCGCCAGCATATGGTCGAGGAACCCGATGCCGGTCGCGATATCGTGCTGGCCGGTGCCGTCCAGGTTCAATGACAGGTGAATATCGGTCTCGTTCGTTTGGCGGTGCAGGGTGGAAGCGCGCGTGGGGCTCATGGTCAGTTGCTCGCGGTTTCGACGCGGCGCAGGGCATTGATCAGTGCGTCGGTGTGCTCAGGCTTGCCCACCGAGATCCGGATACAGTCGGTGAGGCCAGGCTTATTAAAGTAGCGCACCAAGATGCCCTCGCGCTCCAGCGCCAGTTTGAGCTGGCGCGCGTCGCGCCCGGTTACACGGCACAAGATGAAATTGGCCCGCGATGGGTAGGGCTGTAAATAGGAGACGGTGGCCAGACAGGCCGCCAGGCGCTCGCGCTCGGCGGTGAGCCGGGCGACCATGTCGGCCATGTAGCCGGCGTCGTCCAGCGCCGCGATGGCGGCGCCGCTGGCGGCCACACTGACGTTATAGGGCTGCTTAATTTTCCACAAGTGCGGCATCAGTGCTGCCGGAAATGCTCCGTAACCCACACGCAGGCCCGCCAGTCCGGCGCGTTTGCTAAACGTCCGAAGCACCATCAAGTTTTCGTGCTCCAGCACCCAGGCCAATCGCGATGGGCCATGAAACTCGATATAGGCCTCGTCGAGGACCACGCCTACAGGCAGGGCCAACAAGCGCCGCAGGTCGGCATCAGAGATAACCGAGCCATCGGGGTTGTTGGGGGAAGTCAGGAAGAGCAGTTTGGGGTTGTGGGCCGATCCAGCGTAGGCTGGATCGGGGAGTGTGGGTGTTTGGAACACAGCGGCTATGGCGTCCGTATCCAAGCTGAAGTCGGCGCGGCGCGGCACGCGCGTGACGCGCCCACCGTTCACGGCCGTATCGAAGGGATACATACCAAACGTTGGCGGGCAGTCGATCACCACTTCGCCCGGCTGCAGAAACAGGCGCATGATCAGATCAATGAGCTCATCGGCGCCGGCGCCGGCCAGCAAATTGGCTGCGGGGACCCCGGTGTCGCGTGACAAGGCCGCGCGCAGGGCTGTGCTTTCCGGGTCGGGGTAGATGTGTGGGAACGGAAGGGCCGCCAGCGCTGCCAACACCCTGGGGCTGGGACCATAGGGATTCTCGTTGGCGTCGAGCTTGACTATGGCCTCCGGCGCCAACCCCAGCCGAGCCGACAGCACCTCGAACGGGACGATGGGCGTATAAGCCTCCATCGAGGCCACGTCCGGACGAATGAGATCGGTGATGTTCATGCCTATCTAAGTCCTATCGCGTATTCCGTA
>Ga0070730_10004552_pt1 | contig 12124 bp, 9 predicted proteins | sample Coa_R1_3_FD_66447 | JGI IMG/M metagenome (GOLD analysis project Ga0070730, IMG submission 66447) | Surface soil microbial communities from Centralia Pennsylvania, which are recovering from an underground coalmine fire - Coalmine... | ecosystem: Environmental > Terrestrial > Soil > Unclassified ... | reverse complement strand
TCCTGCGCCTGTACTACATCCAGCGTGCCGGAAAGACCCGCGGCATATCGGTCCTGCGCCTGTTTTAACTGTTCGGCAGCGAGTTCCGTGGACTGCTTCGCCACCTCCACCTGCTCCATGGACGTTTTCGCGTCCAGCCACGCCGTGCGTACTTCGAACTCAATGCGGCTGCGCAGGTCCGCCAGCTCTAAACGCCGCTCACGAAGATCGGACTGCGCCTGGGCCATGTCCGCCTTGATGCGTCCGCCCTGAAAAACAGGTATGCGAATTCCCGCCGCCACGCTGTAGGTCGGCTGCCCATCGCCGACGGATCGGCCAAGTATGCCGTAATCGCCATCGACGCTGAGTGACGGCAGCCTCTCTCCCTGCGCCGCCTTCACCGCCAGTTCGGCGGCACGGGTGCGCGATTCCGCCGCCAGATATTCCGGCCGGCGCGCATAAGCCCGCTCCAGAGCTGCCTCCACGTCGAGGGGTGGCAGCGGGCCGTATGGCACCGCATCCGTGAGCTGAAATTCCTGGGAGATCGGCAGGCCAATCGTCCGGGCCAGCGACAGTTTTTGCCGTTCCAGCTGATTTTCGGCAACCAGCACGCGCTGCTGTATCTGCTGCATCTGCACCTTCGCCCGCAGAACATCAAGGCCGGCTACCGCGCCCACTGCCTTCCTGTCCTCTGTGCGCTGCAGAATGGCCTGCGCCGTAACCAGTTGCGCCTTTGCCGTATCCAGACGAGCGGCATCCGCCAGTGTCAGCAAATACTGGTCGCCTGTAACCAGCACCACCAGTTCGCGCGCGTCCTGCAAAGTAAATTTTGCCGCTTTCTCATTCTCCGTCGTGGAGCGCAGCCGGTTAAGAGCACTGACGTCCAGCAGCGTCTCGCTCACCGTGCCCCGCGCATCAAAAATCCCAAACGGCCCCACCAGAGTCGATCCGTTTACGAAAATGGGGACGCCAAATGCCGCCAGATTGATCTTCTCCACCGACTCGCTGGCGTGGACGGAAACATTGGGCAGCAGCGCGCTCAGACTTCTCCAGTGCTGAGCTTTGGCCCGCTCGGTCTGCTCCTGCGACAGCAGCAGGCCCAGGTTGTGCTTGATTCCGCGGTCGATCGCATTGAGCAGAGAAATTGGAATGGAACCGGGGACTGGCTTATCAACAATACCGCTGCCTGCGAAAGCACCGAACGGTTGCTGCTGCGCCAGATCCAGGGCAGGTTGCTGCTCCCCCGTTCGGGCCGCAGCTGCGCCCCCAACCGGCAGCTGCGCCAGCGCGGAAGTACAGCCCAGCAAAACACTGAGAATCGGCAAAACCAATCTCATTCGCATTGCCGTTTGTTTCGGAGACGACTGCCTGGAAGCGTTTGCCGCTGCCTGGTTCTGCGCGCCGCATTCCGCGATTTTTTCCGCCGGGTTGATAAATGTGCACATCACAGGGAATTAATTAACTAGTTAGTTAGTTTAGCAGCGGACCAAAACTTTCCGCAAATGAATCTTTTTTACATTGCCCTTTTGAGCAGAGCTATTTGTCCGCCGTGATAAAGACTGTGCTGCACAACACCGTGCAGCAGATAGTAAAAATCGTATTCACGCCCTGGGACGACATCTTTCAGGCGTGCATCGGTAAAAACTTCGGCAGCCTGCGCCAGCCGCTCCCCCGTTCGCAGAAGCTCACCGGTGGCTTCAGTCCACGCCTGGGCGCTGGTATCCGCGGGCGCGGGCCAGTCTTTTTCCGTGCCGTAAAGTTTGGGCATCGCTGTGCCACTCATGGCTTCACAGGCAATGCGCGCCCAAAGATCGATATGGAGAACCAGTTCCCAGATCGTATGGCTTGCCAGCAGACGGCGGCTCGCCTGTTCCGCACTGACTTCAGCCAGCAGCTTTTTGAGCGAGTCGCCATGCCAGGGATCACCGGCAAAAGCACGGCGTATCTGGTCGGCAATGCGGTGGCATTCTGTATTCATAAATAAATTGCGGCTGGCACGGTGAATTATGCCAGCCGCTTTCAGATGCAGTTACAGATTAAACGGTCACATATTTTCCGGCGTCGATCATGCGCTCGGCGATCTGCCGGGTAAGTGCGATCACATTGAACGGCTCGTATTTAAACAGGCGGCGCAGAATCACCAGTTGCGTGCGCAGCATGTCGCCTTCGGCCACGGCCGCCACAACTCTTTTGGCCGCCGCTTCAATCTTGTCCATGGACTGTGTGAGGCTTACCTGAGTCATGGCCAGAACCAGCTGCGATTTGGCTTCCCCGTTGGCCGCGATCAGCTTTTGCGTGCGCAGCACAACGGAATCCATGGCGAAGGTCTCCATCACCATGTCGGCCAGAGCGCCCAGAATTTCCTGCTGCTCGGCCAGCCCCGTCATATATTTCTGGACTGCGGCGCCTGCCAGCATGAGCGTGGCTTTTTTGGCGTTGGCCACCATCGTCCGCTCCGCTGCCAGTATGCCTTCCAGCGGTTCGGCGCTGCCCGGCCCGGACATGATCTCCTCCGTCATCTTTTTGATGGCCGGCATGAGCGCCAGTTGTCCACCCATGGCGCGCTTCATCAAACGGTCGATGATCAGCATGCGGTTGATCTCGTTGGTGCCTTCAAAAATACGGTTCACGCGGGAATCGCGATAAGCCCGCTCCGCCGGATACTCTTCCACGAAGCCATAGCCGCCGTAAATCTGCACCGTCTCATCCACCACATAGTTCAGCAGCTCCGTGCTCCACACTTTGATCACCGAGCACTCAACCGCGTACTCTTCAATCCCTTTGGACGTGAGCTTGTACATGTCGGGAGAATTCTTGTCGATGTCGGAAAGCGCGGCTTCAATCATGCCCACCGTGCGATAAGACATGCTTTCGCCCGTATAGATGCCGGCAGCCATTCTGGCAATCTTTTCCTTGATGATGCCGAAATCCGCCAGCGTCTTGCCGAAGGCCTTGCGCTGTTTGGCATAGCCGATGGAGTTTTGCATCGAGTTGCGCGCGCCGCCCACCACGCCCGCACCCAGCTTGTAGCGGCCAATGTTGAGCGTGTTGAAAGCGATGACGTGCCCTTTGCCGATCTCGCCCAGCAGGTTCTCTTTGGGCACGCGGCAGTCATTCATGATGATCGGCGTTGTGGACGATCCACGAATGCCCATCTTCTTCTCTTCCGCGCCGGACTGGAAGCCAGGAAAGTTCCTTTCCACGATGAACGCACTGAACTTTTCACCATCGACTTTGGCGAAGATGATAAAGACATCGGCAAAGCCGCCGTTGGTAATCCACGTTTTTTCCCCGTTCAGAATCCACTCTTTGCCGTCGGGCGAGAGCACGGCTTTGGTGCGGGCATTGAGCGAGTCGGAAGCCGAAGTGGATTCGGAAAGCGCATACGCCGCGATCCACTCACCGGTCGCCAGTTTGGGCAGGTATTTGGCCTTTTGCTCTTTGGTGCCGAAATAGACAATCGGCAGTGTGCCGATTCCGGTGTGTCCGCCAAAGCTCACGCTGAAGCTGCCGGAAACCGAAAGGTACTCGGCGATGATGGATGAGGAAACCTTGTCCATCTCCGAGCCGCCGTACTCTTCCGGAATGTCGACATTGGCAATGCCAATCTCGCACGCCTTGCGGATCAGCGCCCGCGTGGTGGCAAAGTCCTTGTGCTCGATTTTCTCGATATTGGGCAGAATCTCGTTCTGCGCAAACTCCTGCGTGGTCTGCGCAATCTGCCGGTGCTCTTCACTGAGGTCTTCCACGGTGAAGACGTCGGCGGGATTGTGCTCTTCAATTAAAAAACTTCCACCGGCCAGCTTTGCCCGGCCCGGGATCGCCAGTGTCGCCATAAAAATTCTCCTGTTAAGACGCTAACACTTTAACCACAAAGGACACAAAGGAACACGAAGGTCATTTCCATGTTGTCCCTTCCACTACCCTCTTGATTCCATCTTTCAAATGCAGAACATTGAAATTGATAATCAGGCCCAAAGATTTTTTGCTGAGTTTCATATACGAGAGAATCTGGGCGAGATGTACGCGCGAAACTTCTTCCACTGCTTTGAGTTCCACAATGACTAAATCGTTCACGAGCATGTCAATCCGAAACCCAGCTTCGAGAACAATGCCGTCATAGACAATCGGCAGCTCCACTTCGACCTCTGCCTTAAATCCCATTTTACGCAGTTCGTGAGTAAGACAGGTGCGATAAGCTTTTTCGAGCAACCCCGGCCCCAGCGCGGAATGCACTTTCAGCGCAGCCTTGATGATTTCATGGCTGAGTTCATTGGCTGACATTGTCTGCACTGTTCCGGTGCCAGGCATTCCTTTGTGTTCCTTCGTGTCCTTTGTGGTTACGGGTTTTGAACTACTCACTGCACATTCTCAAAAACTCCCGCCACTCCCATGCCAACGACGATGCAATGCGCTTTCAGCGCAGCCTTGCTGATTTCATGGCTGAGTTCATTGGCTGACATTATCTGCACTGTTCCGGCGCCCGGCATTCCTTTGTGTTCCTTCGTGTCCTTTGTGGTTACGGGTTTGAGCTAATCACTGGACATTCTCAAAAATTCCCGCCGCACCCATGCCTCCTCCTATGCACATGGTCACCAGTCCGTAGCGGGCATTTCTGCGCTTGAGTTCGCGGATGATCGTCGCTGTCAGCTTGGCTCCGGTGCAGCCCAGCGGATGGCCCAGCGCCACCGCGCCGCCATTGGGATTCACTTTGGCCGGATCCAGACCGCCCTCTTTAATCACCGAAAGCGCCTGCGCCGCAAAAGCTTCATTCAGCTCAATCACATCAATGTCTTCGAGCTTCAACCCTGCCTGGCGCAGCACTTTGGGAATGGCATAAACCGGGCCCAGTCCCATCTCTTCCGGCTTGTACCCGGCAGTAGCAAACGCCACAAACCGCACCAGCGGCTTGATGCCCAGTTGCTTTGCCTTCTCGGCGGACATCACCACCGCGGCAGCCGCGCCATCGGACGTCTGCGAAGAATTGCCGGCCGTCACCGTGCCTTTGGCATGGAATGCCGGACGCAGCCCGGAAAGAGCGTCGATAGAAGTATCGCCGCGCGGGCCTTCATCCACTTTAAAAACAATCTCCGTGCGTTTCGGCTTGGAACCGTTGGGAGTGGTAAAGCTCACCGGCACGGGGACAATCTCATCTTCGAATTTTCCTGCCTGTATGGCCGCCACGGCTTTTTTGTGGCTGTTCAGAGAAAACTCATCGGCTTCCTGGCGCGAGATGCCAAAGCGTTTGGCCAGCCGCTCGGCAGTAAGCCCCATGGAGAGATACGCGTCAGGATAGTTCCCCACCAGCCAGGGATTGGCGGAAACTTTGTGCCCGCCCATGGGAATCATGCTCATGGATTCAGCGCCACCAGCGATCATGATCTCCCCCCGCCCGGCGATGATTCCTTCCGCCGCCATGGCAATCGCCTGCAGGCCGGAAGAGCAAAACCGGTTGATGGTCACGGCGGAAACCTCCACCGGCAGCCCGGCCCGCAGAGACGCAATGCGCGCCACATTCATTCCCTGCTCGGCTTCAGGCGTGGCGCAGCCCAGAATCACATCTTCAATTTCTTTGCTGTCCACCTGGGGCACACGGTCCAGCGCGCCTTTGATGGCGACAGCCGCCAGATCGTCAGGACGGGTAGCACGCAAAGTGCCTTTGCCGGACTTGCCCACTGCCGTGCGAACTGAACTTGCAATGACAACTTCTTTCATAATGAAACCTCTAACCACAGAGGACACGAAGGAACACAGAGGAAAACAAGCTCTGGTTTAGGTTCTCTTCGACTCCATAGCTCCTTAAAAATATTTCCGATTCCATCTCTGCATTCTGCACAATTCAAAAACCACTGACCCCAGATTCTTCCTCTGTGGTCCTCCGCGTCCTCTGTGGTTAATTCCTCAGCGGTTTCCCCGTCTTCAGCGTGTACTGAATGCGTTCCTGCGTCTTCTTCTCGCCACAGAGCGACTTAAAGCCCTCGCGCTCCAGATCCAGCAAATACTGCTCCGTCACCGGCATTCCCGGTGACACGTTTCCGCCGCAGATCACCTCGGCCACTTTGGTCGCGACCTTTGCATCGTGCTCGCTCGCGTATTCCGCCTGTCTCATTAGATGAATTCCCAGCTTCAGCGTCGCGAGGACATTTTCCCCTGGAGCAGGTATATCGGCGCGTGGGACAGGGGCAGCGTAACCGGCGCGGGCCAGCTCCAGCGCCCGCTCTTTGGCGTCGCTAAGCACGCGTTCGCGGTTCATCGAAACCAGGTCGCCATCGGAGAGAAAGCCGTAGCCTCGCGCCTCACTGGCCGAAGTGGAAACCTTGGCCGTGGCAATAATTTCGAAGATTCGCTTCATGCCCTCCATCAGCTCCACCGACTCACCCCGGCCATCGGGACGAATGGCGCGGGCATTGTCGATAGCGCGCAGCAGCATCTCTTTGCATCCGCCGCCGCCCGGCAGCAGACCAACCCCCACTTCCACCAGCCCCATGTACAGCTCTGCGTGCGGCTGTCGCGCCGCGGAATGCAGGTTGATCTCGCAACCGCCGCCCAGCGTCATACCGAAGGAAGCCGTAACCACCGGTCGCGAGCAGAACTTGACCGCCTGCGTCATGCCCTGGAACTGCCGGATGGCCATATCAACCTCGTCCCACTCTTCTTCCTGAATGGCCAGCATGAGCATCATCAGATTGGCGCCCACGGAGAAGTTGGCGGAATCACCCGTGATGACAAAGGCCTCAAACTGGTCGCCAATGCCGCCGGTCTTCAGCGACTGCGTGACCATCTGCACAATGTCGCCTCCCAGAGCATTCATCTTGCTATGGAACTCAATGCAGCCCACGCCATCGCCCAGATCAATCAGTGAGGCGCCGGCATTCTTCTTCACCACGCCATTGGACTTCTTTGCCGTCGCCACCGACCACACGCCTTTGGGCACGGCAACCGGTTTGTACTCCCTGCTGCACAGATCAAAATAAGCGCGTCCCGATGCAGACGAATCATCGCTGTACCAGCTTTTTTTGCCCGAAGCCAGCAGCTTTTCCGCATTCGCCGCCACCGGACGGCCTTCTTTCTTCATGCGCGCGACCGTGGACTCCACCCCGGCCAGGTCCCACAGTTCGAACGGCCCAACTTCCCAGTTGAAGCCCATGCGCATGGCCCGGTCGATCTCCACCACGCTGTCGGAAATTTCGGGAATGCGGTTCGCGGAGTAGGTCCAGAGGTCGGAAAGGCTGGTCCAGGAAAACTGCGCCGCTTTGTCCCGCGGATCGGCGTTGGCCACCATCATGCGCAGCCGGTCGCCCATGTCCTCGATGTTCCTGGCCATTTCGAGCGAGGCGAACTTTGCCTTCTGCACCGGCCGGTATTCCAGCGTCTTCCAGTCGATGGCCAAACGCTCTTCGCCCTGCGGGCCTTTCACCTTTTTGTAGAAACCGCCTTTGGTCTTGTCGCCCAGCAGCTTGCGCTCCAGCATCTTCGCAAAGAATTCCGGCAGCTTCAGGTCAGAGCGCTCGTCCTGCACGTTCTTTTTGAAATTGCCCACCACGCTGCCCAAAACATCGAGCCCCACCAAATCAATGGTGCGGAAGGTCGGCGACTTGGTCCACCCTCCGGCGGAGGTCAGGGCGTCAATCTCTTCAATGGTGAAGTCCATCTCCTGCATCAGCCGGAAGACGTTCAAACCGGAAAAAGTGCCAATGCGATTGGCGATGAAATTCGGCGTGTCCTTCGCGGTGACAATTCCTTTGCCCAGCCGGACATCACAAAAGTGAGACACGGCAGCCATGGCCGCCGGATCGGCCTCGGGCGTGGGAATGATCTCCAGCAGCCGCATGTAGCGCGGCGGATTGAAAAAGTGCGAGCCAAACCAGTTCCGGCGGAAATCGTCACTGAATCCGGCGGCAATGCTGGCCACGGGCAGGCCGCTGGTATTGGTGGTAACAATGCTGCCCGGCTTGCGGATGGCTTCCACCTTCTTCAGCAGTCCGCGCTTGATCTCGAGGTTCTCGGCCACCGCCTCAATGATCCAGTCGGCATCGGCCAGCAATTTCAAATCATCGTCGAAGTTGCCGATGGTGATCAGCCGCTCCAGGCCCTTTTCAAGGAATGCCGCCGGCTTGGATTTAATCGCGGCCTCAAGGCCGGCGGCAACAATCTTGTTGCGCGCGGCGCGGTCCGTGCTCTGGGCGGCATCGGGGGGAACAATGTCCAGCAGATAGCAGGGCGTGCCTGCATTCGCAAAGTGAGCGGCAATTCGCGCGCCCATGGTTCCAGCGCCCAAAACAGCGACTTTATTGATACTTTGGTGCATTTAGGTTCTTGCTCCTGAAGCGATGTCGGAACGCACGCCGAGAATTGTATATGAGCAAAAATAGCTCGATAAATCGGGAAAATGAGACGCATAAAGTGTAATGAATGAACGTTCATTCAGTCAATGAATGATTCGGCCTAGCAGTGGTCAGCTTGAAAATTTACACCGAAACGACGTCAGGCTACCATACAGCACATGCCGACCGTCGGATCAGACTTTACGCCGCTCGAACAAGCGGTACTGCGCGCTATTTGCGAAATGCACCCAATGGATCGAGCCGTGCTTGAGGGCCAACTGTCGACTGCCATGATTCTCAGCCGCGAAAACACTGGCGCTGGTTTTTATACTCGTTTCTCTATTGAACGCAGGTCTGGTACCGCAATTGAGGGCGAACGTCTGAGACATGGTCCAGTTGCCAGGATCGACGGATTAGAGCACGGAATGGGCTTTATTCTCTGGATAAACGAGGGTTATGCAGATTGCCTCGAAGGATATTGCTACGAGGAGAGCACGACCAGTCTTGCGCTGGAACAAGCAGGTTTTGAGATACTACAGGGTTAAGACTGGCCTATCGATGTCGTGTACTGCATGCCCGAGAAGGAGTTGATCCCATTATCTGACCCAGTTCGGCCCAGTGGGCATTGCCTTTAAATAGGCGGACAAAAAGACACGTACACGGGCTATGTAAACAATCAGCCCAACTTTTGATCGCTATGTACACGACTCCGAAGTCCGTTTTACCACTGCCTGTTGGATGATTAGCGCTGAAGCATCGTTTACGCTCCCCAAGGCTAAGAACGGATTGAGTATCTGAACTTCGCGTGCGGTTGGTCGCAACTCTTCCATAACCCGATTAGGGAAGGATTGCCCGTGATCGAGCAACTCAGGGTAGTTGACACTCGGAGCAGTGCGATCACGTTCCACAAGCCGACTTATCGTTCCTAATCGCCTCGACTGCTACCCAGTGCCTTGGTTTCGTGGCCCTGAGACCAAGCTCAGAGAGGCTGAACGGTCATTTTTGCCTGTGTCCCGACAACTACCGAGACCGGCACACTTATCTGCGCTCCAAGAACGTGCTGATTTGCACTAACATGCGTTGTTGCCCAAATTCATCGAATGCCAGCGTTTGAACGCCGGGCAGTCCTGTAAGTAATCTCGGAACCCGCACCCCTTCTTGGTGAATGATGAGCACGCGCTTGCCCTCTCGAACGGCGAGCGCGCACTCGATCGGCGTGGAAGAGTCGTTGGGGAGGAACACGGCAACGACCGATCGTGCGTCTCGTATACGACCGAGAATCTGCGCTGAAAATTCCTGAGGAGTCGCCCGTTCCAGTGGTATTTCGCCATATGGGATCGCGACGCGCTGCCGCGTATAGCCAGCCGCTTCCTCAATGATCGAATAGCACTGCCGCACCCACGGATCGAGGGGCATTCCCTCGCGGATTACTGGTCCACAAATATACGCCATAGCGTCTCCTCAGTCCTCGGAACAGTCGTCGGGTATGCGCGCATAGACGAACGCGTGCTGCACAGTATCGTCGTCAAACGTCATCGCCGCCTGGATGAGCATCGGTCCCCAGTAGTCAAACGTCGCACAGAATCGGGCATCCACGTCCCGGTTGACGCGCATGATCGTCGGGAATTTCGGGCCTGCGGACCACGTGACGCTCTTAGGTCGTTGCGCGCCCTTATGCTCACATACCCAGACGATCGCTTCGTAACCTTGGTCCGGTCGGAGGGACGGCCGCACTTCAACGCAGGGCAAGTTCCCCCGGAGGCGCGCATACTCTTCGCCCCGGTGATCATGCGCCTTGAGTTGTTCGGGCGGCAGCTGCAAGGTCTCTACACGAGGGTTCCTTGTTGGGATGCACTCCCCCTTGAGAAAATGGAGATCCTCGCGCCGAAGCGTCTTCCATGTCCAATTACAGGGCAGTGCTTCTTGCCCGTCTTGGTCGATCACCGTTAGACCGACGGTCTCAATCAGTATGCGTGCCTGTGACGCGGGAGGGTGCCACTTGATGGAGATCCGGTTGTAGCAGTTGTCGCGCCGGTCAGGCAGTTCCGTACTCCCGAATGACCCGCCAGCGGCAACCATGATGGGATTCTGATGCGTGACGCGTAACGCGGACCGCGCATCCTCCGTGAACACGTACGGGTCGTGCTTGTGACCGTGCAGGATCATATGGAACCCGTGCCGTCGGAGAATCGAGAGGAGTTTCCCCGAATTTAACACGGCATCATACCCACGGCCAGGCTCCGCAAGCGCCGGTATGAGCACAGGATGGTGATGAATCAGCGCGATCTTGATCGCACCGTGCAAATCGTCAGGCGGTATCGCATTGAGCCCCTTTTCGAGATTTCCGAGCTGCTGCACGTCAACATTGCCGCGCTGCGCCTCCGGAGAATCCTTCTGCACATAGATCGACGAGTTGAGTGTGGCAACGACGATGCCGAGATCATTGATGCGGTTGTGGACGATCTGCCACTCTTGCGGAGCGCTCGCGTCGTAATGCTGCTTGTGCAGGCTCGCCATCATCTGCGCGTATGCAGCGTGCTTGCTGCGCAGATCGGTAGCAGCGAAATCCACGTCGTGGTTGCCCTCGACAAAGAACATGCACTCGAGCCCGCGCTTGCTGCCGAATGCGAGGGTATCACACAGGCCTCTGATGAAGACCTCGGCCTCACCGAATTCGGACGTCTTGCCATACTCCGCGAAGTCACCCGTCAGGCAGAAAATGACAGGACACTTCGGGTCGTCATGGTTGAGATCCTCCGCGAGCTTCTCTAGCGCGGTCGGATAACCGCTACGTGCCGGTCTGTCCCCAGAAGGTGTCTTCGGAGGATTAAACCGATGCTTCTCCCCAAAATGTAGATCAGACAGATGAACAATGACCACCTGTCTCGTCATATGATCCGGACTGATAGTAGACGACATAAGGAAATGGAGCAGAGTATAACATACAGCAGTACTCGACCTGGAACATGGCTAATCATGAGCCCCGTAGTCCATAATTCCACGCCGACATATCGGTACTATGCTTCTTGCTAACAGGATGATATTCGCATATAAGGTGCACATTTGTGCGAAGTCTCAACTGCCTTGATTGGTACCGATTAAACGCCAATGTGACCAGCAACAGAGCCTATTCCTGGATGGTCTGCAACTCGGAAGCTACACCAGCGATGAGCTGCGTCCGAGCATAGAGTTTCGTAACAGTCTCGGACGCATGGCCGCAAACGCCCTTTTACACCTCTTTGATATCGTCTACTCCCTCGTTAGAACCGGAAACGCCCCTTCGCGTAGTATGGACACAACCTCACGGCTTCGGCCCTTTTACAAATCAAATCCGCGAAGACCAGTCCTGTGCTGGCCTGTCAGGACGATAACTCCGCCGCAAGCCGCAATTCCTGTTCGCGCGTCTTGTACCCCTCGGGAACGAGTGCCGGATTGTTTTTATAGTGCAGAACAATCGTTCGCAAGTACTCCCGCCACGGCGTGTAACGAACACCAAATTCAGCCTTGCTGCGCGAATTATCGAGCGCTGACATCCATGGATCACTGAAAGGCGAACACGAAGGCAGCAATCCCCTGGACTCAAGCCTGACTCGCGGGATTCTGGCGATTCTTAGCCCAGCGGTAAGAATCTCCGCGACACAGGCCAGAAAATCCTCGAGTGAAATGGTTTCGTCCTGCGAAAGATTCAGGGCCTGGCCCTTGCCACGCCCTGATTCGATCAGACCCACGATCGCCTGGGCCACATCTTCACCATAGACGTGACGCAGGTACAACCCATTTTCTTCCGGCACCAGAACAGGGCCGCCATCTTCCAGCCGCCG
>Ga0070730_10004551_pt1 | contig 12124 bp, 8 predicted proteins | sample Coa_R1_3_FD_66447 | JGI IMG/M metagenome (GOLD analysis project Ga0070730, IMG submission 66447) | Surface soil microbial communities from Centralia Pennsylvania, which are recovering from an underground coalmine fire - Coalmine... | ecosystem: Environmental > Terrestrial > Soil > Unclassified ... | reverse complement strand
CCGGACGGCTGCTCGGCAGGGCTCGCGGCGCCTGCCGCCTGGGCGAGAGCTTCGTCCAGGCTCGTGAAGCTGGGCATCACGGCGTCAAGGCCGGTGAGCGCGAGAATGCGCAGGACGGCCTCGCCGGAGACGGCCAGCAGTACCGCACCGCCCTCGGTCACCGCGCGCCGGTGCGCGCCCACCAGGGCGTGCAGCCCGGCCGAATCGCAGAACAGCGTCCTGGTCATGTCCACCACGAGCGTCCCCGGACCGGCCGCCGATGCTTCCAGCAGGGCCGTCCGCAGATCGGTGGCGTTGGTGATATCGATCTCCTCGGGTGTCTCCACCACCGGAATGCCCCGGACCACCTCGACCGGGAACCTGACATCGGGCATCTGGGTCACCCTCCTCCTGCGGCGGCGAGGACGTCGATCGGGGCACTCTCAGGATCGCGACCCGGCGAAGACCTGTCAATATAAACACGAGAAAAACTTCATGCGTCTTGTCTCGCGAGAGTTATCTCACGAGTCATATAGTCAGAACTATGAGTGAGGCCGGCGGGAGCGGCGGAACCTGGACCCTGCTGACCGGGCACGGGCACGTGCTCGTGGAGATCGCTCGCAACCCCGAGGCCCGGATCCGGGATATCAGCGCCGCGGTCGGGCTCACCGAACGCACCGTCCAGGCCATCGTGGCCGACCTGGAGGCCGCGGGTTACCTGACCCGCACCCGGACCGGACGGCGGACCGTGTACACCGTGAACCCGGACAGCGTATTCCGGCATTCCGCCCAGGAAGGGCTCCGGGTCGGCCCGTTCCTGGACCTGCTCGCCGCGGACGAAGACCACCCCGCCGCGGCCGGCCCGGCCGGGGAGCCGTCAGGCGATGCGGACCACGACCAGGCAGGCATCGTCGGCGGTGTCGGAGACGGCGCGGGCGAGGACGCGGTCGGCCTGGGTGGCGGCGGTCAGCCTCCGGGTCCCCCGCGCGTCTAGTGCGCCTGAGCCCAGCATGGTCACGAACTCGCTGAGCACGTCCTCGATCGACTCGCCGCGCTGCTCGATCAGCCCGTCGGTGAACAGCAGCAGCGTGTCACCGCGCTCGAGCGGCTCGCTGGCCTCTTCGTAGGCGGCGTCCGGGTCCATCCCGAGCAGCATCCCGCCCGGCAGCGGCAGTTGCCTCGCCGTTCTCGGGTGCGTCCCCTTCCCGCCGCGGAGCAGGACGGGCGGCAGGTGGCCGGCCCGGGCCCAGCGCAGGATCCGGGTGGCGGGGCTGTACCGACCGCAGACCACGGTCCCTACCACTCCGGCGGTGAGGTGGCACACCACGCCGTTGAGCATCCGGAGCAACTCGGCCGGTCCGGCCCCCGTGATGGCCAGGCCGCGCAGGGAGTTGCGGGCGGCGACCATCCCGGTGACCGCGTCGATGCCGTGCCCCGCCACGTCGCCGACCACCAGCAGGACATCGTGGTCCGGCAGCACCAACGCGTCGTACCAGTCGCCGCCGACCAGGTGACCCTCGCCCGCCGGCCGGTAGCGCACCGCGACGTCGATCCCGGCCGCCCGGACCGGCTGCTTGTCGGGCGGCATGATCGCCCGCTGCAGCCGCAGCGCGAGCCGGTGCTCTTCCGCGACCCGCTGCTCGGTATCCGCGAGCCGGTCACGCGTGGCGGCGAGGGCGACCTGGGTGTGGTAGTGCGCTGAGACATCCTGGAAGGCTCCGCGCAGGGCGACGACCGCGCCGGTCGCGTCCGCGACCGGTTCGGCGAAGACGCGGATCTGGCGGACGTCACGGCTATCGGGATGAACCACGCGGAACGCGGCGGTCGCGGGCTCCCGCTGCTCCAGCAGGTCCTGGCGGAAGCGCTGCACCGCAGGCTTGTCCGCCGCCATCACGTAGCTGTGCAGGTCGGCCAGCGGGATCTCCGCTCCAGGACGCGGTACCAGGCCGAACAGCTCGAACGCCGAGTCGGTCCAGCGCACCGCGCCGGTGGCCAATTCCTCCTCCCAGCCGCCGAGACGGCCGAGCCGCTGCGCGTGATCAAGAAGAGCGGCCAGCCGGTCGGCCGGGGCGTCGCGCCGCCAGGTGAAGATCACGCCGTCGAAGAACCTGGCCACGCGCAGGTCCGCGATCCACTCGCCGACCGGCTCGGGTTCGTACTGGACCGCGCCGTCCGCCAGGACCTGCGCAGCCCTACTGAACAGGCCCTGGCCGGCCACGCTGGCCGGATACGCCTCGAGCAGGGTGAGCCCGGTCAGCTCCGTCCCCGTCCGCCCGGCTGGATCACGGAAGCCGGGGCTGACGTGCTCGATGCTGAAGTCGGTCACCTGCCCGCCCTCATCCCTGATCGCCCGGACCGCCAGCACCGCCTCGGCCAGGCCGTCCAGCAGCTCGAAGACGGCCGGCTTCGGCTGCGCGCCGGCCAGGTTGCCGTGCGAGAGACGGGCGCCGATGACTCGCGCGCTGCCCGCGGCCAGGGCCGACAGGTGCCCGCGGATCTCGATACCGAGGTCCGGAATCGGCTCGCGCCAGGCGACCTCCATGACGCCGAGCAGCTCGCCGTTCCGCTCCCGCAGCGCGAGGACCGCCCGGGCCCCGCCCGCCCGGCCGGTCACCGGGGCGCTGTCCCCCTCCGGGGGACCCGCGGGCCACCAGATGTCGGCGGCGCCGCGGGCGACGCGCTGCGCGGGGCCGTCCAATTGCGGCGGGATATGCCACCACCGGCCGGCCTCCCCGAGGGGCAGGCCCGCCTCGCCCAGCAGCGTGAGCGCGCCGTCCGCTTCGAGGAGCCACACGACCACCGTGCTCGCGCCCAGGGGTGCGAGGATTTGCTCGGCCAGGGTGCCGACCAGCTCGGCGCCGTCGGCCGCTAGCTCGGCCGCCGCCTCGGTCATCAGCCAGCGCGGCCCGGTCGTCTCCGGGCGCGCGCCGTGCGCGCCGACACCCGGCGCGCCCACGCCCCCTGCAGCACCGGCACCCGGCGCGCCCACGGCCGCTGCGTCACGGGCCACGTCGGCGGCCGCGGCCTCCCCAGGTGACAGGACCGCGGCGGCCATCTCGGCCACCGGGATCCCGGTGGCGGCCGATAGCTCGGTGAGCTGGCTCGCGGCCTCGGCCGAGGACAGGCCGAGCCGCTCCATGAGCGCGCCCCGGGCCATCAAGACGACGGCTTCGCCCGCGGCGGCAGCGCGGGCGCGGTCGAGCTCGCGCCGCTGGAGGTCGATTACCGTGCTGAGACGCAGCACGTCATCGCTGTCCGTCACAATCACCGCTTTCCCCCACGGGATGACGCTATGCCCCAGAACCCATAAAAGGTTGTCATATGACGTTATAGCCTCGTAAAAGACCGCCTGCGCGGGGTAAGCGCGCGACTGCCGCAGCCAGGCATTTCTTGTTTAGCACGGTAATTCAAGTCCATTCGGCGCATGATTATTACATACGGTCTACCATCGGTAGCGACCGTACGACGGGTGCCGGCCGCACGTCGAGCTGCGTCGGCAGCAGCTGATGGGAGCGCTTGGGTGACTGATACGGTCCAGTCGGGCCCGCGGCTTGACAAGTCCGGGCTTGAGCAATTGCTCGCGGGGCTGACGGCGGTACGGGGCGGTGACTTCAGCACCCGCCTGGCCAAGGCCGGGGACCCGCTGATGGACGAGATCGCCACGGTCTTCAACGGGATGGCGGACCAGCTCGACCTGTTCACCTCCGAGGTGACCCGGGTGGCCCGCGAGGTCGGCACCGAGGGCAAGCTGGGCGGCCAGGCCTACGTCCCGGGCGTGTCAGGCACCTGGAAGGACCTGACCGAGTCGGTCAACGCCATGGCGGGCAATCTCACCGGGCAGGTGCGCAACATCGCCCAGGTAGCGACCGCGGTGGCCAAGGGCGACCTGAGCCAGAAAATCGACGTGGACGCGCGAGGCGAGATCCTCGAGCTGAAGTCCACGCTGAACACCATGGTCGACCAGCTGTCCTCCTTCGCCGACGAGGTGACCAGGGTGGCCCGCGAGGTCGGCACCGAGGGGCGGCTGGGCGGCCAGGCCGACGTCAAGGGTGTATCGGGCACGTGGAAGGCCCTGACCGAGTCGGTCAACGTCATGGCGGCCAACCTGACCGACCAGGTGCGCTCCATCGCCGAGGTGACCACGGCGGTAGCCAAGGGCGACCTGAGCCAGAAGATCCGGGTGGACGCCCGCGGCGAGATCCTGGAGCTGAAGGAGACCATCAACACCATGGTCGACCAGCTCTCCGCGTTCGCCGACGAGGTGACCAGGGTGGCCCGCGAGGTGGGTACCCTCGGCAACCTCGGCGGCCAGGCCGTCGTCCGCGGCGTATCGGGCACCTGGAAGGACCTGACCGACAACGTCAACGTGATGGCGTCCAACCTGACCGACCAGGTACGCTCCATCGCCCAGGTGGCCACCGCGGTGGAACGCGGCGACCTGAGCCGGCAGATCACGGTCGAGGCGATGGGCGAGGTCGCGGCGCTGGCCCAGACCATCAACCGGATGGTGGGCACGCTGTCCGCGTTCGCCGACGAGGTGACCAGGGTGGCCCGAGAGGTGGGCACCGAGGGACGCCTGGGCGGCCAGGCCGACGTCAAGGGCGTCTCCGGCACCTGGAAGGACCTGACCGACAACGTCAACTCGATGGCCAACAACCTGACCAGCCAGGTCCGGAACATCGCCCAGGTCACCACCGCGGTCGCCCAGGGTGACCTATCCAAGAAGATCGACGTGGACGCCCGCGGCGAGATCCTCGAACTCAAGACCACCATCAACACCATGGTCGACCAGCTCTCCTCGTTCGCGGCCGAGGTCACCCGGGTCGCCCGCGAGGTCGGCAGCCAGGGACGCCTGGGCGGCCAGGCCGAGGTCGAGGGCGTGTCGGGCACCTGGAAACGGCTGACCGAGAACGTCAACGAGCTAGCCGGGAACCTGACCAGGCAGGTCCGCGCGATCGCCGAGGTGACCAGCGCGGTGGCCTCCGGGGACCTGACCCGGTCCATCTCCGTGGAAGCCCAGGGCGAGGTCGCGGAGCTCAAGGACAACATCAACGCGATGGTGCAGTCGCTGCGCGAGACCATCCAGGCCAACCAGCAGCAGGACTGGCTGAAGACCAACCTGGCCGGGATCGCCGGCATGATGCAGGGCCACCGCGACCTGGCCGTCGTGGCCGAGCTGATCATGGACGAGCTGGCGCCGCTGGTCGGTGCGCAGCACGGTACCTTCTTCCTGTCCGAGCCGACCGAAGACGACGACACCAGGCTCCGCCTCATCGCCGGGTACGGGCTGCGCGCCGGCCGCGCCGAGCCCATCCAGTACCGGCTCGGCCAGTCGCTCATCGGGCAGGCCGCGCGGAGCAAGCGGTCGATCGTCGTATCGAACCTGCCCGAGGGCTACGTCAGCATCTCCTCGGGGCTCGGCGAGGCGCCGCCCGCGAACCTGGCGGTCCTGCCCATCCTGTTCGAAGATCAGGTGATCGGCGTCATCGAGCTCGCCTCGTTCAGCTCGTTCAGCCAGGTGGAGACCGACTTTCTCGAGCAGCTCACCGAGACCCTCGGGGTCAACTTCAACACGATCATCGCCAACGCGCGGACGGACACGCTGCTGACGGAGTCGCAGCGGCTCGCGTCGGAGCTGCAGGCGCGGTCGGAGGAGTTGCAGGCCCAGCAGGTGGAATTGCAGCGGTCCAACGCCGAGCTGGAGGACAAGGCGGCCCTGCTAGCTGCGCAGAACCGGGACATCGAGACCAAGAACGCCGAGATCGAGCGGGCCAGGCAGGAGATCGAGGAGCGCGCCAGGCAGCTGGCGTTGGCGTCCAAGTACAAGTCTCAGTTCCTGGCCAACATGTCGCACGAGTTGCGCACGCCGCTGAACAGCCTGCTGATCCTGGCCCGGCTCCTGGCGCAGAACCCGGGGCGGAACCTGACCGCCAAGCAGGTCGAGTACGCCAACGTCATTCACTCGGCCGGGTCGGACCTGCTGCAGCTGATCAACGACATCCTCGACCTATCGAAGGTCGAGGCGGGGCGGATGGACATCCACGCCGAGCGGTTCGCGCTCAGCGCGCTGCTCGAGGACATCCAGGCCACGTTCCAGCCGCTCACCGCCGAGAAGGGGCTCGAGTTCGCCGTCGAGACGGACGCCGGCGCGCCGCCCGAGCTGTTCACCGACCGCCAGCGGCTGCGCCAGGTGCTCGGGAACCTGCTGTCCAACGCGGTCAAGTTCACGGAGAGCGGCCATGTGCTGCTCCGCGTCGGCGTGGACCACCGGACCGGGGGGCGCGCGTCCAGGTACGGCGACGTGCTGGCCTTCTCGGTGGCCGATACGGGCATCGGGATCTCGCCGGATAACCTCGGCACGATTTTCGGCGCCTTCCAGCAGGGCGACGGCACGCTCAGCCGCAGGTACAGCGGCACCGGCCTCGGGCTGTCCATCGCCCGTGAGGTCGGCGCGCTGCTCGGCGGCGAGATTGCCGCGGAAAGCGAACTGGGCCGGGGCAGCACGTTCACGCTGTACCTGCCCTGCGAGCTGCCGGGAGCGACGGTGCTCATCCCGGGCGCGCGCGACGGCCTCGGCCTCACGCGCAACGGCGACGGTCCTGGGGTCCCCGGGGATCACGCCGGCGCGACCGTGGCCCTGCAACTCCAGCCTGCGCTGCCGGATGACGGGGCGGCGGGGGGCAGGCGCCTGCTGGTTCTGGAGGGCGCGCGCGGCGGCCTGCTGACCCTGCTCGCCTATAGCGCGGTCTCGGATCTGGTCGGTATCCACGGACCGGTCAACGTGGGCACGGCGGTCAGCCCGGAGCAGGGTATCGAGGCGCTAGGCGCCGCGCCCCACCAGTGCGTCGTGCTGGATCTCGGCCTGGAAGACGCTTCCGCCTTCGCCTTCCTCGAGCGGCTTCAGGAGCAACCTGAGCTGCGGGAAGTTCCCGTGCTGGCCCACACGAGGGACACGCTGGACAGCGCGCAGGCGCGGCTCGCGCGGCTCCGGTTCGGTTCCCAGCCGCTCGAGCTGCTCGGATCGCTGGACGAACTGCGCGAGCGCATCACGCTGCACCTGTCCGCCGCCCAGCCCGAGCACGTGCCGGCGCTGATCAGAGAGCCCGCCGATCCGGGGACACGCGTCCCGCCGCAGGCCGAGGGCCACGAGGCCCTGCGCGGCCGGAGCATCCTGGTGATCGACGACGATACGCGGAACGTCTTCGCCATCACGAGCACGCTCGAGCTCCACGGCATGTCGGTGACCCAGGCGGCCGATGGCCGGAAGGGCATCGAGGCGCTGCTAGCCTCCGATGCCACCGATCTCGTCCTGATGGACGTCATGATGCCGGAGATGGACGGCTACACCACGATGAACGAGATCCGGCAGATGCCCGCCTTCGCCACCCTGCCCATCATCGCCGTGACCGCCCGGGCCATGCCCGGCGACAGGGAGAAGAGCATAGCGGCCGGGGCCAGTGACTATGTCACCAAGCCCGTCGACACCGACGATCTCCTGGCCTGCATGGAGCGCTGGCTCAGCCGCAGCTTACGGACCAGCCGGCCATAGCGAGGCGGCGGCGCCGGGCTCGCCCGGGCGCTACGGCCGCCTGGGTCTCATCTCCTCCGTCACGCCGCGACGGTCCGCCTCTGCGCCGCGACCTCCCTGCGCCGCCTGCGCCGCCGGTTTCGCCGTCGGTCGTCCGGGGTGGTGCCGCCCCAGATGCCGTACACCTGATCGTGGGCCAGCGCGAACTCCAGGCACTCCCGGCGCACCACGCACTCGGCGCAGACCCGCTTGGCCCGCGCGATCTGCTTTTCTGCGGGGCCCGTCGTGGAGATGGGGAAGAAGAGGTCAGGGTCGGCAGACAGGCAGGCAGCCTCCGACCGCCAGTTGGCGGTGTTCCCTGTGACGGTCATGTCGTGTCCTCCGCGAGGGTCTGGCGTAGCGGCCATTGGGCTTCCCACCAGCCATCCGCCTACACCTGCGCCCGGCGGAAATTTGCGGGAAGTCGCTGTCGGCCTGCGCGGTTTGAGCCGTGACTTGGAGGGCAGTGGTAGCCGCGGACCCGGGTAAAGGACCTCGACGCTAGGCCCGGGGCGGACCGCCCGGGCCGCACCCTGACCCGCCGCGTGGCGGGTGCGCAGCGCTACCGGTGTGGCTGACGGTGACAAGCCGAGACTGGCATGTGACGAGCATCACGTTACCTAATGTTTATCCTTCACGGACCGGGCACACCCTACTCGTCCGAATTATCCCAGGTCCAGGAAGGCATCGATGAGCAAGGGAACCCTCAGGCAGCCGGCCTGCAGTGCCGTTGACGTGGCCCCGCCCGAGGTCGGCCTCAGCCTCGGACTCCGCGCCGAGCTGCACGAGCTGTCCGATAACGCGCTGCTGGCGCAGGTCCGCAGCCAGCCGAGGGATAGCGAGCTGCGCGCCGCGGCCTGCGAGATACTCGTGGACCGGTACACCAAGCTGGTCCGGTCCTGCGTCCGGCAGTACCAGGGCAGCCCCGAGCCCACCGAGGACCTCATGCAGGTCGGCTACGTCGGCTTGCTCAAGGCGATCAACAACTATGACCCGGAGGTGGGCGACAGCCTGGCGGCCTACGCCCAGCCCTGTGTTTACGGTGAGATCAAGCGTCACTTCCGGGATAAGCGGTGGCAGATCCACGTGCGGCGGTCAGCTCAGGAACTGCTGCTCGAGCTGCGCAAGGCTAACGAGGAACTCACCCACCAGCTAGGCCGGGCGCCCGAGGAGGCAGAACTCGCCGGCCGGCTGGGGGTAAGCGACGACGACGTGCAGGAGGCGAGGCAGGCGGACCTGGTGTTCAGCACGTACTCCCTGGACGCCCCGCTGTCGGACCGTGACGGCCCGGCCCTGCTCGCCGACCTGCTGGGCGACGACGACCCGGGCGTTGCGCACGCGATCGACATGGAAGCCCTCAACGCCCACTGGGGCGAGCTGCCGGAACGCGAGCAGCGCATCCTGGTGCTGCGCTTCTACGGCAATCTCACCCAGACCGAGATCGGCGCCCGGCTCGGCATCTCGCAGATGCACGTCTCCAGGCTGATGGCACGGGCCCTGGCTCACCTGAGGAGCAGGCTGCTTGATTCACCCGAAGCCCTAGACGTCCCGCCTGCCTCGCCATCCCCGTGCACGGCGGCGACGGCCTGACGACCGGGCCCTGTTCAGCGGAAGGATTCTCATGAAAACCGGTATGGGACTCGTACTGATCGGCATCGGGGCGATCTTCGCCTTCGCCGTGACGACGAATACCTCTGTCTTCAACCTGCACACGGCAGGCTGGGTCATCATGATCATCGGACTCTTCGGGCTGGTCATACCCCGGCGCGGCTACGGCTGGGTCGGCCGGCGCCTGTTCGTACGCCAGGCCCGCTGGCGGCCCGGAGGCTACGTAGATGACGTCACGTATCCGACCGGCGTTAACCGCAACCCGGCGAACACCCGGGTCCGGGCGGGCCTGCCGGCCCCGGGTGCCCTGGGTAGCCCGGAGGCCAGCAGCCATATCGAGGCCCTCCGCGACCTGGACGCCACCCGCGACCTGTCCACGGAGCCTCGGCCCGGCGAGACCGAGATTATCGAAGACATCTACGAGAATTAGGAACTACTAGGAGAAAGTCATGACCCTCACCGCATCCATCGTCATCGCCTGGCTCCTGATCGGATTGGTGATCGGCGCGCTGGCGCGGCTGCTGGTACCTGGCCGCCAGCACATCGGGGTAATACTGACGATCCTGATCGGCATCGTGGCCGCGCTGGTCGCCGGCCTCATCACCACGGCCATCCTCGGCGCCGGGCACACCGTGATCACGTTCATCGTCGCGCTGGTCGCTGCGGCGCTGCTGGTCAGCGCCTTTACCACCCGCGGCTACGGGAGGTACCGCTCGCGCCGGTCGAGTCGGTCGCGTCGCCGGCGCTGGTGGTAGGAATCGGTGCGATCAGGGCCCACGGGCGGAACCGCTCGCGCCGGCCGAGCTGGCGGTAGGGAACCGGTGAAATTAGCGCCGAGACGGAACCGCTGGCGCCGGCCGGGTGGGCGGCGCTGTGGTGGGCAACCGGTGCCGTTTGCCGCAAGTACTATTGAGATTCCTCAGGGCGAGGGTATTCCAGCGGTGACGATAGTCGGGAGACATGTCGCAGGGCAGCGGGCCGGGCGGGTCGTACGCCGATCTCGCCGACCTGGCGGGGCGGCTCGAGGCGCTGCAGCAGGCGGCGGCGATGCCCGGCGCCGATCCCAGATCCCTGCTTGACGCCGCGTTCGCCGAGCTCGACGCCGCGTTCGACGTGCTGACGAAGCTGACGGAAACGGGCCCGGGAGAGTCCGCGCCGGGTCCGCACGATTCGCTCAGCGCGGAACGGGCCCTGCTGCGGGGCGTCTTCCAGGGCGCACCCGCGCCCTTGTTCGTGCTGGAACCGGACGGGACGGTACGGCGGGCCAACGGCAAGGCCGGTGACCTGATCGGCGCGCCGCCCGGGTATGCCACCGGCAGGCCGCTGACCGCGTTCGTCGACCTTCCCTCGCGGGCGGCGGTGCAGAGCCAGCTCGCCGCGGTCGCGCGGACGGGCCTGGCGAGGCAGGTGGAGTGCAAGCTGCTCGGGCCGGACGGGCCGGCCGACGCGTCCCTGCTGGTCGACGCCGTGACGTTGCAGGAGGGCGCGCGGCTGCTCGTGGTCACGACGGCCCCGGCGAAGCCGGGCCAGGCGGCGACGCGCGCGAGCGGGGCGATCCCGCGCGAGCACGGCAGCGGAAGGACGGCGGACGGCGCGGTCCGGGCCATGACGCGCCGGATGGACCTGGTGATCGCCGTGACCAGGCTGCTGCTTGACAACAGGACGTTCAGCGAGGCCCTGACGATCCAGCGGTGCGCCCGGCTGCTCGCGGGCGACATCGCGAGCTGGGTGATCGTCGATATCGAACGGTCGGGCCTGCTGCGCCGCCAGTTCGTGGTCGGCCCGCCCGGCGAGCCGTCACGGGCGCTGGCCAGGACGGTGCGCGGGGATGACCCGCAGCCCGGCTCGACGCCTGAGCAGGTCTACTCCGCTGGCACGCCGGTCCTGATGGCGCACGTGGAGGACACCGGGGTCCTCGGCTCCGACCCGGACGGAACGCCGCTGCTGATCCTGCTCGGCGTGACCGGGTTGCTGAGCGTCCCGATCACCGACGGAACCACCGTGTACGGCACCCTCACCCTGGCCCGCACTCCCGGCGAGGGGCGCTTCGACCTCGCCGATCTCGCGCTGGCGGAAGTCCTCGGGCAGCACCTGGGCGTGGCCATCCGGGTTGACCGCATGTTCCGGCAGCAATCGGTGGTGGCCGAGGCGCTGCAGGGCAGCCTGCTTCCGGCCCGGCTGCCTGACGTACCCGGGCTCGACCTGTCCGCGGCGTACGTCCCGGCGGGCGAGGGACTTGAGGTCAGCGGTGACTTCTACGACGTCTTCCCCGTCCAGGACGCCTGGGCGATCACGATCGGGGACGTCTGCGGCAAGGGCCAGGAGGCCGCCGCGATGACGGCGGCCGCGCGGCACGCGATCCGCGTCCTGGCCCGCTGGGATCGGGATCCCGCCGACGTGCTGGCCAAGGTGAATGAGGTCATGCTGGCCGGCGACTACGAGGACCGCTTCGTCACCGCCAAGCTCGCCTACCTGCGGTGGGACGGCAGTCGCCTACGGGTGGAGCTGGCCAGCGCCGGCCATCCCGGCCCGGCGGTGGTCCGGCCGGACGGGCGGGTCGACGTGCTCAGCGGCGGCGGCCTGCCCCTGGGCCTGTTTCCCGACGCAGAACCGGCCGTCCAGCATCTTGAGCTCACCCAGGGTGACCTGCTCTTCTTCTACTCCGACGGAGTGACGGACGCGCGGAGTGAGGACATGCGGTACTTCGAGGACAGCCTCGCCGACGAACTGGCCGGAGTGGCCGGGCGGTCCGCCGCCGAGACCACCCGGACGGTCCAGGGCCTGGTGACGGCCTTTTCTCAGGAAGAGCTGCGGGACGACATGACGATCCTGGCCGCGCGGGTCCTGGACGCGCCAGACGGGGCCACACGTTAGCGGGTCACCGTGGAGGCCCTTTTCCTCCCTGGTACGCGGCCACGACCTCGCCGGCCACCTCGGTGACCTTGACGTGGCGGCGCTGGGATTCGGCGC
>Ga0070730_10004550_pt1 | contig 12124 bp, 6 predicted proteins | sample Coa_R1_3_FD_66447 | JGI IMG/M metagenome (GOLD analysis project Ga0070730, IMG submission 66447) | Surface soil microbial communities from Centralia Pennsylvania, which are recovering from an underground coalmine fire - Coalmine... | ecosystem: Environmental > Terrestrial > Soil > Unclassified ... | reverse complement strand
AGGGCTTGCGCGAAGCAGGGAGTGCGCAGCGCAATGCGGGGGCGCTCGAATGCCAGCGAATTTCTGACTCAGGACACTAGGGCCGTTGCGACAGCGCCGTTCCCGCGGCACAGATCAGCCGCGAATTGCGCACGCAACTCTTCAGAGCGCCCGTCGCTCCGCTGCGGCGGCCCGGATCCCGGTGAGAAAGATACCCGCGGTGTCGATCTCGAGCACTCGCTCCCCTCAACTTCCAGCGGCGGGCGCGACGTCGAGGATGGTCGTGCGGCGGCCGCACATCTTTCGTGCCTGTCGCGCTTGACACTGAAATTCATCGCGCTCTAAGCTGGTTCAAGGGAAGAACATTCGCAAAAAAATTGCGCCTCGACTTCGATCGGGATGTCCGGGTTAGCATGGGAATTGCGTTATAGACAGGTAACACGACGTCAATTTGGGCGCCGGTCAACATTGGGGATGCGAGGATATGACCGTTAACGGAATAACGCGGCGCGCCGCCCCCAGCGCGACGAGGGTCATCGATGCGGCCAGCACGCGCCGTCGCGGCGGCGCGGCCATCCGGCAGGCCGGTTGCATCGCGGTGGGGCTGGCGGCGGTGTTTTGGCACTCATCCGCTGCCGCCCAAACGGCTGGCGAAACCCCGAGTCTTCTGACGATGGTATCGACCCTTACCGATACCGGCGTCTATCAATTCAACGCTCTGGCGTTCGCGGCCGCGCGGGCGAACGATGCCGCCTATGCGAAGTTGCTTCCGCTGTGCGCGGGAGCCGGTACGGCGGCTTGTGCGGGCGCCACCCAGCAACTTTACTACCAGCTGCGCGCTCTCGAGGATAATGCCAACGAATTCCTCGGCCGGGGAGAAACGACCTACAGCCTTCGATTGCAGCCCAGCGGCGTCGCCAACGCGCTGCAATGGACAGCCCCGGAGGAGTATTCCGCTCAGGGCTCGATGACGTCCCAGTTCGCGAACAGCCAGGCCTCGATCCTGACGAATCGCTTCGCCGCCCTGCATTTTGCATCGATGGCCACGCGCCTTGCCGCCAATGTGGACGACGGCTCCTCGGCCACGTGGGCGGCCGCCTATTCGGCTTTGGGCGGCAGCGCCGGCGCCGACGTGTCGAACGTATCCTTCGGGCGCTTCAGCGCCTTTGTCAATTCGGGCTTCGGCGCCGGCGTGAAGTCCCCGACGACGTTCGAAGACGCCTTTGCTTTCGACAGCACCGAAGCCTCGGCCGGCCTCGACTACCGGATTTCCGACCGGTTGGTCGTCGGGCTCTTGGCCGGACACACCGAACGCCGCGTCGACTTCAACTCGGCGGAGAGCGTCGTTGCCGGCGGCATCCGCGGCAACGGGCAGAGCGGCACTCTGTACGTTCAATACGAGGGCGACGCCGCCTATCTGAACGGGTCCTTGGGCAGCCAGCACATGAGCCTGCGTTCCCAACGGAAAATCACCTATCCATCGAACAACCCGCTCGTGCCATCGGTGAACGTGACGGCCGTCAGCGATGCGAGTGCGGTGACGACCACCGCCTCCGCGGCCGGCGGCTATGTCTGGCACTACAAGGCCGCATCGGTCGAGCCCTACATCAACGGGGTATACACCCATACACGCATCGGGTCGTTCACGGAAAACGCCTCAAATGGCTTCGACGTGCGGCTCGACGGCCAGAGCATCGTGTCCACCGAGGCGATGCTGGGCCTCAAGCTGCAATACGCCATCCTCCCGCCATTCGGGGTGATCGTGCCCTACGTCTATGGCGAATACCGGCATCAGTTTGCGGAGTCGTCGCGCACGGTGGGCTCGTCATATGCGTCCGACGCCAGCGCATCGAGCGACTTCAACCTGCCGACGGATGCCGCGCCCAATCATTACTACGTGGCCGGCGCCGGTGCATCGATCGTGCTGCCGCATGGCATCCAGGGTTTCGTTCAATACATCCGAGTGCTGCAGTACTCGAATTATTCGGATCACGTCTTTTCGGGCGGCCTTCGCTGGGAGTTTTGACGATGTCCAGTTTCCGTGATGGACGAACTCACCGGCGACCGTACCGCTGCGGCGCTTGCGCATTCCTGGTGCTCCTTGCCATGGCGGCCTGCTCCACCAAGGTCGGGACCACCTCCAACACCAGCCCCGGTCCGAGTGCGGTAATCACGCCGATCGGGCACAAGGCGACCGCCGGCAGCGCGTCGGCCTCCGTCGCCATCACCGTCCGCTCGGGGTCGGCGGTCATCTTGTCGGGCAAAGACAGCGACGGCCTCGGGGTGGCGCTGTCAGGCTTCGTCTGGAGTCAAACCGGCGGCCCCGCGCTGCCCAAGGCCCCGGATGTCGGCGCCTTGCTGTATCAGACCTCGAACACCGTCGTGTTCACCGCACCCCAGGTGGCGGTCGACACGGTCTACACTTTTCAGCTGAAGGTCACGAACGCGCTCAATGCAGCCTCGACCGCGACGGCGGCCGTGACCGTCACGGCCGCCAACGATCCGGACCAGTTCCTGGTGCAGGATGTGGTGGACCAGAACAGATCCAGCCATACGCCGCGGCGCTTTGTCGTGGCGGTGGCGACGGATACCGGCCTCATTCCCGCCAACCTGTCCGGCGACGTGCCCGCCTGCATCACGGTGAGCCGCCGGCTTAGCTATCAAAGCCGCGACGGCACGCTGCACGACGGCACCCACAGTCCCATGCTGCCGCTCCCCCAGCTCCCGCAGCTGCAGGCGACCGTATATTGGAAGGCGAGCGTGGGCAGCGTGGGCACCGCCGGACTGGCGCTGCCGTACACCGCGGCCTTCCAATCGACTTCGAATCCCCGCGCAGTATTCGATGTACCCGCGCTGAACGACGTCGAGCTGGCGGCGCTCTTCAATCAGCCAGGCGCAGATCCATCCGCCCCGATCCCCACGGCGACCGTGAATCAGCAGCTCGTTCCTTCGGACCTCGATACCGCGCAGCTGTATGTATCCATCGACGCCGCCGCGGGAGCCTGCGGAACGCAATCCTCGCCCGGCCCACTCACCGGAGTGAATTTTCCGCTCGCGATTTACGTACCGGGCGGCACCACGCCGGTGCTGACCAACGGCGGGGCTGGTGCGCTCAACCAATTTGAACCCGACCCCACCCTCGCCTGCCCGGCCGCGTGCGCGCCGCTCACCGCCGACCTGCTGCTTACCGCGGTGAGTCCGACCCTCGCAAGCGGCACCGCGGCGGAAACCCTCAAGTCCGCGACCGCCTATTACAAGGCGATCGACCCCACCGGCGCCAAGACCACGCTGAACGCCTGGCTGGACGCCAATTGTTTCGACTCCACGCAGGCCGACTATGGCGTCAAGGCCGCAGGAGCGAATGCGGCGCATGCGGTCTACACGAACAACTACGATCTCGGCTTCGGCCGCGACATGTACTTCGTCACCTGCACCGCCAGCTCGCCGGCGGTGATCAAGGGATTGGCGAGTGTCGGCGACGTGGCCTCGGTGGTCGTCAATTACAACTCGCTCGAACAGACCGCTCTGAAGCAGGCGCCCGTTCTCGCGGTGGCGATGGAGTATTCGGCGGACGCCAACAGCAACGGGAAGCGATTCCCCAAGTTCTACGCCTTCGCGCCGGACGATCGCACGGGCGCTTACAAGCGGGTCTCCAGCGCAAACTTCGACCGCCGCGGAGAGAAATATCTGCCGGGCGCATGCCTGTCCTGCCACGGCGGGGCCATCACCGACACGACCTTCGCGAATACCGGCGACGTGGACGCATCGTTCATGCCGTGGGATCTCGACGCACTTCTCTATGCCGATACGGACCCCGCGTTCAACCCGAACAACATCGGAAGCACTCCCTACACGCGGGCGGCACAGGAACCGAATCTCAAGCAGCTGAATGCCCTGGTCTGGAAGACGTATCAAACCCCGGAGTTGGTCCTTGCCACGGGTGGATCCTGCGCAGCCGCGCCCGACAAATGCGTGGATCGGTTTGCGGCGCCCAAAGCGCTCCTCACCCAATGGTATGGGGCTGCTGGTCCCGCGGACCCGAATTCCAAATACAGCGACGCCGGCACGCCGGCCGGATGGCCCACCTCTCCGGCCACGGCTCCGAACGATCTCTATCACGACGTGTACGCGCATCACTGCCGGTCGTGTCACACGCAGAACAGCATCATCGCAAAGCAATTCAATGATTTCCCGAGCTTCCAAAATTACTTGACCGGCTCCATCGGCAAGGGTGTCACCGGTCTGCCGAACCTCATCTACAACTACGCGCAGATGCCGCTCGCCCGGCTGACCATGGATCGCTTCTGGGTCGGATACGGGGGCTCGACCAGCGCCGCGCAAACACTGGCCAGCTACATCAACGATCCGGCCACCGCCGCCTCCGCGACGGTCGGGACGGGCAGCGCCGATGCCGCCGGGAATACCGTCGTTTCGCCCGGCGCGCCGGTAGTCTTCCGGACGGTGTTATCGAACGTCAACTCGCTGCCTACCAACGGAATCTCACCCGTTCCGGCGCAAACGGGTACCAGCGCCACCTATCCCCTGCCGCGTTTCACGGGTGCCCGAGTCGATTTCTCGACCAGCCTGTTCGTCGCGAGCTACCTGTCAGCGTTTCCCGAAGCGCCAAGCCCCGATATCGTGGGCGCAAACAACGCCAGCCCCGCATTCGACACATCGGCGCCCGGCACGTACGGCTTGAGCACGAAGACCGTGAGCCCCACGGGCAAATCCACGCAGACCGCCCTGACCTTTGTCGTCACGCCTGTACCGCCTACCGCCACGGGGTGCCCGACGACTGCCAGCGGAGCCGAGGGGACGCCGGTCACGGTGTTTCTCCATGGTCTGGACGGCACGGCGGGTTGCCTCAAGCCCGGCGTCGAGCCAATCGGTCTCTTCAACGTTTTGCAGATTCAGGACCCGGCAAGCCAGGCATGGGGCACGGCACCGATTGCCGGTTCCGGATGGGCGGCGTCCGTGTCGCAGAACAATGCCGTGACGCTGACCTTCACGGCCGCCGCCACGGCCGGCCAGACCGTGACGTTGAATTACCGCGTGACCGATGTCGATGGAAACGATGCGCTGGGCGCGATCATGTTTAGCTTGCTCGATGCGTTGACCGCGACCAACGATCTGTTGCCACTGCCACCGACCGCCGCTTCAGATCAGATTCAAGCGATGACACTGACTGCCAATGACACCATTGTTCCAACGACGGATACCGCGGTGACGTTGGTTCCGAGTTCCGGGGGCACCACGTCGTCAGGCGGTACGCTCACACCCGCGACCGCAATCGGGTTGTCAGCCGCGTTTACCTATACCCCGCCCTCGTCGACATTCCTTACCTGTGACATCAATGGAGACGACCTGGCGACCGGAATGACCGCGTGCAATGCGTTTGACACCTTCTCGTACTATCTTCTGTCCGGCAACGGCGTAACGCGATCGAACGCGGCGACGGTCAGTCTCAACATTCAGGCATCGGCCTCATTTGACCGCAACACGACTCCCGGCAACAACGTCTATGCGATTCTGGGTAATTGCGCTTCGTGTCACGTGTCCGGCGGAGTGGGTACGAATTTCTGGAACTACACGTCCGCTTCCGCGACGTGGAGTTCGATCACCGGTGCGAACACGCAGGCAACGGATTGGACGCAATCGGATGCGGCGGGCACCGTCGTGGGGCACACGAGCTCAGCTGCGCTCTATGACAACGTTTGCAACTCCAACAGCTCGCATTATCAGAATCATTTTCACCTGTCGGCAAACTGCCCCGTACTCTTGCAATGGATTCTGGAGGGTGCGCGCAACGATTGAGGTTCGTGGCGAATTCCTTGTTCGCCCCTTCCGCCATTGCCGCAGCTCCTAGGTCGGCTTCTTGTTGTCCCAATATTGCCAGCGCACCTGTTCATTGAGTTCGAGACACACCGGCGCTTCATGCTTGAGGATGTTTTCGTTTTCAATCCTCAAATCGACTTCCGGGCCGGTCGGCTGGATGTACGATGCACTGCGCAGTGCCTCGTAGTTCGTCTTGTCGGCGAGATACTGAAGACCGTGGCCGAACTCATGAATCAGCAATATCGCCGGTGACGGCGTTGATTTGTTTTGCACCGACGGGTGGGATGCGGGAACGGTGAATTCAGCGGGCTGATGAGCGGTGATCGCGAACCAAGCGCCGCGCTCCTTGGAATTCCATGTGATGAGGCTCGCGTCGTTGTCGAATTTCGTCTTGTAGATTTTCGCCAATTCACCCGGACTCCAATACTTGTTCATGTAGTTCTCGGTCACCATGATTTTGAACTCATGTGCGGACTCCACGATCTTCTTGATGATTTCCTGCGCCTTCGGCGATTTGCTCAGGAATTCGATCGCATCGTCATAATCCTTTTTCGCGGTGCGCAGCGGCGACATTTCCAGATCCCAGGGCTCCATCGGATCCAGCACACAAGTCAAACTCAACGTCTTCCCCATGAGGCTTACCGTCATGCGATTCTCCCTTGTTCAAATCCAGGCCTCGAAAAGTCCCTTGAATGTGAGATTACCATCTTGCCCGGCGGGACATGAACTCCCCTCGATGGGGGCTCGGTACATCGGATGAGTCGCGCGCAGGAGTGCAGGGCGCACCCGGTTGGTTTATCCTCGCACGCTTGTCCGAATGGAAGCGCCCATCGCATGCAGATCGAGACCTTGCTTGGCGACTTGCGCAATGGCGCCGTCGATCTGCGAGGCGCGGCCCGGCGGCTCTCTGAGCTCATCGCCGGGAGTGCCTCGAGACTGGCCGAGGTCAAGCAACGACTGGACAGGGCGCTCGCCGACAACCAGCTGGCGCTCCCGCAGTACACCTCGCTCGTGGCGGTACTGGACGGTCTGACCCTGCATCGCGAGGCGGCCCCTCATCGGCCTGCCGAGAGCGCCGAGGCTACGACGCTGCGGAAAGCGGCTGACCCCACCTCGCTGCGATCCGTGAAGGCGGCTGAACCCACGTCGCTGCGATCTGTGACGGCGGCTGAACCCACCTCGCTGCAGTCCATAACGGCCGCTGAACCCACAACCCTGCAATCCCCGGGCCCGGCGCAGCCCGGTGCCGGTGAGCCGGCGGCGGCCATAGGCCCGGGAACGTGGGTGCGCGCGAGGTACGTGCTCGAGCAGATGATCGGCAGCGGCGGCATGGGTCAAGTCTGGAAGGCGAAAGACTCCTATCTGGAACGGACCAACGATCCGTTTCCCTTCGTGGCGATCAAGATGTTGAACGCCAGTTTGGAACAAGACCCCGACGCCTACGTGGCACTGCAGCGGGAGACCAAAAAGGCGCAGGAACTGGCCCACCCCAATGTGGTCACGGTCCATCTTTTCGACACCGATTCACCCGGCTCCGGCCGCGCCTTCATGTCGATGGAGTTGCTGGAGGGCGAATGTCTCGACGTCCGCATTCGCCGGCATCCGGACGGTGAGGCCCGCGATACAGTGCTGCCCATCATCATCGGGATGGCGAAGGGGCTCGAGTATGCTCACAAGCGCGGCATCGTGCATGCGGACTTCAAGCCCGGCAACGTGTTCATCACCGACGCCGGGACACCCAAAATCCTGGATTTCGGAATTGCGCGGGCCGCCAAGATCGCGGGCGTGAATCGACGCGCCGATTCTTTCGACGCCGGAACCTTCGGCGGACTCACGCTCGGGTACGCGTCCATCGAGATGATCGAGCGGCAGGAGCCGCATCCCGCCGACGATGTCTATGCGTTGGGGCTCGTGGCCTACGAACTCGTCGCGGGTCGGCACCCCTTCAAGGGGTTGAGTGCGGAGGAAGCCCGCCGCGAGGGGCTGTCGCCCGCGCGGCCGCGCGGCATACGGCGCCACGAATGGCGCGCCATCGAACGGGCGCTGGCGTTCACCCGCGACCGCCGCTGGCAGAGTGCGGGCGAGTTTTTACGCGCGTTCGAGGGTAGGAGCGTAACCGCCAAGGTGCTGGGCGCTCTCGCAGCAGGCTTGTTGCTCGTCGTGGGCGGCCTTTGGTACCAGAACTGGAAGGCGCAGCAGCCGAGCATACCGTTCGAGTCGTTGTCGCCGGCGCAGCAGGCGGAATTCGCCAAAGACATGGCGGACGGCGACCAGGGCTTTCAATTGCTCGATGCCGCCGGCGGAACGAATCCCACCGAAATCGCCGCGGCGTATTGCAACGCCTACGCCATTCATCCCAAGAATCCGCAGGCGGTACGTGGGCTGGTTCGGGTGGCGGACTATGCGCTGCCAAAATTTGACAGCATGGCGGACGCCGCGCAGCGGCGGCTCAATCTGCTCAATCTGCGCAAAACATGCGAAGAGTTTTACAGCCGCTATGAGCCCCTAGTGCGAGCGCTCGGCAACGACAGCGGCATTTGAGGGCCCGGCGCGCACCGCCGGCGTCGATCCCTCGAGCCGGTTTCCAATTCGGAGCAAAATCGACGGCCAGTCGCGCCGCCAGCAGCAGGCGTGATCGTGATCGTCGTAGATCCATAACTCTTGCGGCCGCTGCCGGTCCAGAAACTCCCGAAGACTGCTTTGTGGAACATTGACGTCCCGGCCACCGATGATGGCGATTTGCGTGATCCTTCGGTCGAGCGAGGGCGCCGTGGCGGGATTGTCGCTCTCCGACAGGGGAAGAAAGCCGTGCTTGCGGGTCCAGGCGTCGATGTCGAGATTGCCGGAGATGGTGACGACGGCCGCGACCTGCGGAATTTGCGGCGCCACGAGGTAGGCGATGGCTCCGCCGCCGCTGTAGCCAACGAGGATCACGCGGCGGGTGGAGTTATCTCGAATCAGCGTCTGGAGCACCGCGGCCATGCTGGCGACCGCGGCCTTGCCATAGCGGGCCGAGGTCCAAAGGGATGGATCGCAGCCCGCGTCGTTGGCGTGGCGAAAATAGCAAGGACGGCCGAGATAGGCGCGCGGCACCGGACTCGCCGTGAACAGATCAAAGGCCAACGGGATCTTGGGCGACGGGTCGGGCGCGATCCGCCGTCCTCCGTCCACCCAAGGCTGCCCGTCACCCTCGAGAAACACCCACAAGGTCGGCGCGGAATGCTGGCCGGCCGGCACCACCACGGCATGAGCGAAGTTAAGCCCTTGAACCGTGCTGGCGGAATAGCCGGGGTCGAGATCGCGATAGGGATCGAAAGCGCGGTGGACGGCGCAGCCCGAGAGCTGCAACGAAGTCATCGCCAGGACCCAAACGGCCAGCCCGGTGCGGTAAGCGTGGAGACTCGCGGAGCGACGGCACGGCATGCGAAGATGACTGCGAAATGTTGTGCCACGATGGTAACGCGAAGAGGTAGGGCATGTTTGTGAGCACATCGAGATCATGGTGGCTCGGTTTCGGATGCCTTGCGAGCTTGGCGGTCGGCGGCAGCGGATATGCCGGCGATGCGGGGCGCGCGAAGGAGGGAATGGTCAGCCTGCAGGATGTCGCGGTGGTCGATTGTCTGCTGCCGGGGCAGGTGCGTCAGCTCGGCAATACCACCTACCTGACCCAACGCAGGCCCATACATACGGACGCGGCGGATTGCCGGACTCGCGGCGGCGAATACGTCGCCTATGATCGCGCCGATTACAAGTCGGCCTTGAATGTCTGGATGGCGCAGGCCAAGGAAGGTGATCCCGAGGCACAGACGACGGTGGGTGAGATCTTCGAGCGGGGGCTCGGCGGGACGCCCGATTATCCGGCAGCCGTGATTTGGTATCAAAAAGTCGTCGACAATCCCAAGCTCGAGGACAAGGCGAGGGCGCGCGCGCTGTTCGATCTCGGCACCCTGTACGAGCAGGGACTTGGAGTGGAGAAGGATCAGCTCAAGGCGCTCAATCTCTACCGCCGCGCCTGGGGCGCCCCCGCGGATGACCTGGTGTACAAGTCGGCCTCCGACCAGAAGGTTGAGGACTTGCGCGCTTCGCTGTCGCAGGAGATTGCGGATCGGGACAAGGAACTGCAAGTCATTCAGCAGCAACTGCAGGTCGCGGAACAGCAAAAGGATAGCAGCCTCGCGACGATGCAGCGGCTGGTGGCCAAGCTGCAAGCTGCCCAGGCGGCGAGTGCGCAAGCGCTGCAGAAGCTACCGGCGTCCTCCCCGGCCGCCTCACCCGTGCACGGCCCGCCCGCCTCACCCGTGCGCGCCCCTGCCGCGATGCCCGAATCGCCGCCGATCGATCGCGACGCGCTGGACCGGTCGCTGGGCAACTTTCATTTCGGACGCTACTACGCCTTGATCATCGGCAATCAGAACTATGATCAGATGGAGAGCCTGAAGACGCCGCTGTACGACGCCGTGCGCGCTGCCCGGATTTTGAAAGACAAGTACGGGTTCACGGTGCAAGTCATCGAAGACGGTACCGGCGTGGCCATGCTCAAAGCGCTCAACGAACTGAATGCCGTCCTCACCGAGAACGACAATCTACTCATTTATTACGCGGGTCACGGGTACCGGCTGAAGACCGCGACCACGGAGGCCGGCTACTGGCTGCCGCGCAATGCCGACCGTCCGCCGAACGACACGTTCTGGGTGCCCAATGAGCAGATTACGGCCAACATTGGCCGTTTGAAGGCCAGGCGCGTGTTGGTGGTCGCGGACTCCTGCTACGCAGGGCTGCTCTCGGACGATCCCTTCTTCTTCGTCTTCAACAATGCCGCGCAGGCCTCGCAGGCGCCTTCGGCCCAACTCCTCCAATATCGGATCGGCAAGCGGGCGCGCCTGTTGATTGCGTCGGGCGGAGACAACCCGGTCCTCGACGAAAGCATCGACGGTAAGAATTCGGTGTTTGCCAAGGCATTCCTCGATATCCTCGAGTCCAATGAAAACATCCTCACCTCTCCCGCGCTCTTCGGCATGGTGCAGGGGCGCGTCAAGGACGAAGCGGCGAAGGATCATTTCGTGCAGCAACCGGAGATGAAAGCCATCAAAGGGGCCGGGCACGAGGCGGGCGATTTTTTCTTCGTGCCGAAGGGACTCGGGAAAACGTAAGACAATCGTCCGCCAGAGCGCGGTATCAGCGTAGCGCTATCGGTCAAACCCAACCCCGCCTGATCCTCGCTCTGGCAATGACATGAAGTGATCGGCGCTGAACCGATCAACGCAGGCCCTTGAGTTCGGCGACAACTTGCTGTAGCTTCCCGCTGTCGCTGTTTTGCGACAGTGCCACGGACGCCACTGAAACAGCGGGCAACGCTGTGGGCCGCGCTCGCGTGGATGTCGTCGCCCGACCGGTGCGGCCGCCATAGGCGCCACATATATAAGAGTATGGACCACGTGCCCCAAAAGCTCCGCCTTGCGACGGCGCCTCTTCCAACGCTCAAATTGGATGCGCACCCTCCGGTGAGGGATCGCTGCATCGCGCCATCGCCCTCCAGCGCGGGGCCGCCGTCCGGCAGAGTGTGTGTGGTGTTGCATGCATCAGCGGACGAGGTGCTCCAAGAGTCCGGCGTGATGAGGTTGCCGGCGCGCCGCGATGCGGTGACCCGCGCCAATCACGAATTGAAACTTACCCAATGGCGCGCGAGCAACGGGATCACCGTGCCTTAGGATCGCGTGTCTGAAACATCTACAGCGAATACTGTAGATGCTCGACGGAAGTTCGGACGAGGGTTCCGCTTGTGCAGCTAAGGCTCGATCAGATCAGCAAATCTTGTTCGAAGTCGGATGAAAGTTATGTCAACTTCCCGTTGAGAACACACGGATTTTTTTGGAATCGCGTGATGCGTTCTCCGATAAAACTAATTAGGCTACCTGCAGCATCTCCGCCGGGCATTTTCGCGCGGCGGCAGCTCCGACGGCGAACAGCCCGCGCGCCAATCCAGGGTAAGATGGCGCGCGCGCGAGAGCGTGAGGCATCTGATTGCAAACTGTACGAGAGATCACGGGACAAGGACCACGAATCACCGGACAAAGATCACGGGAAGAGATCACCGGATAGAGATCACCGGATGGAGATCACCGGACAGATCACGAGATAAGGATTCGGGATAAAGACCGCGGGATAAAGAGAATGGGGTCGACGACATTGGATCGGGTGCAGGAGGCGGTGGCCGCGTTCGAGGCGGGTGAGAAGACGCTTGCGGCGCTCGAGGGTTTCATCGGCGCTTTGTTGCGCTCAGAAGTGGTTACGCCCGAGGATGCGAGCGCTG
>Ga0070730_10004549_pt1 | contig 12125 bp, 13 predicted proteins | sample Coa_R1_3_FD_66447 | JGI IMG/M metagenome (GOLD analysis project Ga0070730, IMG submission 66447) | Surface soil microbial communities from Centralia Pennsylvania, which are recovering from an underground coalmine fire - Coalmine... | ecosystem: Environmental > Terrestrial > Soil > Unclassified ... | reverse complement strand
ATGTCCTGAGCAACTTCACTCTGCCGGGTGATGACGGCCACCCCTGCGCGCTGGCAGCCTATGCACCATGCCATCAAACCCAGGCCCCGGGCCATCAAACCCATCCGGGCCAGCCGCCGCCGTCATCGAGACGAGGGCGCTGACCAAGGTGTACCCGGGGAACGTGACCGCGCTGGACGGGCTCACCGTCAGTGTCGGGCCGGGCATCACGGGGCTCATCGGCGCCAACGGCGCGGGGAAGTCGACCTTGATCAAGATCTTGCTCGGTCTCCTCCCGCCGTCCCAGGGCCAGGCCACCGTACTCGGCCACGACACCCAGACCCGCGGCGAGACGATCAGGACGCTGCTCGGCTACATGCCAGAACACGATTGCCTTCCCCCCGACGTGACCGCCACCGAGTTCGTGACGCACCTGGGCCGGATGTCGGGGCTGCCGCCCACGGTGGCGAAGGAACGCGCGGCCGAGTCGCTGCGCCACGTGGGCCTGCACGAGGAGCGGTACCGGCTCATCGGCACCTACTCGACCGGCATGAAGCAGCGGGTCAAGCTGGCCCAGGCGCTGGTCGGCGACCCCCGGCTGCTGCTGCTCGACGAGCCGACCAACGGGCTCGACCCGGCCGGGCGCACCGCGATGCTCGAGCTGATCGCGAGGATCGGCGCGGAGTTCGGCATTTCTATCCTCGTCGCGAGCCACCTGCTCGGCGAGATCGAGCGGATCTGCGATCACCTGGTCGCCATCGAGGCCGGGCGGCTGCTGCGCGCCGACACGATCACCAGCTTCACGATGGCCAGCCAGGTCCTGGCGGTCGAGGTCGATGAGGGCCTCGTGCAGCTGCAACAGGAGCTGCGAGCCCGCGGCCTGACCGCCACCGTCCAGCAACGCGTCCTGCTGGTCCCGCTAGCCGGTGACGCCACCTACGACGTGGTCCGCGACGCCGTGGCGGACCTGGCCCTGCCGCTGTGCCGCCTTGAGGAGCGGCGGCACCAGGTCGAAGAGCTGTTCCGCGACGAGACCGATGCGGAGGTGGCAAATGTCTGAAATAGCACCAGCCCCCGCCACCCAAGGCGGCACTCAGGCTACCGGGGTCATCCACGACCTCGGCTACCGCAGCTACGACGGCCCCAGGCTGGGCCGCGCGCAGATCGTCCAGGCGCTGATCTGGCACAGCTTCCGTTCCTCGTGGGGCATCGGCCGGGGGATCAAGGCCAAGATCATCCCGATCCTCGCGATGATCGCCATGCTCCTGCCGGCGTTCGTGAACGCGTTCGCCGTGGCGCGGGGCAACACCAGGCTGTTCGGCTACGACGTCTACACGCCCCAGCTGCGCGTCCTGGTGGTGATCATCTTCATCGCCGCCCAGGCGCCCGAGCTCGTCTCCCGGGACCTGCGCAGCCACGTGCTCCCGCTCTACTTTTCAAGGCCGCTGAGAAGGGATGACTACCCGCTGGCGAAGTACATCGCCCTCACCCTGGCCCTCCTGGTGCTGATCGAGGTGCCGCTGCTCGTCCTGTACGTCGGCACGATCGTCTCCGCCAAGAACGTCCACGGCGTCTGGACCGAGACCAAGGCGCTCATCCCGGGCCTCGGCATGGGGCTGCTGTGGGCCGTGCTGATGGCGGCGATAGGCCTGGTCCTGGCCTCCCTCACCGGCCGGCGCGCGTACGCGACCGGGTTCGTCGCGATCGCCTGCGTCCTCACCTTCACCGTGTCGCTCCTGCTGATCCAGGCCGAAGGAGGGACCAACGGGCCCACGTACACCACGGGTGCGCAGATCGCGGGCCTGTTCAGCCCGTTCACCATCCTGGACGGCGTGCGGATCTGGCTCGGCGGTAAATCGCAGGGATTTGATCCCCCCACCCTGGGCCACTTCGGCCCGGTCTACGGTGTCGTCTTCGTCCTCCTGCTCGCGGCCTGCCTCGGGGGCCTGGCCGCTAGGTACCGGAAGGTAAGCCGATCATGACGATCGAACTGCGCAACGTATCCCGCTGGTACGGCAACGTGGTAGCGGTCAACGACGTCACGATGTCCATCGGCCCGGGCGTGACAGGCCTCCTCGGCCCGAACGGCGCCGGCAAATCCACCATCATGCACATGATCTCCGGCTTCCTCCCCCCGTCCCGCGGCGAGCTCACCGTAACCACGTCCAGCCACCCCAAAGAAAGGCCGACCTGGCGCGACCCCGACATCTACCGCGACGTCGCGCTGGTTCCGGAGCGGGACTCGGTGTACGCGTTCCTGACCGGCGGCCAGTTCGTGACGTCCACCGCCAAGCTGCACCAGCTCGCGGACCCGGCCGGAGCGGCCAAGCGCGCCATCACCATGCTGGACATGGCCGACGCGGCGGACCGCAAGATCGCCACCTACTCCAAGGGCATGCGGCAGCGGATCAAGGTCGCCGCGGCGCTGGTCCACGATCCGGAGATCTTGATCCTCGACGAGCCGTTCAACGGGATGGACCCGCGCCAGCGGCTGCACATGATGGACCTGCTCGAAAAGCTCGGCTCCGAGGGCCGGACCATCGTGTTCAGCTCGCACATCCTGGAAGAGGTGGAGCGGCTGTCCGGGACCATCCAGGTGGTGGTGGCCGGCCGCCTCGCCGCCTCCGGCGACTTCCGCGCGATCAGGCGGCTGATGACGAGCAGGCCCCACGTGTTCACGGTGCGGTCTTCCGACGACCGCACGCTAGCCGGCGCCCTCATCGGCCGGCCCGCCGTCACCGCCGTCGACCTGGCCCAGAACGGCCTGCAGGTACGGACCTCGGACTACGGCGCCTTCTGCCGTGACATCGCCGTGCTCGCCCGTGACCACGACATCCGCCTGCGCGAGGTGCAGCCCACCGACGAATCCCTGGAAAGCGTCTTCGCTTACCTGGTCGCCGACTAAAGGAGCGCGAATCACATGTCTGGCCTGTTCAACCCGACGGTCGCCTGGATCACGTTCCGCGCCACGATGGGCCGAAGGCGGGCGTTCCTGTTCGTGATCCCCGCGGTGATCCTGATCGTGATCACGATCGCGCTCAAGGTCACGCGCCCGCCGGCGCGGCCGTGGCCCTCGCACGTGCTGGGCACGTTCGGGTTCTCCGTGCTGCTCCCGCTGACCGCGCTGATCATCGGGTCCAGCGTGCTCGGCGCGGAGATCGACGACGGCAGCATCATCCACCTGCTCGCCACGCCCGTGCGCCGCTCCTCGGTGATCATCAGCAAGTTCATCGTCGCGACCGGTCTCACCATCGTCTTCGCCGCGGTCCCGGAGCTCATCGCCGCCCTGATCTCCGGCGGCGGGTACAGCGAGCCCGTCGCGACCGGCGGGCCGGGCAGCCCGTTCACCCCCGGCGCCCTCGTCAGCAACAGCGGGTTCGCGATCGGCCTGTTCGTCGGGGCGGTGGTCGGCGCGGTGATCTACAACGCGATCTTCGTCATGGTCTCGGCCGCGACCACCCGCGCGATCGCGGTCGGCCTGCTCTACGTGCTGGTGTGGGAGACGCTGCTGTCCAACTTCGTCAGCGGGGTCCGCCTGCTGTCGGTCAGCCACTACTCGCTCGGCATCGCCAACGCGATCGCGCACGATAGCGCGCTGATGGCGGGCCTCGCCCCGGCCACCTCGGTCATCATGGGCGCCATCGTCACCGTGGGCGCACTCGTCCTGGCCATCAACCTGCTGTCCGGCTTCACCCTCAAGGGCGAACCCGCCTAGCGACCGGAGAACCACCGCCGTTCGGGATAAAGAACGACATATTTTGCCGAACGGCCGGTGGTTTCTCTCCCGCGCCGTGCTCACCTGGCCGCCACCTTTGCGGTCAAGCTACCGGGCGCTTCCTTCGGCCAGGCCGGGCGCTTAGCCTGTGCATGTCGACGGCGGATACGGGAGGAGCCCTCGATGGCTGATGCCGATGACGTGCGCCGCCTGGCGCTGGGGTTGCCCGGGGTGGAGGAGATCGACAGCGACGGCTTTGACTTCCGGGTCGGCGGTAAGGGGTTCGTCTGGTCCTACCCGGAGCGCACGCCGGGCCAGCGGAGAGTCATCAGGACCGACATCGCGGTGCTCTTCACCGGTGACGAGGCCGAGAAGCAGGCCCTGCTGCTGGGCGAGCCCCGCGTCTTCTTCACCACCTCCGGGTACGACGGCTGGCCGCTGGTGATGCTGCGCCTCGCGGAGGTGGACGTCGACCGCCTGACCGAACTGGTGACGGACGCCTGGCGGATGCGCGCCCCGGCCGAACTCGCCGGCCAGCTCGACGAGCCCGGCTGACGCCCAGCCGGCCCTGGCCGCCTAACCGACCGTGATCGCGTCCAGGCGCTCCTTGATGAACTGCCCCGATACGACCGGTGCGTAGGTGTTCGGCCTGCCGACCGGGGGCTGCAGGGATTCGATCACCGCGTCGTGGTCGGCCTCGTAGAAGAAGACCAGCGAGACCAGGTCCTCATCGGGCGCCTCGGCCTGCGGCGGCAGCACGCGGTGCCGGTTGGACTTCCACCGGCCGCCGCTCCAGCGGGCCAGCAGGTCGCCGGAGTTGATGGTGAACGCGCCGGGCTCGAACCGGGCGTCCTGCCAGCCGTCGTCCTCGCTCCACACCTGCAGGCCGCCGCGCCCCGGCTCGCGGTCCAGGATCGTGACGGTACCGAAGTCGGTGTGCGGGCCGATCCGGAACTGGCCGGGTTCCGGCGGCCCGGCCACCGCCATCGGCGGGTACCAGTTGATGTTCATCGAGTGCGTGGCGTGCCCGGTGTGCCGGGTGAAGAAGTCACGGTCCAGGTCCAGCGCCGCCGCGCACAGCACCAGGAGTTCGTCCGCGAGCGCGCGCATCCGCGCCAGGTAGGCGACGACCGCGGGCTGGAGGGCCGGCACCTCGTCCGGGTAGACGTTGGGCTGGAACCAGTACCCGTCGACGGCCGGGTCACCCGTCGGCTGGTCGGCGCCGACCGTGAAGGACTCCTTCAGGTCCGGCGGCGTCGCCGTGCCCTCGGAGTAGGCGTTGGCCTCGACCCCGGGCGGCATCCAGCCCCGCCCCGCGACGGTGACACCGTAGCGCCGCTTGACCGCGGGCGGCAGCGCGAAGAACGCCCGCGCCTGCGCCCGGACCTGCGCGCAGAGTTCACCCGGTACCCCGTGGCCGCTGATCAGGAAGAACCCCATGTCCTGCAGCGCGGCGTCGACCTGCGCGGCGACCGCGGCGCGGGCCGCCTCGTCCGCGCTGAACCAGGGGGTGACGTCGATCACGGGAACGGATGACGGCATGATGTGGGCTCCGATCTCGTCCCGCTCAGGATAGCCTCGCGGCCCGGTGCCCAGCAGGTCGGCATAACGATCCCGCACACGCCAGCCATGCCTGCCTGCACGGCAGCCCCCGGCTGTAAGGTCATTCCGAGGAGCCGCGGGCCGGCGAAGGTCGTGATCGGAGAGGCAATGACTATCTTCTACCCGGACGTTTCCAGTTACCAGACGGGCATCAGTTTCGCTGGCTGCGTTATCGCCATGGTGAAGGCGACGGAGAGCACTAATTACCGTAACCCCGACTTCGCGGCCGCCAAAACCCGGGCCGCCAGCGCGGGCGCTTACTTCTGTGCTTACCACTTCCTGCACGCGGGCAACGGAGCCGCCCAGGCGCAGTACGCCTTCAGCGCCGTAGGCGCCAATGTGCCGCTGATGATTGACTTCGAGCCTGCGTACGCCGGCGGCCACATCATCTCGGCCCCGCAGATTTCCGACGCCGTGGCCTTCATCAACGAATACCGCGCGCTCGGCGGCAAGGTTTACCTGTTGTACCTTCCGCACTGGTACTGGCAGGGCAACCTCGGCCAGGCTTCCCTGACTCCGGTAATCGACCTTGGCATGCTCCTCGTCTCGTCCGATTACACCGGCTACAGCGACACCGGCCCCGGCTGGGCTTCATACGGCGGAATGACACCCGTCGTGTGGCAGTACACATCGACCGCGAAACTCAACGGAGTCGTTAACGTGGATATGAACGCGTACAAGGGCACGCTGGCCGATTTCCAGGCGCAGGTCACGACCGGCGCCCAGGCTCAGGGCCCCGGCACCGAGCCCACCCTGGTGGAGGGCGATACCGGCCCGGCGGTCCAGACGCTGCAGACCCGGCTGAACGTCTGGGGTGCGAAGCTGACCGTTGACGGTGACTTCGGCGCGGCCACGCTGGCCGCGGTCAAGGCCTTCCAGACCGCGCACAAGCTGACCGTCGACGGGGTGGTCGGCCCGCAGACGTGGGTGGCGCTCAACGCCAACCCCCCGACCACGCCGCAGCCGTACCCGGCGCCGACCAAGCTCGCGGTCAGCTCGGTGAGCTTGTCCGTCTCGTGGGACGCGGTAGTGGTCGACGGCCAGGCCGTCGCCAGCTACACCGTCGAAGCGGTCGAACTGAACGGATCGGTCTTCGTCCGCGAGACGCCCACGACCAATTCGGTGGTGCTAACCACCCTGGTTCCCGGCCAGACGTACAACATCCTGGTCTGGGCCAACGGAGGCCCCGTCGCCCCGCCGCACGCCTCCATCCAGGTCGTCGCCGGCTAGGTAACTCAGGTACTCAGGGGCAGGCTGAGTAGCCGCGCCGGATAAATGAGCAATCACTGCTCAAGCGCGGACCCGCCCCTATCGGCGATTGTCGTGGCAGATAACCCCTAACCAGGAGACCTGCCATGACCATCACCGTGAGCCCCGCCACCTCCGCCCCGGCCGAGCCAGAGGCGATCAGCATCTACGAGGCGATCGGCGGGCGGCCCGCCCTGTCCGCCGCCGTGGACATCTTCTACGGACGCCTGCTCTCCGACCCCACGCTTGGCCCGCTGTTCCCCCAGGGTGCCGGTGCCCGTCACCGGGCCTACGTCGTGACGATCCTGGGTCAGGCGCTCGGCGGACCCGAGCGCTACCGGGGACCCGACCTCACCGCGGCCCACCGCGGCCTGGGCATCACCGACGCCCATTTCAACCGGGCCGCCGGCCATCTGGACGCGACGCTGGACGGGCTGGGCGTCCCGCGCCACCTGACGGATCAGATCGTCGGGATCGTGGCCAGCCTCCGGCCGGCCGTGGTGACCGCCTGACGCGCGCAGGCCCGCCAAATCCGCGTCCCCGCCACGCCACCAAACCCGGCGCCTGTTAATCGCCGCCGAACTGTCATGCTGGCTGCTGTGACGACGACTCTGCAGCGGTGGCCGATCATCGGCCGCCGCTCGGAGCTCGAGGTCTTCGAGAAGGCCCTGTGCTCAGGCGAGCAGGCGGGCCTGGTCATCCACGGCCGGCCCGGGGTCGGGAAGACCAGGCTGGCGGACGAGTGCCTCCAGTGGGCGGCGGCCAGCGGTTACCCGACCGAGCGGGTGGTCGGCAGCCGGACCACCGACTTGCTGCCCCTCGGCGCCGTGACCGGCCTGCTGGCCGGCGGGCTCGGCCGCCCCGGCCCGGACGGGCAGGTCAACATGGTGGCGCTGTTCGAGGACACCCGCCGGGCCCTCCTCGCGCGCCACGAGGGCCACCGCCTGGTGACCGTCGCCGACGACGTGACCCTGCTCGACGCGGCGTCGCTGGCCCTGCTCGGGTACCTGGCCGCCCAGGGGACGATCTTCCTCATCGCCACCGTGCGCACCGGAGACCCGGTCCCTGACCTGCTGACCGACCTGTGGCGCGACGGCCGGGCGGCGCGGGTCGACCTGCAGGACCTCAGCCGCACCCAGCTCGACACGCTCCTGCACCTCGCCCTGGGCGGCCCGATCGAGGCCGGCGCGGGCCGGGAGTTCTGGGAGATCACCGAGGGCAACCCGCTGTACGTGCACGAACTCGTTCTGGGCGCCCTCGAATCGGCGGTGCTGGTCGAACGGTCGGGAGTGTGGCACCTCGAGGGCCGGTTGCCGGCCACGAGCCGGCTGCGCGACCTGGTCGAACAGCGGATCGGGGGCCTGACCCCGCAGGCGCGTTCCGTGCTGGAGCTGCTGGCCCTGACTCAGCCGCTTGAGCTCGGCTACCTGGAGACGACCGCCCCCTCCGAGGTACTCGAGTCGCTCGAACGGGCCGGGCTGATCGCGGTCACCGACTGGGAGGTGCGCGTGGCTCACCCGCTCCACGGCGAGGTGGTGCGCGCCGCCATGCCGAGGCTGCGGACGCGGGGGATCCTGCTGGCCGAGGCGGAACGCCTGGAGGCCTCCCGTCCCGACCCCGGACCTGCGGCGCTCAGGATCGCGGTCTGGCGCCTGGACGCCGGGGGCCGGCCCGACCCGGCCATCTTGGTCCGCGGCGCCCACCTGGCCCGGTCCGCGCACGACTTCCGCCTGGTGCGCAGGCTGATCGAGGCGGTCCCCGCCGACAAGGTCGACGGAGTCGCGGCCCTGCTCCTGGGTGAGGCGCTGTACGAGACCGGCGCGTTCGAGGCCGCCGAACGGGCCCTCGCCCGCGGGCAGGGGCTGCCCAGCAGCGAGCAGGTCGCCCTGCGCCTGGCGGTCATGCGGGCCAAGAACGCCCAGTGGGGCCTGTGCCAGACCGAGGCGGCCCTCGCCATCAACGCCGCCGCGCGCGCCGTCGTCACCTCACCGCCGCTGGCCGAGGAGCTCGTCGCCGACGAGGCCTCCATCTGGACGTTCTCCGGACACCCCGACCGTGCCCTGGAGGTGCTCGAGCGCCTCCCCGACGGCGACCGGCGGACCCGGGTCGTGCGGGCCATCGCCGCCGCCCCCGCCCTGGCCGTGACCGGACGGACCGCCGAAGCGCTCCGCGTCGCCGAGTCCGGGTACGCCGACCACATCGCGCTCGGCGACGAGCTGGCCATCGCGCACCCGGCCATGCACATCGTCAATCAGGTCTTCGCCCTGGCCGAGGCGGGCCGGCTCGCCGAGGCCGAACAGCTGGCCCGCGCCGGCGCCGAGATCGTCGCGTCCAACCGCGTGCCCATCGCCCAGATCTTCTTCGCCACCAGCCAGGGGCGGGTGGCCATCCTGCAGGGCCGGCTGGCCACGGCCCGCCGCTACTACGCCGAGGCCGCCGGGCTGGCGGAGGCCAGCCTGTTCGCCGGTCCCCGGCGCCTGGTCCTTTCCGGTCTGGCCCTGGCGCACGCGCTCCTCGGTGAGTCGGACGCCGCGGCCCGGGTGCTGGCCGAGCGGGCGGCGGGACCGGCGTTCGGCTTCCGCGGGCCCGAACAGCAGCTCGCCGACGCGTGGACCGCCATCGCCTCGCGTCACCCTGATCAGGGGGCACGGCTGTTCCGGGAGGCCGCCTCGCTGGCCGCGTCGACCGGTCACCGGACCAACGAGGCGTGGGTGTTGCACGACCTCATGCGGGCCACCGGTGAGGATACGTCCGGCCGCCTGCGCGAACTGGCCGCCGCGTGCGACTCGCCCCTGGTTTCCGCCCGGGCTCGGCACGCCGCGGCCGCCCGGGCCCGTAACGCCAGGGAGCTGGCCGGCGCCGCCGACGACTTCGAGGCCCTGGGGGCCTTGCTCCTCGCGGCCGAGGCCGCGTCGGGTGCCGCCGAGGCCTTCACCCGGGCCGGTGACCGCCGGGCGGCGACCGCCGCGCTCCGCCGCGCGAACGTTCTCACCGCCGCCTGCGAAGGCGCCGCCACGCCGGGACTCGTCCAGCCGGCCGGCGCGGTCCCCCTGTCAGGGCGCGAGCGCGAGATCGTGGTGCTCGCGGCCGAAGGCATGACCAGCAGGGACATCGCCGAACGCCTCTACCTGTCGGTGCGGACGGTGGACAATCACCTGCAGCACGCCTACGCCAAGCTCGGTGTGAGCAGTCGGGCTGGTTTGGCTCAAGCCCTGGGAAGCGAGTCATGACACCGGAGCAGATCGCCTTGGTGCAGTCGTCGTTCGAGCGCGTCGGCCCGGACCTGCCGAATCTGGCGACCCGCTTCTACCAGGAGTTGTTCGGGCTGAACCCCGCCCTCCGCCCCCTGTTCACCACCGACCTCACCCTCCAGAAGGTCAGGTTCGCAGAGAAGCTGACCGAGATCGTGTGGGCCTTCCCGCGCCTGCCGGAACTGCTCGCGCATACCCGTGCCCTCGGTGCTCGGCACGCCGGCTACGGGGTGCGGGCGGCCGATTATCAGACCGTCTGCGATGCCCTCCTGGGCGCACTCGCGGCCGTGCTGGGGGATGCCTTCGACGCCCCGACCCGCGAGGCCTGGGTGACCGCGTACAACCTGGTCGCGGAGACCATGCTCGAGGGCGCCGCGTCGGCTCGCCCCATCGGCGCCTGAGCGCCCGGCCCGGCGCCCGCTGGCTGCCCCGGGGGCGGCGATCAGGAGATCGTGACCCTCGTCGGGCACCTGTGATACACCGGTAGCGTGACCGGGAAGCGGAGTTGAAGGCGCTCCGGCGGGCGCGGGGCGCCCCGCCTGAGGTCAGCCCGTACGCGTATGACCCGGCGGGAGCCTTCAGCCTCGGCACCCGGCTGGCCGAGCAGGGCGACGTCGAGGGAGCGCGGTCGGCGTTTCAGCAGGCGATCGACTCCGCGGACCCCGAGTACGCCCCGGCGGCCGGGTACCGCCTGGGCCTGCTGCTCGGCCAGCACGGCGACGTCGAGGGCGCCAAGGAGGCCTACCGGCAGGCGGTCAACTCAGGCCATCGCGAGCACTCGCCCCTGGCGGCTCGGAACCTCGGGCACCTGTACAAGCGGCAGGCCCGGTACCGGCAGGCGATCTCGGCCTACCAGATAGCCATCGATTCCGGTCACCCCGACGTGGCCCCCTGGGCGATGGTCTACCTGGGGAACCTGCTCAGCACCAACGCGAACCCGGAGCCCGCGCGGGCCAGCTACCAGATGGCCGTGGATTCCGGGCATCCGGAAGCCGCGGCGCAGGCCGCCAGGAAGCTGGCCGCCCTGACCTAAGTACCCGCCAGGCAGGCAAGACCGCCGGTGCGCGGGAGCCAGACCGCGTAGGTTGACGGCATGGCTCACTACAGCAGGCTGGAAAAGATCGTGATCGATGTCCCGCCCGCCGATCACGACCGCGAGGTGGCGTTCTGGAGCGCAGCAGTCGGTCAGCCGTTGAAGCAGGGCGAGTATTTCCCCGAATACCACGGCGCCGCGCTCCACGGCCGGGACTTCGGGCTCCTCATCCAGCGCCTCGGCCAGGGCCCGGCCCGGGTGCACCTGGACATCCACACCGACGACCTCGCCGCCGAAGTCGCCCGGGTGGAAGCGCTCGGCGCCGAGCGAGTGGAGTTCTTTCACTCCTGGTGGATCCTGCGCGATCCGGCCGGCCTGCTGTTCTGCGTCGTCCCGGACCCCGACGGCTCGCTCAACGAAGACAACGCGCGCCGCTGGGACTGAGGCTGGATGCCTACGGCGCCGTGCCGCCGGCTACTCGTGTGACCGAGGGCTCTGGGCCATGCGCAGGATCTCCTCGAAGGCCTCCACGTTTCCCATCGCGTCGTTGACGGGATTGTGGTCGTGGACGGTCCTCCTGAACCGCTTCCAGCCCTGTGTCTCGCTCCAGTCCCGGTTGAGGCCGGCCCAGAAGTCGCTGATCCGCCGGCCGGAGTGCCCGAATGGGTTGTCCATTCCGGCCCGGTCGAACATGCCAGCTATCCACTGCCAGTCGTAGGCCGGGTTGTCGCTCACGAAGACAGGCCGCATGGTACCGAGGTGCTCCCGCAGCCACGCCGCGAAACTCCCGGCCACTTCCTCATCGGTCGCCACCCGGTCACCGACGATGCTGATCGCCGGATTAGCCGGGTCCGGCGTCGCGTTGAACAGGCGCCCGTGGAACGCGTCACGCGTGTCGTAGTGAATGGCCCCGAACTCAGTGAGCACGCCGTGCACCGCACTGGTGCCCCGCGCCTCGCAGTCGACGAATATCCACGGTGTTCTCTTGCTCATCCTGCCCGCATTATCTCCGACATCTGCCCCGGCAGGTGCTACCGGTCGTCTGGATCGTCTGCCCACAGCCCGATCAGGCGCCCGAAGCGCTCGACGATCGCCGCGACGATTCCGTCGTCTGCCAGCGCGCGCCCGACTTCCCCGCGGCCGGGGTGACGCTCTGCCCCGGCCCAGGAGTGCAGCAGGCCAAGCTGGGCGGCGAGATCGGGCTCGTGGCCTCCACGACCTCCACACCCCGGCACAGGCCGGCATACCGGGCGGACAGGCGCTGCCCGAGAACGGCCGCCTCCGCTAGGCCGATCGA
>Ga0070730_10004548_pt1 | contig 12125 bp, 16 predicted proteins | sample Coa_R1_3_FD_66447 | JGI IMG/M metagenome (GOLD analysis project Ga0070730, IMG submission 66447) | Surface soil microbial communities from Centralia Pennsylvania, which are recovering from an underground coalmine fire - Coalmine... | ecosystem: Environmental > Terrestrial > Soil > Unclassified ... | reverse complement strand
CGAAGATCGCCTCCGCGAACTCGGCCCACGTGCAGTCGCCGTCGGCGGCGACGTGCCACACGCCGTACGGCAGCGCGACGAGCTCGCGCACAGCGGCAGCGAGATGGCCGACGTACGTGGGGCATCCACGCTGGTCGTCGACGACGGCGACTTCGTCCCGGCGGGCGCCGAGGTCGAGCATCGTCCGGATGAAGTTCGTCCCCGTCTCACCGAACAGCCAGGACGTGCGCGCGATCCACGCCTGCTCGCCCGCCGCCGCCTCGCCGTGCAGCTTCGTGCGCCCATACGCGGACAACGGGTTCGGCGCGTCGGACTCGACGTACGGCGTGCCCTTACGCCCGTCGAAGACGTAGTCGGTCGAGAACGCGACGAGCGGTGCGCCGAGCTCGGCGGCGTGCTGCGTTCCCCCGACGTTCACCGCTGCAGCGCCCTGCGGATCCGCCTCCGCCCCATCGACGTTGGTCCACCCGGCGGCGTGGAGCACGAGATCGAACGCGCCGAGCTCGGACGGCGGCGGCTCCGTCACGTCCCAGTCGGAGTGCGTCAGCCCGCGCGCCTCCGGAAACTCGGCGAGGAGCGCCGTTCCGAGCTGCCCGCCGGCGCCGGTTACGAGGATGCGTCGCGTTCCGACAGGATCGGCGATGTCGTGCTCCAGAGATGGCGGACGCGCTCGTCATCCCACGGCAGGGTGTTCTCGTCGGGATCTGCCGGGTCGTACTCCTCGGTGACGAGATACATGAACAGGCAATCGGTCAGCGCTTCGTAGCCGTGTGCATTCGAGCCGTCGACGAAGAGCGCAACGGGATTGTCGTCGCCGATGTCCTCGGTGTACGTCTCGCCGGTCTCGCGGTCGAGCACGACGACGCGCACCATCCCGCTCAAGCAGACGAAGAGGTCGTTTTGGCCCCGCAGGTGGTAGTGCAATCCACGAATGACGCCCTTGCGCGAGCGTGAAAGATTCGCCTGCTTGAAGCTGCCGCGGGCGAGCTCGGCGAACCAGCCGCGCGCGTCCTCGTGGCGCGTCATCGGGAAACGCTTGACGATCACGAGTTCACCGTGTTGTGACGCACGAAGTCGTTGACCTCGTAGTACGCGTCGATCGACTCGCCCGCATCGCCCCAGAAGCCTTCGACGACGTCGGCTTCCATCGTGCCGTTCTCGACGTACCAGTTGTTCACGTCGGTGATCTCGAGCTCGCCGCGGCCGGAGGGCTCGAGCGTCGGCAGCACCTCCCACACCTGCGGGTCGTAGAAGTACGCGCCGGTGACCGCGTACCGCGAGGGAGGCGATTCAGGCTTCTCGACGATCTTCGCGACCCGCTCGCCGTCCATCACCGCAACGCCGAGATGGCGCAGGTGGTCTTCGTTCTCGACGTACGAGAGAACCACGCGCGCGCCCGACTCCTGCTGCCGAAAGTTGTCCGCGATCGAGCGCAGCGACCGCTCGTAGATGTTGTCGGCGAGCAGGACGCAGACCTTGTCGCCGTCGACGAACCGCTCGGCGAGCCCGAGTGCCTCGGCGATGCCGCCCGCCTGCTCCTGATAGCCGTACGCGAGGCGGTCGATCCCATGCTCCTGCCCGTTGCCGAGCAGGCGGAAGAACTCGCCGGCATGGGTTCCGCCGGTGACGAGCATGAGCTCGTCGATCCCGGCGCGCACGAGCGCCTCGACGGCGTACGTCACCATCGGCCGGTCGTAGAGCGGCAGGAGGTGCTTGTTCGTGATCCGCGTCAGCGGGTGCAGGCGCGTGCCCGATCCGCCCGCGAGGATAACGCCCTTCATGGCGCCCGATGCTACGGAATGTTCCGTTGCCGGCCGCCGAGAGGAACGGGGAGGAAGGGAGGAGCCCCTCTCGACGGCGCGGCGAAAACGGTCTTACGGGTGGGCCGGAAGCACGAGGAGGAGCACGGTGAGCGCAGCCGTCAGGGTGACGATCAGACGCATGTGCGTGCCCTCGTGTTCACAGAACTGACGATAGAGGCGGCCCGTCAACGGTCCGTTTCGGCTTTGGAAGGAAATGGTTAGCTTTGAGGCGATGAGCACGAGGCCGCGCCGCGCCTGCCTGACCGTGCCGGCTTCGAGCCCGCGCATGCTCGAAAAGGCAGCCTCGCTGCCGGCGGACGAGATCGTCGTCGACCTCGAGGACGGCGTCGCGGTCGACGCGAAGGGGCGGGCGCGCGAGAATCTCGCCCGCGCCCGGGCTCGTGGGCTCCTCGCGATTCGCATCAACGGGCTCGCGACGCAGTGGTGGCGCGACGACCTCGCCGCCGCCCTCGCGGCCAAACCCGACGTCATCGTGCTGCCGAAGGCGGAGACGGCGGACGAGGTCGCCGAGTTGATCGCGGTCCTCCCTGCCGGAATCGGACTCGAGGTGATGGTCGAGACGGCGCGCGGTCTCGTCGAGGTGGAGCGGATCGCCGCCCTGCGCGGCCCGCTCGAGGCACTCGTCTTCGGCCCAGGCGACTTCGGCGCGTCGCTCGGCGTGCCGGTGCTGACCATCGGCGAAGGATCGTGGGAGTACGCGCTCGCGCGGATCTCGGTCGCTGCGCACGCGTTCGGGCTGCAGGCGATCGATGGGCCGTACGCCGCACTCGACGACGAGAGCGCGTTGCGTGCATCCGCGCACGGCGCCTTGGCGCATGGCTTCGAGGGGAAATGGGTCGTCCATCCGACCCAGATCGCCCCGGTCCGCGAGGTCTTCACGCCGACCGCCGAGGAGGTCGAGCGGGCGCGCGCGATTCTCGCTGCGGCCGACGGCGCCTCACGCGTCGACGGTGCGATGGTCGATCTCGCATCGAAGCGGCTCGCCGAACGTGTGCTGGGCCGCGCAGACGGGTAGAGCGCCGGAATGAGCGAGCCCGAGTTCGTGCTCGTCAGCGCAGAGGAACTGGCCCGGGCCCAAGAGCTCCCGCTGCCGGCTGCGCTGCCGGTCCTTCCCCTGAAGGAGACCGTGGTGCTCCCGGGCACGATGACGCCGCTCGCGATCGGGCAGGAGCGCTCACTGACGCTCATCGACGACATCGTCCGAAGCGATCGTCTGGTCGCGCTTCACTGCGTGTGCGATCCGGAGGTGCCCACGCCCGGCTGGGACGACATCTACCCGGTCGGCTCGGGCGCGTTCGTGCACCGGATGATCCGGGTTCCCGACGGCACGGTGCGCGTCGTCGTGCAGGGACTGCGGCGCGTTCTGGCCACGCGTCACCTCCAGGAGGCGCCGTACCTCGTGAGCGAGGTCGAGGTCGTGCCCGACGTCGTCGAGGCGAACGATCTGGAGACGCTGACGCGAACTGCGCAGGAGCTCTATGCGCGCGTCGTGGGCTTCGTTCCCTATCTGCCTCCGGAGCTGCACATCGCTGCGGCGACGGTGACCGATCCGAGCACGTTGTGCCACCTGATCGCGTCGACCCTGCGGCTCGAGGCGGAACAGAAGCAGCGACTGCTGGAGCTCCCGGACGTCGAGCAACGCCTACGCGACGTGCTCCTCCTCCTCGACCACGAGCTCGAGTTCGTCGTCGATTAGCCGAGGCTGAAGCTCGAAAGAAGCAAGGCGCAGGCGGGAGCGTTCGCGTCCTTGCAGAGGAGCTCGTACTCGTGGCGCCCGGCGAGAACGAACGCGACGCGAAGCTCGGCCTTTGGAGTCGAGTACCGGTACGCACGCGCCTTGCGCCCCGCGATCGTCGTCGTCGCGCTCTCGGTCAGTTTCCCGTGAGAGTCCGAGACGAGCTTCGCGGCCACGCGGTCGAGCTCGGCGGCCGCGAGGTCGAACTGGGCCGACACGTAGTTCCTACGGAGCGTGAACACCGAAACCGAGACGGAAGCGGCGGCGCTCGAGGCCGGCGCCGTGTACGTGTATCCCTTCCCGACGACGATGCGTGCCGGACCGGCATGCTTGCCCGAGCCCCCGCACGCGGCGAGAATGGAAAGCAGCGCCAGGGGTATGAGCACCGCAAGCGATCGAAAGGATGCGCGCAGCATGACGAAGACGAAAGACAAGGTCTCGGACATCACGATCAATGTCAAACCGTATGTCGAGCGCGCTTTGCACGATGCGGAGCTTCGCCAGAACCTCCGTAGCGCATACGAATCGGTTCGCTCGCTCTACGACGAGCTGATCGGCCAGCGCGGCGTGACGGGAGTCGCGACGCGTGTCGCCAAGGACAAGGACGTCCAGGAGGAGCTGCGCAACGCAATCAGCGAGCTGCGCAGCGCGGCTGGCCGCGTCCAGGGCAAGGCCGAGCGCAAGAGCCGGTCCGGTCTGCTGTTCGTCGTGGCAGCTGCCGCGGCCCTCTTCAACCCGATCACCGGCCCGCAGACGCGCAAGTGGATCAGCGATCGCCTCTTCGGCGGCGACGACGATTTCACGTACCGCCGCGGCAACGGCTCCGGCAGCGAGAACTAGCGACCGACGATCGACGGCAAGCCGACGATTCGGCCGAGCGAGGCCGGGTCGAGTCCGCTCGCGCTCGAGATGTCGGTCCCCTGCAAGAGGATCGCGCCTGCCTTCGGCGCCGTGCCCGTGGCGAGCGGCGGCGTGAAGGCAGCCGCGCCGAACAGGCGCACGTTCAGCAGGTGCCGCCAGCCGCGCAGATAGCTCGTCGGATCGACCGCGCCGTCGTAGCCCAGGTTGAGCAGGCCGACCGGATGCACCTCGAAGTGCAAGTGGTACGGGCCTCCTTCGGCGTCGCCGGTGTTGCCGACGAATCCGAGCACGTCGCCGGCGTTGACGATCGCGCCGTCGACCGCGAGCGGCGTATAGGCGGAGAGATGCGCGTAGTAGAAGAGGTTCCCCTGGTCGTCGCGCAGCCAGAGCCGCCAGCCGCCGACACGCTCGTAGCCGACGGAGAAGACCGTTCCGTGCGCGACCGCGAGAAGCGGGGTGCCGAGCGGGGCGAAGATGTCGTCCCCGTGGTGCCAGCCGCCTGGAACATCCGGCCGTGAGGCGCCGAACTCGTCGCCCCACGCAGCGCGTCCGTACACGGGAAAGACGTAGTGCGCGCCGCCGAGAACAGGCGTCACCGTGGGCGGACGGGAAGGCGTCGGTGTCGGCGCGACCGGCGTAGTCGTGGGCGGAGGCGGAGTGAGCGTCGTCGTGGTCGGCGGTATGCGCTGCGCCGTCGCGCCGACGACGAGCACGAGCGCGACGAGCGCGACGATCGCGGCCGGCGACGCGAAGCGGAGGACGCTACGCACCGAGATGCTCGCGGGCGAAGGCGCGGAACCGAGCGCGCGCCTCGTCGTCCGGTCCAACCGGTCCTTCGTCGGCGTACTTCGGGTCGGCTGCGATCTCCTTCGCCACCGCGCGCACCTCGGCGGTCAGCATCGCATGGTGCTCCGGAACGCTGAGGAGGGCGTCGACCCAACTGTCGGAGCCGTCGTACGCCGGAACATCGTTCTCGAACAGAAGCTGTCCGAGCAGTAGGCCGCAGCGGATGTACGCGAATGTGCGAAACGCGAGGATCCGGTGAGGGGACTCGACGAGCCGCGCGATGTCGGGGTTCTCGCGCTCGATTCGCTCGACGATGCCGCCGATGGGCTCGTCGACGAGCGGAATCCAGAGGTCTTCGAGCCCGGTCACCCCTGGATTATGGCTTCGGGCGGGCGCGCCACGCGATCTGGGCGGCCACGCCCAGCATGAGGATCGCGAACAGCTTCCGCAGGGTGGATTCGGGCAGGGATTCGGCCACCTGGGCGCCGCCCACGGCCGCTCCGATCGACGCGACGCCGATCACCGCGGCCGCCCGCCAGCGCACATGGCCGTGGCGCTGCTGCCGCCAGACGCCGACGAGGACCGTGGGAATGATCGCGAGCAGCGACGACGCCTCGGCGTGGACCTGACTGAGGCCGAGCCAGGTGAGCGTGGGAACGAACAGGATGCCGCCCCCCACCCCGAACAAGCCGGCGAGCACGCCGGCAAACGCGCCGAGCACGACTGCGAGCACGTAGCTCACTGCACGAGCATCCGGATCGCGATTGCGACGAGGAGCAACGAAAATGCGAACGACAGGGTTCGTGTGTGCACGCGGTGCTGCAACGTCGTACCGGCAACCGCACCGAACGCAGCGGGGATGCCGACGAGCGCCGCATACACCGGCCGTACGTCGCCGTGGACGGCGTAGACGATCGTCCCCGCAGTGGCCGTGATGCCGATCGCGGCAAGCGATGTGGAGATCGCCGGCCGCAAGTCCCACCTGGTGACGAGCAGCAGCAGCGGCACGATGACGATCCCCCCGCCGACCCCGAAGAGCGCACTGAAGAATCCCGCGGCCAGCCCGATCAGGATCAGACGCACTCGACCGTATCCTAGGCATCGTGTCCGTCACCGCCGCGCTGCTCGAGCCGCTCGTCGCCGCGCCCGCGGCTACGGGTCTCTTCCTCGACTTCGACGGTGTGCTCGCGCCGATCGTCGCGCGCTCCGAAGATGCGGCCCTGCCAGCCGAGACGCGCGGCGAGCTCGAACGGCTCGCCGCCCGCTACGGCCTGGTCGCCGTCGTCTCGGGTCGCAGCGGTGACGACGTTCGGGCACGCGTCGCCGTCACCGGAGTCACGTACGTGGGCTCGCACGGTCTGGAGCTCGATCCCGCAGCGGAGCACTGGCGCATACAGATCCGCGACTTCGCCGCCGGCGCGCCCTGGCCGCCCGAGCGCACGGACCTGAAAGGGCTGTCGGTCGCCTTCCACTTTCGCGGCGTCGACGACGAGGCGACCGCTCTGCACGAGCTCGAGCTGCTCGCACAGCGGGCGACGGAGGAAGGCCTCGCACCCCGCTTCGGGCGCAAGGTGCTGGAGGTGCTCCCGCCGACCGGCTCGCACAAGGGCACCGCGGTGCACTCGCTCGTCGAACGCGCGGGGCTGACACAGGCGCTCGTCGCGGGCGACGACACGACGGACATCGATGCATTCCGCGCCGTCGGGAGCCTCGCGCATGCCGTGCGCGTCGCCATCGTGTCGGACGAGTCGCCGGACGTCCTGCGCGACGAGGCCGACATCGTGCTCGGGAGCACTGACGAGTTCCTGCAGCTGCTCCGCACGCTGTAGTGGAGATCGACCCGCGCTTCGGGACGCCGGCGGAGCTGACCTGGGAGGGCGAGATCAGCGAACGCGAATGGGCGCTGGCCACGTACAACCCGCGGCGCACGCACGACGTGACGCTCTTCATCCTCGACCCGTCCCGACGCATCGCGCTCATCCGCAAGCCGCAGTTCGAGGAAGGCGTGTGGCGCCCGCCGGGCGGCGGGATCCAGCCGGGCGAGGACTTCGCCGCCGGCGCGGTCCGCGAAGCGCTCGAGGAGACCGGCCTGCACGTCGAGCTGCGCCGCTACCTCGTCGCCTCCGCGGCAGTGTTCCGCTGCAGCGGGCGGGAGCTGCGCTGGCGCACGCACGTCCTGCACGCCGAGACCGGGGACGAGGAGCTTGCCCCGCGCGACACCACGGAGATCGCCGGCGCGCGCTGGGGAACGCTGGACGAGCTCGCCGGCCCGCTGCGCGAGCGCCTCCTCGCCACGGGCCATGCGTTCTGGCGCTACCGCGTCGCGCTGCACGACGCGGCGCTAGAGCAGCTCGAGCACCTGGGGTAGGGCGGTGATCCGCGGCCCGGGCCAGTCACGCACCTCTGGCCAGGGCGGGTCCTCGCCGTCGCGATGGATCAGGACGGCCCGCATTCCGGCGCGCTCGGCGCCGTCGAGCTCGTCGTTCGCGCCGTCGCCGACGAACAAGGCGTGCTCGGCACGCACGCCGAGCTGGTCGCACGCGATCCGGTAGATGCGCGCGTCGGGTTTGCGAAGGCCGACCGAGCACGAGAAAACCTCCGCATCGAAGAGGCCGGCAAACGGTGTTCCGCTCCAAACGGCAGGAACGTCGTCGCTACACACCGTGATGAGCCCCGTGCCGATGCCGCGCGAACGAAGCTCTACGAGCGTCTCGACCGCGCCAGGCCGCGGGGTGCCGAGCAGGCGCCGCGACGACTCCTTGCGTAGCTCGGCAAGCGCCGCGACGGACTTCTCATCGAGACCGAGAGCCTCGAGATACGCCACGAGCGGCCCGGTCTCGCGGTCGGGCCGGCCTGCGCGCCAGGTCGCATGAAACTCGTCGTGGTCACGACCGAGCAGTCGTGCAGCCGAACCGCTGAACTCGCGCGAGGTCGTCTCGTCGTAGTCGACCAGAGTGTCGAACAGGTCGAACACGACCGCCCGCGTGTCAGACGCCGTTGAGGACCTCCCACGCGCGCCGGACGTCCGCTTCCGTCGTGCGCGCGTTGCCGATCGCGAGCCGGAGCACGTAGCGGCCGTCGAGCTTCGTGTGCGAGATGAAGATCTCGCCGCTGCGATTGACCCGCTCGAGGATCGCCTCGTTCTCCTCGTCGGTGCCCGCGTATCGGAACGCGACGAGCGAGAAGCGCACCGGCGCTGCGAGCTCCCAGCGCGGATCCGCTTCGACCCACTCCGCAAACAGCCGCGCGAGCCGCATGTGCTCGCGCTGGATCGCCCGCAGGCCCTCGGCCCCGTAGCAGCGCAAGACCGCCCACAGCTTGAGCGAGCGGAACCGCCGCCCGAGCGCGGGCCCGTAGTCGGGCAGCGAGTCGACGTAGTCGCTCGTGCGCAGGTACTCCGGCGTCAGCGTGAACGCCTCCCGCCACTCGTCCGGCCGCGACGTCCAGACGAGCGAGCAATCCGCCGGAACGAGCAGCCACTTGTGCGGATTGACGACGAGCGAGTCGGCCAGCTCGACGCCGTCCTGCGACCAGCGCTCCTCGTCGCAGATCCACGCCGCGCCTGCGTATGCAGCGTCGACATGCAACCACGCGCCGGCCGCATGCGCGCGCTCGGCCAGCTCGCGGACGGGATCGACGGACGCGAACGACGTCGTCCCCACCGTCGCGACGACCGCGGCGACATCCGAGAGGTCGAGCCCGTCCGTGCGCATCGCGAGGTTCTCGTCCGCGGCGATCTTGCGGATCTCCATGCCGAGCATGCGAGCGTCCTTCTCGACCGACGAGTGCGCATGCTCGGAGAGGACGACCGCGTTTCGACCGGTCACGTGCCGCGCGGCGACAAGCGCGGCGAGCGTCGACGTCGACGCGGTGTCCTCGATGTGCCCGTGCCAGCCGCCCGGCAAGCCGAGCAGCTGCCTGACCCAGTCGACGGTGCGCAACTCGAGCTCGGTCGAGGCCGGCGACGCACGCCACACGATCGCGACCTGCTGCAGCGCTGCAGCGAGCAGCTCCGCGAGGATCCCCGGCTCCGACGACGTGACCGCGAAGTACGCAAAGAAGCGCGGGTGCTGCCAGTTCGTGAGCGCCGGCAGGATCAGATCGTCGAGGTCGCGCAGCACGTTCGCGAACGGCTCGGCCTTCTCCGGTGCCGAGAGCGGAAGCTGCGCGGAGAGCTCGCCCGGCTTCACCTGTGCGAGCACCGGCAGCTCGCCGACGCGTTCGAGATAGCGCGCGGCCCACTCGAGCGCGGCGGCGCCGTCCACGCGGAAGTCGGTCACGGACGCTTCCGGCGCAGCTTCTGCAGCTGCGCCCACGAGCGCGCGTTGGCGACGTCGCCCTTGGTCAGCCAGCCGCGCCGCGCCTGGCCGATCGCGAGCTCGACGTAGTTCTGCGCACGGATCTGATGCGCATCCGAGGAGATGACGAGCTTCAAGCCCGCCTCCTTCGCCGCGCGCACGTGCACGTCGGGCAGGTCGAGCCGGTCCGGCTGGCCGTTGATCTCGAGGAACACGCCGGTCTCGAGCGCCTTCGCGATCACCGCCGCGACGTCGATGTCACGCGGGCCGCGCGTGCCGATTCGGCGTCCGGTGAGATGCCCGATGCAGTCGACGTACGGGTTGTCCATCGCCTCGAGCACGCGCTCGGTCGGCCGGTTGTGCGGCGCCTGGTGCACCGAGGCGACGACCCAGTCGAGCCGTGCGAGATCCTCTTCCGGCACATCCACCTCGCCGTTCGTGCGGATGTTCGCCTCGACGCCCGCGAGGATCCGCAGCTTCGGGAAGCGCGCACGCACCGCTTCGATCTCCGCGAGCTGCGCCGCGAGCCGTCCCTCGCGCAGATAATGCGAATGGTCGGTGATCGCGTAGTACTCGTAGCCGCGCTCGACCGCGGCGGCGACCATCTCCTCGAGCGTGCTCTTCCCGTCCGCCGACCAGTGCGTGTGCGTGTGCAGATCGCCGCGGACATCCGACAGCTCGACGAGCGCGGGCAGCTCTCCGCGGCGCGCGGCCTCGAGCTCCCCGCCGCTCTCGCGCAGCTCCGGCGGAACCGGCTGATAGCCGAGAAACTCGTACAGCGCGTCCTCGTCCTCCGTCTTGAACACGGCGCCGCTCTCCACGGTGGTGACGCCGTACTCGGAGATCGAGAATCCGCGACGCACCGCATCCTCGCGCATCGCGACGTTGTGGTCCTTCGAGCCGGTGAAGTGCTGGAGCAGGTTGCCGTACGACTCCGGCGGCACGACGCGCAAGTCGAAGCGCAGCCCGTCCTTCGACACGATGGTCGCTTTCGTATCGCCGTGCGCGGCCACGGCGTCGATCCATCCGAGCTGCGTGAAGTACGCCGTGAGCTCGGCCGGGTCGGTCGCGGTCGCGATGATGTCGAGGTCCTTGAACGTCTCCTTGCGGCGGCGCACCGATCCCGCCTCGGAGACGTGCACCGCGGCGGGATGCTCGCGCAGCGCCGCGACGACCGCTTGCACGGCGGGCAATCCCTCGCCGAGCAGCCGGCGCCCGGTGTCGGGGTTCTCGGCCTGGAACGCGAGAGCGGCGAGGATCTTCTCCTCCGACTTCGGCCCAAGCCCGGCGAGCGTGCGCAGCCGCTCTCCCTCGGCGGCCTGCTTCAGCTCGTCGAGCGTCGTGATGCCGAGCTCGCGCCAGATGCGCGCCGCCGTCTTCGGGCCGAGCCCCGGCAGGCGCATGAAGAGGACGACGCCAGGCGGGATCGTGTTGCGGCGCTTCGCGAGCGCTTCGATGTCGCCCGTCTCGACGATCTGGACGATCTTCTCCTCGATCGTCTTGCCGATCCCCTGCAGCTCCTTCGCCTTTCCGTCGAGCGCGAGCTGCGCGACCGAGGCCGACGTCTCGCGCATGCGCGTCGCCGCGCGGCGGTACGCAATGACCCGGAAGGAGTCAGCGCCCTCGAGCTCGAGCAGGTCCGCGAGCAGGTCGAATTGGTCTGCGATCTCCGGATTGCGAGGGAGCGTGGCTATACCCGAAGGATATGTAGCCTCCTGCAGCGTGGAGAGCGCCGTCGTCTGCCTGCCGACGTACAACGAGCGCGAGAATCTCGAGGCGATGCTGCGCGCACTCGCACCGCTCGGCGTGCGTGTCCTCGTCGTCGACGACAACTCGCCCGATGGAACCGGCGACCTCGCCGACGGGCTCGCCGACGAGCTCGGCTTCGTGTCCGTCCTCCATCGCCCGCAGAAGGAGGGGCTGGGGCCCGCCTACATCGCGGGCTTCCGTCGCGCGCTCGCCGACGGCGCCGAGTACGTCCTCGAGATGGACTGCGACTTCTCCCACGACCCTGCGGAAGTGCCGCGGCTCATCGACGCGTGCGTCCAGGGAGCGGATGTCGCGCTCGGCTCGCGCTACGTGCCGGGCGGCGGCACCGAGGACTGGGGGCTCGGCCGCCGCTTCGTGTCGATCGGCGGCTCGTGGTATGCGCGCGTGCTCCTCGGCGTGTCGATCCGCGACCTCACGGGCGGGTTCAAGTGTTATCGCCGTGCCGTGCTCGAGCGGATCGATCTCGACGCCGTGCACGCGAAGGGTTACGCGTTCCAGATCGAGACGACGTACCGCGCGCTGCGCGCCGGCTTCCGCGTGGTCGAGGTGCCGATCCGCTTCTCCGACCGCACGGCCGGACAGTCGAAGATGAGCAGGGCGATCGTCCTCGAGGCCGTTGCGCGCGTCCCGGCACTGCGTCTCGCGGCGCTCACGGGACGGTTACGCTGACGCCGTGCGCGAGCTCGACGCCGGCACCTTCGACGAGGCGATTGCGGGCGATCCGCTCGTCGTCGACTTCTGGGCGCCATGGTGCAGACCCTGCATCGCGCTCGAGCCAATCCTCGCGGAGCTGCCGGTTCCGGTTGCACGGTTGAACGTCGACGACTTCCCCGAGATCGCGTCGCGCTACGA